>Ga0101942_100468_pt1 | contig 14792 bp, 13 predicted proteins | sample DewCreD2012metaG_4_FD_75243 | JGI IMG/M metagenome (GOLD analysis project Ga0101942, IMG submission 75243) | Hot spring sediment bacterial and archeal communities from British Columbia, Canada, to study Microbial Dark Matter (Phase II) - Dewar... ...
AACCCCCATAATCTTAATATCTATAATCTCCCTCCTCGGGTTAACCGGACACCTCACGGCACGAGCTGGCGACGGCCATGCACCTCCTCTCAGCGCGTCAGGCAAGGTCGTCAGCCTGGCCATCATCCTGCTGTCGCCCCCGGTGAGATTCCCGGCGTTGACTCCAATTAAGCCGCAGGCTCCACCCCTTGTGGTGCTCCCCCGCCAATTCCTTTAAGTTTCAGCCTTGCGGCCGTACTCCCCAGGCGGCGGGCTTAACGGCTTCCCTGCGGCACTGGGCGGACTCTAAGTCCGCCCAACACCTAGCCCGCATCGTTTACAGCCGGGACTTTCCGGGGCACTGCCGCGGGAATATTCTTAGGAGTTATTTTTATAAACTTATAGACATACGAACCAGTTTGTGGGGGAACCCGTACATCTTGAGGTAGATATTTAGGGATGCGTTTAGCTGCCTGTCTAGTGTGAGTCCACACCTCTCACACCTAAAGGTCCTGCCAGCCTTTCGGGAAACCCATCCACATCTGGGGCAGGACTTGGAAGTGAGGTGTGGGCTCCGTCCTTATTTAAGGATAAAGAGTCCTTTATTCCATGTAGCTATAGCAATACCCCTTTTCTCAAACCATCCGTCACCGAGAAATCGTCCAAGCAGATAAGGCTCTTCACATCTCATTTCTATAACACCTACAACAAATCCAAAATATAAAGTATATAAGTTTATATAAAATCCGCGGCATGTGCCTACCCGGGTATCTAATCCGGTTCGCTCCCCCGGCTTTCGGCCCTCACCGTCAGGCGCGTTCCAGCCGGGCGCCTTCGCCACTGGTGGTCCTCCCGGGATTATCGGATTTCGCCCCTACCCCGGGACTACCCCCGGCCTCTCCCGCCCTCTAGCCCGGCAGTATCCTCGCCCGCCCTCGGGTTGAGCCCGAGGATTTCAGCGGGGACTTACCGGGCCGGCTACGGCCGCTTTAGGCCCAATAATCGTCCCGACCATCCGCGCCGAGGGTCCCAGTAAGTATATAAGTATAATCTTTCCCACTTAGAATGTGAAATGATATACCCAATATACCCGGGACACCTCGGTCTCGCGGGGCTGGTATTACCGCGGCGGCTGACACCAGACTTGCCCCCCGCTTATTCCCCCGCCTTCTTACAGCGGGGAAAAGCCCCTCTTCGGGGCACTCGGGGTGACCCCGTCACGGTTTCCCGCATTCCGCTAGGGGTGGGAGGTCTTCTCCCATCCCCTATTTGCGGAGGTTTCGCGCCTGGTGCGCCCCATAGGGCCTGGGCCCTTGTCTCAGGGCCCATCTGGGGGCTCCCGCTCTCACGGCCCCTACCCGTTATCGGCTTGGCGGGCCGTTACCCCGCCAACTACCATGATGGGCCGCAGCCCCATCCTCGGGCGCCCACACCAACATCTCGGTGTGGGCCTTTGGGTGGGGAACCGTTCCAGGCCTCCCCACCTATCGGGGATTAGTCCCAGTTTCCCGGGACTATCCCCGTCCCGAGGGTAGGTTAGCCACGTGTTACGCAGCCGTCCGCCACACCCTTTTCTAGGGCGTTCGACTCCCATGGCTTAGCCCCACCCCGATAGCGGTCGGGTCCGCCAGGATCAAGCGGAGTCGCGGCCGCAAGGCCGCGGGGGGTTGGCTGGTGGTGTTATGCGGTGCTTCTGGGCGTGCCTCTGTCGGATCCGAGCCTTCTGGGGTTAGAGCCCCAGGGCTTCGGACCCCCATTTATTATCATTATAATGTCCCCGCGATTGGAGGCCGGTGTCTCATCCAGGGATGTTGCATCCCCGTCAACCCGAGCCGCCGCCGGGTATCGCGGGGAGGGCAGAGCCCATAATATTTAGTGGTTTCTGGGGCTTAAAACCGTTTCCCCCAGATCTTGCTGATATCCAGGCTGATAGAATAGTATTCTCGGGGCAGGTCTTGGGATTTATAAAGAACATCGACGAAATATCCCACACAGACCTCCACAGAGATGTTCTAGAAATAATAGAGAAGGGCCTCGAGGCAGCGGATCCAGAGAAAGTCTTCCCAGAGAGGTTAAGGCTAGAGGGCGAGAAGCTATATATAATGGGGAGGGAGCACAGACTAGCAGGAAGAGTATATATAATAGGCATTGGAAAAGCCTCTGGGAAGATGATGAATGCAATAGAGAGAATCCTTGGAGACAGAATATATAGAGGAGCCATAATAGTGCCAAAGGGATATAGAGTTGAGAGAAAGTTAAATAAAATAGAGATCCTAGAGGGAGAGCACCCAATACCAGGAAAAGCAACCCAAAGATCATCAGAGAGAATAATGGAGATAATAGAGGAAATAGGAGAAGGAGACACAGCAGTAATACTAATATCAGGAGGAGCATCAGCACTATTCGAAATACCAGCAGAAGACCTAGGGATAGAAGATATAGCTGAAATAACCCAGGAGCTACTAAGATCAGGAGCAACAATAGAGGAGATAAACACAGTAAGAAAACACCTATCAAGAACAAAAGGAGGAAGGCTGGGAAAAACACTGAAAAGAAGAAAAGCACATGTAATAACACTAATAATGAGCGACGTAGTAGGAGACCCAATAGACATAATAGCATCAGGCCCAACAGCGCCGGATCCAACAACATACTGCCAAGCAAAAGAGATACTCAGAAGAAGAATAGGGAGAAAAACATCAGAGAAGATAGAGAGAGTAATAGAGAAGGGATGCAGAGGAGAGCTAGAAGAAACACCAAAACCAGGAGACCTGGAGCTGGAGGGGATAAGCAACATAGTAATAATATCAAACACAGATAGCCTGAGAGAAATGAGAAGAGAAAGCAAAGCTAGAAAATATAATACAATAATACTGAGTAACACAATAGAAGGAGAGGCAAGAGAAGCAGGAAAGATCCTTGCAAGCATAGCGAAAGCAATGCTAAGAATAGGAGAACCAACAAAACCACCAGCAGTAATACTAGCAGCAGGAGAAACAACAGTAAGAGTAAAGGGGAAAGGAGTGGGGGGGAGAAACCAGGAACTAGCACTCTCAGCAGGAATCAAGCTAAAAAACGAGAGAGAAGCAATAGTAGCATCAATAGGAAGCGACGGAATAGATGGAAACAGCATAGCAGCAGGAGGAATAGGAGACCACACCCTCCAAAGCGAGGCAGACGCTCTTGGTATAGACCTAATAGAATATCTAGAGAATAACGATAGCTACACAGCGTTATCAAGGCTAAAAAGAACAATAGTAACAGGCTATACAGGGATAAACATAGGAGACCTAATATTAATAGCATCAAGAAGAAGAGAATAGCAAAAATATATTGCCCGAAACAATAGAAATTGAAAGCAAAGAGCGGGGGTGGGGGGCGTGAGGATAGAGACAAAGATAATACACTCGGGAGAGGACATCATAGTCCCTGAAAAACCACTCGAAGTCCCAATATACCTCTCAGCAGGATTCATAACACCCTCCCTAGCAAGGCTTTACCTATACTCAAGAGAATCAAACCCAACAGTAGACGCTCTAGAAGGGAAGATAGCGGAGATAGAGGGATTTGGATCCGCTGCGGCATTCTCATCAGGAATGTCAGCTATCTCAACAACACTAATAACAATCCTAAAACCGGGATCCAAGCTAGTAATCCAGAAAGATATATTCGCAAGAACAGTAGTCCTAGCAAGAGAACTCTCGAACAAAATAGGCTTCAAACTCATAGAGGTACACCCAGAAGAGGTTATAGACACCGTTGAAAGACAGAAGCCCGATATGGTCTTCATAGAATCTATGTCAAACCCCCTCCTAAAGGTAGTCGACATAGAGAGGCTGACAAAAATATGCAGAGAAATAGGGGCTGTGCTAGTAGTTGATAACACAATACCAACACCAATAAACCTGAGGCCATCAGAGCTTGGGGCAGATATAGTTATACACAGCGCTTCAAAATACCTAGGAGGGCATAACGACATAATAGGAGGAGTATTAGCTGGAAACCCAGAGCTGGTTGAAGAGATAAGAGAGAGAAGGGCTGATCTTGGAACTATAATGGATCCATTCACAGCCTTCCTAGTAATAAGAGGGCTAAAAACACTCCACATAAGGATCCAGCACCATAATAGAAACGCGGAGATCCTAGCAAAAACACTATCAGAGAACAAGAAGATCTCTAGAGTCTACTACCCAGGCCTAGAGAGCCACCCAAGCCATAAAATAGCTAAGAAGATCATGAAGGGCTTCGGAGGAATAGTGAGCATAGAACTTAGAACAGATCTAGAGGGAACCCTGAAGTTCATGGGAGGGCTAAAGATGGCCAAGCCAGCAGGAACATTCGGAGGACCAGAAACCCTTATAAGCCACCCAGCAACAATGAGCCATAGACACTACTCAAAAGAAGAGAGGGAGACCCTCGGAATAGGAGACAGCCTGGTTAGAATATCAGTTGGACTTGAGAATATAGAGGATATCGTGGAGGATATAGAGAGAGCTCTATCATTAATCTAAAAGCTCTTAATCCTTATAATCCCAATGGTATCGGCAGCCTCTATACACCACTTAGCAACAAGCTGGGAGAGCATATCCACAGCCCTCTCCTCACCAACATCGACACCAAGATACCTCCTATAGGTCTCCCTAGCAACAATAGGATCTATTCTGCTTTTTATATTTGTAGCAACCGCAGATATCAGAAAAGAGACGCTTCTATCACTACTAGTAACAACAAGATCCCTGAGAAACCTGAGATCCTCTGAGGAGATAAGAACAGAACCAGGATCCCTGCCCATCTCCCTAGCAATATCCTGGTAGATCCTAATAGGAGTATAGTCGCCAACAAGCTTCCCAGAGGCTAGAAGGGGTCTCCAGCTATCGCCAGCCCCAGAGGATCCATGGGGCTCTGAAGCCATACCCCTAGATCCTCTTCCTACCAAGCCTCTCATGAGCCTTAGCAAGCTGATCCGAGGCTAGAGCCGCAACAAGGTTTATCTCGCCAGCAAGTGCTGTCGAGGCAACAATCTCAGCGAACTTTATAGCATTAACCCCAGGCGGATCACCTGGGCCAAAAACACCTAAGAGCGAGAGAGCCTCCCTCTGGGTTGGAAGCCACGTGCCCCCACCAACAGTTCCTACCTCAAGGCTTGGGAGTGTCACCGACGCATATAGATCCCCATCTCGAGTCTTCTCCATCCATGTATATGCTATACTGCTCTCAACAACCTGTGCAACATCCTGACCAGTGGCTATGAAAATAGCTGCAATAACATTAGCAACATGAGCATTAAGCCCAATACCTCCTGCGAGAGAAGTTCCCAATAAATTCTTCCTGTTATTCACATCAACCATATCATCAACACTAGCCCTTAGAACACCTTCAGCAACATCCCTCCTAATAATAGCCTCAGCAACAACGCTCTTACCCCTACCAAGTATGGCGTTTATATAGGCTGGCTTTTTATCAGTACACATATTCCCGCTGAGGGCAACGAGCTCCACATCCCCGAAGTTCTCAACAATATATTTAGAAGCCCTATCAACAGCTATGGTAACCATATTCATCCCCATAGCATCACCCGTAGTGAACCTAAACCTTAGCCAGACATTATTCCCAGCAACATATGGCTCTATAGATACGAGCTTACCATACCTCGTAGTACTCTCAGCCTCCCTCTTAATAGCCTCATAGCTATCCATAACCCACCTAACAAGATCAACAGCCCTTCTAGCACTAGGGGTTCTGAATAGAGGAGCCCTGGTCATACCATCCCGATAGACTACTGCGAAAGCACCGCCACTCATTGTTATAGCCTTAGCACCCCTAGAGATACTAGCAACAAGAGCACCCTCAGAAGTTGCTAGAGGAACATAGAAATCCCCAGACGCGTGCTCACCAACAATCCTAAGAGGACCCACAACCCCAAGGGGGATCTGCACAGCTCCTATAGGGTTCTCGATATTCCTACCAACAACATCCTCGAAATCAATAATAGTAGATCCTATAGATGATAGGGAAACACCCCTTATCTCCTCCAGAAAAAGTCTCCTAACAAGCACACCTAGATTCTTGCTCCCAACAAAATCATCAACCTCGCTCAGCCTCAGCTCGCCTTTCTTTAGCTTCTCAATAGCCTCCGAGATCTTATCTCTAGAGACCTCGTCAACCATGCCCACCACCTATAGTCGGCCTAAACTTGATCCCATATACAATCAGCCCCGAGGAACCATCAACCCTGATCCTCCTAAGAACAGCCTCGACCCTCAACCCCCTCCTGAGATCCTTTATATCGACATCAACAACATGCCCGTACATTCTAAAACCCTCATCAAGTCTCACAAGACCAACTATGACTGGCGCACTATCCTGATACCTAGCCGGAACCTGGTATAGAACAGTATACTCCTCCAAAACGCCCAAGCCCCTAGATACAGAGATCTCTATATCCCTAGACGAGCACCTAATGCAAGAAACCCTAGGAGGGTAGAAGGCATAACCACAGGATCTACACCTAGCATATCTAATAGAGTAGAGGCTATCCCTAAGCCTCCATATTCTTGACGGAGAGTCCCTAGATGCCATCTACCTCACCCTCCTAAGAATAGCGGAGTAGCTCTGAGCCCCAGCACCGCTCATGTTCTGAGCAACAGCATATCCATCCCCAACATCAACATGGCTCCAAGCACCACTAAGGATCTGGAAGAGCTCATAAACCTGGTAAACACCAGTAGCACCCCAAGGATGCCCCCTAGCCTTGAGACCCCCGCTTAGGTTAACATATGCCCTATAGATCGATGAAGAGTCTGGAGAAAACCTCCTGGGAGAATCTCCCCTCTCGGCAAAACCCATGGATTCCAGGATTATATATGCATATGGTGTGAAGCTATCATGAATCTCCACAATCCTCACATGATCCCTCTCAACACCAGCCATTCGGAGAGCCCTCTCAAAACCCTCTCTAACAGCTGAGAAAAAGAGCGGATCCTCCCTAGAAATCGCGTCCTGAGCATCGCTAGAAGAGCCTATACCAGCTATCTCGACAGCAGTATCTCCTGGGTCGCTAGTAAGATAGATAGCAGAACCCCCATCCCCAAAGGGATATACATCCAGAAGCCTCAGGGGGTCTGAGACCACTGGGGAGTCCTTATATGAGTCGCTCTTAATTGTGAACCTAAGCATGGCATGGGGATTCTTCACAGCATTCCTGTGCATTGTAACAGGCCAGCGAAAGAGATCCTCATATGAGTAGCCAAACCTGTCCATATAAAGATTAGCAATTAGAGAAGCCTCAGAAGCAGGCGGGATCCCATAGATCCCTGTATAGTCGGCATCCCCTATCATGGAGTAAACCCTAACTATATATGGTGTAGGGAGCTCCACAACCTTCTCAACACCAATAACAAGAAGTCTCCTGGATACTCCAGATGCTATCATCGAGTAGGACGCAGCGATAGATGCAAGACCACTAGCCTCACCCATCTCAATCCTCATAACATTTATTCTCTTAAGCCCCAGATAATCTGCAATAACCCCTGCTATACCTATCTGCTCGGACATGGACTCAGGAGACATAGATGATATGATCAGAGTATCCGGCTCTATGGTTCCATAGCTTTTCTCAAGCCTCCTAATAGCCTCTAAAGCTAGCGCCTTATACCCCTTATCATAGTGCCTATCTATCTCTATAGCACCGCCACCGCCTATATATACCCTCCTCTCCCCCAAGAAGCTCACCTACTGCTTAACAATCTTTCTCCTATACTTCATATACTCTCCATACCCAATATAGATCTTCCTGTTAATCATCTCATCAAGCCTTGGTGCGAGACCCCTCTTCTCCTCAACCCTATCTAGAAGCAATATCGAGAAAGCATCAGCCCCAGCACCGCTACCATATGGTGCAACAAGGATCCTGGAGCCAGGCTTGGCACTCTCTAGAACCCTTATAAGCCCCAGAAGAGCTGAGCCATTATATGTGTTCCCAATATATGGAGTAACCATGCCTGGGAGGATCTTCTCCCTAGGAATCCCGAGCCTGGCACCAACCTGTAGAGGAAACTTACCATTAGGCTGGTGGAAAACAGCATAGTCGAAATCAGAGACCCTAAGCCCTGTCTTATCTAGAAGACCCTTCACAGCATTGATGACATGGTTGAAATAAGCGGGCTCGCCTGTGAAGCTCTCCCCATGCTCAGGATATGGGTATCCCTCCCTCCTCCAGAAATCAGGCATGTCAGTAACATAGCTATAGCTATCCTCTATCAATGCAGCAGAAACTCTGGGAGGGCCTATAACGAAAGCAGCACCCCCGCTACTGGCTGTGAACTCCAGCACATCCCCAGGAGATGCTTGGGCAGTGTCTGCACCAACAACTAGAGAGTATCTAACCATTCCACTGGATATAAGACCGGCGCTTATTCTAACAGCCTCAGATGCTGCCCTACATGCAAACTCTAGATCCGATGACAACTTGCTTGGCGGGATGCCAAGGGCCTCCGCTATAACAGTAGCACTGGGCTTCACAGCATAAGGCTTCGACTCAGTGCCCACAAAGACCGCGCCAATCTCTCTAGGATCGATCCCGGCCCTCATAATAGCATATCTAGAAGCCTCCCAGCTAATAGTTATCGTATCCTCATCAACCCCACCAACGGATTTCTCCTCAACCCAGAGGGATTTTGCTATAGACTCATCATAACCCCACATCCTGGCAATCTCAGAAACCTTAAGCCTATATAGAGGGATATAGGCACCCCAGCCAACTATGCCTGCCTGAGGCTGTGAGGCCAAACCAACACACCCTCTTAATTATATGTGGAAAGTATATAAGCTATCGCCAACTGCAGAAATAGATATCGACAAATGCCTAATACAATTAGAGCTTTCTGAGAACAACAACCATGGATACAGAGAAGAAATAGGATGGAGGCAGAAACCTGCCAAGCCTCTCAAGTCTATGAAGAGCATCAAAAACCCTTGATATAATCCTGCCCCCCCTCTCAGAAACCCTGGATGGTATGATCGATGTAAACACATGAATAGGTCTTATAGAAACCACATCAAAACCACTGGACCTAGCAGAGCTAAGGATCTCGCTGAGCGAGTATAGCCTTATATAATAGCCACCCAAATCCCAGAAGAACCTATAGCCCATCCTAAAACCGCTTAAGAGGGACGACACAAACCCCGAGACAGAGTTCCTATACACTAGGGCCTCATATAGGTTATCAATAGTGCAAGCATTATCAAAGTCAAAGACCAGATAGCCGCCCCTCTTAAGAATCCTATTAGCACCAGCCAGGAAAAGATCCAGCTGCTCTATGTGATTAACAACAGAGCCCAGAGATATTGCTAGATCGAATAGCAAGCCCCTTAGAGGAACTAGCCTAGCATCACACACAACACCCTCAACACCCCTACTCCTGAGAACCCCAACAGATCTAGAGGATATATCAAGGCCAATAACAACATAACCACGGTCACTTAGGTATCTGCTCCAATACCCAGTACCACAGCCTATATCAGCAACCAGAGATCCTTTAGGTATAGATCTAAGGATATGATCTAAAGACTTCCTCAGAGTGTCATAGTGCTCTCTATAGAAGGGCGAGTATAGAGTAAAGAATCGATCATATAGTTCAGCCATAGAATCGTAGAACTCTATGAGTCTAGCAACAGAAGACCTAAGCCTATTCCCTCCCTTGTTTATTAGAATGCTACTTGAGGATTTCGTTAACAAACACCCCGTGTTTCTAGACTCCTCAATAAATGAAGATAGAAAAAGGCATATATATAACCACAAGCCCGCATCACACAAAAAAATCTTGAAAACAATATGAGAGCTCTAAAGGTGGAGAGCGCTCCACGCCCAATAATAGAGAAATTTAACTCAGATCCTAGAAGAAGAGAATATAGTTTATAGCTAGTTTGATTATTGTTGGAAAAGTTTGAGGTCATCTATATTCCTTATGCCATCATAGATCGCTGAGAGAGGCTATCAAAGATCTACAAGTCTCAGAACAAAGCCTAAGACATAAATAGTGATGTGAGTAAAATCCAAAGACATCTGGAACCAGCTATAGATAAGGGCCCATGAAAACAGATCCAAAAGCCCTAAGAACCTGGTATGACGGCCTATGAGCTCTGGATAAGGTGAAGCACCACGATGGGTTCATAAAATATATTATAATGATTAGAAATAAGTATCTAGAGAAAAAGGAAAACCTAGGTGGTATTACTAAAAACTAAATAGCTCCAAATCTTTTATTCCACTCCTCATAGCTTCTCAACATCTCGTGTGATATGCTGGGCTTCCTCCTAGAGATAGCTTCTAGAAAATCCGCCATTCCAATAGCTCTTGGCCTCTCTCCAATAGACCCCTTTTCGAAGAGCTCATCAACGGCTCTCGAGTAAGCCTCTCTAACTATATCAACTATATCGCTAGCCGAGTAGCCTTCTGTTCTTTTAGCCAGCTCCTCTAGATCCATATCAGGCCCTAGATCCAGGTTCCTAGTGTAGTGCCTTAGAAGAGCTAGCCTGACCTCGTGGTTAGGGCTTGGCACATAGATCCTCTTCTGGAACCTCCTTATAAACCCTATGTCCAGAGACCAGGGTTTGTTAGTAGTGCCTATAACAAAGATCATCTCTCTACTATCTTTAGTGTGGAGACCATCCATCTCCTTGAGAAACTGGTTTCTAACCCTAACCTCTCCACCTACTTCTGATGAAAATACACCCATTAGGGAGTCCACCTCATCTATAACTATTATAACAGGTCTCCCACTCCTAGCGATTCTTCTAGCAGCGTCAAAGATCCTTTTAACATTCTTCTCAGCATCTCCAAGCCATTTAGACATTATATCTGAGGCATCTATAGCTATAAAGGCAGCCTTTATCTCATTAGCAACAGCCGCAGCTAGCATAGTTTTACCATTTCCGGGCGGTCCGAAGAGGAGTATTCCTTTATCCCATCCTATCTTATCCACATAGAGATCAGGCCTCTTAACGGGATATATTATCGCCTTTTTAATGGCTTTTTTAACATCCTCTAGATCTACTATATCCTCGAATGTAATCCTAGGAGGCTCACCGACGAGCTCCTGATCCCCAGAGCCCTGGGTGTATCTAGCCTGCTCCCTATCAGCAACCCCAACCTTCTCCAAATTTCTCTCAAGAAAGAGAGCCCTCTCCTCATAATTCTTTATAAACTCTACATACACCTCTCTAAGCCCTGCATCTGGATTTATGCTAACTATTCTTCTCAATATTTGCGCAGCAGCCCTGTAGTACTTAACAGCATCCTCATAGTTGCCCATCCTCTCAGCCATAACAGCTTTATCAGCATACTCCCTAGCCATTTTCTCGAGGAGAGCTGTCGAATATCCAGACAATATGGATCCCCATCTACTTAACAACACTTATCTTGTTATTCTTAGCAAGCCTGTCGAGAGACGCTACTATATCCTCTCTAGAACACCCACAGATCTTCATGAACTCCTCGATATCAAGAAAACCTCCCCTAGATACTATGTAGTTGTATAGCATGGTATCGAGCTCTTCAGGAGATCTCGATCTGGGTGGTCTCTGCCTATCCTCTCTAACATCGCCAGAAGCTCCAGAATCTCTAGTCTCCCTATGTCTAGGCCCCCTATGCATCTTCTCATGGTTAGTTCTAACAGCATATACATTAGGCGGGAGGGATACAGTATCCTCATTAAGGTCTATCGTTACCAGCTTAGCGAGCTCCGGAAGCATCTGAGGCAGTGCTTCATCAACACTTCTATCGGCATCTGCTATGATCTTGTTAAGAAGCTCCGACGCCTCTCTAGAGTCGGGTTTAATTCTATGCTCAACCATAGGCTCAGGAGCTGATGTTGTGGCCGTTATAGCGTTTATATCATTCATAACCCTCTCGAGAGTCACAGCAACATCAGGAACTATAGGGGCTATCTGGGGCTTCAGAAGATCTAATAGCCTCTGAAACTCAGCTAAGGATGGCTTGAGCTTATCCAGCTCGCTGAGGGTACCGACCCTTAGTTTGAGCTGCTCTATGAATGTCAATGTGATCATAAGCCTCCTATAGATCTTCTTGATCTCTACCATCTCGTTAGCATATATAGTAGCCCTAGCCATGTTCTTCTCAGTAACAGCTCTTATAGCCTGGGTATATAGCTCGTTATATCTTCTCTGCATCTTTCTAGCAACCTCCTCTATAGCGTTATAGCTTAGATCCAGCTCGACCAGGATCTGCTCAAGAGCCCTCCTTAGGGTATTATCCCTTTTCCCAACAAATTTCGCTATGCCAGAGAATAGCCTTGCGATCACATCCTGACCCCACCATCTCTTCTCAACATCTCCCCCTGATAGGTGCTCCACACACAACACCCCATATGGGGCTCGGACGAGCCTATGAGGAGACTATCCTAACCTCTATTGGTTTCTGCTGAGCCTGCTGAGGAGCCTCTATCTTTGGCAGCTGAACATCCGGAGCGATCTTCTGTGGGATTGATGCCTCAGTCTCCAGCTTCTCTAGCAACTCGATGTGCTTCTCCAAATCCCTCTTCTCATCGAGAGCCCTATTCCTAGAGCTCCTGAGCATCTCAACGCTGTCTTTATATCTCTGCTCTCCTACTTCACCAGATGTGTAGCCGAGCTTCAGATGATTTATAGCTTTATCTATATGTAATATCTCATCCTCGAGCTCTCCTAGTCTCTTCCTAAGCATACCCCTAACCTGCTTAGATCTCTCCTTGAGCCTAGCAAGGGTTGCTTCAAGGCCTTTCTTCATCTCCTCATAAGCCTGAGAGCCTATCTCCTTAGACAGGAACAGATCCTCCAGAGCTCTAAGCCTCTTTCTAGCCCTATCGAGCTGCTGCTCAACCTTGAAAGCCTCTATCCTCCACTCAGGAATTATAACGATCCCCTCTGTTGTTATGCTAATCCTCTCAGAGGTCACACTATATAGAAAGCCATCCTCTCTAAGAACCTCGACACCAGATACCGTGCCATCTATATCAGAGTATATAGATACGAGAAAACCCAGAACTCTACCATATGGATCCTTAACCTTTGAGCCGAGGCTCTTCTCAATCTCATCAACCGTGACCATATATACTACCTCGTAGTATTTGCTCTAGTTACAATAAGATATATAAGCACTATGCCGAAAAGACAGCCTCTAATCTTATAAGCATTGGTGGAGGAGTATTATTGTAAAAACCCTAGAGAGCTAACCGTAGAACTAATTAGCAAACCTTGCAAGCCTTGCAATCAAAGATCCGTTTTTTAGCCCTGATAGCTATTATCAGTATTAGTGAGGCTAATGATAACAACAATAGATCTTTCTGCATGTAGGGAAGAAATACTTAAACAGATCTTCTCCTACGATGAGAAGGTTATCTCATCCATAGTAAGAGCGCTTGGTGGCGACATTAGAGATATACTAGCATCTCTAATAAAACCTCCAGAGAGGCTATATATGAGGGTAAACCTCCTAAAAACCACTAGAGAGGAGGTTATAGAGCTTATAGAGAGGGAGGGGTATAGAGCATACGAGGATGAAGTGCTGGATGAGGCGATCTATATCCCCATAGAGGGACCCTATGAAATAGAGCCACTAGGAGAGAGGGTTGTTGCGGATAAGAGAGCCTCTGAGGCTGTTATGATGGGCTCTAACCTCTATTCGCCAGGCGTTATATCATGCGAGGGAGTGCGGAAGGGTGATAAGGTGCACATTGTATCTGAGAACGGGCTTCTCCTAGCTGTTGGCAGGGCTTCTGTTAATTGTGAGGAGGCTCTTAGATCTAGGAGAGGCATATTTATAGAGGTTGAAAAGAGCGTCTATAGATCAGCCCCTATACGGGAGCTCCGTGCGTGGAGAGAAGGACTCATATACCCACAATCCCTGCCATCTATGGCAGCCTCTAGAATGCTGGATCCAAAGCCCGGCGATGTTATAATTGATATGTGCGCAGCACCAGGGGGAAAGAGTGGGCACATGTTTGAGCTATCAAGGGGTATGGCTACGATACATGCCATAGATCATTCTATGAAAAGGATTGAGGAGATGAGACAGAACATAAGAAGGCTTGGCTATATAGATATGATAAATATCCACAGGCTCGATGCTAGATATATATCAAAGGATCTAGCTGGGGTGAAACCTAATAAAATAATCCTCGATCCTCCATGCAGCTCTACAGGAGTGAAGCCAAAGCTATGGCATAGAATAGCCTGGAAGGATCTCGAGAGCCTGAAAAAATATCAAATCCAGTTCATAGAAGAAGCCCATAGAAGCCTAACAGATAAAGGGATCCTTGTGTACTCAACATGTTCCATAACATATGACGAGAACGAGCTATTAATAGGGGATACAATAGAGAAGGGCTTATTCGAGATCATAGAACCACCATACTGGGCTAAAAAGATCTCTAGCATATCTAAGACAGGGTGGATCAGATTAGACCCCAGAAAAGGAAACACAGGGTTCTTCATAGCAATTCTAAGGAAAAGAGGAACGGTGAGAACCCCATAGAAGCTGAAACAGCCTGTTTTAGATCCAAAAATATGCATAAACCTCTTTAGTTGTCGAGTCCCGATACTTGCTATAGATCGTCGAATTATGTAATTAATGGCTCTATATATTAATAATGCTTCTCTATTTATACTAGCCTGAACGGCTCATCCTTACAAAAACCTGAAAGCCTCGCCCTTTAGGGCGGGGATGGCGTTTATAAACCTTCTAGGTTTTTGATCGTTTTTGGAGGGGCTCTATGGCCTCTGGTGATGAGGGTTTGCTAACCCTCTCGATAGCTTTG
>Ga0101942_100474_pt1 | contig 14648 bp, 16 predicted proteins | sample DewCreD2012metaG_4_FD_75243 | JGI IMG/M metagenome (GOLD analysis project Ga0101942, IMG submission 75243) | Hot spring sediment bacterial and archeal communities from British Columbia, Canada, to study Microbial Dark Matter (Phase II) - Dewar... ...
CCTATATGAGCCAATAATATAACAGCTATTGCATGACCTAAATTCATCAACATATCTTTTGCATAGAATTGGAGCTCGGCTTCTCTGTACCTAATCATACTAGATAATGTTTCCTCAATTTTCCTCATTGCTAGTTCTGCTGTTTCTTTTTCTTCTTGGATTTCTTTCATTAGATTTTTCATATCTTTTAAAAGTTGTTCATTAGCATTCTTCTTAAAAATAGCTTCAAGCATATCCAAGGCTTGTATATTGCTTGTTCCTTCCCAGATAGATGTTATTAAAGCTTCTCTATGAAGCCTTTCAATTGGATATTCTTCAAGAAATCCTAAGCCACCATGGATTTCCATAGCGCTTTTTGTTACATATGCTGAAACCTCTGCTGTTAAGTTCTTAGATATATGAGTTAGCAATCTTGAATAATGATAATTCTCACTATAAGGAGGTTGATCTTTCCAACATTTTTGAAATTCGCTGATAGCTTTAAAAGTCAAAGCTATTGCTCCTTCAATTGCAATCTCCATATCTAGTAAATCTTTCCTTATCAATGGATGTTCTATTAGTGGCTTACCAAAAGAACTTCTTATTTGAGAATAATAATATGCTTCAAGATATGCTTTTCTAGCTATTCCTAGGGCGCCGACCGAGTTTGCAATTCTAGAAACATTTAGAGTATCCATGATGTAATAAATTCCTTTATCCTTCTCACCAATTAAATATGCTCCTGAGTTATGAAATTCAACTTCTCCTGTAGGAACACTTATAGTTCCACTTTTCTCTTTAAGTCTCCTTATTAAGAAGTTTCTTTTGCCATCTTTATTAAATTTAGGAACAAGGAATAAAGCTAAACCTTTTGCACCAGTTATAGAACCCTTTGGTCTTGCGCTTACAAGAGCTAAATCTGCAATGCCTGCATTGCTTGCGAAGTATTTTTCACCATTTATATGCCATTCTTTCCCTTCATAAAATGCTTCAGTCTTATTTGCACCTAAGTCGCTACCTCCTTGAATTTCAGTAAACCAAGTTGCACCGTACATGATTGGTTCTATATCACCGATTAAATGAGGAATGTATTTTTTCAATTCCTGTTCCCCATACTTGTATAAGACATGGGCAACTTGATTTGTAACTGTGATAATACAAGCTATACCGGGATCTGATATTAAATAAATTGATGCAAAATGTTTATACCAGTCTTCTTCTTTATATGGAGATTTATTAACGCTATAATCCTTCAATAATTTTTCAAGAATCCATCTCTCTGTGAGATCTAGCCATACTTCATCGATTCTTTCTCCAGCGATACTCCATACTATATGCTTTGGATTTGCCCTTTTATCTATATAATCTGAAACTTCGTATAATTCTTTGCCTACAAATTTCCCTAACGCAAATAAATCAATAGGCTTTCCTAAGAAGTAGGTAAGGAATGCTTGAAAGGGCTTATCTATTTCATAATGATTATTATCATACGCATTAGATAAGTAATAATAAATATTGTTCATTAAACTTCTATTGCTTCATAACTTAAATCTTTGTAATTAGCTTGCTTTAAAACAGCTTTAAGCTTTTTAATAAAGGATTTTATTTAGAAAGACATGGGAGAATTCCAAATACCTATAACGCCTGAGGACTTAATTGAAGGAGAAGATGTAGATTTTCAGGTAATAAAGGAAGATTGGAATGAATATAAGCTAAGTGATGGTACAACATTGAAGGTTAAACTTGTATTAGCCGGTGTCAAAAGACTAAAAAAGTATCAGCCGGATGGAAAGCCAATCTATGTTATTAACGCTACAAATGTAGTTAGGGTAGTAGATGTACCTGAAAAATTAAAAGGAAAAGTTTCTAAACCTCCAGCAGGTACAAGTTATCGTTAATGGGTTTAACTGAAACGAGTTTACAACTATTCTTTTTATTAAATCCTTTAGCTTCAATTCCTTTACTTTTAACTGCCTATGAAAAAGGTTATAATGTTAGAGTGATAGCAATAAACGCTACGATCCTTGCTTTAGCGATAGCTATATCTTTTGTTTTCGCCGGAAGGTTTTTGTTTCTAGTATTCGGAATTTCGATAGATTCTTTTAGAGCAGCAGGAGGGCTAGTAATAGTATTACTTGGTCTTGAAATGGTTCTTAGAAGAGAAGAAAAAACGAGCAATGTTACCCAAGCAAGGGCATTGATTTCATTAATAGCAACTCCTTTCTTGACAGGTCCTGCAACACTTTCATTCCTTGCATTGACGGCTCTCGATAATGGAATATATTTTGCCTTATTGGCTTTATTGATAGCATTTATATTCGTAGCTGCAGTATTTCTAGCATTAAGTTGGCTTATTCCTAGAATTAATACTGCTTATATAGAGTTCGTTAGCAAAATATTCGGGTTATTCATAATTGCTTTCGGTCTTGAAATGCTAGCTGAAGGAGCTAAGAAACTGCTATTACCTTAAATAAACTAATGTGTTTTTTTGATTTAAAGCATGAACAGCATTACGAGACTGTGGTTTAATTTTATTACATTATTGTAAATACATATATAAATGATAATTTTTATATAATTTTAATTAAATATAATAAACAATAGTTTTTAAATGCTATATGTAATACTATTATTAATGAGTACAAATAAAGATCTGGATATAAAGATAATAGAGGCGATTGAAAGAATAAGCAGAGCACAAAAAATACTGCTTTGGGATAAAGCAAAACTTTATGGATTAACACCTTTACAAACTCAAATTCTTATGTTCATAGAAGAAAGTAAGCCTGAGAACGCGAACATCACTAACTTGAGTCTAGAGTTAGGAGTTTCCCAGCCTACAATAAGCGATTCTGTAAAAAGCTTAATCAATAAAGGGTTGATCGAAGCTACAGTATGGAAGAAAAACAGGCATTTCAAAATTTTGAAGTTAACTGATAAAGGAAAAGAGATTTTGAAAAAATTAGAAAATTGGAACTATTATCTAAAGAAGCCCTTAATGGATATGAATGAAGAAGAGAAAGTAAGGGTTTTTGATTTTCTTTTGAAGTACGTCATAGCATTGAGAAATGATAAGACTTTATACTTTGTAAAAGCATGTCCATTGTGCAGATATTTTCTAGAGAAAAATCCTAATGAGTATTATTGTAAACTATTCAACATGGATTTGAAAATAAAAGATTTGAGAATTAATTGTCCAGATTTTGAAGAAGCGATAGCTGTTGTCAAATGACTTTAGCTGTAGGCAAGGCCGTAGTAGCTAGTCAACATTATATAAGTTCACTAATAGGGTTAAAGATTCTTGAAAAAGGAGGAAATGCTTTCGATGCAGCATTAGCAATGAGTGCAGCTTTATCAATAGTCTTGCCTCATACAGGAGGTTTAGGAGGAGATGGTTTCTTGTTAGCCTATACTCCTAATGGGATCGTGGCTTATAATGGTTCAGGAAAATCTCCAAAAAATTTCGATGTAGAAGCTTTTCTAAAAGAGAAGCCTATTCGAGGACCTTTAACAATTACTATTCCAGGTCTTGTAGATCTTTGGAATTGGACTTTTCAAAGATTTTGCAAATTAAGCATGAAAGAAATTTTAGAACCTTCAATAAGAATTGCAAAGGAAGGATTTCATATAAACAAAGAATTAGCTAATGCAATAGCTAACTTTAACTATCAAGATGAAGACTGGCTAAGAATATATGGTAATAAGAAGCTAGGAGATGTTATAACTCAAAAAGAACAAGCTAACATTTTGGAAGCAATATCTAGAGATCCCAATAACTTTTACAACGATTTAGCTAAAGAATTGGTTAAGGGTCTAAAAAGAAAAGGAGTTAAAATCGAGGAGGAAGATTTCAATGAACATAGAGGAGAAGAGATGCAAACTATATCTTTAAAATTCTTAGATTATAAAATACATGAACTTCCGCCTAATACACAAGGTATAACCACACTAGAAATCTTGAAATTATATGAAGAAAACGGGCTCAATAAATTAGATTTCTATGATGAGAAAAGAATAATAGAGCACTTAAAAATTGCAGCGATAGCGTATAAAGACAGAGATCGATATATTGCAGATCCGAAATTCATGGATGCCGATCCTGTCGAACTATTGAAAAAAACCCATGTGCTAGAAAGCGTAAAATTAGACATAGAAGGAGATACAACGTTTTTAGCTGCAGCTGATAAAGAAGGAAATATGGTTGGAATTATTCAAAGTTTATTCCATCCTTTTGGCTCAGGTGTTACTGTTAATGGTATCGTTTTTCAAAACAGAGCCATTGGATTTTCTAAGAAAAAAGGTTTACCTAATAGCCCACTTGGAGGAAAAAGGCCGCTTCACACGCTTTCGATAACTTTCGCGGAAGAAGATGATAGAAAAATATTGCTCGGATGTACAGGAGGAGATCTAAGACCCCAAATACATTCTGAAGTTTTAGAAAACATAATATGCTACGAGATGGATTTAGCTAATGCCATTGATATGCCTAGATGGATGCTTACAAATTGGGATGAAGAATATGAATTCATCTTCGAAAAAAGATTAAGTATAAAATCAAGAAAAGCAAAAGCTTTAGATTACTTCAGCAGATCCGTAGGTATTTGCAATAGCATCGAGTATTCTAACGAAACATATAAAGGATATTCAGACTTGAGAAGCGAAGGAGTCAGTTTATCTATATTTTGAATGAATTCTTATCGAGCAAAGTTAAGTAAGAACTATTTCACTAGTTCTATAATTTAAAAGCAAAAAAGAAAAATTGAATCTATTTTTTGATAGCCTTTTTGATTTTTTGCTCTAAATCTGGCGTGATCTGCTGAAGATTATGTGCAGACTTTGCGTGAAGTTTTATTTGTTCCATCAATTCTTGCTCACTCGCAGCATTTTTTACTTCAAACTTGCAATTCATTCCAATGTCTTTGCACTTAAAAGACGGCATGTTATTATTATAATTTAACAAAATATAAACTTATCTCAAGATTGAAATCAATAGGTTTCACGCTTCGTAATTCAAAAATTTTATGCAACTTATTCATATAGCATTATTTTGATTAATCGCTATCAACATTTCTTAATAATTTAAATTATCATTTTTAATTTATTAAGTTCTACTAAGTACATATTTGGCTAAATAAAGATGAACAATTAAAGTTTTTAGTCTCTGGAAGAATTTTGTTTATGTTTTATTTATTGCTATAGCTTCACATTGTAAGAGTTATAGGATGGGCCGGTTTAACAACAGGAGCCTATTTTTAATCGAATTTCTAGACCTTAAAGAGCAAAGGATTCTCACTGGTTATAGAAAACTTGTTCATCTCGAAATTCTTTCGCTAATTTTAGCAAGTATTTCAGGATTGCTTATGTGGATAAATTTAGGTTATCCAAATTGGACCTATTATGCCTTCATTATAGCGCCATTTTTAACATTTGCTGAATTTTATCATTATAGAGACTTTCAAGAGAGAAGAATTCAGATTAAAAATGAGATATCTAGCAATATTTTATGACTTTACATAACTTTATACCTTCTTTATGTGATGATATTAAAGCCTAACTTTTCTTACTGACAATCCATTAATTCAGATAATTGTGACGTTATTGCTGCACTTAAAATTCACAACTATATTACAACCTTTCAAAGAGTTTGATTGTATGCAACCAAAGCTACTATTCCATAAACATATTTGTAACAGTGCCTTCTAATACTTTTCCTTGAGTTTTGTTCAAACTGATAGCGTGGTATAAGAAACATGTTTAAACCTCCTTATAACAGGTCTGAAGAGAAAAACATTTTACTAGTTCTTAATAAACAACGATGTATTTTAAATAAAAAATTAAAAAATCTTATACAAACCTTGCTATTATTGCCATTATCCCTACAATTACTGTCGGTATATCGTTGCCGAGTGCATCAGGATCTCCTACTTCAATAACTGTAGCTGTTAGCAACTTAATAGCAAAGAATAACAATGTTACTACAAGATATATGTTTAAGCTTCTTTTCAAATCTTCTATTGTATTTTTATTTTTGTACAAATAAAGCATAGAAAACAATAAAATTACAGCTAGAATAAGACAACAATCTCATCCATTATAAATATTGGGTGATCCATTTCTGCGGGTATGTCTGTAACAAATACTAGAAAAGAAAACCTAGAAATATTGCAACAGCTCTTTTCTGCATAAGTTTTGTATACACTTTCGATTCATCCTTTTCTTGATTCATACAGCACTAAATGAGACCTACTATATATTTTTATCGGTTACAAAGATTTTTGGCTTTTAATCTTTAAATTTTTGGATCGTTTATAATTAAATGATCTATTATCTCTAGATTGCTATAGAAATTTTATGATGAATTCTTGATATATTTAACTATATCTTGCAACTCTTCTCTATCACGAACAGATTTATCATTTAATGCAATCATGATTCATTCCTTCAATTCGAGCTTTATATGCAGGGCTATCTTATCCAACGTTTACTACTATCACCACTTTTAAGAGCTTTAATTTTAAAAAATCATTATGAGGAAAATTCAGCTCCAACATTTATATTCGTTTAAAAGTAGTATTATGTGAGTACTACAAATCATAATCTAGGACTATTGAGAAATGCTATTATAGTACTAACTGTTATATGTGCAATTTTAATAGGTATAGGTGTTGCAGCTTTCATCTTACTTCAATTTCAAACCGACACATCCACAACTACGCTTTCTCTTATCGCATTATCATTTCCAAAATCAACAATAACAGTTTATGTCGGTCATGCAGAGGTTCTGGTGAGCAATCTAAGCTTTATTGGATCATAAAACCTGCAAATCAAACGTTTAAAGTAAACGATTGGGTAGTAGTAACGCTTTACGTGAATTATACGTTTCCTAATATGCATGGATTTGCAATCATTGATCCTACGGAAACCAAATAGCAATTCTAAGCGCTGGTCCGAATGGAAATTCGAGCGCAATCATAACCTTAAGTGTTGCGGGAACATATAAGATACATTGCTTATATTTCTGTGGTTCATGGCATGATATACAAGACAGAATGCAAGGAGCGACTCTTTTAAAAGTATCTTCATAGAACTCTTTCAATAACTCGCTATTCTGGACGAATTGCTCAACTTTCGTGAAATACTCCTAGAATTAAATCGCAATATTCGATAAATGAAAAAGAAGCAATTTAATTCTATTTAGGTATATAGTAAACTTTTTTCTGCTTCTTTTCTCTTTTTTAATCTCCTCTTTGCTTCATAAACTATTTCTAAAAACTCCTCTTTGGTTAAAAGATCAACGCCTTCATCACAATAAAGACCTGTTCTTTCTTCAATTATCCTATCTATTTCTAATCTCTCTTCATGAGTAGTTTCTATACCCAGCAATTCAAGCAATTGTCTAACTTTTATGCTCACAAATGTCTTTATTAAAAAACTATTTTAAATTCTTTAATAAGAGTAAAAAATTCTATTCATACAATTCTATCCAAATTCTATTTTTATTCCTTAAATCATGAAGATGAGATCTCGCTAGGCATACTAACAAAAATTATAGTAATACATAAGGGTATGCCTTTAACTATTAGCGTTCCTAAGGAATTAGCAAAAAATATTAATTTTATTGCCAAATGTTTCAAAATTGCTTTATTGCTTTTGAATAATTTTGTAATTGAATTTCCATTTTTATTATTTATTTCTAATAAATGCTTACTTTAAACTTTCGTATTTAAATGGAAAATATACCTCGCTTAGTATGTGGAATTTGCATCAATTCGAGAATTCGCAACTCTTATTTAAGATATTGTACATCTTTAAATTTATACAGGTATGGGATTATTTATAGGACATGTCTATTAGTATTCCTAGAAGACTTTTTGATGAGATCACGAAGAAAGGTATTGATATTGAATCCTACATCATACATTTGCTTACAAAAATGTTTAATTTGGATCCTACAGTTAGTGTTGAATCTCACTTGGAGCTTTCTATGAAATATCTTAATGAAGGCAAGTCGCTGATCGATAAAGATCCTATTCAAGCGTCTGAGAAACTTTATAAAGCTGCTGAGGAGGTTGTTAAAGCACTAACAATATACTTCAATCTAAGCGATATTATGGAGAAGGTTAATGAGAGAAAAAGGTGGACGGTTACAGAAATGGATAAGGCTTCTAGATTGATCTCTGAAAAACTTGGAAAGTGGTTCAGGAGTTCATGGGATACTGCATGGGCTTTACACGTTTGGGGCTTCCAAGAAGCAAAATTAGATTCTGAAAGCGTGCGAGATAGGTTTCCAGATATAGAGAAAATGGTAATGGAGGCGCAGAAAGTTGTGAAGAATAAAGATTAGTTACTAATGTTTCTCTTTAAATATTAGACATAAGAATCAAGTAAGAGCAAACTTTAAATTAGTGAAATCTAACTTAACTAAGGAGATTATAAAAGCAAAATCTCAGATGTTCTTGTAAAATTGTTGATAACTCATCTTAAATTTGATATTTTATCAGGCAATAAAACTTGAATGTTTTAAAAATTAAAATGCTACTCAATATATATTTTTACTCAGAAAATAATATTCAAATATGGCAATTGATGAGTCCTTAATTCTAGCAAACATTAAAGAATTGAGCAAGAAATTCTACGAGAATAGCTTGAAAGTAGATAAGGAAGGAATATTTCCCAAAGAAAATCTTGAACTGCTCGCTTCACAAGGATATTTCGGAGCCTTTATTCCAAAACCTTATGGTATAGGGTTAGAGTATAAAGTATACGTAGAAGTAGTTAAAGAAATCGCAAAGGCTTGCGCATCTACAGCTTGGATTTATGTATCGCATTGTGCAGCAAGTTATAGTCTTTTTGCAAGCGCTAATGAGAACCTAAAGAATAAATATCTTCATAAAGTAGCGAAAAATGCTCTTATAAATTTAGCACAAACTGAAATAACAACAGGCGCTGGGATAAGCGGGATGGAAACGAGTGCTAGAAAAGAAAGTAAATATTGGATTTTAAACGGATCTAAACACTTCATAACAGCAGCACATGGCGCAGATATCTTCATAGTTATAGCTAAGAATTTAGAAAGCAAAGATCCCTTTCCGAAGAATTTATCTGCTTATGTAATAGAAAAAGACTTCGAAGGCTTTGCTTTAGGTCAAAAATATGATTCAATGGGAATGAGGGGTATTGGATGGGGAGAAATAATATTGCGTGATTGCAAAGTTCCTGAGGAGAATTTCATACAAGATGGTGTAAAAGCGATAAATTCAGGCGGTCATGTAGGAATGCTAGGAGTCTCGGTAATAGCTTGTGCTTTAGCTGAAGTTTCATTTGAGCTATGCAAAAAGCACTTAAGAGAAAGAACGATAGCAGGTCAAGCGTTAGGTCAAAGGGAAGGAGTTAAAGCAATTTTTTCAGAGATGGCAACAAGTCTAGAAGCGATAAGGCGCATGATAGAATTTGGAATAGATGCTTTGAAAAGAGACTCTTATCCAGATCTTCTAAAGGTTAAGAATTTCGTCACAGAAAGTTCCTTAAGTATCATAGACAAAGCCCTCAGATTAACAGGAGCTCATGGATACAGCAAGCTATTACCCTTAGAGAGATACTATAGAGATGCTAGAGCTACTTTGTTACATTTCCAAACTTTAGAACTAGGCAAAAATATTCTTGGAAGTATAGCTCAAACGATATAACATTTATCTAATTTTTTCTTCATTATTTTTTCTTCTAATTTTTACAACAAATCTCCTGTTCAGCAGTGGTAGCATTAATCATCGATTACTTCATCTGACCCTCATTTCATCATTGTTTCTAAATTAACGTTTCTAAATTTAAAATTTATTCGAAATAAAATGTTTCCTTATAACATTCTATATCCTTATTCAAATTATCGATTTTCGCTCTTGAGGCTTAATTCGCAATTTTTGTCTCCCTTGTTCTTAATCACTAACCACTTATTGAAGAAAGTTCTTATTAACATGTGGGAAAGAAATCGAGAGAAATAATCGAGGAGTTACTATAGAAGAAATTATTAAAGATCTGCGTTCGGCGTATGCTGATGAATGGATTGCACATTTCCAATACTGGGTCTTTGCACAGTCTATGAAAGGAGTTGATGCGGATACGTTTAAAAAAGAATTATTAAAACAATCAATTGATGAGTTAGGACATGCAGAAAAAATAGCGCGCAGAATGATACAGCTCGGTTATGTTCCACCTTCAACCCTTGAAGAAATTTTAAAGTTTACTACATGCGGCCAACTAACGATGCCTGAAAATGTGACAGACTACGAGAGTTTTATAGAAAAGATTCTGAGAGCAGAGCGCTGCGCAATAGCAAAATATAACGAACTTATTAAAAAGTATAGATTTAAAGATCAAATAACTTACGAACTCTTTGAAGATTTACTTGAAGATGAAGTTGATGACGAAGAAACTTGGGAGAGTTTCTTAGAACAATATAGAAGAAGAAAAATTTAATCTTTTTACAAATAAAAATTTTTAAAGGAATTTTTTTAGTAGAGGCTTTTTTAGAAAAAATTTATTTATTAAAGAAATCTCACCTTATGTCTCTAGATCCACAGATAAAAGAGGTACTTAAAGTAATTTCTAGCTTCCAAATAGATTTAAACAAGATTACTCCACAGGAATACAGGAATCTATTTAGACAAGCTGCTTTATCGATGATAGAAAAGAAAATAGAAGTTAAAAATACACAAGATCTATTTATTGATTCAGATGGAGAAAAAATTAGATTGAGAATTTATGAACCTTTAAATTGTAAAGAGCCTTATCCTATAACAATTTACTATCATGGTGGAGGATTTGTTCTAGGAGACGTTGACGTTTACGATAACGTTTGTAGAATGCTAGCAAACTTATCTAATTCTTTGGTTGTTTCGGTTGACTATAGACTTGCTCCTGAATATAAATTTCCTACGCAAGTAAAAGATTGCTATAATGCTCTGAAATGGGTTCATGAAAATGCATGGAAGATCAAAGGAGATAGTTCAAAAATAATAGTCGCAGGAGATAGTGCAGGAGGTAACTTAGCTAGTGTGGTTAGCATAGTTGCAAGAGATAGAAACGAGAAGCTCATCAGAGCCCAAGTCCTTATATATCCTGTTGTAAACATGCTAGATTTATCCCCTTCAGTGATTGAATTTTCTGAAGGATATTTCTTAACTCTTGAGCAAATGCTTTGGTTCAATAAGCATTATTTTAGCGATCTCAAAGATGCAATGAATCCATATGCTTCGCCAATATTCGCAGAATTGAAAGATTTACCTCCTGCACTGATCATTACAGCTGAATATGATCCTTTAAGAGATCAAGCAGAAACATTTGCAAAGATTTTAAGAAGTAAAGGTAACAATGTAACTTGTATTAGAGCTAATGGTTTAATACATGGTTTCATAAATTTCTTTGAGTTCGTTGAATCGGCTAAAACAATGCTAGCCATCATAGCAGGTTTTATAAGATTTATATCAAGCTAAAGATTTACAAAATTTGCTCTTTGTTTAAATATAAATTTAACTTATAATCTTTTAGAAGCTTCTAAATATATAGGATCGAGAAAACTGTAATCTTTAATTATACTCATTTTTTCAAGATGCTTTATAAGATTATCTAAAACGCTTGTGGATATGCTTGAACCTTCTGAATTTTCCAAGCATCTCATTAGCTTAGACCAGCTATTAAACCCTTTAGCTAAGCATCTAAGAACATTTTCGTATCTTCTTGCAACTATTGTGGATTGTTTTCTTTTTTCTTCGATAAAATGTTTAATCTCTTGCAGAGCTATAGAAATTGCAATTTCTTTTACTTCGTTTAAATCTTTTTTATTATAATAATAATTTCCTGCAAAGACTAACCAACCAGGAATACCGTTGAAGATTTCAATTATTTTTTCCAATACATCTTCACTTACATCGAACTTCAATTCTTCAAAACCTTTTTTCAAGAAATTCATAGAAGCCTCTTTATCAAATCTCTCTATCTTAATTTCATGATAATATCTTCCATATAATGGAGAATTTGGATCTTCAACTCCTATAAATTCATAAAGCAATCCTACTTCTGAGCCTGTTAAAATGAAAGTCAAATTACGATTATAATCATAGGAATGAGCTATAGCATCTCTTATTTCTTTCGATAAGGGTCCTCTCAATCTTTGTGCTTCATCTAAGGCTATTACCAATCTTCTTTCGTTTAAATGATAGAACAAATCAGAAAAACTTACGAAGTATCTTCCTTTCCAAGCTATCTCAATACTGTTTCCTAATATGTTAATCCCTTTTATTCTGGCTAGGATATCTTTAATTTTATCTACGATTGAAGATAATGCTTCAGAAAAAACCCTATAAAGATCGGCTCTACTATAATTTTCTTTAAGCTTCCTACAATCTAAAACAGCAAAGGGAATTTTAGATTCATTCAATGCTACGTTCATAACTGATGTCTTTCCTATTCTTCTTATCCCTGTTATAACTAACAACGGTCTATTTAAATTAAGCAATATTTCCTCTACTTCTTTTTCTCTATCAAAAAGTTCTTTCTTATTAATCTTAGGTCTTTCATCAAATAGCACTTCAGCCCCCGAACTTATATTCAGCCCCAGAAGTATATAACTTTGGTGAATAAAACTTACGATACTCTGCATAAGATCCTATGACGTGCAAAGTAGAAATTTCGCAAATACAGTTAATGTTCTTCATGAAAATAAGGATTATTAAAAGAAAGGTATAATTTCATCGATTAAGCTAATATCCAAAGACTTATGTATGCTATTCAGAATTGCTCTCTTAATAGTAGCTTAAAAATTTTTTTAATTACATTAAAGAAATTAGAAATTTTTGCTAAAAGGTCATTTTACTTCGATGAACTACGAGAAATATCTTGCAAGCTTGCTTGTAGTGCTCGTTTTATTTACTTTCATCTTCCTTTACTATTCCACCTTTATTTACAGCACGTCTCCTATCAATGAAGATCAAGCCAAATTGAAATATTTCAAGAACATGAACGAACTCTTGAATTTCGTAAAGAAAAATAAGAAACCAGTTTCGAATTACTATTACAGATTTCCTGAACCTATTTTACTTGCTAGAACTGATGCGATATCAATATTTACACCAATTTCCTTGCCTTTAAATAGTCTTTCAAGCGATTCCAATGAAGCAGAATATTATTCCAGAACCAATGTGCAGGTTAGCGGAGTAGATGAAGCGGATATAGCTAAAACGGATGGTGAATACATTTATGCTATAGTTAAGAATGAGATAAAAATAATCAAAGCATATCCAATAGAAAATGCGAGAATGATATCAAGTATTAAATATGCTAATAGTTCTGCAAGCTTTGTTTACTATCCTTATCATGATAATGCGGAGCTTTATGTTTATCAAAATTATTTAATCCTAATTCTACAAGATTCACCCTATTATCCTACCCCAGCAACATATGCGCACGCCAACCCTCCTTTGTATAAAACAAAGATTTACGTATATGAGTTGAAAAATAAAGAAAATCCTACGTTATATTGGAACGTAACATTAGAAGGATTTTACTTAAATAGCAGGTTGATTGAAGATAATCTTTATGTGCTGACCAGCTCACCTTTATCGATTACAGAAGGATTAATAGAGAAAACTAATCTACCTTCTATAATTTCAGATGGGTTAAAGAAGCAAATATCTCCGAGCGAAATATACTATTCAGATTTCTATTCAGAATATTTCGAAATAACTCTTCTAGTCAAACTGAATTTAAAAGGTAAGAGCGAAGAACATATGGGATTTATGCTTGGTGTTAACAGCTTTATTTACGCTTCAAATAAGAACATCTACATAATACAAACCCAACGATATGAAAAGGAGACAATGACAGCTTTACACAGAATAAGTATTGACAAAGAGTTAAAATACGAAGCGAGCGGTAGAATAAAAGGCTATGTTTTAAATCAATTCTCAATAGATGAATACAACTCATACTTAAGAATAGCTACGACTTCAGAGAGATTGGAAAATAATATTTACATTCTTGATATGGATTTGAATATTGTAGGAAAATTAGAGAACATAGCACCAGGTGAAAAAATATATTCTGCAAGATTTGTAGGAGATAAAGCTTATTTGGTGACTTTTAGGATAATTGATCCTTTCTTTGTAATAGATCTATCAAACATAAAAGAACCGAAAATTCTAGGATTTCTAAAAATCCCAGGTTTCTCTACATATTTGCACCCTATCAATGAAAGCCTAATAATTGGAATAGGGATAGAGGAACATAATTTAAAGATTTCACTTTTCGATATACATGACTTCAACAATCCATTAGAAGTGAGTAAAGTATTATTACGATGGGCTAATTCAGAAGTATTATATAATCATAAAGCTTTTCTCTTCGATTTCAAAAGAAATCTCATTATAATACCAATCCGTTCATATTCAACTATGAGCTCTGAAGTAATGGTTTTGAAAATAGAAAATAATGAACTAACAATAAAAGGAATCATAACACACACTAACTTTGAAGGTTCTTATGAAACTGACATAATTAAAGCATTATTCATCAAGAATTATCTATATACTATATCTATTAAATTATTAAAAATAAACGATATAAATTCTTTAAAAGAGATTAAAAGTATATCCTTCTAGTTATTTTATTTTTTAAAT
>Ga0101942_100479_pt1 | contig 14530 bp, 15 predicted proteins | sample DewCreD2012metaG_4_FD_75243 | JGI IMG/M metagenome (GOLD analysis project Ga0101942, IMG submission 75243) | Hot spring sediment bacterial and archeal communities from British Columbia, Canada, to study Microbial Dark Matter (Phase II) - Dewar... ...
ATCCAAGTCGCTGTGGGCATGAGGCTCACCGTAAGCGTAAGAGCCAAAGAGCAAGACAAACTCAGGCTTGACCGCCTCAATGAAGGGCTTAAGGGCTTCCTTGAGCCGACAAAGCAGTGCCTGACGGTCAAGGGCAATCATTTCTTCCACCTCCCAAACGCTCCCGCAAAAGTTCAGCGACTTGACCCAAAAGTTGCCTTGCTTGCGTCAGCCATTCGTTGAGTTCTTCCGTCGTCGGGGTAGGAGTGAGAGCGCCAGGGTAGCGAGCCCAGATAAATTGGTTCGCCCGTCGGCAAAGTTCCTGATAAGCGGAAAGGGTAGGAAGATGCGCTATCGCCTTCTCCAGCAAGTAGGGCAAATCGTGCGTCCGTTCCAGTTGCCACCCATGCGCCAGCAAAAACGCCTTCAACCCTTTCTCCACCGCTTGCTGAAGATGATAGGCGGCGCCATAGAGGTCTTGATGGACGAGAAGCAACTCTGTTCGTCGCAAGTCCATCTCTGCCCATTGCAACCAATCCAGTGGGTAAAGCGACTCTCCTTGCTCCATCAACGCCCTCACCTCCCGCAAAACCTGTGACCAGTCCCTTGCGCTGTGCAGCGGCAACCCTTTCTCCAACACCTCGGCAAGGAAAACATTTCCCTTCCTCATCTCCCTCTCCAACTCCTCCCTCGTGACGATGTGCCATTCAAGGGATGGCAAATCCCTCTGAGGGACAAGGTGCTTTTGAACGAGGTCAAGGCGGGCGGAAAAACCGTCAGGGCTGGGAGCATCGGGCAAAACGACGAGCAAATCCAAGTCGCTGTGGGCATGAGGCTCACCGTAAGCGTAAGAGCCAAACAACAAGACGAATTCTGGTCGCAGCGCCTTTATCAAGGGCGCAAGGATGTTTTTTAGGCGCGTTAGCAATTCGTCGCGTGTCAATGTCGCCATCGTCATCGCCTCGTCAAAGGACAAAGTGCCTGTTCAATGATGCGGTGGGATGGCTTGAAAGGTAATAGCGTGTCGGTTACCATCGGCGCTGTAGTTCCAAGTAGGCTTAGATGGCGCTGGTGCCGACAAAGTTTGCTCGGACAGCCTCTTTGCCCCACGCCTTTGCCAGATAGAGTGTCCAAGTCGTCATCGGGTCAATAGCATACTCCACGCTCAAGTCCAGCACATCCATCAGCCTTCGGGCGCCACCACGCAGCCCTGCGTAGCCAAAGGCAGTGTCGTTGAAAGCGCCCCCACCTGCATACCAAAGGTCAGAAAGACGCGAGAGCCAGAGGCGGTGGGCTTCTAACCGCAAGGTCAAGCGGCGATGGGGTCGCAACATCAGTTGCATAAACAAGTCACGGTTGTTCATCAGGTTGTAGATGGGAAACCGAGCGTAGAGGCGAGGGGTTGGCAGGACTTGAAAGAAAGTTTTGTGGTAACCATCGTTGGGATTGCCATCGCCCGTGCTTAAAAAGAAACCCAAACGCACCCAAGGATGCCAAGGCGTTTCCCAACGGTATCCAAACTCGGCAGCGAGAGCAAAGGCACGATGCTTCAGTTGCCCCCAGTCACCGACCTGCCATGCGCCCCAGCCAAGGAAGTCGGTTTGTCCCTTGGTGTTGGCTTCTATCCGAAGGTAATGACCTCCCAGCGTTAAGACTTTGAGGGGAGCGCCGTCGGCTTGCCGAAGGGCTAATGGGCGGTTGTCCACTTTAAGGGTAGGGCGCTTGTCGCGGTAGTAAAGGGCAAAGAAGCGGGCATCGCTTTGGGCATCAAGGTTGAAAGTCCAAGAACCGTAAGCGACAGTCACGCGGGTCAATTCATCATTGGCACGCAAATCAAAAGCACCTTTGGTAGGGCGGAAGAGGGCAAAGGTGAATGTGCCCTGCGGTCGCTCCCAAGCCCCGAAAACGCCATCAAAACTGCGGGTGATGTGGGTGAAGCCAAAGGGACCGATAAGGCGCTCTTGGATGCGTTGGCGGCGTAGCCATTGCAGGGTCGGGTCTTTAGGCATTCGCTCGCTCCCGTCAGAAAACTCAAAACGCCCTAAAAGCAGCGACCATCCCGACGGACTTCGCCAGCGCCAGAACAATTGCTTGACAAATAGGCTTCCGTCCCGCCCACCGTTGACTGACCGATAGGTGGCGCCGTGAGAAGGCGGTCGGGCGTTGTCAGGAAGACCTGTCAAGGTGGCTTGGGCTAACTCTATCCGCCAATCCTGCCTTTTACCTTGCCCGTTAACGCCGACACGGAGCAAAGAACCGAGGAAAGCGTAACGGTTATCGGCATTGGGAGCTTCAAAGAAATCCCAATTCTCACCCCGAACCCGCCACGAGGCGTCTACCTTCAATCCTTGCGCTGCTACCACTCCGATGACCAATCCGCACAGCACTGCCAGCAACCCGAGCCACTTCATCCTGCCTTTCACCTCCCATGCCTTTGTGAGGGAGAGAGACATCCTCATCATAGCGCCCGTGTAAAGGCGACTGGAGCGCGCTCGGAAAGTGGACTTCTGGGAGGGAGAGGCTCTTACCGAGCCAAAGAAGATGGGCGGGTCGGGCAAAAATTGGGCTCACTAAAGGTTCGTCCTCCTGTAGGGCTTACTTTCCGAACACACTGCGCCATCGGAGAAAGCATCAACCGTGCGATAAGCGGGAGGGGAAATAACCGAAGGGCTCAAAGGATGGCTAAAAGTTCCATCGCAGGTTCGGAGGGTTGCTTTGCTTCGCCGATCGGTTCTCCCTCAAAGCCCCAAAGATATGCCTTCGTCGTGCGGACGAAGACGAATTTGCCTCGCCAATCAGGGTTGCCTTCAAAGACGACAGTTTTGTTGGTGCGGGTTCGTCCCGAAAGTTTCTTCGGGTTCTTTTCACTCGGTCCTTCCACCAAAACTTCCACGACTTGCCCGACTTCCCGCTCGTTTTTCCGTTGTTGGATTTCGTTCTGCAAGGCGATTAACTCTTGCAACCGCCGCTTCTTGACGGGTTCGGGGATTTGGTCGGGGAAGGTGGCTGCCAAGGTGTTGGGGCGGAGCGAGAAGGCGAACATGAAGGCTTGGTCAAACCCCACCCGTTCCATCAGCCGCAAGGTGTTGCGGAATTGCTCCTCTGTCTCGCCAGGGAAGCCGACGATGACATCGGTGGCGATGGCGATGCCGGGCACTTTCTCCCGCAGCCGCTCAATGATGCTCAGGTAGCGTTCTACCGTATAGCCCCGCCACATCCGCCGCAACACTTCGTTATCGCCGCTTTGGACGGGCAAGTGGATATGCTCGCAAACGCTCTCTAAGTTCGCCATCGCCTCTATAAGGCGGTCGGTCATGTGGTTGGGGTGGTTGGTCGTGAAGCGAATTCGCACCTTTGCAGGCGCCGCCAGTTCGTCAACCCGCTCCAAGAGCCAAGCCAAATCAGGGCGTTTGCCGTTGATGGGGGGCAAATCGTGCCCGTAAGCGTTGGCATTTTGACCGAGCAAAATGATTTCGCGGTAGCCCAAGTCAATGAGTTGGCGCACTTGCTCCAAAACGATGTCGGGCGGGACGCTTTTCTCAGGACCGCGCGCCGTCGGGACAGCGCAGAAGGTGCACTTTTTGTTGCAGCCGTGAATGATGGTGACATAAGCGAACAGGTCGCTGTTTCGGACGACGAGGTCGGGTGGAACGGGGTCATCGTAAAGGTCAAGGTATTCAACGAAGCGCCGTTGCTCTTGGACGGTGCGGATCAGGTCGGGCAGGCGGTGGATGCTGCGGGGACCAAGGAGCAAGTCCACATAAGGCGCCCGTGCCTTGATGATGTCGCTTTCCCGTTGCGCCATGCAGCCTGTTACACCCAAAATCAGGTGGGGCTTTTTCTGCTTGAGTTTGCCGAACTCACCCAGATAAGCAAAGGCTTTCTCGTCGGGTTTTTGGCGGACGGTGCAGGTGTTGATGAGGATAATGTCCGCCTCTTCGGGGCTGCGGGCTTTCTCGTAGCCCATCTTCGTCAGCAGCCCCGCCATCGCTTCACTGTCCAAGACATTCATCTGGCAGCCAAAAGTCTCAATCCAGTAACGGGGCATGGCGCGATGCACCTCTGGGAATAAAGCATGCCATTGTATCGCCCTAAATTATGCCCCATCGGGCAAGGGAAAAGACAAGGCGTCGGGACGGAATTTGTGGCATTATCTTTTCCGCAAGCGCCCTTTCACCAAAGCGATGGGCACTGCCGTTCGCTACGGGTGAAGCACTTATGGCGGTGTTTGTCGGATTGGGCACGCTGGAAGTGACCATCCCAGACAGCCACTCGCTCAAGGACAAGCGACAGGTCGTCCGAAGCATCCTTGACCGCATCCGAAGTCGGTTCAATGTCTCGGCTTGCGAAGCCGATCACTTGGACGATTGGCAGCGGGCGACTTTAGCCTTCGCCTGCGTCGCCAATGACAAAGAGTTCGTCCACGAGTCCTTGATGCGCATCGCCCAGTGGGTGGAAGAAGATGGGCGGGTGGTCGTGGAAGATGTGCAGATAGAAATCTGGTAACGGAAAGGCAGGTGTCGGCAATGACAGGCTCTCGTCGCGTAGAACGCGCCAACAAACTGCTGCGGGAAATCATCGGCGACTTTTTGCTCTATCGCTTGAAAGACCCCCGCCTTCAGTTCGTGACGATCACGGAAGTGCAGGTGTCGCCCGATTTCCAACACGGCAAGGTTTATTTCACCGTCTTGGGCGATGAACAGCAGGAACGGGCTGCCCTGCAAGCCTTAGAAAGCGCCGAACCACTTATCCGCGAGGAAATCAACCGCAATGTCCATTGGCGCTTCATCCCTCGCCTAACCTTCATCGTGGACAAACGCATTGAAAAGGCGATGCATGTGCTTTCGCTGCTGGATCAAATCGCCCAAAATTCACCGACGCCAGAACCGACGCCCACCAAACCCGCACGCCGTCGTCGTGAACGCTAAGGGCAAGGGGAGCGAAACGATGCGAGTGCCTGAAGCCATCGTGGAGCGGTTGCGTCAATGCCGCCATCCCGTTTTAACCGCCCACAGCGATCCCGAAGGGGATGCGTTGGGGAGCGCTTTAGCCCTCGCCCTCGGCTTGCGGGCTTTGGGCAAGCGGGTGCAAGTGGTCTTTCATGGTGGCATCCCCCGCCGATATCGGGTGCTGCCAAGTGTTGAAAGTGTTCAAAAGATGGTCAAGCCGCCCGTTGATTTGTTGGTGATTTTGGACTGCCAGTCAAGGGGGCGGGCAGATTTGCCTCAAAAGTGGAAGCAAGCAAAAGTGCCTTGCTTGATCATTGACCATCACCCTATGCCCACCAACGGTGAAAAGGTTGAGGACGAAGCATGGGTGTGGATAGAGCCGAAAGCGGCAGCAACGGGAGAAATGATTGCTGCCTTGCTTGATGCTTTGAAGGCGCCGATGACCAAAGAAGTCGCTACCTGCCTCTATGCGGCAATCATCACCGACACGGGGGTCTTTCGTTTCCGCAACACGACGCCGAGGGTCTTGCGGCTGGCGGCAAGGTTGCTCAGTCACGGCGTAGACCCGCAAGCGATGGCGGATCAGTTGGTGGAGGCGCGCTCCTTCCAAGCGACAGAATTGCTGGCACGAATGTTGAGCAAGGCGGAGTTTGAGGAAAACTTGGGGCTTTGTTGGTCTACTGTCAGCCTGCGGGATTTTGAGCAAACGGACACGACCGATGAAGACACGGAAAACTTTGTCAACTTCCTTCGGGCTGTAGATGGGGCGCAAGTGGCGGTGCTGTTCCGGGAGGTAGAGCGCGGCTTGGTGAAGGTAAGTTTTCGGTCAAAAAATGGACCTGATGTCGCTTGGTTGGCTCGCCAGTTTGGTGGCGGCGGTCATCCGGCAGCAGCGGGTTGTCGGCTCAACGCCTCCCTGCGCAAAGCCGTCTCTACCGTGTTGAAAGCCATGCGTATATTCCTTGTCTTCCATCGCCACGGTATTGCGCCCTCATCGGAGCCGCCCAAAAGCGAAACGGTAAAGCGACGAAAGGCAAGGGGAGAAAGGCGTTCATGACAGCGACCCATCAGGAACCTGAGGGCGTGCTATTGCTGTTAAAACCTTCGGGGATGACAGCCCACGACTTGGTGGAATGGGTGCGCAAGCAACTGAAAATCAAACGGGTCGGGCACACGGGCACTTTGGATCCACTGGCATCAGGCTTGATGGTGCTGTGCTTAGGTCGGGCGACACGGTTGGCAGAGTTTCTGTCCGATTTGGACAAGGTGTATCGCTTTGAGATGGTGCTGGGCGTCAGCACCAGCACGCAAGATGCCGAAGGCGAGGTCACCCGCATAGCACCGACAGAGCACATCACGGAAGCAAGGCTGCGAGCCGTCTTGGAGCAATTTGTCGGGGAGATAGAACAAGTGCCACCGATGCTTTCGGCGCTGCACTATCAAGGCAAGCGACTCTACGAGTTAGCCCGCAAAGGGTTGGAAGTGCCCAGAAACCCGAGACGGGTGCGCATCTATCGGCTGGAGTTATTGGCGTTTTGGGAAGAAAAGCCTAAGCGGGCGCTTTTGGAGGTCCATTGCTCGCGGGGCACTTACATCCGCACCCTCGCCGCCGACATCGGAGAGGCATTGGGCTGCGGAGCATATCAGCACTTTTTAGTGCGGCTGCAAGTCGGACCTTTTCATAGCGAGCAGGCGCTAACGGTTGAAGAATTTTCTGAGGCGGTGAAGGCAGGGACATGGCAGCGACACCTGATCCCGCCAGGAGATGCCCTGCCGATGTTCCCGCCTGTCGGTCTGACACGCTTGGAGGCAAGAAAGGTGATGAATGGGATGGAGGCAGTGGTCGGAACGGTTTGGGGGCATCCTCACCTTCAAGATGGGGGTCTGGTGCGCCTTTATGACCCTGAGGGCGCTTTCTTGGGGGTCGGAAAAATGCGCCGACAAGGTAACCTTTGGGTCTGCCACCCCCGAAAGGTGTTCTTGCCCCATGAGGGCTAAAGTGAGGGGAAAAGTTTGCGACATAATTTTGCTGACCCATCGGAAGTTTGGAGGGGTTTCGCATGGATAGGGACGACTTGGAACGGCAAATTCAGGAATTGCGGCGGCGAATCGCTGAACTGGAAGAGCAGCGGCGGCAACTGGAGCGGCAATTAGCAGAAGCCCGCACCGAGGCGGCAGCCATGGTGCCGCCCACTTCCGAAGAGGAGTTAACGCAGACTCTGGCGCGTATGTTTTCCCGCTTCGCCCGCCTGCTGCAAGCAGAAGTCTGCTTCTTCTTCGTCCACCGCACTGATGAGGATATCCTCGTCCTTCACCCGCCCGCCATCGGGATTGAGTTCCTCAAGTTAGGCGCTGTCGGCACTGTCCCAAAAGAGGGGCTGATTTGGAGCGTCTTCTCTCAAAGGGTGCCCGTCATCGTCAACGACTTGAAGGAAAGCCATTATCCTGACATCCATGCCCTTCAGGAAGCAGGTATCCGCAACGCCATTTTCGTCCCTTTGATGTGGGATAAACGAGATGAGGAGCAAAGGGTCATAGAGCGTAAAGCCATCGGCGTCTTGGTCGTCGCCAACAAACGACGGGGAGTTGCCTTCACTGAAGAGGACCGACGCATCCTGGAAATCCTTGCCCGCCAGTCTGCCTCCGTCATTGCCGGCGCACAAATTTACATTGAGTTGAGGGAACGCGCCGAGCAATTGGAGCGGGCTTTTGAGAGCGTCATGGCAGGGGTCATCCTCGTCAACCTCAACGGGAAAATCGGGTTGATCAACCAGACCGCCTTGCAAGCCTTCTGCCAGAACGCTGACGGGAATGTCATCGGCAAACCTTACCATCAAGTCGTCACCCATGAAAAGGTGCGTTCCATTTTGGCGACTGCTCTCAGCGAGCGGGCAGAAATCGTGGACGAAGTGGAGATTAACCAGCCCGAAGAGCACATCTACCGCGTCCAAACGGGGCTGGTTCGGGACGAATTCGGCAACCCGACGGGCGTGATTGCCCTCTTTACCGACATCACGGAAATCCGCCGATTAGAGCGGATGAAAACGGAGTTCGTCTCCACTGTCTCCCACGAACTACGCACTCCTCTGACTTCCATCAAGGGCTTCATCGCCACCCTCTTGGAAGACCGAGAGGGCTACTTTGATGCCGAAACCCGCTACGAGTTCTACCAAATCATTGACCAAGAGACCGACCGATTGCGCCGCCTCATTGAGGACTTGCTCAACCTTTCCCGCATTGAGCGAGGTGTGGCGTTGCAGCCTAACTGGCAGCGGGTAGATTTGGAGAAAGTCATTGACCGCGTCTTGGCGATCCAGCGCAGTTACACCGACAAGCATCGGTTGATTAAGGACATCCCCGACCCCTTGCCTCCCATCGTCGCCGACGAAGATAAGGTGGATGGTATCATCACCAACCTCGTCAACAACGCCATCAAATATTCGCCCGACGGCGGCGAAGTGCGCGTTCGCGCCGTCCGCGAGAACAACTCCATCCTCATCAGCGTCTCCGACCAAGGTATCGGCATCCCGAAAGACAAACTCCACAAGATTTTTGAGAAGTTTGAGCGCATTGACACCAAGGAGACCCGCGCCGCCGGCGGGACGGGCATCGGGCTTTACCTCGTCAAGCACTTGGTAGAACTGCATGAGGGGCAAATCTGGGCGGAAAGCGAAGGCGTGGGCAAAGGGTCTACCTTCTATGTCCGCTTGCCCATTTACCCCAAGCGGGCAAAGGACGAAGGCTACTTCTTTGACGATGTGGAACGGCACTTGCACCCCGTTATTGGAGACCTCAAAGGAGCGACTTAAGGGCATGGACACCTTGTGCCGCATCGCCATCGGCAGTGACCACGCTGGCTTCGCCCTCAAAGAGCACTTGAAAAAACGCCTTTCCGAAGCGGGCTACGAGTGCGTGGACTTTGGCACTTTCAACGAGCAATCTTGCGACTACCCCGATTTCGCCGCCGCCGTCGCTTATGCGGTCGTCAGCGGTCAATGCCACCTTGGCATCGTCATTTGCGGGACTGGCATCGGCAGTTCCATCACTGCCAACAAAATCTTCGGCGCTCGCTGTGCCCTTTGTTGCAACGAATACATGGCGCGCATGGCTAAAGCTCATAACGATGCCAATATCCTTGCCCTTGGCGCCCGCGTTGTCGGCGAGGAGTTGGCTTGGTCTATCGTGCAAACTTGGCTGACGACGCCCTTCAGTGGCGATGAACGCCACCGTCGCCGCCTCGCCAAAATTGCGGCATTGGAGACAGGGAGGGCGAAGGGGGTGGAAGAAAAATGATGGCGGTCGCTGTCGCCTTCCTTGTCGCCACCATCGTCAGCCTGCTTTTGACGCCTTGGTCTATCCGCCAAGCCTTCCGATGGCAAATCCTTGCCCGCCCATCACCTCGTAAAGTCCATCAACAACCCGTCCCGTGTTGGGGCGGAGTCGCCATCGTCGGCGGCATCCTTTTTGGCACCCTTGTCGGTTGGTTCTTCCTTCGTCCCTTCACCCTCTCTTCGGACTCCCTCGGCGTTGCCTTAGGACTAATGCTTTTGGTGCTTGTCGGCACCTTGGATGACCGCTATAACTTGCCTGCCAAAGTGAAACTGGCAGGGCAAATCGTTGCCGCTCTCTTTCCCATCGCCTCTGGCGTCCGCATTGCTTTCCTCAACAATCCCTTCGGCGATGGCTATTTGTTCCTCGCCGACTGGCAATCTTGGCTTCTGACCCTCGTTTGGGTCGTCGGATTGACGAACGCCGTCAACCTCATTGATGGTTTAGACGGTTTGGCAGCAGGGGTCGCTTTCTTCGCCGCCTTGACTTTAACCTTCCTTTCAGCGACCCAAGGTTTATTGTCGGTCGCCGTCGCCTTCGCTGCCGTCGCTGGTGCCTGCATCGGTTTTTTGCCTTACAACTTCCATCCTGCCAGAGTCTTCATGGGCGACACAGGAGCGATGGCATTGGGCTACTTGTTTGCCACCTTGTCCATCTTAGGGGCGGTCAAAAGTGTCGCCGCTTTGTCCGTCCTTTTCATGACGGCTTGTGTGTTGGCTTACCCCATCGCTGACACTGCCCTTGCCATCCTTCGCCGTTGGCTTGCTCGTCGCCCCATCTTCAGCGCCGACCGCGAGCACTTACACCATCGTTTGCTGGACAAAGGCATGGACCAACGCCAAGCCGTCTTAATGCTTTATGCCCTCACTCTCATCTTTTGCTTGCTGGCGATTTTACTTGCCCGACCAAAGATTTAACCCTTCGCCCGATGAAATCGGGACAATGCGGTAGGAGGCGTCGGAGCATTGATGAAGTCACCTGCGATGAAACGCCGCCTGAAAGTCATGCCCATCTTCGGGACGCGCCCCGAAGCCATCAAGATGGCGCCCGTCATCCATGCCCTTTCCGCTGACGAGCGCTTTGAAGTCGTCATCACTGTCACTGCCCAACACCGCGAGATGCTTGACCAGTTTCTGCACTTTTTTGACTTGACACCTCGTTACGACTTGAACTTGATGCAGGAAGGGCAGACTTTAGCCGACATCACCAGCCGTGCTGTCAGTGGGTTGGACGAAGTGCTGCGGGCGGAGCGACCCGATGTGGTTCTTGTGCAAGGCGACACGACGACTGCCTTCGTCGGCGCCTTGGTCGCTTACTATCACCAAATCCCTTGCGGGCACATTGAAGCGGGCTTGCGAACGGGCGACAAGTTTGCACCTTTTCCCGAAGAGATGAACCGCAAACTCATCGGCGCTCTCGCCGACCTTCACTTTGCTCCAACTCAACGGGCGAAGCAAAATTTGCTGCGTGAAGGGGTGAACGAACGCAGCATTTTTGTTACAGGCAACACGGTCGTAGATGCCTTGCTCTGGACACTAAAGCGCCTTGACGCTTTTTGCCCATCTCATCCCTCCCATCCTTCCTTCCGCTCCTTGCTCGTGACCGCTCATCGTCGGGAGAATTGGGGCAAACCGATGGAGCAAATTTGTCGGGCGTTGAGACGCATCGCTGACCAATTCCCCGACACTTGCATCATCTTCCCGATGCACAAAAATCCCCTCGTTCGCGAAGTCGCTTACCGCGTGATGGGTGACCATCCCAACATCGTCCTGTGCGAGCCACCTGACTACTTTGAGTTCGTGAAGTTGATGCGGGATGCTTACCTCATCGTCACCGACAGCGGTGGCGTGCAGGAAGAAGCCCCAACTTTAGGCAAGCCTGTTTTGGTCTTGCGGGACAAAACGGAACGCCCTGAAGCCGTAGAAGCCGGGGTCGTGAAAGTCATCGGCACGGACGAAGAACGCATCGTCGCCGAGGTAGCGCGCTTGCTAACCGATAAAGACGCCTACTGCGCCATGCAGCGCCCCATCAACCCTTACGGCGATGGCAAAGCCGCCCAACGCATCCGACAAGCCCTCCTGCACTTCTTTGGCTTGAGCGACCGCCCCCCCGATTTCCGCCCCAATTAATCCCAATGACTAATTTTCAAAGCAACCCCAGGTGAATTGGGAGAGCGACCGTTACTTCCCCCAAAGGGAAACGGATTCCCTCCCACTTCTCCAACCTATCTTGAAACTCAAGGGCACCATGATGGCGATGTATAGTAGCACCTGCATTCGCAATCATACGGTGGGAAAGGGTCAGTGCAGTCGTAAAATCTACGGCGAACATGCTGTTCACTCATAAAACCACAACAGTCAAGGTCATAGGTCACATCCCGTCGGGTCTTGTAAGGAGGAGCTGGTAGATAGCAATTGTCATCGCCACAATACTGACCGACAATGATGCATCCACAAGAGTTGACATCAATACATCCCCATTGACACAGGCTGATCACCTCCCCATAAGAGCATACCAGAGTTATGAAGGTTAACGCAACCGACACCCACATTGTTACTTTACGCAACTTGTATGCCATCATTTGAATCACCTCGCACCTTGACTTTACAGTCTTCATTTGCGGCAAGGAATTTACAAAGTTAAAGCGTCTACCAGTGTATCTATCCAAGGAGAAGTGCTGCCCTTGTAACTCAAACTTACACTCCCATCCCTCCTTAGCACCACGATGGGGGCTTCGGGGAAGAACCATCGTGGGCGAAATAATTTTGGGTGACAGACGATTATGTAAGGGTGCCTATGCTCCCGGCAATAAACAATGGGTGTGGCGTCTCCCCGCATCTGTAGGATATGGCTGTAACTTATTGGCACTATTCCACGACGATAAAAGTCATCAAGAGATGGTTGATAGAAGTAAAAATAGGTTGACAAGTAAGAGCCTTCTCTTATAGCCTTCTCCAGATCAACACACTTTTCAAAAATCTGTTGTGGAATGTTTGCTTTTACCCAAGGACAAATTAACAGTGACGGAGAGACATAAAAAGGGGCGAGTTTATCTAAAAAGTATGGTAATGCCCCAAAATCTTGTTCATACAGTTTGAGCGCTATACCAATTTGTTTCAATTGAGATGCACATTGATGGGCGTAGACTCTTCGTTTCACATTACCAATGATCGGTAGTATGATAACCAGTAAAGTGGCAATGATGCTGATGACCACAATTATCTCAGGAAGGGAGAAACCGCTACGGCGAAAAATTTTCTTCATCGTCCCCCACCTCCGCTCGCCTTCACGAGACGGATCAAATCTTCAATCTCCTCTTCAGAGAGAATAGGAGCCCTTAGTTTCCCGACATAACGAACAAGTCCCTTGCCATCAATGAAGATAACAGTGCCAGGGGCGCCAAGGCTATTTTATAGAGCCTCATCAGAAGAATAAAGAAAAGTGATTCGGGGGTGTCGCATCCTTTGCATAATCTCTTGCAACGAAATATCGGGTTCAAAGTCACCGAAGAAACAGATGGCGACAATTAGGACAAGGCTTGGACATTCATCCAATAATCTCATGTATCTTTTCACGACTTCTTGCCTAAAAGAATACCCTGTTTGATAAGTAACCCAAAGAATGACCGGTTGACCACGCCCTATGGACGGAGCACGACCTAAATAGGTGTGTCGGAAGGGGAGGGAGATCGGGAAAAGGGCGTTAACCTTAATCCCTCGCAAGTTACGCCCTAATTCTTCAAGCCGTCTTTTAGCGAGGACGAATTCTTGATGTTGCCGCTTTAAAAGGAGGTAGCGCTGCAATTGTTGATAACTCCAAATCAATAACCATGTCAGGATTGGAAGGCAAATAAAAAACCACAATCTGGTTTTATTCATGTCCCTTCGCCCCCTTTACAGCCATAGCAGCCTTCCTTCCCCATGCCTTTTCTCTCAACTCATAGACATAATCATCCAACAACCTTTTCACCTTTTCCTCTCCAGATGTCGCCCTCAAGAATTCTTTCAGCGTTGCTAAGGGACTTAAACTAAGGTCTTTTTGAATCCAGACCAATTTACCCCCGATAAAACCGTAAGCCCTTGGGGTGAAGAAGGCATTTAGTGCCCTGGTTATTTCACCCCTTTCATCAGCCACAACAGGGATTCGCCACCGAAATTTTGTAGCCATTGCGCGGACTGTAGATGCGTTGTCTTGAATAACCAGTAGCGTCCCCAATGCTCTCTGCCATGTCTTTGCTGACATTAATTGCGACCAATCTCTTAACGACGAGCCTGGACATCCTTCACATCCTCGCGCCACGATGATAAGCAATGGCTTCTCAATCCTGGGCAAGGCTATACCATTGACAGGATGAAGGGAAGAAAGGGGCAGAAAACTTTCGCCCAAGGGGGGGTCTTTTTGAAAAGCAAGTGTGACTTGGATGGATCGCCAGTATAATTTCCATTGACTAATCCATCGTTGCCCCTCAGGGGTATTTTGGATAAAACTGACCAGAACTACAACTGATATGGTGAAAATGCCCATCATTTCCACCCCGCCCGTATGTCTTTTTCACACTTGCGTCCCATCACGCTCTCTCGCCTCCTTTCGGTTTTTTATAGCCTATGCTATTGATAGCATAGTATCAAGCCTTTGGGAAACAGTTAAGTAGATTTTAGCAATCAAAGGTTATAGTGCCGTTACAACGCTGACAAAGCGGAATGTTAGGGAAGGGGGCAGAAGGTGCTCTGAAGGCAAGGTAACTCGTTTGACCAGTCCCATTTAAGCGCTTCGCCGCTACATGGTGACCGACCTCCTTTCTCGCTTGGACACCTTCCTTGCCGTCGGTTTTGTCCTATTTTTGCTCCTTTGATTAGCAGGGGGAAAGGAAGAGGGAAGAAGGGATCGTCGTCATTGTTGACAGTTCAGGGGTGAAAGTTGATGGAGGAGAAAAGAAAGGGAGGGCAAGAAATTGGAAGGGAAGGGGGAAGCGAGATAGGGTAAGGCAACGGATCTTGAACGATGGCAATAGAGGATTGGGATGAAACAGATGGCGGGAAGTTGGAAGCAAAAGGATATAAGTGTTTGGACAAATGAGAAAACAAGGGGAAAGAACGGATCTCGTAACCGATTTGTGCAACGAAGCCTCTTCACCCTTGCCTTTTGTCGCTAAGGCACGGGAGGGTCAAGTTCGTTGCAACTCGTAGAGGCGGCGATAGAGGGTGCTTTGGGCGAGGAGTTGTTCGTGGGTGCCTTCTTCCACGATGCGTCCGTCCTGAAGGACGAGGATGCGG
>Ga0101942_100481_pt1 | contig 14490 bp, 14 predicted proteins | sample DewCreD2012metaG_4_FD_75243 | JGI IMG/M metagenome (GOLD analysis project Ga0101942, IMG submission 75243) | Hot spring sediment bacterial and archeal communities from British Columbia, Canada, to study Microbial Dark Matter (Phase II) - Dewar... ...
CTAGAAAGAGGGCTCTGAAGATGCTGGGGATACCCGGGGGAGCTCTGGCCCCCCTCACTGCCCCCCAAATGACAGATGTAAACCCGAATAGATGGGGGGAACTTATGATCCGCCCACAAAGGGGCGGGGGAACCTCTGCCCTTTCAAGGCGGGGAGGAGGTCAGGCTAACTTGCCCTATGATCTGTATCTTCTTGGTCTCTGAGTGCTTAGATCCGCCTCTGCTAGCAGTGTTGCTAGCTTTGTCTTTATCTCAGGAAGCTTTGCCTTCAGCGACTCTATATACTCCTGATCAGCCTGTATCTGCGATAGGAACTCCCTACCCTGGCTTGTTACAGCTAGCTTCTTGCCCTGTCCTGCTTCTAGGAGGCCTGTGTAGAGCATTGCTGTTATATCCTCTCTGAGCTCTTTTGATGTAGGAACACCGGCCACCTCTATGAAGCTATACCCAAGATCTACTCCCGCCTCTTTCAGCTCCTTTATCACGTGGGATAATGCCTTCTCAGTAACGCTCCCAAGCTCTGAGACTAGGATTAGGGTTTTCACCACCCTCTTGTTATTCTTTATACTCTCTAGCGTTATCACCGGTTTCGTTATTATCTTGAGCTCCTTACTCTTACTCTGTTGAGACAAACCCACACCCTTGTTATCTATGCTTCTCTGGGTTATTAGCTTTTATTGTTGGATAATTATTATTCATATCTAGGGCTCCCACTTAGCCCAGATTCCATAAGAGATCACTCTGGGCTCTTGGTGGTTAGAGTTGAGTTTTTGGGTGGTTTCTGTCGAGGCTTTATCGCTGTGCCTTGGTTATTTCCCATCATGTATCTCTCTATTCTAGACCTTGCTGGCTTATGATCTCTTGGTGTGTATTCTCAAGAGCTTTATAAGCTATGTCCCTCTCAACACTTGAAGATCAGCGCATATCCAGTGCCCAAGCTAATAGCCCGAAAACCTCATGTGGTTAAAGCATAGATAGCCTCCTAAACATGCAAACCTTTCTAGGATAATCAAACTAGGAGCACCCTAGTGCTAGAAGTTTCCCATTATCTCTCATGCAGGTGTTGTGGAAGGGGGTCTGTTTTATTGTGCTCCTCCATCTTGTCTACCTATTGTGGCTTGTCCTGTGACTCTCTATATATTCTCTCAACCTCTTCCCTGATCCCCCTTAGGCTCAGCTCTAGGAGTTTTCTCTCAATCTTCTTACACATATCACCCCTATCCTTTCTCTCTAGATGTTTTCTCAGGCTGGATTCTATCCTCAGGATCTCCTCCAGAGCTTCCCCTCCCCTTGATGCTATCTCGAACCACTCTATGATCTGCCTCCTAGCCTTCTCTATAATGCTCGATCCCAGCCTCGCACCCTCATGGGGGTAGGCTATTACTCTGGGCTCTAGCCTCGAGATCCTCTCTAGCGATTCTAGGTATTCTCGATATCTGAATGGCGGTGGCGTTGTTGGGTATAGGAGATCCTCGTTGACTATATATATTCCAGCAGCATCTCCAACAAAGAGAACCCCCTCATGCTCCATGTATATTGATAGATGGTGCGATGCATGCCCCGGTGTGTGTACTATTCTGAAGATAAGCCCGTCGAGGTTCAGGCTACATAGATCCTGGGCCTCTCTAACATCTAGATCCGGGGCGTTATCAGGCCTCCCATAGATCTCCCCAACCTCTCCCAGGAGCTCTCTAGAGGCCTCCCAGAGCCTTGAGGGATCGATTACATGTTTTCTACCAACCGGGTGAACCAGGATCGGGATCCTTCCACCACTAACCCTAGAGATCGTTGCAGCACCACCAGCATGATCTAGATGAACATGGGTTAGGAGTATATATGAAACCTGCCCCAGCGAGAAGCCGAGCTCCTCCAAGCCCCTGAGAAGCTTCCCAGATGAGCTCCTCGGGCCGGGGTCTATTACCGCGAGCCTCTGCTCGGGGGAGGCGACAACATATGTCTGTATATGTTCATCACACCCATCAGGCCCCGTCTCTATAGAGTATATATTTCTAGCAATCCTATGCCAAGCCAAAACTCAACGCCAAAAATATAATCCAAGATATCCATAAAAATCTATAATAGAGAAGTGCTTGGGGTTTATATATTAGCTATTGTGCGGATAAATATAATGGGATAGGCTTGTGCTGTGGATCGGCATGGTGGGGTTGGTATAGCATGTGGCCATTCGGTTGGTGGATGGGCTGGTGGGGGTTGCCAATGATCCTCTTCTGGATCCTTGTGGTTGTTGCTATAGTAATAGTCCTGGGAGTACTTCTAAAACTAGCAGTATCTAGCAAGAGTGGGAGGAGCAGGGAGGAGGAGCTTGAGAGCGAGTTAAAGAGGCTTAGGGCAAGGATAGAGGAGCTTGAGAAGGAGATCGAGAGGGCTAGGAAGAGCAGCCAGCAATAGAGCTAAGACCCCGAGATTGTTATTAATATTAAGATGATCAACTATAGAAATGAATGATGAAGCAAAGTATATATATCCTTTGCAGCAATAACATCTATAGATCCCAAACCACCAGATGTGCCGGGTGGATTGGAGATTCAAAGACGCCTGCCTGAGTGTTCTTTTGAGGTCTTCCACATGTTACCTTTCACCAGACATTAGCCTAAGAACCACTGGTCTTCTGGGCTTGGGATATACATTGCCAGAGAGCGCATGCTCCTCCTTATGAGCTTCTCATCAGGGATTAGCGGTGAATGGTTTATGATCACATGGACATCGTTCTCAACTGATAAGCCCACACCTACCCCACTAAACCCTATACCTCCTCTACCTCAGCTCTCTAGATATAGAATCACGCAGCCTTAGAGCGAAGGGTCTTTCTATCGCTATATCCTAGTCCATAGTCCCCCCTCCCCACATCCACTTTATGGGCCATAATTCCTCTGTCACATATTAAGAAGACCCTAGGCCCGGATCTCGCATTAGCTGTGGAGAGAATATATAGAGATGGGTGATGGATAACATTCTCCTTTTCAGCATCTTTACAGTCTTCTGCTCAATAATTGTCTACACTTTCTTATCTTTATCAATTCCAACAAGCCTCGCCCTTTAAAGTAGGGGTTTTTCCGTTCTCTAGCCTCTATTCTATATAGCTGGGTATTATTGGGAGGCTTATTATATAAAGTATTGCTAGAGAGGTTATTGTGAATGGGACTGTTATTCTCATCCACTCTCTCCAGGAGGCTTTCTTACCCCTATTCTTCTCTGCTATTACTAGTGCTAGGTATAGGGCTGGGGCTCCTGCTATTGTTGCGTTGCTCCCGAGTGTTCCTGCCCATACTGTTGCCCAGTAGTGTGGCCATGGATCCGCACCGCTGGCTGTTCCTAGTTCCTGGAGGGTTTTGATCATAAAGAGCACTATTGCGTCGTGCTCTACCACGCTTGATAGGATCGCTACTAGCCAGTATACCATTGAGTATGATAGTAGAAGCTCTTCACCGATATAGCCCGAGATCATCTTGGAGACCTCGTGGATCACACCGCCTGCTTTTAGCCCTCCCACTAGCATGAAGAGGGCTATGTAGAATAGTATAACCCTCCACTCGAGATCCCTCAGGATCTCCTCGAAGGCCGGGATCCTCTGTTTCCCGAGGAGCCTTGCAGTCTCAAGGATCGTTGCTATCATTATTGCAACAGATATCGCTATAGCGCCAAGCTCCACACCAAGCATAGGCCTTATAGATGCGAGGCCCATAAATATAGCGAACCCAGCTATAGATACCCACCCGCTTATCCTCTCAATATCGGGGGGCCTCATCATGGTCCCGCCAATGCTGTGTCCACGATCCCTGGGGCTTCTGAGCCATAGTGGGTAGAAGATCGCTAGTGTTGCTATGAATGATATAGCCAGGAGGGGGAGGCTGCTGGGAGCACCCCTAAACCATATGAAGTCCAGGAACTCGGCGCCAGCTATGCTGTGGAGCATCTGGGGCGGAAGGTCTCCTAGGAGGAGGGCTGTGCCCATATAGTTGGCCGATAGCCCTATAATCATTACCGGGAGTAGGGGGTCTCTTTTAGATGCCATAGCTATCTGGGCTGCCAGCCCTCCTAGTAGTAGTATTACGAGCACATTGTCGACGAACACTGTTATGAACCCAGCTAGGAGGGCTATTGATATGACTAGAGGGCCGTAGGATCTGAATCTCTTTGATAGGAGGTATACAACATACTCGGGAAATCCTGATTTTGATAGATAGCCCGAGATCATCCACATGCCTAGGAGGATGACGATCACATTCCAGTCAACAGACCTGAAGGCATCCACGAAGGTATAGCTGGGTGAGAGGATGATCATTACGATAACCCCCAAGAGGGCTATGAGGGACTTCTCGTGGTGGGAGATGATGACAAACGCTATAGTGGCTAGGAAGACTAGGAGGGCTATCAGCTCCATTAGCACAGCAGCCGTGGTGTAATAGCAAGCATCCCTATAAGCAATCCAGGGACTGACAAGCCCCTTAGCTGGGGATATCTATTCAAGATATAATCCAGCTTAGCTATCTTGATATTCGGTGGGGCTTGTGAGCAGCGGCATTGAGAGGAGAGATTTTTTCAGGCACCCGGTTAGGGTTATAGATCCCGAGGATCTAACGGGCTTTGAGAAGCTATTGAGCATAATGAGTGAGACAGCATACCAGGGTAGAAAGCTTGGCGAGGTCTATGGAGTTATTGTCAAGATGCTCAGGGATCCTGATGTCACCATTTATATGGGCCTAGCGGGCTCCATGGCTACAGCTGGTATGTGGGGCGTTGTCTCCTGGATGATTGAGAGGAGATATATAGATGTGCTTGTCTCCACTGGGGCTAATGTCTCTGAGGATATATATGCTGGAATGGGCTTCCCCTATGGGAGGGGCTCGCCATGTGTTGATGACTCTCTTCTCCTGAAATACAGGATAGATCGATTCTATGATGTATACGCAGACGAGTACCTATATAGGGAGATGGAGAGACTTTTGAAGAATTTCATAAAGGATCTCCCCAAGAACCATGTATACTCTTCAGCTGAGTTCCTATACCTCCTAGGAGCGAGGCTGAATAGGCTGGGCATAAGATCTATAGCGACGTCAGCCTACAAGGCTAGAGTGCCCATATTCGTGCCAGCCATAGTTGACTCGGGCTATGGGATAGCATCTATACTGGCCCTCAAGGAGTACGGGGGCAGGGTTATCATAGACCAGTTCAAGGACTTCGAGCAGATGGTTGAGATAGCTATGAGGAGCAGAGAGACCGGTGTTATATATATAGGAGGAGGAGTTCCCACAGACACAACGCAGCTTGTTGCTGTTGCAAAGGCCCTTCTAGAGGAGAGGGAGAGGGGCTCTGATGTCTCGAAGCCTCATAAGTATGCTGTGAAGATAACAACAGACCTTCCCCAGTGGGGAGGTCTTAGCGGAGCCACGCTGGAGGAGGCTGTGAGCTGGGGGAAGGTTGATGCTCTGAACTCAGCCATGGTTAATGTTGACGCCACAATAGCGCTCCCAATAATATCCGCAGCTTTGAGAGAGCTAGGTGTTAGGAGACCTAATGTGGATCTATCGTGGGTCTTTAGAGAAGTGGCTGGGTATGAGGATAAGGTCTGAAAGGCCTGGGGATCCATTGGAGGCTCTTCTGAGTAGATATCCTGTGTATAAATACACCTACACCCCCGGGGCTCTCCTGATTAGGGAGCATGTGGATCTATTTAAGAGGGCTTATGAGGACAAAGCAGGGGTTATCAGGGTAACCCTGGATCTTGGGCTCAGCTTGTCCAAGGTGTTTGTCGGGGGCTGTGGCGTCTATATAGAGGGTCTCGAGATCTGTTTAGAGGATCTCGATAGATCTGTTGAGGATGGCTTTATATATAAGATCCTTGGTGGTAGGCTTGCAAGACTTGATCTATATGGTGATGGTAAATACTATAAGATAAAGCCTGTATCTATTGATAGAGCCCCTACTATAGAGATCAACGGGATCCAGATGCACAGAACAGTAGGGATAGATCCTTGGAGGGATTCTCAGACTAAGGTATCGGCTCTCGGGAGGGTTAGGGGCCTGAGGGTTCTCGAGATAGGCACTGGGCTTGGGTATACAGCCTCTAATCTCATCATCAAAGGAGCTGGTAGGGTTATAACTATTGAGAGGGATCGGAATGTTCTCGATATCGCTACTATGAATCCCTGGTCCAGGATGCTTGGTGATAGCAGGATCTCTATTGTTGTTGGTGATGCTCTGGATATACTGCCCAGTCTCTGTGATGGTTGTTTTGATAAGATCCTCCATGATCCTCCTAGGATTAGTGTTGCTGAGCATCTATATAGCCTTGACTTCTATAGAGAGCTATATAGAGTTTTGAGAGGAGGGGGTTTTGTGTTCCACTATACTGGGGAGCCTGGGAAGCATTCTAATGTGAGCTATCTCAAGGGGGTTAAGAACAGGCTTTCTATGGCTGGCTTCTATAGGCTTGAATGGGTTGATCGTGCCAAGGGTTTTCTGGCTTTCAAAGGCCGTGATTGATCAGCTATGCTTATAAGTCTCAAGGGATAGATATTAGTAGAGCTGGTAAGCATGCCCATAGAGATCCCTGTTGAGTGGAGGAAGATCAGATATAGGGGGAAGACTTTGGAGGAGCTTCTCGAGATGCCCATGGACGAGCTTATAAACCTGTTACCGGCTAGGGCTAGGAGGAGTCTTAGGAGGGGTTTTCCGGAGCCCCAGAAGAGGCTTATAGAGAAGATCATGAGGGCTAGGAAGCTTGCTGAGGCTGGTAAGAAGGTTGTTATAAAGACACATGTGAGGGATCTTGTGATCCTTCCATACATGGTTGGCCTAACATTCGCAGTATATAATGGCAAGGAGTATGTGACATTCACAGTAACGCCTGAGATGATAGGCCACTATCTTGGCGAATACTCTATAACGATCAAGAAGGTTGAGCATGGAGAGCCAGGGCTCAAGGCTACTAGGAGCAGCTTGTTTGTCGCCATGAAGTAGCCAGATCCTGGATCGCTCCCCCATTTATACTCCCAAGCATTATAACATCTAGGGTGGAGCATCTGAGCACTAGGACAACATATTGTGAAATGTGCGGAAGAGAGATACCCCTCAGAGCATCTATAGAGGTCAAGATAGAGGGTGCAATTATGAGGCTATGCCCAAGCTGCTATGCTAGATACTCAATGGGTAAGGGGAAGCCTAAGGAGGAGCCCCAAACAACGCTGCAGCCTAGGCAGCAGACTATCCAGAAGCCCCAGGCTAGGCAGCAGAGAGGTAGTGCAAAGAAGGAAAAGATCGAGAGGTATGAGGTTGTGAAAGACTATGCAGATAGGATAAGGATGGCTAGAGAGGCTATGGGGCTATCAACAAGGGATCTAGCAAACCTAATAAAGGAGAGTGAAAACATTGTAAAGAGAATCGAGAGCGGGAGACTAACACCAACAATAGATCTAGCAAGAAGGATAGAGAATGCGCTAAAAATACAGCTAGTAGTACCATCAGTAGATCAAGAACTCGAAGAATCAGGAGGAAAAACACCAGAGAGACCAGGGAAAATAGACATAACACTAGGAGACGTAATACAGCTAAAGAAGAAAGAATAACTAGGCAAGAGAATCATGAGACAGAACCATAAGAATAAAAATCCAGCAGAGAAATAATAAATGAGCCGGGGTGCCCGAGCGGCCCAAGGGGCCGGCCTGGAGAGCCGGTGGGGGATAACCCCGCGCGGGTTCGAATCCCGCCCCCGGCGCCACAGCGGTTGATACTAGTTTATAAATACACGATCCCCCTAGATTTAATTTATATACACGAGATTCATGGATCGTTGCTCGAACTATCTCACGATCTCGTTTATGTATATGAAATAATAAGTGAAAATATTATAAGAATCTTGGTTAGAGAATTAAATGGAATCAAAATAGAGATTGGCAGGCTCTCTCAGAATTAACGCAGGAGGATCCTCGAGAGGGCTATCGATAAGCTTAGGAGGAGGGCTGTTAAAGACCTGCTTGGAGTATATGACCCCCTCCCCGCCCTAAAGAGCGAAGGCTTTCAGGTTATAAATGATTTAGAGGCTCTAGCTGAATCGTATTTGGTGGTAGCCCTCGGAGGGAGCTAACTGCTCTGAACCCGGGGATGCGGAGCCCCCACTGCTGCTGAAAACGGTGAAGCCCCGAAGATAGGGCGATAGCTGACATAGGAGAGCCAGCGGGATGATCGGAGGCACACGGATGAGGGGATGGGGTAGGTTGTAATACCTCTATGCTATACAGTCCATATACTAAAGCTTCGATATTACGATAAGTATAATACATTTATGAGGGGTTGGTGTATGAGATATGTGACGGTTTCAGCTAGGATAAGGCGAGAAACCTATGAGAAATTAAAGAAATATGGAGTGAATATTAGCGATGTAATTAGAAAAGCCTTGGAGGAGGCTAGGAGAAGGGAAGAGGAGGAAGCCAGAGAGGCTTTGAGAAAGGTTCAGGAGATCCTTAGGAAGATCCCTCCGGAGGAGATCGTTGAGGCGATCAGAAGCAGCCGTGAGGAGAGCTGAGATATCTATTTGATGCATAAGCACTACTAAATATAATAAGAGACATGGGACATGACTCTCTAGCACTTCTCAAAGAGGGATACGTATTACCATTAACAATATATGAAGTGGGAAATGCCCTGTGGAAAGAAGCAACACTACTTACCAGAATATCAGTTGAAGAGGCATTGCTAATGCTAAGACAGGTTAAGGACATAGTGAATAAATTCATGAACACAGTTGATCTCAAAGACGCCGACCTCGCACTAAAGCTCGCTCACTAGCTGAAAATAACCTACTACAACGCATCATATATAGCCGCAGTGCACGAACTAGAAGCTGAGCTCGTAACCGATTATTACGAGCTTAAGGGAAGAGTAGAGCAAAACACAGACAAGCTTATAGAGATCTTGGGAAAGAAGCCAATACTGATCCCAAGCAGAGAAATCGCGAAGCAGAGGTAGTACTAAAAAGGTGCATCGCAGTACCTTACAACTGAAAACCTCACCTTTTAAGGCGGGAATGGCTAAGGTTTATAAGCTTTTGTTCCCCATCTCTTTGGAGTCTTGGCGGGCTACCCTCTAGCGCTTGCAATATAGCGATGGTCTCTCCCATTTCTATGCCCGCCAAGGCTCCGAGCGTGATATCTTGAAGAGAACAGTGATGCTGAGACTACTGCCAGATGAGGGGGTCAAGGCTAGGCTGAAGATACTATGTGACATCTCTTCAAAGGTCTGGAAAGAGATTAACTATGCTATGAGGAGGCAATTCTTCGAAACCAAAAAAGTAGATCTTAAGCAAACATATAAGGAATTCTATGAGAGGTATAAGAAGCTAATTGGATCTGCTACAACGCAGCAGGTTTTGAGTAAAAACGATGAGGCTTGGAGATCATTATTCTCATCTTTGAAGGCTAGGAAGGAGGGTAGGCTACCACCATTCATAACAAGGGTTAATCCTCCAGGATATATGAAGAGGGGGAGGATTAGAGTCCTGTGGGCTGTTCTTAGAAAAGATCAATATAGAATCGGGGGTGGATACATAGTTATAAAGGGTTTAGGGGCTATCGGATCTATAAGGGTTAGATATTCAGGGAAGATACATATAGCTGGAAGGCAAAGTAAGGCTGAGATACACTATGATCTCAATGATAAAAAGTGGTATATATTATACATATCATATGAAGTCGAGGAGAAGGTGATCAAGAATAATAGCTTTAGAATTTCCCTCAAACCCCTTGGAGATAGAGAGACCTGCATAGATATAGGGATCAACAATCTCTTAGCCATATATGTCGAGGATAGATCCGCATTGCTTGTCAATGGAAGGCCATTGAAATCCGTAAGCTTCTACTGGAGGAACAAGACCTCAGAGTATCAGAGCATGCTGAATAGATATGGTTTGAAGTCTTCTAAGAGGCTTAGGGGGATGTTTAAGAGATGGGAGAAACAAGTTAAATACTACATAGACTGGGCTGTTAGAAACTCTATAGAATGGCTATATCAAAGAGGTGTTAAAAGAGTAATCGTTGGATATCCAAAATATGTTTCTCAGGGGCCTGGCAAGGGCTCCAAAGTTAACTTCGAGATTGTTCATATATGTAGCAATGGATATCTGCTGAGGAAATTAAAGGAGGTTGCAGAGGAGTATGGGGTAGTGGTTGAATATGTAGATGAGGATCATACGTCAAGGACATGCCCGATATGCAGGGCAATAGAGAATCATGAGAGGATAGCCAGGGGATTGTTTAAATGCTATAAGCACAACAAAGTATTCAACGCAGACCTCGTGGGAGCATGCAGCATACTCTCGAAGAGAAAATCCATAACCCCGAGCCCCGCACTATGCAGGATAGGGGTAACATGCCTAAGACTGGGCGTGACATTAAACCGGGGGAAGCCCGGAATGTAGTCCAAACCACCCCGCTCTAAGGGGAACTCTGCTCTTTAAAGGAGAGGGGGGATCGGACTGAAATAAGCTAAAGTGACGCTCTCCATGATGTAGTATCCGATACATGGAGTTGAAGATCCATTCATGGTCGTCTAGAAGATCCTTTTGAGGGGTGTTTTATCGAAATCCCTGTCATTAGAGATTATCTTTGAAGCTCCACTCCTTAATGCTACAGCTAGGTGTAGGGCATCCTCGTAGTCCAAGTTATAAGTCTTCATGTGCTCCGCCGCTCTAACAATGTCGTCTAGGGTTAAGGGTTCTATGGCGAGCTTGCTTAGACCTGTTATAGCTTCCATCACCACGCCAACATACCCTTCATCCTTTAGACTCCTACCGGTTAAACCAGCTAGGATAACTAGAGTCTCGTATATTGTCAAGGTCGATGTAATATACTCCCCAGCTTTGGCTTTCTCAATCTCGTTAACCCACCTTCTAGCACTCTCACCGAAGATGGGATGGGCTGAAAGCCAGTAAACGAATACATTAACATCTACGTACCTCCTCTCCACCAACTCCTCACAGCCTCAACAATGAACTCATCTAGATCCTCAGGCCACCTCTCAACCTTGAAAACCCCATAGAACCTGCTAGCAATACTCCCAATAGGCTCTAGCACAATCCTACCCTCCTCTACCCTAAGTTTTAGGGTAGACCCCTCATCTATTCCAAGAACCTCTCTAACATGTTTAGGGATCAAAACACGACCCTTCCTATCAACCCTCACCACAACCTCCATACAGCCCACCCAAGATTATAAATCCCACCTACAGTATATAAACCCACTTATCCTCCACGGGGGTCATAGTACCCGGAAATCAACCACAGCGAAACTCCAACAATACGCAATTCATATTATGAAACAAGCAACAAATACTGTATTACGGATATTAAGCTGAGAGAATCTGTTACAACTGAGAGCCTCTTCCTTTAGAGCTGGGAGGAAGTCAGCGTGCTACGACGGCAAAGGGCTATAGATTTTTTGTTGCTTCTCATCTATTCTTTGCCTTTTGTAGCTGCTTCACTATTCTATATTAGTTTGTGCTGATTCCATTGCCTGACGTTTATAATCATTTCTGCTATAGTTTGGTTGAGACACCCACGATGAACTCTATGGGCAGTTGAGAGGGGAGGAAGGGCTCCTATGAGGCCACCGATTCGCCCGAGGGAGGCTGGCTCCCGAAGGGCGGGTCGGCAGGCCAGACAGGGGGTGATGAGGCGAAGGGCTAAAAGCCCAATGAAACCCGAACCCCATAGGTAGCTCTCCTCTCATGTGTTTTTAGCTCTCTAGTGTCTTGGCTAGTAGGTCGTGTACGTAATCTACGTTTGTTCCCTGTGCTCCTAGAACATCGAATATGAACTCATCGAGTTTACGTCTATAGGGGTTGCTTATCTGTAGTGATAGCGGAGGTAACCTTGTGCTGGAAGCCTCTCTAATCATATTCCCTGCTTCCCCCTCATATTCTCTACATATGGTTGGGTTTGGGATGGGTAGTTTTAGGTAGTCGTCTTCAAGGAATCTCGTCCAGGTCTCGCTTATCACCCGCCCAGCGTGGAGTAGTAGTAGTATGAAGAGGCTACTATTAAACCATAATGTTAGGAAAGGTGAGCACTGTCTATCGAGTACGAGGTAGAAGTTCTTAGTAGCTGATACAGGAACATCTGTCGCCACGGCGAAGACCCCTCTATTCCTGAACCTCGCATCAATTTTATCGGGGAGAAATAGTGTTGCGAAGGGCTTCTTACTAGCCACCTGCCTATACACGTGGCTGTACCATCTCTCACCGAAAGCCCTAACAGCTACGCTGGCAGCACCACTTCTTAACCCCCACTCGATGTACACCCTCACATCGCCTGGGAGCTCTCCCAGACCAACCGATGGTATGCTAATCAAGTAGTGATCTGGTTTCACGAGGATAGCATCTGTGTACAACCCAGGCCTCCTAAGGGCTGGGATAAGATATCCCTTGGGTAATTCCAGGGTCTCCACTCCGTTACTCACCACTAGGTAGTTCTCTCGTACATCGAGCACGTGCCAGAACCTGTTTGGTACGAGGAAGAAGTCGGGCCCGTACATCTCCACACCTCTAACTATACTCTTCTTCCCAAGAGCTTCTGCGAAGGGGAGAAGCTTCCTAGCCGTGAGTAAGGCGGTGAGCATGTCTATGAACTGCCTTAGAGCCTCTATCTTAAATAGAGCAAGCCAGTTGAAGTCAAGTATCCCCGCTATTCTGTGCAAGTCCACATAGTGGGTTTCCGGGGCTCTCACTCTGCCTAGAGAGTATTCTAGCCTGGTGGGCTCCACACCATCATCTAGGGTTATAAATGCTGTTTCACCTACCCTTCTGGACTTTGAGGCTACGAGTATGACCTCCTTGAAGCCGCTGCCCACGGAGAAGGAGGGCTCCCCCCTCTTCTGTATCAGAGCTAACACATGGTAGTTTTCTCTTAGAAGCTTCTTAACGCCCTCACCATATATTGTATAGAATGTCGATGCTGGGAGGACAGATGCTAGTAAACCCCCGTCTTTTAGCATGTAATCCGCTAGAAACATGGATAGCGTTTGGAGGTTCAGCTGCCCCCTAGTTATGTACCTCGAGTACCCCGAGCTAGCGAACTTATCCTCCAGAAACCTCTTATACTCCACATCTAGGAGCTCCCACCTGGTAAAGGGTGAGTTTGTTAGGATGAGGTGAGCATATGACTTATAGCTTGCAGCTGTGTTAGTAAGGGTTGGCTGGAGCTGGACGATCTTGAATGTATCTCCGCACCTAACCTCAACCTTACCCTTTCCACATAACCTTAGGAGTAGAGCATAGCCTACTATGCATGAGAGGGGATCCTTCTCAAAGCCGATAACCCTTTTAATCTTCTCGCACCAAAACTCCCTTATGAACCCAGCTAGCAGAACTCCCGAGCCCATGAAGGGATCTACTACTACAACATCTTTTAAGCCCGACTCCAGCACGTAGTTCTTAGCGAGCGTGGAGATGACCTTAACCCCAATTTGATCCGTATAGTAGGAGGCTAGAACCTTCCTCCTATATCCCTCCATGAGGTGGGGGATATCATAGAGCCTACGAGCTAAGCTATCTCCTCGAGAAACCCTCGCATCCCTTAGGGCCCTATCGAGGTCAGCTAATACCCTAACCCCTATCTCCTCGAGAACCCCAGCACCCCCATGAACCTCGAGTATGACAGATAGAGACTCTAAAAATAAACTATAGGCCTCATCTGGAAAAGTATATTTAGTGAAATCGAGTATACAATGATCCTTACCTGAATTTCTAGCAAAACCCCCACTAAGCTCTAGCCCATTCTCAAACATACTTACTCCATCATCATGCCTCAGATAATTAAAGCCTTTATATCTAACCAACATCGCTACCCCTCCTAACGATTACCCTACCATCTTCGGAAAACCTGCTCCAACATACCACCATCACTTAACCCCTAGTATCCTCCTAACCTCCCTAAGCACGATAGTCCTATAGCCCGACCCAATCCCAGTCCTAGCAAGTACATGCATGAACCCTACACAACCCCCATAAGATCCAGTATAGGATTTAATAAACCATAGGCTTATATGCTGTAGACAGATCATATAGGAGAACAGCTGACCTCCTTCCCGCCCTAAAGGTCGAGGCTTTCAACTATAGCAGATCATAAGCCTTCTCCTCAGCCCCTCTTGCCCCCGTATAGCCTCTCCATGTACTCCTTCATCATCTTTATAATATCAGTCTTGATCGATGATACCTCGTTATATACAAGCTCGACCCTCCTCTCTAGGGATTCGAGCCTCTTATCCACGTCCTCAAGTCTTTTATCCACGTATCCTTTGAGGTCTTCTATCCTCTTCTCAAGTGATTCAAACCTCTTATCCACATATTCCTTGAGGTCTGTGATCCTCTTGTCCACATACTCCTTCAGATCGTTGAACCTCTTATCAATAGCCTCAAACCTTCTATCAATGGATTCGAACTTCTTATCAGTATATTCCCTCAGATCGTTGAACCTCTTCTC
>Ga0101942_100486_pt1 | contig 14311 bp, 16 predicted proteins | sample DewCreD2012metaG_4_FD_75243 | JGI IMG/M metagenome (GOLD analysis project Ga0101942, IMG submission 75243) | Hot spring sediment bacterial and archeal communities from British Columbia, Canada, to study Microbial Dark Matter (Phase II) - Dewar... ...
ATTGGTAGTTCTAATAATTCTTTTGTTAAAATTAAAACTCTTAATTTTTCAAGATAATCAGGTCTTTCCCTTAATAAATTTAATAAATCTTCAAATTCTTTTATAATGTATTCTTTCATAACTTTGAAAGTTTAAAGGATAAGTTAGCGGTAGCTTCCACTAATTTCCTCCAAAAAATCAAGAGTTCTACTAAAACTTCAGTAAGTTATTAGACAAGGTAGATTTATTTATCTCTTACAATTTCCGAATAAACTGAATTTGGATAATTTTCAATTAATTTATCTTTATAAGTGCTAATTTTTGTTATTTCGTAAAGTTTATATAATGCAAAGGGTTTAATCCAACTATCATCTGAAATTTTTTCATAATAATTTTTAGCTTCAACTAAGTTATTTTTTCTTTCAAAATAAATAGCATAAGCCAAATTTTTAAGATTTTTATCTTGAATTTCTCTTTTTTCACCTTTCAATATATAAAAAAAATTTAAAGCAGTTTCTAAATCAGATGTATTTAGAATTTCTATGTAAAGTGCTATGTCGTTGTCTATATTTTTTGCTTTTGGAAATGTTCTTTTAAAATAACTTATAACACTTTCAGGACTTTGCGTATATAAGTAAGATAAAAAACATTCTTTATAAAAATCACTAAAACAAAATTTTATAACATCTTTATATTTTTTCATTTCAAATAAAGAAAAGATAATTTTTGATGTATCTTTTGATAGTTTAATTACCTTTTGATAGTTTCCAATTTTCATATAACTTATAGCAGATGTTTCAGGTTCTAATTCTTCAAGAGTTTTTGATGCCTCTTCATGATTACCAATTTTATAAAGTGAAAGTCCGTACAACCTCTTTGAGAATTTATCATTTTTATTTTTCAAAATTTCTATAACTTTATTATAGTTTCCGTTTTCATAATAGCTATTTGCAATAATTAAGCTGTCTGAAATATCACTAGCATATTTCAAAGCCATATCAAGTTTATTATCAGTGATTAGGAACCTAAAAATTGCTTTTCTAAAAACATAATCTCCTTTATACTTTTCAATATATCTATATGTTTTACTACCATAACTACTATAAAGTCTCAACATTTGATAAAAAACATAGTTTTCATCTTTTGATTTTGAAAGCTCAAATAATGCATTTTCAATATCATCTTTTTTATAATAGTATTCAAATGCTTCATTTATCATGATATTCTCATTTTTTAAAACTTCCCTTGCGGTTTTAATTACAACAAATTCATCTAAATTATATTTTAGAAATAAATAGTAAGCTTTTGCGAATTCTTGCTCAGTTTTTAAGTTTTTAAGTTCAGAAATTGCTAATTCAATTTCTTTATTCTTTAAATAGTTTTCTATATTTTTTAAATCAACTATTATTGTTATCAACATAACTATAAAACCTTTTATGAATTATCCCCTTTATTCTTATTTTCCCATCTAAAATTTCCTCTTCTTCAATTAAAGCAAATTTTCTAATTTTTGAATATAAGTTATAGTTTTCTGTTATAATTTCAAATTCTAAAAATTGTCTTAATATCAATTCTTTAATTTTTTCTAATAATTTTTCTATACCTATTTTTAACTTTGCAGAGATAAATACACTATCTGAAAATTTTTCTCTAAATCTGTATATTTGATTTTTATCAATAATTAAATCAATCTTATTAAATACCATTATTTTTGGCTTTTCTTCAAGACCCATTTCTGATAGAATTTTTTCAACAGTTTCAATATGCTCATTTACATTAGGATGAGAAATATCAACAACATGTAAAATTAAATCTGCATCTTCAATAACGGATAATGTTGCCTTGAATGAAGCAATAAGGTTTGGTGGTAAATCTCTTATAAATCCTACTGTATCTGAAAGAACAACTTTATATGGAATTCCATCAATTTTTAAGTTTCTTGTGGTAGCATCTAATGTTGCAAAGAGTTTGTCATCTACATAAACATTTGATTTTGTTAATAAGTTCATAATTGTCGATTTTCCAACATTTGTATATCCAACAAGTGATATTTTTATAAACTCTCTTCTACTTTCTTTTTGAATTTCTTTTGTTCTTTCTATGTCTTTTAATTTACTCTGTAAATGTCTTATCCTTTCTTTAATTCTTCTTTTTTCATTTTCAAGTAATTGCTCACCTGGTCCTCTTGTTCCTGGAACACCTGCTAATCTTGAAAGTGAAATTTCTTTACTTAAACCTACAAGATGAGTTAATTGATATTGCCAATATGCTATTTCAACTTGGATTTTTGCTTCTGATGTTCTTGCTCTTTTTCTAAATATCTCAATTATTAGTTCGGTTCTGTCTATTATTTTTTTATTTGTTGCTTTTTCTATATTTCTTTTTTGAATTGGTGTCAAATCATTATCAAAAATAATAACGGGAATTTTATAATAATCACATATTTTCTTTAATTCAAAAATTTTTCCTTTACCTATTAAGTAAGCAGGATCAGGCTTTTCTCTTATTTGAATAAATTTTTCAAAGACCTCAAATTCAGCAGACTTAGCAAGTTCTTCAAGTTCTTCAAGTCTATCTAATCCTTTCCATCTATCCTTATTGTTTCTTATTAGAGATATTAAAATTGCTTTCAAGCTGCTTCTATAATTGGTTCCTTATCTTTATCAATAACTTCTCTTGTTATTATAATTCTTCTTATACCTTTCATACTTGGAATTTTGTACATCCATTCCATAAGTACATCTTCAACAATCGCTCTAAGTCCTCTTGCTCCAACTTTCTTATTGTAAGAAATTTCTGCTATTCTTCTTATAGCATCATCAGTAAAAACAAGTTCTATACCTTCCATTTCAAAAAGTTTTTGATATTGCTTAATTAAGGCATTTTTAGGTTCTTTTAGGATTCTTTCAAGTGTTCCTACGTCTAATGGATCAAAAACTGCAATTACTGGTAATCTTCCAACCATTTCTGGAATAATACCATATTTTATTAAGTCTTCTGGCTCAACATAGTGCAATATCTGACTATCTGAAACTTTATTTAAGTTTGCAATAAATCCAATTTGTTTTTTCCCAAGTCTTGATTTTATAATTTCAGCAAGTCCTTCAAATGAGCCACCCATCATAAATAAAATGTTAGTTGTATCAAGTTGAATATAGCTTTGTTCAGGATGTTTTCTTCCTCCTTGTGGAGGAATATTTGCAATTGTCCCTTCAACAATTTTTAGTAGTGCTTGTTGAACACCTTCTCCACCAACATCTCTTGTAATTGATGGATTATCGCTTTTTCTTGAAAGTTTATCAAATTCATCAAGATAAACAATTCCTATTTCTGCCATTTTTAGGTTATAATTAGCATTTTGAACAAGCCTTAAAAGAACATTTTCTACATCTTCTCCAACATATCCTGCTTCTGTTAATGGTGTTGCATCGTAGATAGCAAATGGAACTTTTAATAGTTTTGAAAGCGTTTTTGCCATAAGTGTTTTTCCAACGCCCGTTGGACCAATCATAAGTATATTTGACTTTTCAATTTCAACATCTCTGAATTTGTTTTTGAATTTAATTCGTTTATAATGGTTATAAACCGCTACTGATATAATTTTTTTGGCTTTTTCTTGACCAATTATATATTCATCTAAAAATGCTTTTATCTCAGAAGGTTTAGGTAAATTATAGTTCATTTCTTCTAATTCAAGTTCCTCATCATTTATAATTTCATAAGCAAGTTCTATACAATCTCTACAAATATAAGCAAAATTTCCTCCTACTAGTTTTCCAACTTCTTTTTCACTTCTACCACAAAAAGAACATTTCAAATCAGAGAATTTTCTTTTATTCATTTTCAAAATTTTAAAGCATAACTTTTAGTCCTTTAAAATTTTCATATGGCTGAAATAAGAAAAGGGATAGCAATTAGGTATAAAAATGAACCTTATTTAGTTCTTGATTTTAAACATGTTCATAAAGCAAATGATATTACTACGTATTCTTTAAAAGTTAAACATCTGAAAACAGGCAATGTTTATAACTTGACAATAAAAAGAGATGAACCATTTGAAGAAATTGAACTTGAAAAACATCAAGGAATTTTTTCTTATAAGCTAAATGATGAAACATTTGTATTTTTTGACAATCAAACTTATGAAGAAGTTCATTTAAATAAATCTGATATTGAGAATGCTCTTGGATATTTAAAAGAGGGAATGGAATTGTTTATATTATATATTGATAATCAACCAATTGGTATTGAGTTACCTAACTTCGTTGAGCTTGAAGTTATTGAAACTGAACCTAATTTTAAAGGTGATACAGTGGCTGGTGGTGGGAAGCCTGCAAAACTTGAAACAGGAATTGTTATAAAAGTTCCATATTTTATTGAAGTTGGTGATATTATAAAAGTAGATACAAGAGAAGATAAATATGTTGAAAGGGTAGGGAAGAAATGAAATTTGAAGATATTTTAAAAATTATAGAAATTTTTGAAAAAAGCAACCTAACTGAGCTTGAAATAAAAATTGATGAACCTAAATTCAAAATAAAGCTTTCAAAAAATAATCAAATTCAAGGTCAAGTTATTCAAGTCCCACAAATTCAAAATTTTCAACCAATTCAAAAGGAAGAAGTTATTAAAGAAATAAAAGAAGAAAAAAAAGAAAACATTCATATTATTAAATCTCCACTTGTAGGGACATTTTATAGAGCACCTTCACCAGGTGCTGAGCCATTTATTAAAGAAGGTGATTTTGTTAAAAAAGGACAAGTTTTATGTATTGTTGAAGCTATGAAGGTTATGAATGAGATTGAAAGTGATGTTGATGGTGTTGTTGAAAGGATTCTTGTTGAAAATGGAAAGCCTGTTGAATATGGTCAAGAACTATTTATTATTAGGTTAAATTCTTGATTATCTTTGTTCTAATTTTAGCTCTTATTTTGAATTTAATTTTAGTAAAACCTTTATTTTCAAAAATTTTAAGAGCATTCGCTATAATCATTTTAATTTTGATAGTTTTAAATCCAAAAATAACAACTTATGAATATAAAAAAGAAAAAATTGCCTTTGTATTTGATTTAACAAAAAGTTCAAAGTGGCTTTTGGAATTTTATAAAAATTTAGATACAAAAAATTTTGATAAATATGAACTTGGTGATAGTATTTATAAATTTAAAAATTTTGAATTCAAATACAACATTACAAATTTAAATGCTTTGAGTTATCTTAAAAACTATGATAAAATTATTTACGTTGGTGATGGATGGCATAACTATCCAGCTGAAATTGATTATAATAGTTTTTTTTCACCAATTTATGTAATTTATCCAAATGTAAAAACAAATGAAATATCAATAAAAAATTTTATTTATCCTAAGTTTGTTGAACCAAACGAAATTTTTCAAACTTATCTTGAAGTTTTTTCAAATAAGGATACAACGATAAATTTTCAGATTGAACTTGATACAATCATTAAAGAAAATTTAAACTTGTCAAAAGGAATAAATTCTTTTACTTTTATTCTGAAAGCTCCAAATTTTGAAGGAAATTATAAAATAATTTTAAAAGTATCAGATAAAGTAAGACAATATAGTTTAAATGTAAGAAAATCTTCAAAACAAGTTTTAATAAATGTTTATAAAATTACTCCTGAAATTGGGTTATTAAATAGACTTCTTAAAGATTTAGGATATGATGTTGTTTTAAATTTGAAAAATGAAAAAATTACTGGAAACTTTGAATTAACTATTGGATATGGAAAGGATAATGGTGAAGATTTAGTTTTTATTGAAGGTAAGAAAAAATTTGTTAATTTCAAGGGCATTGATAGTGTTGTTGATTTTAAGTTAGATGAGTTTATTATTAGTCCTATTAGCGGAATTCATAATAATAGAGTTTTTGTTTTAACTGATGAGCTTTGGAAAATTGGAAGATTTGATTTTTTGGAATATAAAAATTTATTATTGCCTATTATAAGTACTGCTTTTAACTTAAAACCAAAGATAAATATTGAATATCATGTAGTTTTCAATAAGGCATATTTAAAAGTTGGTTCAAATAATCCAAATGTTAAATTTTATTTAAATAACAAAGAAATTTCAAATTACAATGTTATTAGATTTTCCAAACCTGAAACCTTAAATTTGAATGCTTATTTAGGTTCAAGAAAAATCTATGAGAATAAAATTACCTTAATACCTGATACACTTGGATTTGAAAATGAAGAAGGAATAGATAGTTTAACACTTGCTAATATCGTTAATAGAACAGGTGGAAAATTTATAAAAAGCATAAATGATATTAAGCTTGAAAAAATTAAAATTCAAAAGGAAATTTTTAATAATTTGTTTTTTGGATTTTTAGCTATTTTTTTGATTTTAATTGATTTTGTACTAAGAAGATTTTTCGGTTTCAGATAGTTCTCTTACATAAGGTAAGTATCTAAATTTTTCTGAAAAGTCAAGACCATATCCTACAAGAAATTTATCAGGAACAACGAAGCCCACATAGTCCGCTTTTATATCAACCTTTCTTCTTTCAATTTTATCAAGCAAAACAACTAGTTTAAGAGATTTTGGATTTCTTGAAAGAAATAATTCTTTTATATATTTAAGTGTCAAGCCTGTGTCAAGTATATCTTCAACAATAATAACATCTCTATTTGTTATATCAATAGAAGTATCTAGTTCAATTCTAACAATTCCAGAACTTTCCGTAGATTGGCCATATGATGAAACTTTTATGAAATCTATCTTAGATGGAATTTTAATTTCCCTCATAAGATCTGCTAAAAATACAAAAGCCCCTTTTAATACACCAATTAAAATTATTTCATCACAATTTTTATAATCTTCATTTATCCTTTCTGCTATTTCCTTAACCTTTTTTCTTATTTCCTCTTCTGTTATTATGAACATAGTGAAAATTTTAAGGGTATTGTAGTCAATCAATAATAAACCAAAATTTCAATTCTTCTATTTTGTTTTCTGCCTTCTTCCGTTGAGTTACTTGCTATTGGTCTTGAATCACCATAAGAAACTGCATAAATTTTATTTTGTTCTATTCCATTTGATATAAAAAACTGCACAATTGCTGTTGCTCTATGTGCTGCTAATTCCCAATTTGTAGGATAGATATGTTTGTTTGTTTGAATTGGTATTGAATCAGTATGACTTTCAATTCTAATTTCAGAAAACCCTTTTGATTTTATTTGCTCTAAAATTTCATTTAAGTAATTTTTGCCTTCATCAGTTAATTCATCAGAGCCAGGCTTAAAAATTTTGTCAGTTTGTATAACAATTTTTGTAAAATTTTGATTATTTGAATAACCCGAAATTTTAATTAATTTTTTATTTTCATTTTCAAGGTCATAAAATGCTTTTAAAATTGGAAGATATTCATAATAATAGAAATAAGCTCCAAAACCAGTCATTAGAAGAACCAATAAAAATAAAAACCAGTTTAAAAATTTCATATTTTTATCATATTAACACCTAAAACCATATTTCTTAATTTTTCATAAGCAATTTTCCAAGTTCTTGTTCTTAAACCACAATCAGGTGCAACGAAGATTTTATTTGGATCTTTTACAATATCTAAAACATATAAAATTCTATCTCTTATTAGTTCAGGTGGTTCAATAAAATCTGTATGAACATCAATTACACCAAGACCAATAACGAAGTTGTAATTCTTTAATTTTTTAATAATTTCATAACCTTTTCTTACTTTTTCGTTAGTTCCAAGCTCAGTACTATCTCTATTAGCATACTCAAAATGAAATTCATTTATTATTCCTTCTAATTTTTCAATATCTGGAAATAGCAAATTGTAGTCAGAAAAACAAATATGAACAGAAAAGAAAAGTTTTCCTTTTAAATTTCCTACTGAATTTGTTAAACCTTCTATAAATAAATCAATTTCTTCTCTTTTTGTAGTGGCAGCAGGTTCATCAATTTGTAAAAATTTTGCACCATTTTCATATAAAACTTTTAAGTTTGGATATATAACCTCTTTTGCCATATCATTTATAAATTGTTTTCGTGCTAATTTCCTATTTTTTAAACCAGTATATGTTCCAATTTCTACACCTTTAACGTAAAATTCATCAAATGACCAGTCAACAAGTGTATAAGGTCCTGTTAATGGTATTTTAATAGGTTTTTGAGTAAATTTAGAAATTGTTTTAAATTCTTCTAAATGATAAAATTCTTTTAATTTTGGTTTTTTGAAAACAGCAGCTCTTTTATAGTACTTATTATCAAAACTTCTAACATGTCCATAAAATTTAAATCCGTCAATTTTTGATATTGGATATTCGTACATTTCAACACGATGTTGTTCCCCATCATAAACAACATCAATTCCTGATTTTTCAAGTAGTTTGGTAGCAAATAATGAGGAGTAATTAATAATTTTTTTCTTTTCTTCATCTGTAAAGTTCTTTTTCTTTTTTAAAATATCTAATAATTCATCAGCATATATATTTAAAAATTTAGCCCAGGTTTTAGCATCCTCAATGTCATCATCATTTAGAGGAACATTGTTTATCGCTTTTACTCTCCAATTCGGTTTAGCAAGAGAACCTACCTCATGTGTTAGTAGTGGTTTTAACATTTGAAAATTTTAAGGGAGGGGGAAGTTTCCCCCTACTTTGGTTTATTTTGATTTTATGTAGTGTATTTCTTTTTAGATTTTTCGTGTTTTTTATGTTTCTTATGTTTTTTGTTATGTTTCTTATGTTTTTTGTTAGGTTTTTCAGAGGTAGTTTTATGTGTATAAGTTTGTATTTGTGTTGTTGTTTGGGCATTTAACCCACCTATCATCCCAAGTAATAAGAGGGTCATTATGAGGTTCCTCATGGCATATTATTAGACAACGAATTACCCCAAAAGGTTGCACCCAATTAACAAATTGGTTCAAGGGGATTTTTCTTTATACATTCTTTGAATTTATTTGCTCTTTCAAGTCTTAATATCTTTCTACTTTCTGCTGTTTTCCATCTTTCAATTTCATAATCTTTCCAAGGATTAAATGGTTTGAGTTGATTTAATGAAACGAAAGTCATATAACTACTTGCAACCTTGAATCTCTTCGATGTTAAAGCTTCTTCCTTTACAATTTTTACACCAATTTCCATAGATCTATTTCCAACATAATTTATTCCCAAAAAAAAATGTAAAATATCACCCACTCTAACTGGACATATAAAGTCAAATTCATCAATGGAAGCAGTGAATGTTGGACTTTTTGCATATTGAACTGACAATATACCTCCAAGCTCATCAACTTTTTCAAATAGATATCCTGCAAACATCATATTTGAATATATCGTTTCATAAGGGAAAACGAGTTTAGCAGAATATAGACTATAAGTAGGTTTTCTGCTTATATCTAAATCATTTATCTCCATTCTTCTGTTTTTTATTCTTTCTAATCTATAAGCTCTTCTTTTTAATGCCCATTCATAAATTAGTTTTTCTTTTTGATCTTTGGGAACAATTTTGACATTCAATTTTCTTGGTTTTCCATTTTCATCAATTGCTACATATCCAAAGTGAGCAAGTGTTACTACTTTTAATTCATCATTATTTGTTCTTTTAAATACAGTAACACCGACCTCCATTGAACTATTAAATACCGCTTGAACTCTTGAACGAAAAATTAATGTATCTCCACTATTAACGGGTTCTACGAAATCAACACTGTCCATAGAACCCATTACAACAGGTCCTTCTGAAATTTTACTTGCTGATAATGTTGCTGCTTGACTTATAAAATACAGCATTTTTCCTCCAAAAAGTGTTCCAGCAGGGTTTATTAGTTGTGGGAAAACATATTCGTAAATTTCAAAAATTGTTTCTGATATTGATATTTCTTTCATAATAATCTATCAACAATAGCTTGTAGTTCTCTAATATGATTGGCACAATTATTTAATAAATTTTTTTCTTCCTCGTTTAAATTAAATTCAACAATTTTTTCAATACCATTTTTTCCAAGAATAATCGGAAGACCAATTACAACATCACTTAATCCATATTCCCCTTTTGTTAGAACACTTGCAGGAATTAATTTTTTACTATCTTTTAATATAATTTCTGCCATATATCCTACCGCATCCCCTGGTGCAAAGAAAGCAGATGTTCCCATAAGTTGAACAATTTCTCCTCCTCCAAATTTTGTTTTATTAACAATTTCTTTTATTTCTTCTTCATTTAATAGTTGAGTTATAGGGATTCCATTTACAGTTGTCCATCTTATTAATGGTATCATATCATCACCGTGTGTTCCAAGGACAATTCCTTGAACTTCGAATGGTGAAACATTTAGTTTTTGAGCTACAAAATAACTTAATCTTGCACTATCTAATACACCAGCTTGCCCTATAACTCTTTCTCTTTCAAATCCTAAAATTCTATATGCTGCATAAGTCATAGCATCAAGGGGATTGGTAACAACTATTACTATTGAATTTTTAGCATAAATTTTTATTTTTTCACAAACATCTTTTATAATTTTAAAATTTACTTCAATTAAATCATCTCTTGACATTCCCGGTTTTCTTGGAACTCCCGCAGTTATAATAACAACATCGGAATCTTTAATATCTTCATAATTACTTGAACCTTTAATTTTGCTTGAAAATCCAATGATTTGACTTGCTTGTCCAAGGTCTAATGCTTTGCCTTTTGCTAATCCTTCTACAATATCAATTAATACAACGTCCGCTAGATCTTTATATAGAATATAACGAGCACATTCTGAACCAACATTTCCTGAACCTATAATTGAAACTTTAAATCTCATACGGGGACGACGGGACTCGAACCCGCGACCTCCGGCGTGACAGACCGGCGTTCTAACCAGCTGAACTACGTCCCCTTGTTAAGTGTCAAAATTTTAAAGCATAAGTTAGTACCCCCCACTTTATAATTTTCAAGCTTTGTTATTTATCTTGTTTGAAGAATTCTCAAATTTTGGAGGTGAAGTTTATAGGGTTGAACTAAATGGAAAATTAATAGGTCTTGGCTCCTCATTTTATAATTTTAAGGATGCTTCAAGTGTATTTTATAATCCATCTAATTTAAATTATTCCAGTGAAAGTATATTCTTTGGATTTGGACTTTTATATGAGGGGATAAATGCAGTTTCGTTATCTTATAAATTTAAGAATAAACCCTATGGGATTGGTCTTTATTTGGTTCTAACAGATAATATAGAATTTACATCATTACCTGATACTACAAAACCTCCAAGTGAAGATAATAAACCTTACATAATATCAATTGAAAACTACTTAGCAAGTGCTATTTATTTATCAAGTGCTTATAAGAACTTTGGTGTAAGTGCTAAAATTCTTTATCAAGGAATAAGTAATTATAGAGCATTTGGATTTGGTTTTGATTTATCAGTGAATTTTAAAAATTCTTCAATAATTCTAAAAGATTTTCTTCCAAGTTTATTATATTGGAATAGCAAAACTACTGAATTTATTCCCCCAATCATTATATTATCAACTTATAGCCAATATAAAAATTTTCTTTTATCAACAAGTTTAGATTTTTCTACAATGGAAAATAGAAGTTTTGATAGATTAATTTCTTTTAATAATTTTTCCATTGGATTTAGATTTGGTATTGAATATAATTTAAATGTTGTTTCATTGAGGGGAGGTTTTAGGAATTCAAAACCTTCTTTTGGCTTTGGTATAAATTATAAAAATTATTCAATTGATTATGGTTCTTTTTATCATGCTGATTTAGGACTTACTCATAGAACAAGTTTAACTATTAATTTTTAATGAATTTAAAAATTTTATTAGAATTTGATGGAACAAATTTCAAAGGATGGCAAAAACAGAAAGATAAAAGAACTGTTCAAGGAGAATTAGAAAAAGTATTTTCAGATTTAATTGAAGGAACATTTAAAATAATTGGATGTTGTAGAACTGATAGTGGTGTTCATGCTTTGAATTATGTTTGTAATGTTAAGATAGAAGGTAATTTGAAATTAAAATTTGAAAAATTAAAAAGTGCATTGAATAGTATTTTGAGTGAAGATGTTTATATAAAAAACATTGAATTTGTTAATGATAATTTTAATGCAAGATATGATGCTAAGTTTAAAGTTTATCGTTATAGAATTTTGACTTATCCTTCTCCTTTCTTAATTAGATATGGTTTTTATCCGAAAATAAAAATTGATTTTGAAAAGTTAAAAGAAATTGAAGGTATTTTTATAGGAAAAAGAGATTTTAGAAGTATAAGTGCCAAGTCCGAGAAATGTGGAATTTGTAATGTTTTTGAATCATATTGGATTTATAATGATAGTTATTATGATTATTTTATTAAGGCTGATAGATTTTTGTATAAAATGGTTCGTTCAATTGTAGGTTTAATGATATTATATAGTTTGAATAAAGTTTCAAAAGAGGAAATAATTGAAATTTTTGAATTTAAAAGAAAATTTATTCCTTATGTTGTTCCTTCAAAGGGTCTAACATTAATTGAAGTTGGTTATTAAATTGCCCCCTTACCGGAGCTAGGGGGGAGTTTAGTGTAAATTATTTTATTAGAATTTTATATCTTAATGATATATTCTTTGGCTTTTCCACTATAAATCAATTTTCCTTCTAAATTATAAATTTTAAATTCTCTTTCCTGGTCAAAGATAATTTTATTATTTAGAAGCTTAAATTCCTTTGAAGAACAATTATTACTTTCATTATTTGAAACTGGTGTTATGTAGCAGTTATTAGTATAGTAAAGACCAGTAGTTTGTTGTATAGGATTATAATTACCTGGATCAAAATTATAGTCTTGTGTGTAAAGATTTTCGGTATTATTAGTATAGCTATAGTTCTTAACAACCAAATTTAAAGATTGTTTTTGAACTGATGGACAAGTATTTCCGTTTTTATCAGTTTTCAAAATCCAACCATATTGTTCTAAAATAAATATTAATATCACTGTATTTAAATTGATATTGTCTTATTTTTCCATAGGGAGGTAATACATAAAAAATACTGTCGTAATAAAGTATATTTCTCATACCATATCCAAATTACGTTTCCATTATTCTTATCTATCTTGATTAAAGCTGGATGGTAAAACCTATAGAGGGATTTTTCTCCAATTACTACTTGATACAAAGTATCAAGATAATATCTATATTGTCCAAATTCATAGTAACCAACTACTGCTCCTACGATGTAACCATCGCTTACTTCTGCTAAACCATTGGGTTGTAACGAAAAATTATTTAGTGAGTATAACTTTATCCATTTTACATTTCCATTTTTATCAAATTTTATAAGAGCCATTTTTATAAAAGGAACATTTTTATAAATTGTATCTACACCTGTTGCTTCTACTTCGTCATAGTCAGGATTACACACGTAGATATTTTGAAAGCTCGAATATAACCTAAACTCACATAAAATGCCACCTACTAGCAATCCACTATCAGATGTGCTTAATAAAAATGCCTGTCTAAATATAGCAGGAGAATATGCATATAGATATTCGTTCCTAAAAGAGGTTGAAGTTATCATAGAAGAATCAATATTTAAAAATGCAGGTTTATACCAAACAACATTACCACTATTTAATGCTAATGTTAATATTCATAAAGTTTTATCACCTACAATAATATCTGCATTCAATTGAAATTCATTCCCTTTCCCTATTATCCCCAAGCCCAAAGAACCAGGTCTTTTAACAATTTTAACTATAGCAGTTAAAGGATTATTATTAGAAAGTAAAACATTCTTTCTATATAAGACACTATAACTATTTAATTCGACTTTTTCTAACACTCCTGCTTTCTGATTGCCACAATAATGATAGTAGCTTATTATAGCAGTTGAATTATCAATAACTTCTACAGCGTGACCATAACCATTAAGGCAACCAGGACCCATATTTTTAGCCCAATTTATAGCTTTTGTATTTAGATTAATGGAAATTATTCTTGGATCCACCCAAGAAGTAAACCAACCCGCATAATAAGCTCGTCCTGAAATGATGGCATTATTCCCATCTGGTGTTACAGACATTTGATAAATCCTAAAAGAATTACCGTCTGGATTTCTATAAGTAACATAATCAACGATCTGACCAAGAGTATCAAGAAAACCAATAGCAAAATCTTGAAGACTCTGATCACCTCTTGACAGGAAAACTAATTTCTTATAAGGTTATGTTGCATAGTGCTAAAATTTTAATCAAATTTAATGAAAAAATAATGTTAAAAATTTATTATTTTAAAATAAAACTTGACAAATTTTTTATATTTTGCTTTGTCCAATAAATAGTGTTAAGTCATTGATATTCAATAA
>Ga0101942_100490_pt1 | contig 14197 bp, 16 predicted proteins | sample DewCreD2012metaG_4_FD_75243 | JGI IMG/M metagenome (GOLD analysis project Ga0101942, IMG submission 75243) | Hot spring sediment bacterial and archeal communities from British Columbia, Canada, to study Microbial Dark Matter (Phase II) - Dewar... ...
TCGATGTGCTAAGGGCTGGGGGATCCCTGGAGATGGGTGGGTAATTCGCTGGAGATCCAGTAATAGCCTACAGCTAGATGAGTGGAGCGATGCTGGTGATAAAAACCACTAGCTATAATGTGATGATGAAAGCAATAAGCCGCAAAACAATGAACAGCCTTAAGGAGCCCCCGTCCTAAAGGGTGGGAAGGGGTCAGAATCTTCACTCTATCTCACCCAATGATGTTTAAAACATCTGCCCCAAGCTAGGTTCTGGTGTTTTTATAAGCAGAGCTGTTTACAACCAGGAACCCTGCTCTTCAGATCTGGTGGGAGATGGATGCTATATCGCGGCTCTACATATCTATCCCTAGGTTTTCTGGGCGCACGAGATCTCTCTTATCCTTCTCACAAGCTTTACAGCAGCCTCGACGGCCCTTCTGGCATATTCCTCAGCTCTCTCTAGGGCTTGCAGCCTTGTTGCCCCAGGACCTATTATTCCAAGCGTTACTGGTTTTCCGTACTCAACCCCTAGATCCATGATCTTTCTAGCAGCCTGGTGTGCCACTACTTCGTCATGCTCGGTCTCTCCCTCGATAACAGCTCCTAGGGTTACTACAGCGTCAACCTCTCCCCTCTCGAGTATCTTTTTAACTAGTATTGGTATGTCATATGTTCCAGGGGATCTCGCTATGATCCTAATCTCTGCCCCTAGAAACCTAGCGTGATCCTCAGCCTTTGAGAGCATTATGCTTGTTATATCATAGTTGAACTCGGAGACTACTATGGCTAAAACCACGTTCTCTCCCTCACAGATATCACTCCCTGATTGGCCCTGCATCTGGGTACCCCTGCCTAATACCCCTGCCAGCCTTTTTAGTAAGAGCCTCTCCACCCCTTGTGAGAAGGGCTACTAGGTTTTCAGCATGCTTTCTGGATCTCTCAACGGCTATTCTATATAGCTCCTTCTCATCCTCAGCCTCATCCTCGTGTACAGTAACATCTATTATGTGCTTGTTTGTCATTAGCTGCACATTTATCAACCCAATGCTGAGGGCTAGGTAGCTCAATTTGTCTGTGAACGTTTTCCCAACCCATCCTAGGGTTATAACTATATCGCATCCCTCCTCCTCTAGGAGCTTCTTAGCCGCAACAGGTATATCCTTTATACCGGGCACCGTGTATCTTATGATCTTTGCGTCGGGGATGCTTGATTTTATAACATCTATAACATGAGAGGCCATGTCAACCCTAGCGAATGTTGTATCGACAACCCCTATTCTTCTCATATAAAACCAGACTCCCTAAGGATCTCCTCGCCTCTTAATATATAAATCCCCTTATTAGCAGCATATCTCTCAGCCTTTTCAATACTCATAGAGTCTCCTTCATCCAGCATCTCAGCTATAACCATGCTTGGCGAGAGGCCAAGCTTGAGGGCAACAGCGATGCTCAACTCTGTATGTCCCCTCCTATTTTTCAGACCCCTGCTCACTAGTATTGGCACATGCCCTGGGGCTATGAACTCGCTATAGAAGATCTTCCTGGCATCGTCGAGCCTCCCAGATATGGCTAGCTCGACAACATCATGGAATCTTCTAATAGTCAAGGCCCTATCCCTATCAGAGATCCCGGTTCTCACGGAGATGTGGTTTATATATATAGAATACGGAGGTGCGTCGCCATATCTAAGCCTTCTTGAAGACAGCTGTGCTATGTTTGGCAGTGTTGATAGCACGTCGCTGAGATATGGCAGTCCGAGCATTTGTGCAACATTATCCGAGATTGCATGGCATATTAGCCCACCAGCATCTCTTCTAAGCATATATATGCTTCTATAGCTTATCGATCCCGCATAGAACACCATGTCAACCTCCTCTTCCCTTCCGGCGAAATCATAGATCAGTATTGGCTTTCCAGTCAATAGATCAGCTTTTATCCTCTCCCACTCTATCATCTAGCTCCTCTACTATTTTTCTTCTAAGAGGTCTCTTATAGATATATCTATATATAGCTCCAGCTATAGCTATACACAATCCAACAACTATCCCAACAATGGCTGGGAACGCTTCTGGAGAGACTTTATCACGATTCTGGGGAAGAGTATCCCTAGAAATCGGGATATTAGGGCCCACCCTAGAAGTTATGGTTCCTGATGTTATAACCACCGAGGGCTGGAGACTTGCTCCATATGTGTTCTCCGCGTCATATATAGACCCCATTATGATAGCTATTATGTATAGCGAGACCAATATAGCTTGACAGCCCATGTGCCCCACTATGGCTCCTCACATGAAGTTCTTAGTGATGCTATGCCTAACCCTATTGACCTCAACAACAAGTTCTACAGAGACTATAATCTCAGGTGGATAAAACTCTATCTCATAAGACGACCCGGGATCTATATCTCTCATTGGGGTATACCTCTCAGAGCCTACTCTGGAAGCATATGCGGAGCCATAGGCCTGCCCGCTCTGGGGCTTGTCTGCCATCGAGGTAACTGTATATCTATAGTTCAGAATAGCTGTTATGATCCTAACCTTCTCTCTACCCTTATTAGTTATCCTCACACCCTTCTGGGTTCTCTCTATAATAATATCTGGAGCTGGCATTTCTCCCCATCCATATTATAGCTAAGCTAGAATTAATATGCTTTCACGCCATGAAAACACATATGATACTTCCCTGCCCTGAATGGCGAGGTTTGTTGTCTTTTTTATCATGACAAGAGCGGCTGGTGATCCTGAGTCTCTGGGATGTGGGGAACGCTAGCCTAAGGCTGGTGAGGAGGTCATAGGCTCTCGTAGGTATTTTTCATAAGAATAGCGTCCTCCTCTATGTTGGGCGATTCTGAGATCACCACACCCTTTACTCTGAATTCTTTTAAAGCTCTGAGGATTTCTCGGTAGTTGAGCCCAGACTCGCTTAGGTTTAGATGCCTTACCTCTCCCTTTCTTCCATACTCGATGCCGGATATATGTATATGCATTGAATCAAGGGCCCTTCTGCCAAGCCTTGTCTCTAGCTTCTCCAAAACCCCTCTGATCTCCTCGTAGTTATTATAGCCGCCAAGGGATCTCGCGTATAGGTGTGCAAAATCTATTGCTGGGAGAACCATCTCGATCTCTTCTGATAGCGAGATCACCTCATCGAGATCACCAAATTCTGCAAGTCCACCCATGGTCTCAGGCCTGATCCATATTTCTATACCCTCGTTAGCTAGAGTTTTAACAACATGCTTAAGAGCATTTCTAACCCTTCTATATGTCTCTTGAGGGGTATCGTTGCCATAATATGCTGGGTGGAAAACTACAGAGAATGCACCTGCTTTGCTTCCAACCCGGGCGGACTCCAGGATCCTCTCGATACTAGCCCTCACTTTTGCTTGATCCTGAGAGTTTAGGTTTATATAATACGGAGCATGAACTGTGAGCACAACACCCAGCTCACTAGCAACAGATCTTATCTCTAAGGCTGAGGACACGCTCATCCTAACACCTCTTACAAACTCCAGCTCCATGGCATCCAGCCCTAGCTCCTTAACCCTTCTAACACCATCCAGAGAGGTCTTCCTTGGAGTTGAGAGCGGTATCCCCGCGGTTCCGAAGAAGAGCCTATCTAGCCTTATCACTACTGCCAGCCCTAATTTTTTCCCTTATAAGGGATATAAGGGCTTCTGCAGGATCCCCTTCTCTAGAAGCTATAGATCCTATATCCTCTGTGAGGTCTGCGAGAAGCCTGGGAGAACCGGTGTGGTCTATCTCAACAAGGATTAGGGATGGGGATGCTGATACCTTGAACGCCTTGAATAGGCTGGCAGCAACACGATCCCTACACCTAGATGCAAACCAGTCACATACAACACCAATTATAACTATATTCTCCAATCTCTCCCAGAACCTCGAAAGGATCGATAATAAAAGCGGGTAGAACCTCTTACATGCAGGGCACATATTGTTGTGAAAATAGATAAGATAGTGAGTAGCCCTATTAAAGAGAGACCCTGGATCGTCTACATATACTCTATTAAAAGAACCCTTATCCCATACATAAACACCATTATCTAAATAAGAAAGTCTAGAACGCCGAGCAAGGATCTTTCTAAGGGCGCTAATAAACCCAGCAATAAGGCTACCTATTCTAACCACCATAATCTATCCATTCAAGTAAGTAATATAACATAATAAAACATGAATCAATCTAGGGATCTAATATAGTGGAGTGGCTATTAGCTAGTGTGTGAGTATTTAGAATCATCATGGAGACAACCACATATTCCTTGATTCGCGATAGTAGAGCTTATATTGTTGCTCTAGGATCATGATGTCGTAGCCACAGCTCTTAACAGTGATTCGCGATAGTAGAGCTTATATTGTTGCTCTAGGATCATGAATATGTAAAAATTTAAAAATTACTCCTGTGAATATATTATGGGGAATTAACATGAAAAATGCATATGGACTGCTAATGATGTTCGTAATAGTATTGTCAATACTTCCACTAATTATCCAGGATACAGGGTGGGGGATTAAGGCTAGTACTGAAAACATCAATAGAAAAAGAGTAGTTCTATTTAGCATAGATGCTCTAAGAAGTGATATGGTGCTTAACCTAACCTCTCAGGGAGTTCTGCCTGGTTTTAAATACGTGGTCGAAAATGGGGCTATTGCACAGGGCATGGTTGTCTCCTTTCCCTCGTCCACAGCTGTTTCACATGCTGTTATATCCACAGGTGCTCCACCAGGTATTACTGGGATAACAGGTAACTCTATACATCTTCCCGGTACTAGTCTTACTTCAAGTGTATCGGGATTCAATGGATCATATCTACTAGCTGAACCCATATGGGTAGCCCTAGATAGGCAAGGGCTTTCATGCGTTGTCGCAGCATTTCCTCAGAGCACGCCGCCTGCATGGGAAGGTAAGGTTAGAAGATCTCTTCTCTTTAATCCATATGATACATCCGCACCCGGGATAACTCCTTCAGCTCTTTATACAACTAACAGATCTATAGCTGGAGCTACATATATATCAATATCGCCAGCAGTCAACTGGTCCGGCTCTTTAGCTGGTGTGAGTATTATAAATGCACATGAGACTAGTATAAAGATAGGAGATGATCTATGGTATATATATTTGATCAATAGTAGTGGGGCTAGGAGGTTTGACTATATAGCTATTGTTCCAAAAACTAAAGATCTCTCTAGGGCTGTTGCTATTATGAAGGAGGGCGAGTGGAGCAAGCCTATAAACATAACAATATCCTATAGAGGTAGAGAATATATAGTGGCTCCTCTCTTCAAATTCATAGAAGGATCTATAGATAATCTAAGAATATATAGAACGATAGCTAGACCATTTGAAGCCGACGCACCATGGTTTAACAACAGAACTGTTGCTTGGAGGATATGGAATGATGTTATAACTAAGACGGGGTTCTTAACAGATGGGGACTATTATGGTCTAAACAATGGGTGGTTTGATGAGGATACTTTTATGGAGACTGTGTGGTATACTAACAACTTTTTCATGGAATTCACTAGATGGCTTATAAGAAACACATACTGGGATCTTCTGATGACATATACACCGGTAGTTGATAATGTGTACCACCAATTCCTAGGTCTCATAGATCCTTCAATGCCCTACTATGACCTTGGAATGGCCCAGAAATACTGGTCATATATCGTCAGGACTATCAAGTGGGTTGATGAGTTTCTCCAGATGTTGATAAACGAGACAGATATTAAGAGGACAGCTATAGTGGTTGTATCAGATCATGGACAATGGCCTGTCGCAAAGCTCGTATATATAAACAACATTCTAGAACAAGCAGGTCTTCTAAAGAGAATAGGTGGGAGGATTGCTGAAAATGAGAGTATTGCATGGTATAACGGCTATAACCAGATATTTATAAACCTAAGAGGTAGGGAGAAAGGAGGTATTGTAGATCCTGGTATGTATGATTATTATGTTAACTTTATATTGAGGCTTCTTGCTAACATAACAGATCCTAGCACAGGTGAGCTTGTCTTCAGTGTTTTAATGAAAAGACAGGAGGCCTTTGGCTTGGGCCTCTTTGGGGAAAGAGTCGGTGATATAGTAGTAAGCACAAAGCCTGGCTATACAACACCTGGAGGGTTCTCACCAACCGGGGGCCCATTCGTTAATGTATCTCCATTGAGAACTATAACAGCGGACCACAAAGATCTACCATACTATCCAGAGCTCTATGCAGTATTCGTAGCAGTTGGCGCTGGGATAGGCAAAGCAAGGCTCGGCCTGATTCACTCAACAAGTGTTGCCCCAACAATATCGGCTATTCTAGGAGCAGATCCTCCTAGGAATTCTACTGGAAATATATTGCCAATACTAGCTACTACTAGGGAGGTCACTACTGTAAAGATACTAACCACAGCAACAATGACTAGGGAGATGGCTACTACGGTAAGAGAGACTATAAGGGATACAGCGACTCATACAATATATATAACAATGACAAGGAACACACAGACCGTATATGCAAGTATTGATGCGCAGGGGCAACAGTGGTATGTTATTGCGATAGGATCTATAATGTTGGTGCTAGGAATAGCTATTGGATATATAATAAGAACACAATCTAGAAGATAGAATTTATATTCTTATTAGACTTTTAAGAACCCAATACACTAGCTATTTGTGTTCCTATCAGCGAGTATTATAATAATATCTCTCTCTATACATATGTCTTGGAGTGGTTGGAGTGGTTATGGAGTACGAGGCTAAGTTCAGGGTTAGGGATCACAGCGAGGTGGAGAGAGCTTTGAGAACCTTGGGTGCTGTTTATGAGGAGGAGGTTTTTGAGGAGGATCACTACATAGATCTATATCCATGTGTTAAGCTTAGAGAGAGGGATGAAGCCCTCAGGATAAGGATCTCTGAGGGTAGCAGGAGTAAGAGGGGGGAGATAACCTATAAGGGGCCCAGGATGAGGAGAGATCTGAAGATAAGGGACGAGATCACTGTTGATGTGAGCAACCCAAGGGATCTTCTTGAGATCTTTAGAAGGCTTGGTTTTAAAAGCCATGTGATAAGGAAGAGGAGAAAGATCTTCAGGCTTGGTGTTTTTAGAATATTTCTAGATGATGTTGAATCAGTTGGGAAGTTCCTAGAGATAGAGGTTGAGGGTGTGAGCTCCCCTGAGGAGTTTCTCAAGAGTATAAGGAGGTTAAAGAGTCTCATAGGCTTTGAGGGGGAGCATGTTGTGAAATCATATCTAGAGCTATGGCTAGAGGAGAGGGGTGGTGATGAGAAGGCCAAAGCCTAGCGGGATCATAACAATAACTACAGACTACGGGCTCAGAGACCCCTACGTTGGGATCTTGAAGGGTGTTATACATAGTATAGCTCCTTCAGCATATATAATAGATCTTGTACACAACATAGACCCCTTCGACATAGCTGGGGGGGCTTATATTATAGCATCATCTTATAAGGAATTCCCTGAGGGTACTGTGCACATGGTTGTTGTAGACCCTGGTGTTGGATCTTCTAGGAGGCCTATAGCTATTGTTACTAAGAGATACTATTTCGTAGGACCAGATAATGGGGTTTTAACACCAGCTGCTGAGAGCGATGGGATAGAGGCTGCCATAAATCTGGATAGGCCTGAGTATTATAGAAAGCCTGTTTCCCACACATTTCATGGTAGAGATATATTTGCACCCATAGCAGCGTATCTAGCAGTAGGGAGAGATCCTATAGAGCTGGGAACACCGATAGATCCTGGGGATCTTGTGAGACCTCCCATAGAATTTACATGCTCTAGAGAGAAGGGAAGAGTTAGAACAAGGATAATCCACATAGATAGATTCGGGAATGTTGTGACAGGATGCTCCCACGAGGATTTTGAGAAAGATGCTGGGATACAGATAGGTTCTAGCGTTATTATTAGAGCAAGATCTGGTGAGAGCTATAGGGCAACATATAGGGAGAGCTTCAGCCTTGTGAAGCCTGGAGAGATTGTTGTCTATAGGGGGAGTCTTGGATATATAGAGATAGGGATATATATGGGATCCCTCCAGAGATCTGCAGGACTTAGAAGGGGGGATGAACTATCTATAGAGGTGGTGAGATGAAGATCCAGGCTAAGAGGGCTGTGTTCCCAGGAAGGTTCCAGCCATTTCATAAGGGTCATCTAGAGGTTATTAGATGGGCCCTAGAAAATGTTAATGAGCTGATAATCGTGATAGGAACAGCTCAGGAGAGCCACACAATTGTTAACCCCTTCACAGCTGGTGAGAGAATGTATATGATCAGGGAGGCTCTAAGATGGGGAGGTATAGATCTTGGGAGAATATATATAATCCCGGTGCCGGATATCCTTATGAACTCGGTATGGCCTTACTATCTAAAGCTATTCACACCACCGTTCGATACAGGCATATCTAGAAACCCCCTTGTTATTAGGCTCTTTAGGGAGGCTGGTTATAGGGTTTTGATACCACCTCCATTTGATCGAGAGCACTATAGCTCAACAAAGATCAGGAAGATGATGCTTAGCGGTGATGAGAGGTGGAGAGATCTGGTGCCTCCTGCTGTTGCTGAGATCATAGACGCTATAGATGGTGTTTCAAGGCTGAGAGACCTGCTGGGGGGAGACTAGGTGATAGTAATAGATGGTAGCTTTGGAGAGGGCGGAGGACAGATCCTCAGATATTCGCTGGCACTAGCATCGGTTCTTGGGAAGCCTGTGAGGATTGTAAATATAAGGGCTAAGAGGGATAACCCGGGTTTACAGAGGCAGCACCTAACAGTTGTTAAGGCTTTAGCGGAGATTACAAAGGCCAGGGTTAGTGGAGCCGTTCTGGGATCTACTGAGATCGTGTATGAGCCCCATAAGATCCAAGGGGGATCTTATTTCTTCGACATAGGAACAGCGGGTTCTATAACCCTAGTCCTCCAGAGCCTCCTCTTGGTGGCTGCTTTCTCTGACAAGTCTGTTGAGCTAAGGTTGAGGGGCGGAACCGATGTCCCCTGGAGCCCGACTTATGATTACTTCAAGAACGTCTTTCTACACCACCTATCAAGGATAGGGTATAGGGTGGATCTGGAGCTTATTAGAAGAGGCCACTACCCACGAGGAGGAGGCGAGGTTATAGCGAGGATCGAGGATCCTCCAAAGGGCTTTAACAATCTAAACCTGAGCGAGAGAGGAAATATAAGGACTATAATGGGTATAAGCCATGCCGTGAGACTCCCTAGGCATGTTGCTGAGAGGCAGGCTAAGGCTGCTAGGGATAGACTTATCGCTATGGGGATAAATGTGCCTATAGATATAGAGATAGAGAGCTACCCACCAGATAGGGATCCACATATAGGCCAGGGATCTGGAATAGCGCTGTGGGCTGATACGCAGAACACAAGGCTGGGATCTGATAGCATAGGTGCTAGGGATAAGAGGGCTGAGGATGTTGGTATAGAAGCTGCTACGAGGCTTGCAAATGATCTCCTTACCGGCGCTTCTCTAGATACACACATGTCTGACATGATAGTACCCTATCTACTCCTAGCTAGAGGATCTAGTGAGGTCACATGCTCCTCATTAACACTACATGCATACACGATAATAGAGATCTCTAAGAAGCTCGTGGAGGGGGTGGTTATAGAGTACGATGGGAGCCTTAACAAGCCCTTCAAGCTAAGGGTATCTCCCTCTCAACCATAGCAACAGCTAGTCCCAGCCATTTAGAGCCATAGGAGATCAACATAGCTGTGGTTCTTTATTTCTCCCACATAGTAATATTATCTACGGGGCCCGTGGTCTAGCTTGGCAGGATGCGGGACACCATAGAGCCCGACTCGGGACCCATGCGGGATCTCCCGTGGTCCGGGGTTCAAATCCCCGCGGGCCCACCATTTTTAAATATATTTTGTGGTTCCATAGCTAGTTAGTGGATGTGTGAAAAGAACATGAAGATCGTTCTAAAGCTTAGTGGCAAGCTAGTCTCACCAGAAGATCCTCTCTATATATCTAGAGTATCCGAGATCGTTAGAGAAGCATTTACAAAAGGGCATAGAATAGCTATAGTGGTTGGTGGCGGCAGCATAGCGAGGAGATATATAGATGCATGCAGATCTCTTGGAGGTAGTGAGGGGATATGCGATCTTGTTGGGATAGATGCCTCCAGACTTAATGCTATGCTTATAGCAATATCCCTTGGTGATATAGCATATAGAAGAATAGTCAGGAATGTTGATGAACTTCTAGATGCATGGAATACGGGGCTCGTTATAGTGGCCGGCGGCTTCCAGCCCGGTCAATCAACTGTGGCTGTCTCAGCTATAATTGCTGAAATCATATCAGCAGATCTCCTGGTCTACGCTACTGTGGTTAAGGGCATCTATGATAGGGATCCATCGAGAGATCCTGGGGCAAGGCTTCTAAAGAGGGTCTCTGTGGAAGAGCTTAGGAAGATACTATCAAGCCAGAGTGTAGCTGCTGGAAAATATGAGCTGATAGACCCAATAGCTTTATCAATAATAGAGAGGAGCAGGATAAAGACAATAGTTATAGATGGAAGGGATCCAGAGACAATAGCCAGAGCCATTAGGGGGGAGGATGTGGGCACTATAATAGAACATGAGGATATATAAATTAGAAGTCTAGAAGCAATATGGGAGATAGAAGATCTGACTCACAATATCTTTAACGATTCGAAGTCTATCTTATCCAGCTCCCTATATATATTATCTACAAGACCTTGAACCATCCATTGTGGCAGGTCTTGGAAGGGCTCTACTATGTAGTCATAGGTCATGAGCTTCACAGCCTCATACACAGAGAATCCCCTGGATCTTAGATAGGTCATCACATCAACATCAAGCACAGCCTGTGACGCGGCATGCCTAGCCTCAACAACATCGCCACACCTAACCTCAAGCATTGGGAGGGTTACTGCAAGGGCTCCCCTACCTATTGTAAGGGTTGCTGCCTCAACATTAGTTCCAGATCCAAAGGACTCCTCCTCCTGGATAGCGAATGCCTGTACTATTGTTTTTGCCGAGTCAGCTGCGATCCCTCTAACATTGAGCACAGCCCTAGCATCTCTTCCCTTAACCACGGCATTCTCGATATAGTGAATCCTATTCTCATCAGTTCCGAGGGCTGCTCCAAATGCTAGGTGTCTAGCACCTCTCCCTTCAACAAGGGCTCTTTGCTGGATCCTCGTCATATTGCCAGCCACTGCTGAGAACCCAGAGACTACTTCAGAGCCTTCTAGGAGTAGATAGTGAGATGCTTGGAAGCTCGGGGCCTTCTGGGAGTTTCTGGAGATGTTTGAGATCTCTAGCCTTGCTCCTGGGAGTAGGATCATCTCCTCTACAAGGGTTCTCAGAGCCTCTCCAGTAGGATCTGTCTCTATCTGGATTCTTGAGTATATATTCTCGCCTATTACTATCCCCACGTGCTGGGCCAGGTGTCCGTTGCTAAGACCTCCCCGGATCTTTATCCTGAGGGGCTCTTCTAGATCCTTTTCAACATATATAATAGCTCCTGCGGAGAATCCTGCTACATGCATAGCGTAGATCTTTGAGTCTTCAATTCTTAAAAGCCTGAAAAGGGGTGCGTCAGGTTCTAGAGAGCTTATCCCTTCCCTATCTACAGCTACTACTCTAACACCTCTTCTCTGCTTTGTAACACTAACACACCCTCCTGAGATCACTATATCGCTATCATGATCGCCCTGATCCTCGCATCTGTATTTCGAATCAGCAGGTCTATATAAATCAAAGGTGTTCCAGTCTGTATAGTATCTAATTGTTGGGGAGTCTGCTACATATTGGTAAGGGATCTCACTAAATAGCTTCTGAGCCCTTCTAATGATCTCCTCATGTCTTGCCAGCAATATAGCCCCCTTCTCTACCCAACGGAGCCTATCTTTGAGAACTCCAGATCTAGAGCAGCTTTTACAAGAGCAGCCTGCTCGAATGGTAGCCTTACAAGCACATCACTTAGAAAGCCTCCTATTATGAGACTTAGGGCCTCGTTCTCCTTAAATCCTCTGCTCCTTAGGTAGAACATGAGCTGATCGCTTAGCTTGCCAACGCTAGCCTCATGCCCTATAACAGCCGTTGGCTCGTCGTTCTGTATATGTGGATACGTGTATGTCTTGCTCTTCTCATCAAGTAATAGGGAGTCGCATGATGTATAGCTCTTAGAGTTCCTAGCACCCTTCATAATCCTCACAAGTCCTCTATATATGTTAACACCACCCGTCATGGATATGCTCTTGGAAACAATTCTACTTCTAGTGTTAGGGGCAAGGTGATAGGCTTTAGAGCCCCCATCCTTTATATGCCCATCCCTTGCGAATGTTATGACATAGCTCTCCATAGATGCACCCTCCCCCTTAAGAACAGCTGAGGGATATACAGCGCTAACCCTAGCACCTATAGATCCCTCTATCCACTCTACATAGCCGTTCTTCTCAACAATAGCCCTCTTGTTATTGAAATTAATAACCTGGGAGGACCAGTTCTGCAGTGTTGTGAAATGAAGCCTAGCATTCTCGTGAACGTAGATCTCAACCATTCCATCGTGGAAGCTATATTTCATAAGCCTTGGAGCTGCACACCCCTCTATAACGTGGGCATAGCTATCACGATCAGCTATTATGAGGCTATGCTCGAAGTTGCCCTCTCCAGCCTTTCCTATTAGGAAGAAGGCCTCTATAGGGTACTCTATCTTAACCCCTGGGGGTATGTATACAAAGAGACCACCACTCCATAGAGCACCGTGGAGAGCTGCGAACTTATGCTCCGGCGGAAAGATTCTCATGAAGTATTTTCTAACGAGATCCGGGTATTTCTGAACAGCGGTATCCATATCAGTAACAATAGCCCCCTTCTTGGTGACATACTCCTTAACCCTGAGAAACACAGTCTCGGAGTCCAGCTGGGCATTCAACCCTGCGAGAAACTTTATCTCAGCCTGTTTTATGCCTAGCCTCTCATAGGCCTCAACGATCTCCTTAGGAAGCTCTTCCCAGGAGGATGCTCTCGGCGCGTCTGGCTTTATGTAGTGGCTCAGCTCGTCTAGATCGAGCTCCTCTAATCCGGGAATCCACTTTGGAGTAGGAAGCTTCTCAAAGAGTTCTAGATTTCTCAGTCTCCACAGTCTCATCCACTCAGGCTCCTTCTTGATCCTTGATATCTCCTCTACAAGCTCCCTAGATATCTTGCCCTTAAGTACGAGCTCAGCGCCGCCTACCTCTATGTGACCCAGAGCCTCTTCAGCTGGATCTCTGTAGAATGATTTCAGAAGCTGTTCTTTCGAGCTCATATTTACATCCCCTCTAACCTGTATATATGGGTTTGCAGGCTTATATCCTTAAAGGCCCTTCTCATCAGATCTCATCCTTTGGAGAGTACTTGGACTTTATATACTCATATCCCTTCTCATCTATAAGCTTCACTATCTCATGCCCACCTGTTAAAACGATCCTACCATCGATCATTACATGAACATAGTCTGGAGTGAAATCCCTAAAAAGCCTAGCAACATGGGTTATAACAAGAATCCCCGAGCCCTTCTGCTTTAGCTCCTTAACAAGATCGCCAATTGCTATAAGCCCCTCAACATCCATACCACTATCAGGCTCATCTAGTATAGGGTATCTAGGGCTAGATATATATAGCTGGACGATCTCAGATCTCTTCATCTCACCCCCCGAAAAGCCCCTGTTTAGATACCTCTCCAGGAGATCCTGTGAGAGCCCCACCTTCTTCATAGTCTCAACAGCCTTTGCAAAAGGCACACCCCTCATCTTAGCCAGGTGGATCAAAATATTCCTTGTCTTAACCATGGTCTCAGGAGGGTTCTGGAATGCTAGAAAAACACCTCTCTTAGCCCTCTCCTCTGGAGGGAGCCCGGTTATATCCTCGCCATCTACAGTTATACTTCCCTCTATCAGCTCGTATTTTGGATGCCCCATTATTAGATATGCAAGGCTACTCTTACCACTCCCATTAGGCCCCATAAGCGCGTGGATCTCTCCAGGTCTTATGCTTAGCGAAACGCCTCTGAGCACTATTTTACCCTCTATTGATGCTCTAACATTGCTCACAACAAGCCCTTTCTGATCCATTGTTACAAACCCTCGTGTCTGTATATATCACTGCTAGGCAGATTATAAGCTTAAGACTTAGAGTATTAAATTAATATGTATTAAAAAAG
>Ga0101942_100491_pt1 | contig 14177 bp, 13 predicted proteins | sample DewCreD2012metaG_4_FD_75243 | JGI IMG/M metagenome (GOLD analysis project Ga0101942, IMG submission 75243) | Hot spring sediment bacterial and archeal communities from British Columbia, Canada, to study Microbial Dark Matter (Phase II) - Dewar... ...
AGCTCATCGCGACTGAGATAGGGCGCGACGCGTTCGGGCGTGCGGAAGACCGAGGTCGGACGAATCGCCTCGTGCGCGTCTTGGGCGTCTTTCTTCGTGCGGTAGATGTGCGGTTCATCGGGGAGCAGTTCCGCGCCATAGCGCTCGGCGATGAAGCGGCGCACTTCATCCAGAGCTGTCTCCGAGACGCGCGTCGAATCCGTCCGCATGTAGGTGATGAGCCCCACGCTCCCCTCCGGGCCGAGGTCCACGCCCTCGTAGAGCTTCTGCGCTAGGCTCATCGTCTTCTTCACCGAGAAGCGGAGCCGACGCGCGGCCTCCTGCTGCAGTTTGCTCGTCGTGAACGGCGGGACGGGATTTCGCTTCTTCTCCTTCGTCTCCACCGAGGTGACGACGAATTCGCAGCCGGAGAGTTGACGCACCAGCTCCTCGGCTTCCTCCTTCGTTCGGATGTGCCGCTCGGTCGGACGAACGCCCTGATCGAAATCGCTCGTCTTGAGACTCTGCTCGCCGATGCGCACCAGTTGGGCCACAAACGGCGGAGGGGCGGCCGCCGAGAGGCGCGCGCCGAGCGTCCAATATTCGGTTGGGACGAACCGCTCGATCTCGCGTTCGCGTTCGACGATCAATCGCAGGGCGACCGATTGCACCCGTCCGGCCGAGAGGCCGCGTCGCACCTTCTTCCACAGGAGCGGGCTCACCAGGTAACCGACGAGCCGATCCAGGATGCGCCGCGCTTGCTGCGCCTCGACCTTGTGGCGATCGATCGTCCCGGGATGCTGAAAGGCCTCGCGCACGGCCTGCGGCGTGATCTCGTGAAAGAGGACGCGATAGACCGGCTTCTTCTCGCGCGGGCCGACCAATTCCTCCTTCAGGTGCTGACAGATCGCCTCTCCCTCGCGGTCGGGATCGGCCGCCAGATAGATCGCCTCGGCCTCGCGCGCCGCCCGCTTGAGCTCGGCCAGGATCTTCCTGTTGTTCTTCTTGATCTCGTCGGGGATGATGACGTAGGTCGGGCGGAAGTCGTTCTCGATCTCCACGCCCAGTTCTTTCTCGGGCAAGTCCTTGATGTGCCCGACCGAAGCCATGACCGTGAATTCTCGGCCGAGATATTTGTTGATCGTCTTGGCCTTGGCGGGCGATTCGACGATGACGAGTTTCTTGGCCATGTCACAACTTCTTCACGAATTGCTTTCCCGGCAACTGTCTGATTCTATCCTTCACTTCGAGTTCGAGCAAGACGCGCATCAGCTCGGGCACGGCCAGACCGCTGCGCTGCAGCAGCTCATCAATGTGCGTCGGCGCGTCGAATCGCAGCAGCTCCAGTACGCGCTGTTCGTGCTCGTCCAACGGCAACTCCGGCTGCACCGGGACGCCCGACGCCGCTTCGGATTCGCGGCGCAGGATCTCCTTCCGAATGTCCACGGGCAGCTCCTCGACGACATCGCGCCAATACTGCACGAGTTTCGCCCCGCATTTGATGAGATAGTTGGGGCCATAGCTCCGTGGCGAGGTGATCGGTCCGGGGATGGCGAAGACCTCGCGATCCTGCTCCAACGCCAGACGGGCTGTGATGAGCGATCCGCTCTGTTGAGCGGCCTCCACGACGATCACGCCCAGGCTCATCCCGCTGATGATCCGATTCCGAAATGGGAAATTCTGCGGCAGCGGTGAGACGCCCATCGGGAATTCCGTCAGCAGCACGCCTTGTCGGCGAATCTCCTCGGCCAACGCGCGATGCTCTCGAGGATACACGATGTCGAGTCCCGTGCCGAAGACGGCGATCGTTCGGCCTTTCGCCTCGAGCGCTCCGCGATGCGCCGCCGCATCAATGCCGCGCGCGAATCCGGAGACGATCGCCAGACCCCGTCCCGCCAGATCGCGCGCCAGCTCCATCGCCACGTTCACGCCATAGGGGGAGGGCCGACGTGTCCCGACGATCGCGAGCGTCGGCGCCGTGAGCGCCTCCACCTGCCCGAGCGCGTAGAGCACAATCGGGGGATCGTAGATGCGACGCAACAGCGGCGGATAACGTGGGTCTTCGAGCGTGAGCACCTCAGCGCCGAGCTTCCCCAGCTTCGCCACTTCTTCCTCCGCTTGCCGTCGCGGCTCCGCCGAATGAATCCGAGCGATCACCTCGTCCTCCAACCCGAACGCTTGCAGCTCCGATCGTGAGGCGGCGAAGACGTTCGTCGGCGAGCCGAAATGCTCCAGCAAACGCCCGGCCGTGCGCGATCCCACGCCGGTCACCAGACTCAGCGCCACCCAATCTCGTACGTCTGCTTCCATGGCGCCTTTCCTGAAGGAGGATGACGTTCTCGCTCCTCGCCTCCTCTTGCGCGCGAGACGTCATGGGAGTTTATCAGAAGACGCCGGAGGCCACAATGGTAGGTCAGAGCGTCCCGAAGAGCCAGTCCAGAATCGGCGTCGTCACACCGAAGCGCGCGCACTCCTCGCCCTGATGATGGCGCTGATGATGACGTTGCATCGCGCGCATCCATGCCGTCCGGGGTCTCCCGAAATGCGCCATGTAGTGCATGAATTCATAGAGCAGGTATCCCCCCCACAGGCCAAGGAGAAGCGCCACCGCCCTCGACCAAGAGCTCAGGATGCCCAGAAAGAGCAGAAAAAAGAGCGCGCTGGCGGACGCGCTCGCCGAGAAGCGGATGAAGTTCGAGCCCACCACCTGCGACGTCTCGTGATGCATTCCGTGAGCGAGATAGAGGAGAGCGCGCATCCGCGCCGATCGCGCTCGAACGTGAAGCGCGCGATGGATGGCATATTCCAAGATGGGCCAGAGCAGGAAACCCAAAATGGCGAGCCCAAGCAGCGACGGCCATGCTGAGGGCTCATGTCCGACGGCCGCCGCGCCCAGAATGATCCCCGCGCTGGCGTAGAAGAAAAACGGCCGGAAGTGCGAACGGCACACGCGGAGCCATCCGATCGCATGATCGCCGCCGCCTCGCTTCATGCGCTTCGCCACAGTGCGGTGAGATCAAGAGGCGTTTGGCGGAGGCGCGTGGGAATCGAACCCACCGGCGTCGGCTCTCGCCGTCGCCCACCGGGTTTGAAGCCCGGGGAAGTCACCAGACCCCATTCGCCTCCGCCTTTGCGGGTCCAAGGCCGACAGCAAGCTCGTTTGTGCCCGCTCTCCCCCATGACGAATCCTTCGCCGCTGGCCAGGACCTTCACGGTCACAATGGTAGAGGCCGCTTTCTCTCTTCGTCAAATGCTTCCACAGTCCGGTGCCAGTGCTGGGCTCTCGTTCGGCTCTTGAAAGCCCGCCACCTGTGCCGCAGACGAATCGGGAGTTGGCGCAATGAGCGCTTCGCCCGGATCGAAGCCGCCTTGCTTGAGACTGATGCGGATGCGGGAAGCCGCCATCCGGGAGAAGGGTGAATTCATGCCGTCTTGGGCGCCCCCGCATTCTCCGACGCGAGGGAGTTATGGGGGTAGGGCTGAGAACGGCTCACGCCGCCTCAAGGGACGGCGAGCACGGCGATTCGCTGCCGATTGGCGAGCGCGAGCAGCTCCTCCCGGTCAAGCAGCAGCGTCTTATGCGCCGTGATGGCCAAGGCCGTCGCGTGGCATTCGATCATCGTCTCGATCGTGGGGACGCCGATGACGGGGACATCGAAGCGCATGTCCTGATTCGGGCGTGCGACCTTGACGACGACGAACGGGCGCCCACCCAGCAGCGCGGCGGCGCGACGAATGGTCGCATCCGTCCCTTCCATCGCCTCGATGGCGACGACCGCGCGATCTTTCACGGCGATCGTCTGTCCGAGATCCAGACGAGCGATCTCGCGGGCGATCTCCAGTCCGTAACGGAGATCGTCCATCTCGGCCCGCGATGGCGCGCGCGCGGTGAGCACCCCTTCTGGAGCGAGCAGCTCGGCGACGAAGAGCGTCGAGTCCACGACCTCGATCCCCTCGCGCTCCAATTCGGCGACGACAGCGCCGATCAAGCTGTTGGTGTTCTTGCGGGGCAAACGCAGCAGGAGTTTCATCATGCGCCAATCGGGGAGCGAAGGGCCGAAGATTTGCAGATGCTTGACCTGACCCGCCAACACGGCATGCGTGACCCCCTGTTCACGGAAGAACTCGATCAGATGGCCGAGTTGCCCGACGCCAAGCCAGCGTACCAGACGCGCCTGGCGTTCGATCTCCGGCGACGTCTCCTCGCGGATCGCGGCGACGACCATCTCGATCCCGCGCCGCCGTGCCCCTTCAAGCACGAGGAAGGGGAATCGCCCGTTGCCGGCGATCAGGCCATAACGCCGCTGGCCCTCGGACCGACTCACTTCACGACGCCTCGTTGCGAGGTCTCGATGAAGGCGATGAGGTCTTGAACTTCGGGGACATGGCCGAGCTCCCGCCGCATGGCCTCAACCGCTTGCGTCGTGTTGAGCTTGGAGGAGAGCAACAGGTGAAATGCCCGATCAATGGCGCGCCGCTGCTCGGCGGTGAAGCCCTTGCGACGAAGCCCGACGGTGTTCGGCCCGTAACAGCGCGCGTGATTGCCGGCACAAAGGGAGTAGGGCAGCACGTCCTTGACCACGACGGCGTAGGCGCCCACGAACGCGTATTTCCCAATACGGCAGAATTGATGCACGCCGACATACGCGCCGAGCGTCGCATGATCCTCGACGAGGACATGACCGGCCAAAGACGCGCCATTGGCCATGATGACGTGATTGCCGACGCGACAATCGTGCGCCACATGCGCTTGCACCATGAGCAGATTGTCGTCTCCGATGACCGTGATCCCGCCGCCGCCCTCGGTGCCGCGATGGATCGTCACGTACTCGCGGATGCGATTGCGTCGGCCGATGACGACGCGGCTGCGCTCGCCCTTGTACTTCAGGTCTTGGGGGATCTGCCCGATCGAAGCGAAGGGGAAGATGACGGTCTCCTCGCCGATCTCGGTCGGCCCTTCGATGACGCAATGAGCGGCGACGCGCACGCGATCGTGCAGGATGACATCATCGCCGATGATGGCATAGGGGCCGATCTGGACATCCTCGCCCAGCTCGGCGCGCGGGCTCACGATGGCCGTCGGATGAATGGTGACGCTCACGCGCCCTCCTCCTGAGCGTCGCCCGCGCCGCGCGCGACCTCCTCTTGTTGAAGCGCCGAAATCTGAAGAGCGGCCGCGTTCCGGCGGACGGCGCCGATGTCCACAAGCGAGGACGTGATCTCGGCCTCCGCGACGAGCTGCCCATCCACGTAGGCTTCTCCCCGCAGCCGAATATAGCGGGATTTCAGCTTGAGGACCGTCAGCTCCAACCGCAAGGTATCGCCCGGGACGACGGGTCGCCGGAACTTGGCCTTGTCAATGCCCGTGAAGAAGACGAGCTTGTTGCTCGCATCGGCCACTTCGTGATACATGAGCACACCGGCCGTCTGCGCCATGGCTTCGATCACCAGCACGCCAGGCATGACCGGCGCCCCCGGGAAATGACCTTGGAAGAAGAACTCATTGATGGTCACATTTTTGATGCCGACGATCCGTTTTCGCGGCTCGAACTCAATGATGCGATCCACCAGCAGGAAGGGATACCGATGCGGGAGGAATTGCTGAATCTGCACGGCATCGAATACGGTCTCCATAACTTCCCCACGCGCTGTGCCGACGACGCGACGGTCGCCCCCAAAGAGAAAGCCCTCCGCGCTCCCGAACGAGCGCCCTCACGGTTTTCGCGGAGGGGTCTTTTGAGGTGTCGGAGCCGATCGAGCCCCAGAAGTCGGGCGTTCGGCGCTCGGAGAAGCGGGTGCGGCCGATGAAGGCGCCGAGGATGTCGTCACCGGATTGGCCTTGTTGTACTCGTTGATGAAATCGCGCGTGATGTCGGCCGCCGGATCCACGTAGATGAGCCCGCCCGCCTGCACGAGATTGGCGACTTCTAGGACGAGGGTGATCCCCCGACTCTTGGCATATGTCTCCAGGAAAGCCCCGATTCGCTCGCGCACCGGCGCGATGGCATCTCGAAAGGCGCGTTGATACGCGCGCTCGGCATCTTCTTTCTTTCGCTGGTACTCCCGCTCGAGTTGCTCGAGCGCCTCTTGCTTATCCGCGCGGGCTTGCGGCGTCAGGTTCGGACCTTGCGTCTCCAACTCCCGACGCAGGCTCTCCACACGCTGTTGGAGGGCATTCAGTTCCGCCTCCTTGTCCTTGAACATGTCGTTGACCCGCCGCGCTTGCTGAAGGAGCTGTTGAATGCCATCTTCAGCGAAGAACGCGTTCGTGTTGATCACGGCGATGCGCCCGACGGGGACCGGCGTCGGTGTCCCCCCTTGCGTTTGGGGGGGTGTTTGAGCCTGAGGCTGTCCTTGCGCCCAGATGGGCGCGAGATAGCCCATGCTCAGAAAAGCGATCACAAGACCAATCGTCCTCATATGTTTCCCTCTCGCTGGTTTCACGAAGTGGCATTGTACTTCGTCCCTTCGGGGGAGGCAAGACCCTCCCGGAGCGGGGCGCCGACGCGTCGTTGAGGGGAATGCGCTCCTGTGGCGGCGGCTCAAAGCCGGTCACTTCACCATCACCCGCGTGATGTGCGTGGCGCGGTAGCTCGTCTCGTCAATTTCGATGAGGGCGCCGCAGAGACGCACGTCGCCGGAAGCGACCTCGAAGCGATGCGGCATCCCGCGCAGGAACCGATCCAGAATCTGCTCGCGTTTGATGCCGATCACTCCGTCATAGGGACCCGTCATGCCGAGATCGGTGATGTAGGCCGTGCCCTGGGGCAGGATCGTCTCATCGGCCGTCGGCACGTGCGTATGCGAACCGAAGACGACGCTCACGCGTCCATCCAGATACCACCCCATGGCGATCTTCTCCGACGTGGCTTCGGCGTGCATATCCACAATGATGATCTGCGGCTCGCGAATCTCGGCCAGGAGGGCATCGGCCGTCCGAAACGGGCAATCGCTCGGGTGCATGAAGACGCGCCCCTGCAGATTGATCACCGTGATCGGATGTCCGCGCGTGGAGCGACCGGTCCAGATCCCGCGTCCGGGCACACCCGGCGCGTAATTGGCCGGACGCAAAAGCCGGGGCTCGGTCTCGATGATCTGAAAGACCTCCTTCTTGTCGAAGATATGGTTGCCCGACGTCATCACGTCAATGCCGGCCTCGAGCAATTCCTGCGCCACCTCGGGCGTGACCCCGAAACCGCCGGCCGCGTTCTCCACATTGGCGACGACGAATTCGATCTCCAACTGTTGCTTCAACAGCGGGAGCTTCTCCCGGACGATGCGGCGTCCCGGACGCCCGACAATGTCCCCGATCGCGAGCACGCGCATACGGGCCTCCCCAGCAGCAAAAAATCTTCGGGGCTTCCGCTTGGCCGTGTGGTGGCGACAGTTGAACCTGGATTGCTCCAGGTGGGCGGCCTAGCCCTTATCGTCGGTTTCCCCGCTCCCGAGGCGGGGCCTACCTTGATAAGGTCCCTCGCATCGGCCTCCCAAACGTTCTCGTGTTGGCTCTAACTTCGCCAGCCATCACCAACTTCGCAGAAGCCCCGTTACATGGTGAAGTGTACCCCTTTCCCCCTTAGGGGTCAAGCCGATATTCGCTTTGTTCAGCTCAAGGGGCCAATGGCTCAAGACCTCACCAGTGGCGATGGGCGCGCCCGCGGTGTTAGGGGCGGGCGTTTGGCTAAAATACACCGGTGATCGCCGAGTTTGATCGGAGGGAGGGCATGAGGGTAGGGGAGCGAGCCCGCCAAGCGGCTCTGGCACTTGGCCTGAGCGCCGCTTTGGCTCTCGGGAAGGCCATCGCCGGTGCGCCGGGCCTGGCGTCGTTCGCGCCTCAAGCGCCCGAGAAACCACCGCAGCGGGGTTTACGGTGGTGGGGGCGTGTGGATGGACGCGACATCCTCTGCATCCGGCGAGGGACTGTATGGATCGTCCACGAGGAGGGCGAGCCGGTTGTGGAGGCCGATTTTCGCTTGGAGCGGCCGCTGCCGGCTGAACCCGTGATCGTGAGCGTGCGGAAAGTCCGAGGTCGCGGACGAGTCGAAGTTCTGGAGCAGCCCACGCGGGAGAACCATTTCACGGCCCGCATCCTCATCGAGGACAAGAAGAGTGGGTCAGATCGGTACGAGATTGAGGTCTTCTGGTGAAATCGGTGGCCTCCAGCACGTGCTCGCACAGCGCGCGAACGTCCTCGACCGAAGGATCGCCCCGCAAGATGTGCGCGCACCCGCGAGGCCCCCAGCGCGCCGGGTCCGTTGCGATGAAGAGAGCGACCACGGGAGCACCAACGGAGGCCGCCAGATGCGTGACTCCGGAATCGTTGCCGATGAAGAGATGACAGCGCGCCAGGACGGCGGCCAGATGGGGTAACGGCGCGTTCGCCAATCGAGCCAGGCGCGGCGACGTGTGCGCCTGATCTCTCTCGGCACAATATTCCAGAAGCCGCTCGACGAGATCGCGATCGGCCGGACCTTCGATGAGGAGGAAGAAGCGATCCGGCCGATCGAGCGCGTGAATGAGGTGAGCGAACCGAGCGACAGGCCAACACTTGCGTCGGCTGCCGCTCCCCGGATGAATCGCGATGAGTCGAAAAGCGGCGTCGGTCGTTTCGATCCCAAAGGTGCGCAAGATTCGTTCGGCCGCCTCATGATCCTCCTCAAGGAGCGCCAGGCGCGGCGCGCGCTCTTCGGCCGTGAGCCCAAGGGGCGCGAGCGTGCTCAGCAGATAGTCCACAGCGTGCTCGGGGCTCTCGGCCGGTGGTCGGCTGCTCGCGATGAGCAGGCGCGGCGCGCGTCCGCTGTGGCCGAGATTGGCGAGCGCTCGGCGATAGGCCTCGTCCTGGTGTCCGAACCAGGAGACGATCAGGTCGAAACCGCGGAGATAGGCGGCCAGGTCTTCGGGAAGCTCTCCGGTGAAGGCGCGGTAGAGGCCGAGGGCTTCGATCGAGACCACGCGGCTGACGGGGCTGCGCCGTTCGAGCAGGCCATGAGGCGAAGGGAGCCCGGCGAGTTCGATCTGCGCATCAGGAAAACGCCGAGCGAGCGCGGCCAGAGCCGGGAGCATCAGCACGCAGTCTCCTAAAGCCCCGGCGTGAATGATGAGGATCCGCATGGTCAACGCGCGGCGTGGACGATCTTCCCCCCGACGATCGTATAGAGCACCTCGACCTGAGCGATCTCATCCGGTGGGATGGCGAAGATGTCGCGGGAGAGGACGATCACATCGGCGAGCTTGCCGACTTCGAGCGATCCCTTCACGGCCTCGGCGAATTCCGCGTAGGCCCCCCAAACGGTGTAGGCGCGAACGGCCTCTTCGACCGTGATCTTCTGCTCGGGGAACCACCCGTTCGGATTCTTGCCGTCCAAAGTCTTCCTGGTCACCGCCGCGTAAATGCCCAGCAGAGGGTTCAAAGGCGCGACCGGCCAATCCGATCCGAACGTCACGCGCACGCCCGCATCCAAGAGCGATCGAAAGGCATAGGTCGTCTTGCAGCGTTCGCGCCCGATGCGCTTTTCGGCCCAGCGTCCGTCGTCAATCGCATGATACGGTTGCACGGAGGCGATGACGCCCAGCCGCGCCATGCGCGGGATGTCCTGCGGGCGCAGATGCTGCGCATGTTCGATGCGAAATCGCCGATCGCGCGGCCCGTTCTCGCGAATGACCTCTTCGAAGATGTCGAGCAGCAGCGCATTGGCCTTGTCCCCGATGGCGTGAATCGAACATTGAAAGCCAGCGCGATCGGCCGCCGCGATCCGTTGCTTCATGATCCCTTCGGGGAACATCTGGCTGTGGAGCAAGCCGCTCGTTTGCGGCGCATCCGCGTAAGGCTCAAAGAAGAGGGCCGTCGTCGAACCGAGCGAGCCGTCCACGAAGCCCTTGAAGCCGCCAAACCGCAGCCACTCATCGCCAGGGCCTTCGCGGGCGACCAACTCGCGCTGTCGCTCCCACTCCGGGATCGGCGTTCGCGCATACACGCGCACGGTCAGCGTTCCTTGCTGGCGCGCGCGCCGATAGACGGGCCAATGCGCCCATTCGGTGATGTCTTGGATCGAGGTGACGCCGACGCGAGCGGCCTCGCGCATCGCCGCGCGAAGGGCTTCATCATATTCGCGGTCGCTCGGCTCCGGGATCACCCGGTACACGAGGGCCATGGCGGCGTCCTTCAAAATGCCCGTCGGTTCGCCCGTTTGCGGATCCCGCACGATCGTCCCTCCGGGCGGGTCCGGCGTCTCACGCGTGATGCCCGCCAGTCGAAGCGCGAGGCTATTGGCCAAGCCCATGTGACCATCCAAGCGCGTGACGAAGACGGGGGTGTTCGGCGTATACGGGTCAATCCACTCTTTGCGCGGCAGTGGGGCGCCTGGCCACTGCTCGTGATCCCAGTTGCCACCGGTGAGCCATCGCCCTGGCGGAAACGCTTTCGCCCGTTCGGCGATCCGACGAGCGAACTCCTGCGGATCGCGCGCATCGCGCAAATCCACACTGAGCAGATGGAATCCGCCACTCAGAAAATGCGTGTGATTGTCTATGAATCCGGGGAGGACGAGCCGCCCCGGCACGTTCAGGACCTGCGTGCGCGGGCCGATCAGAGCGCGCACCGATTCCGCTGGACCGACGGCCAGAATGCGCCCATTGCCGATCGCCACAGCTTCCGCCTGCGGCTGACGCGGATCGCCCGTCCACACGCGCCCGCCTAGCAGAACGAGCTCCGCCTCTTCTCGAAACGGTCCGACATCGGCCATGAAAAGCATCGCGAGCATCAACATCATCCCCACGCTTCGCATGAATCCCTCCCCCACATTCGCTTCGGTAGTGTACCGGAAGCCTTGCGAAGGAACAAGCGCGGCGCCCGACTTCCCGCTGATGACACAGCGCCTTGACGTGCTCTCCTCTGCCCGAATATACTCACGCCGGTCTCAACGGGGAAGTGAAGGATGCGCGTACTGAACAAGCGGTGGGTGCTCATGGGATTCGGCCTCATGGCCTTGGCTTTGGCCGTAGGCCTTGGCATTGGGCTCCTGGTCCCTTTTCCCGAATTATCCCTTCCGGAGCGGGACGTGCATGCTTCCATCACGATCATGCAGAGCATTCGCGGGGAGCATACCTTTCGGGTCATCTTCACGAACAACACGCGCGTTTTCCTGATGCTCACGTTGGGGATTTTGACCGGAGGCTTGCTCTCGTTGGCCGAGATGCTCTTGATCGGGTACTTCGTCGGGTTACTCGCCCAAATCTCGCAGCAGCACGGGACGCCGCTTGTGGTGACGCTGGCGGCGCTTCTCCCGCACGGGATTCCGGAGCTGACGGCGTTTGCCACAGTCGGCGCTTTAGGCGTGCACCTGGGGGCTCGCGTCTACATGGCCGCGCGCGGCCAGAGCGTTGATTGGCTTCAGGAAGCGCGCACCTATGGCCAAGTGGTGGTGGCGGCTTACGTACTTCTGGTCCTCGCAGCGTTGATCGAGGCGTACGTCTCGCCGAGTCTCGTCGCGTATCTCATGCGCGTGACGGCCGCGTCCCCGTAGTGCGCTAAGCGCCCTTCTTCGCCCGTTCTTCGAGGACGAGTCGCCGCAGTTCCTCCAGTTGTTCGCTCAGCGCGAGGACCATCTGTCGCAGGTGGGGCAGGCGGCTCAGCTGCGCGTACTGTTCCTTGAATTCGCGCATCGGGCGAGCCGGCGTGCCCCAGACGAACTCTCCCGCGCGAATCTTCTTCCCCGAGGGAATTCCGGCTTGCGCGCCGATGATCGCTCGCTCTCCGATGCGCACGTGATCGGCGATGCCGACTTGACCGCCGATCTGCACGCCGCGCTCGATGTGGGAGCTGCCGGCGATGCCCGTTTGCGCGGCGATCACCGTATCCGCCTCGATCGTCACGTTGTGAGCGATCTGCACGAGATTATCAATTTTCACGCCCCGGCCGATGTGCGTCGCGCCGAGCGTCCCTCGATCAATGCAGACGCCCGCGCCGATCTCCACATCGTCCTCGATGATGACGCTGCCCACCTGAGGGAATTTCCGATAGCGCCCCTCGACGAGGAAATACCCGAAGCCGTCGCTGCCAATGACGCTTCCGCTGTGGATGATGACGCGGGCGCCGATGCGCACATCGGGATAGATCGTCACGTTCGGATGGACGATCGAATCCTCGCCGATCTGCGTGCGCGCGCCGATGTAGACGCCCGCGCCGATCTGCGCGCGCGCCCCGATGCGCACCTCGCGTTCGAGGACGGCGTACGGGCCGATACTCACGTCTTCGCCGAGGATGACCCCCTCGCCGAGGATCGCCGTCGGATGGACGCCGGGCGCCGGACGCGAAGGCGGGTGAAAGAGGACGACGACGTCGGCGAACGCGCGACGCGGATGCGCGACGGCGATGAGCGTCTTGCCCGGCAGGTGAAAGCCTTCCGGGACGATGAGGCATCCGGCGCGCGAGCGCTCCGCCTGCTGGCGATACCCTTCGGATTCCACGAAAGCGAGATCGCTTTCGGTCGCCGTCTCCAGACTCGCTACGCCGGTGATCTCCCGCATCGCTTCGCCGATGAGGCGACCGCCGACGAATTCCGCGATTTCCTTCGCCGTCTTTCGCATGATGCTCTGGCCTCCGAAGCTCATGGCGTTTGGGCGGCGTCGCTTCTTGGCTCCTCGGAAGCGCGTCCGAGAGGACGGCGCTCGTGATTCCGCCAAAGGAGCACGGTGATCGTCGCCCCCAGAATCTTCCCTCCGAGGTCCCACTGCAAATCGTTCGGGCAGTCGTGCGGACTCCAGATGCGCCGACCGCCAAAATAGAGCTCGTCCCACAGCTCGATGATCTCGTAGATCGCAGCCGCCGAGAAGCTGAGCGAGACCGCCAGCGTCGCGATCCATCCCCGCGACATCGAGAGCCCCTGTCGGCGCACGACTTCGGCGAAGAGCCAGATGAAGGCCGGTACGCTCAAGCCCGATCCCATCATGTGCGCGAACTCATCGTACTGCACGGGGCCGAACGGACGTCCGTACATGTGGAAATGATTGCCGAGCAAATCCACCTGCACGGCCAGAAAGAGCGAGCCGAGGACCCACCACGGGATGCGCGCTTTCCAAGCCCACTGCGCGTAGGCGAAGCCCGCGGCGAGAAGGCCGAACGTGATGAGCGTCCCGGGCAGCCAATGCGTGTAAGCGAGCTTGAGCAGAAAATAGGCGACGGCGATGAGGAATGCCCCGATCACCACCCCGTGTCCGATATGCTGTCCCCCTCGCGACGTCATGACGCGTCCCGTATGGTCTCCGGATCGGCGGCGACGGTCGTCGCTTCGCCCGCGCTTTCCCCTTCAAGAGCCGACTCCGCTTCCTGACGCACGAACGGATGCGGGTCGCGGCGGGCGCGCTCCAGAAGCGGGCGCGACCTGACGGGATCGAGCACATGAAGCGCCCACAGGGCATGCCCGCGAACGATCTCGTCAGGGTCTTCACGGGCGAGGCGCCGCAGCTGTGGGATCACGTCGTCGTAGCCGGTATTCGCAGCGACGATGGCCGCATTGCGGAGCAAGCCGCGCCGCTTCGCTCGCCGCAGGGCCGTGCCGCGAAATCGGGCGCGAAACTCTTCCTCTGACGCGATGGCGAGCACGTCCGCGAGAGCCAGCGTCTTCCCCACGCCCGCTTCCGGGTGAAACTCCGGCCAATCGGTGATCGGCACGCGCGCGTTGTGCGGACAGACGGCTTGGCAAATATCGCAGCCGAAGAGCCAATCCCCAAGCTTCGGTCGCAGCGGTTGCGGGATCGCGCCGCGATTCTCGATCGTGTGATAGGAGAGGCAGAGGCGCGCATCCACGAGGCCATCCGAAGCGATGGCACCCGTCGGACAGCAGCGCTGACATTCGAATACGCTCAAGCAGGCGCGCGTCTCTTCCTGATCCGGCACCAGCTCAACGTCCAACAGGAGCTCGCTCAGGAAGACCCACGAGCCGAAGGTCTCCGTGATCAGGCACGCGTTCCATCCGATGCGCCCCAGGCCGGCACGGCGCGCCAACGCGCGCTCAAGCAGCGGCCCGGCATCCGTGAACCAGCGGGCGCGAACCGGACGCCCGAGGAGCTGCTCGATCTCCGCGACGAGCCGTCGCAGTCGAAGTGGGATGACGTCGTGATAATCGCGCCCCCAGGCGTAGCGCGCGATGCGTCCGTGTCCACGTGGGAGGGGATCAAAATCGCCGCTGTAGTAGTTCACG
>Ga0101942_100493_pt1 | contig 14137 bp, 18 predicted proteins | sample DewCreD2012metaG_4_FD_75243 | JGI IMG/M metagenome (GOLD analysis project Ga0101942, IMG submission 75243) | Hot spring sediment bacterial and archeal communities from British Columbia, Canada, to study Microbial Dark Matter (Phase II) - Dewar... ...
TTGGGAAGCTATACCTCACTCAATAATATCCCAGATCAAATCCATAGCCTTCTGTAGAGCCTTAACATACCATGTTATAAGCTTCGAGATCCTATCATCCCTAATAGGCACGGAGCATGCTCTCACAAGCTCGAGGGCCATCAACGAGTCTCTAGGCATACAGGGTAAGGCACAATAGCTCATCCAAGAAGCTTAGCATCCACCTTTATAACAAATATGAAACCCAAAACAGCTTCAGAACGGCATTACAGGGCGGTACTGACCTTTTCCTGTTTTGAAAGGACGGGAATCCCCGCCCTCTTACCAGCCGATTATCGGCTCCCTGAGTAGGGGTAACGCTTGAGACCCTAGCGGTGAAACTCCAGCCCATCGAGGCGGAGAGGAGGTTATTATTCAACGCAGCACGGCATTCTTCCAACGTCTCTTACGAATGCTTGTGCGGCTAGCTTCACCACCTCGTAGGCTGTTGGGAATACGTGGATTGCTTCTATGAGATCCTCTACTTTATATCTATGCTTGATCATTAGGGAGGCTGCTACTATGAACTCTGATGCGTGGGGGGCGAGCACGTGGATCCCTGCTATTGTGTTGCTCCTAGGATCTATAACTATTTTGGCGAGACCATGTTCAACACCCATTATCCCTGATCTAGCTGTTAGTTTGAAGCTTACAACTCTGCATGAGCACATGCCAAGAGATTCTACAAGCCTCTGCTCTGTCGAGCCTACATATGCTACCTCGGGGTCTGTGAATACTACGACTGGTGTTGACTCATAGTCTATCGATTCCTTGGAGCCGGTCGCTATGTTCTTAGCAGCGATAGCCCCCTCCTTTGCTGCGAGCGTCTCTAGAAAGGCCGGCTTGGGCGTCCCAGCCACATCGCCTGCAGCATAGATCCTTGGGTTAGAGGTTCTCAGATCCATTGAGACCCTTATAAACCCCCTGCTATCCAGCTCCACACCGGCTAGCTCTAGCCCCAGCCCCTCCGTATTTGGCTTTCTCCCAGTTGATATTAGCACGGCATCGTATTCTTCCTCGATACTCCCTTTAGGCGTTAGGATCTTTGCCACAGCTCTAGCCCCCCTTCTACCGAAGCCAGCGATCTTTGACTTCGTATATATCTTCACACCCTCCTCAGAGAGGATCTCTGCGAGTGCCTTAGAGATCTCGGGCTCAGCCCCTGGAAGAGGTCTGTCTAAGATCTCTACTACATCAACCTCAGAGCCGAGTCTGGCGAATGCCTGGGCAATCTCTAACCCTATGGCTTCAGAGCCTATAACGAGCATCTTCCCAGGCAGCTTCTTAACACTCCATATAGTGTCGCTGGTGTAGTAGGATATATCATCGAGCCCCTCTATCCTGGGTATCGAAGGGCTAGATCCTGTGGCTACTATGAAGTATTCCCCATATATATCTATATCGCCGCCTGCTGAGGAGATCGATATGCTGTTAGGCGATTTGAATCTAGCAGAACCTATGTAGAGATCCACGTTATAGTGTTCCAAGAGCCTCTCATACTTCTCCCTCCTCATATCCTCGACGAAGCTCCTAAGACTCTTCATCACGTTGGGGAAATCGATCCTTGGGCTTGGCATCTCAACGCCCCTCGCAGAGTAGATCCTATGTAGCTTAGACGCCTTAGCAATCTCGATCAGATATTTAGATGGTACGCACCCAACATTAACACATGTACCTCCTATGGGGCCTCTGGTAACCATTGCGATCTTCTTATCATATCCCAGGAGTTCTCGATATTTGACTATAGCGGCGAAGCCGGCAGCGCCCCCGCCTATAACTACTAGATCGTATTTCCTCTCACCGCTACCAGATCCCACCGTAGAAATAGGTTCCCCATATAGGCTGCAGCACCCCATTATCCCACACACCATCTTAATACCATATAGGGCTTATCCATTTTTGAGAAAATAGGCTGTATATCTATTTTCACAATATAAAAATAAATAATGGCATAGTCTCTGCTAGAGCTGACCTCCTCCCCGCCCTAAAGGGCGAGGTTCCCTTTGGGCGGTTCATTGGTTTGTGGTTTACCGCCTTCATCCTCACCGCTTCATAGCTGGTGGGAATTACCCACCCAGCTCCATTCGTCCAGTGGTAGACCACGGGCTGGGCCTTCGGCCCATTACCCCTATCCCTCGCGGGGAGTTGCCCCCTGCTCCCAGATCCTAGGGACTCGGGGATATGTAGAGCCCTTATCGGGCATCCCCTTACGGGGACACGTTTTACTATACTTTAAGGCTTTTTGGGATTTAAATTTTTTTATCCCGCCCCTAGAAGGGGCGAGGCTTGTCACCCGTTTTGTCAGAATATTTTAAGATTTCAGACCTTTGATTATTAAGATCTTCTGTTAATCCTTGAAAGAACTCACAACCCGATTCTCTTCTAAGGAGAGAGCTTAGCATGTTCAGAGCTGTGGATCCAGATCTGGGGTTCTCGCGCTCTTGGCTACTCCTGGTATGCTAAGGTATTGTTTTCACCTCTCTTATATATCTGAAGTCCTCATCGAATGAGGCTATCGTGTTAACCCCTATTCTTAGTGCGACGGCCACGTGTAACGCGTCTGCTGGTAGTAGTCCGTATTTCTCCATTATTTCGATCGATTTCTTCCAGTCCTCATATGTTATGTACTCTACTCTGAGACCTTTGGCGAACATGTATTCTATGTATCTATAGACCTCTTTAAGGATCTCTGCACAGGTTTTTCTAATTTTCTCATCAAACCTTAGTGCTTCTCTAATCCTCCAGATGTTCTTGGTATTCAGGATCTCGCTTGCCTTGGCATATACTAGCTTAAACGCTACTTCTTCTAATACTAGAGGTGTAATGTAGCCAAGCACTCTGATACTCTCCACAGCCTCGAAGATCTCTTGAGCTCTATCAGCGCCAGGTTCATCCAGTAGTAGCTTTAGAAATACCGAGGCATCAATGAAGATCCTCACAGCTTATGCACCAAATACGCTTCTTCAAGCTCCTCTAGCGAAAGCCTGCTCCTAATAAGACCCCTCATCCTAGAGGTGGCACTCTCACCTTTGTAAACATCTAGAAATAGCTCCATGGCCTTCCTAATAGCCTCACTCCTACTCATACCCAGGGCATGAGCTATCCTCGTAAACTCCTCAAGAAGTCTGCTATCCACACGAACATACACACCAACAGAACCCACTACCTATACACCCCCAATATATATGTATATATACCGGTTGTATATAAACAGCGATCTCCCAACCGATTTTGCTACCACCAACGAAAATAACTTCCTCCCACTCCAAGAGAGCAGGGCTTACAACCTGAAAGCCTCGCCTTTTAAGGCGGGGATAGCTAAGGCTTATAAGCTTTTGTTCTCAATCTCTCTGGGGCCTTGGCGGGCTACCCTCTAGCGGTTGCAATATAGAGATGACCACTCTATCTCTATGCCCGCCAGGGCTCCGGGCATGATACCTTGATAAGGGTGGTGATGCTGAGGCTAGAGCCAGACGAAAAGGCTGAGGCAGGGCTGAGATACACTACGATCCCGATGATAAGAAATGGTATATATACATATCATATGAAGTTGAGAAGAAAGTGATCAGGGGTAGTAGCTTTAGAATCCCTCTCAAGCCTATAGGTGATAAGGAGGCTGGAATATATATAGGGATCAACAACCTATTGGCTGTATATGTCGAGGATGGATCCGCACTGCTAGTGAATGGAAGGCCTTTGAAATCCATAAGCTTCTACTGGAGGAACAAGATCTCAGAGTACCAGGCTATGCTGAATAGATATGGCTTTAGATCTTCTAAGAGGCTTAGAAGGATGTTTAAGAAATGGAGGAGGCAGATCAAATGCTACATAGATTGGGCTGTGAGGAACGCAGTGAAATGGCTATATCATAGAGGTATTAAAAAGATAGTTGTTGGATATCCAAAATATATTTCCCAGGAGCCTGGCAAGGGCTCCAAAGTTAACTTCGAGATTGTTCATATATGGAGCTACGGCTACATATTAAGAAGGCTGAAAGAGACTTCAAAGAAATGCCCAATATGCAGGGCAATAGATAACCACAAGAGGACAGCCAGGGGATTGCTTAAATGCTATAAGCACAACAAAGTATTCAACGCAGACCTAGTAGGGGCATACAACATACTCTCGAAGAGAAAATCCATAACTCCGAGCTCCGCACTATGCGGGATAGGGGTAACACGCCTAAGACCGGGCGCGAGGCTAAACCAGGCAATAGCCTGGGATGTAGCCCAAACCACCCCGCCCTAGAGGGCGGGGAGGAGGTCATAGATATTCTACTAAGAACTCCTGATAAGATCTGAAGGCCTCCCCAACCCTAGAGATCCTCGAATCTATATAGGCTTTTAGATCATCAAACTCACCCCAACTTCTTAGAACTTCTCATCAATTTGTATGTATCTCCTATCTATCTGCTCAAATCTCCCCTCAATCTCTCTGAACCTTGATTCTATCTCTGATAATTTGCCTTCCAGCTAATATGTTATACCCCCAGCGTTGCCTGTATATTTAATAATGCATATCTCCCCGGCCATCTAATACCCAATAAAATATCTAGATGGTTATTAAAGGAGTTTTAGGCCTTATGGAGGGTGTTTCTATACATCATCATACGAAGAGAAGAAACACATACAGTTGATCGATTGAGAGGACAAAAGGTTGACCTCCTCTTTGCCTTGAAAGGGCTGGGAGCCCAGCTCTCTTACCGGCGGTTCATGGTTTCCCCCATCTGTTCGGGTTTACATCTGTCATTTGGGGGGCAGTGAGATGGTCAGAACTCCCCCAGGAATTGCTTTGATTCCAAGCATCTTGAGGGCCCTCTTCCATATATTGAGCTTTCTAACAACATCTCTATATGCTTCGAAATTGCATTGTGGGTATCCCAATCTTCTATAGCCGTTCTCCTCTAGCATCGAATTGCATTGCGGGCACTCCGAGGATGTCCCACTTGGATCCACTATTACAAGTGGTGCTCCGAGCTTCATAGCCTTCCAGTCTATCCGCCTCCAAGCCTTGAATATCTCATGATGATCAGCTTCACCCTATGGTTCTTCGGCAGCCTCCTAAGAGCTTCTATGAGCCCTGTGAGATCTTCTCTAGCTAATGCGTGTTGAAGCTTCACAGCTAGCCTGACTATCTTGAGGGGTGCCTTCCTAGCCCAGTCTCTAAGATGTTCCCAGCCTTTCTATAATATGATCTGATCCTATTCAATACCTCCCTATTCCTCTTCCAAGCCTTTGCATTGGCTAGGGCACCCTATAGCAGTCAATAGCTATCCTAGATGGAGACACGAACCATTCTCTAGGCTCTCTGTAGAGCTCTCTATGGGCATCCTTAATAGTTCTTCAGATCTAGGCTTAGGATCCTATATATTTATAGTATTGTTCAAGGCTAACCTATATCTTCTGAGGAGCTCTACAGCCCCCGGCTCAGGGCTAACCCTCATAGCTATTGAAAGGGTTAGCACTCCCTTATCACCAGAGGTCATAGAGCTCCTCAAAAATGATCAAAGCCCTAAAATACTTATAAGCATTAGCCATTCCCGCCCTAAAAGGGCAAGGCTTTCAGTTGTAACGTGCTAAACTCAGATATGAGAAGACTAGGAGGATGTAGCATTAATCACCCTTTACTCTAAGACTAGAGGAGATCGGCAACTTATCGAAAACACTATACTCTAAGTAGGAAAGTGAGGATATATTATCTTATGTGATAATATAGAGGGTGAGAGTATGTATTCATTAGCAATAACATCCTATAACCCGGTTCTTAGGTCTCTAAAGGTGGGTAGGGGTGTGGAGGAGGTTAGAAGATATATGTTAGCTAAAGGCGGCTGGGATCATATAGATGAGAGGGATCTAGCTAAGATTGAGAGAGTAATTATGGATAGAGATCCCGAGGTGATCCACGCTGCGAAAGAGATAGTTAGAATCCTGGTAAGACCAGCTATTAGAATAGATATTAGGAACAATGATACCCACTATAGGCTATATCATAGACTCCCATGGGAAGTCGAATATGGCCCCGAGAAATGCCCTGCTTGTGGATGTGAAATAAGCGATACAGGGTACTGCTGCTGCAGCGGTGCTGTTGATTAAATTTCGCGATAATTTTAGCTTTGGATCATAATACTTTCAGCTGTATATTATCAAGATAATGGTGATTATCCCTATCTAGAGAAGCAATAAATATTAGATAATAGAATAGGCTGCATTTTAGACCTCGCAACAGATATTTTATAGGATCTGTGTATATATTGTTACTTTACCCTGAAACGATTCTTGAGACTCGATAGCCTATACCCTCAATGGTTTCTTTAATCTTCTCTATATTATATCCCCTCATATCAAGGATCTCTGCTAACCCGCTTTTCCAATCCACACCCTTTACCTGAATACCAAGACTCTCTAGGGCTGTCCTTACTGCAACGGCGCACCCTTCACAGCTCATCCCCTCAATTAGTAGAATAGCCCCACCTCTAGCTGGTGTTGATGGTATTTCCAGTCTAAAAGATCTGCCAAGCTCCTCCAGTCTCCTCTCAACCGGCTCCCCAGGTCTCTCGGATAAAATGCTGTGGATAAGATCTGCTAGGTATTCTCTACAGCATTTCCCACTTGGATTCGTTATTGGGCACCATCTGCCTGTGCCAGCTTTGGTGAATCTCTGTATATCCTCTAATGAGTCGCAGCATTTCTTAACCATGATCTCATCCCTAATCAGGGACTCAGTTACTGAGAGGCAGTAACACACGGGCCTATCCCCTGGAGACTCTTTATGGAAAACCCTTGTTCTGACTTCATCTTTTAAGAAATAAACACCTAGATCATTGTTATAATAGACAATAGAACACCTAGGGTTGCTGCAGAACCAAAACCACTCAGATCTCAGAAGCCTCCACATGGACGAATCAACATGGTTCGACACAGTAACCTTCATAACCATATGCCCTCTAGATCCACATGCAGGGCATATATCCCTCGTTCTAACCCCTTCCTTTCCTAACTTTAGAAAAAGCTCTGATACAGGAAAGATCTACCTGTAGCGCTTCTTAACTCCAACTCCCCACCACAAACAAATTTATTATTCAAAATATAAACTAAATATAGAAGTGATTTCAATATAATTATCATAGAATGAAAATAATGCTTAAAATAATTATTGCTAGCCTAACTAATATTTTGGATGCAATGAACAGCACGAGAACTTAATGAATGTTCAAAAACTTTCTTATTCTCTTTAAGCTATCCTTCCGCCATTTCGATCTCTATTCCGCTTGCTGTGGTAGGTGTGTTTGTGACCTCTGGTGTTGTGTTTCCAAACTTATATATATTTTGGGTGGTTTATTAGCCTAATAAAAATATAACAATCCCTTATAAATCCATATAAAAACTCAAAACAGCTCCAGCACGGCAGAATCGATTAAGAGTAGGCATGGATAATTTTCCCTCCCACGGTGCTTCTAATTACCTTACAATATATTTGGGGAGAGGAGTTTTTGAGGAGGCTGAAGAGGAGGTTAGATGCTGTGGATCTTGAGATCCTGAGGATCCTTGCTAGGGATTGTAATATTGAGGTTACCAGACTGGCTAAAATCATAGGTCTTAGTGTTCCTTCGACGAGGAGGAGGATTAGGTATCTATTGTCTTCAGGTATTTTGAAGGGTTGCTCAGCAACCATAGATCCCGAGGCTCTCGGTGTATATACTGTGGTTATCAGATTCCGCGGTGAGGGTCTAGAGGAGATTCTTAAGGGTCTAGATGGTAACAGATCTGTTGAAAGGGTTTACTACTCAAGCAATAGGGGAGAGGGTTTCATAATAGCCAGGATCCCCAGCGTGTTAGATGCAGAGATCATTGCTGAGGATATGAGGAAGAGAGGGGCAACATCAGTAGAGATCTTCATAGTTGATAACATAGCAATTGAAAGGCCTTGGGAGCCGAGCGAGAGGATCAGGGGCATTGTGACATATAAATGCAGATTCTGCGGAGCACCCATAGTAGGGAAGCCGTATATAGTAAGGAGCGGAGACACAATACTTATTTTCACTAATAGGAAATGCGCAGAAGCATATTTCGCTTTAGAACATAGGGGGAAGATGAGGTAGATTCACTAATCAAGCCCCTCAACAAACCTCCTAGGATCCTTCATAAATGTCTCTTCACAATGTGGGCAGCCGCAGAAATATACTTCAAGCCCCTCATAAAGGATCCTCCTCGCCCTATCTCTAGCCCTCTCAGCCAGACATATAGGACATACCACGACCTCTTGATACTCCTTAATATATCTCCCTGGATCCCCAAGAAATTTATCCCTACATTCAAGGCAACAGAAGAAATATCTTTGATTTCCCAACATGATCGAGGGAAAACTATTCTCTATATCCCTTATTCTTAATACAACCCCTCTCATCAGAGCTAATCTCTGTAGGGAGCATTTGCAGACAGGACATACTAGGGATCCCCTCAGCAAGGCTTTGGCCATTCGCTAATCCTCTATATATCAAGTCTCTTGAAAGATATAATTCTATAGCTGTGTGGTGCGCCCTCAGATGCTTTGATTAATGCTTTCTCAATCTCTTCCTGGCCTATATCTCTATCCGATGTTATATAGAACGCACACATCTTTGCTCTATAATCTGCCCTGTAGTCATATATCGAAGCTCCTACTAGGGAATATATGGCGTTTCTAATTCTCTCCACACAAGCATGGCATGTAACATCGCTAACCATTACCTCAAACCTACTACTGGATCCTCTATACAGGCCGCAGCATTCCATCAAGTTCACCTAGCCTTAGCCACGTACTTCTCCGGGTTTTTCCTAAACTCGGCCATGCAGTGCTCACAGCAGAAGTAATATAGCTTCCCCTTATGCTCTACCCTAAACTCCGTATCACTTGGCACTTCTGCACCGCACACGGGATCCCTTGGCATCTTATCACCAGCGATATTATTATGTCAAGGCAAGAAATAAGTGTCTCAGTATTTCGGTTGATAGATGTAGAATCTTATGTGAAAGAAAATTCAAAGTATATGTTTCAAGTAGCAGAAATAACAAAGACTAGCATTAGCAAATGATGAAAAAAGATCTCGATCCATGATAGATGATATCAAGAAGATCTAGCGATAAACATATAGATCCATTATATAAAAATAGTATCTGCTAGACAAACACGTCGCCAAAATTAGAATTTAGCTATCATATACAACATTAATTATCCGCATCACTGTATATATCTAACATAACCCATAAAAAGTTAGATCCAAGAAGATACAGCAGCTCCCGATCTCCTAATGTGGTACTGACCCCCCCGAAGGGCAGGGCTTTCAGGTTGTAAGGAAGTGCCAATGGATTTCAATAAGATCTACTTGGTATATTCATATATAAGGAATCTCGGTAGGCTAGAGCGAGGGATGTCTCAGAGCTCTCCTCTATACCTCTGAGGGCTACATAGTTAGGATATTACAACTGAAGGCCTTGCCTTTCAAGGCGGGGATGGAGATTTATAAGCTCTGTATCCTCTAGTATTCTCTATGATGATGTCGATGCTTGTGAGCCTCGGGGGCCAACCTCTAGCAAACCTATGCCTCCGGGACTATGATAAAGTCCATAGCCCCAAGTCCCCGAGAGGGGATAGGTGTAACGGGCCGGAGACCTTAGCAAAAAGATCTTCTATAGAATTGAAAGGGGAGGAGGTCAGCTGGGCTTCTAAAGCCCGTGACCCGAGCCTAAACCCGGATGTGGCACTAAAGATCTTCATAGATAAAGATCTTTGTTTCACGATCCTCATGCAGCCTTGAAATACAATTAATTATTATGTTTAAATAATTTTATACTTGCCTAGATTGGTATGAATCAGCAGGTAATGGTAATCATAAACAGTCAAAAGCCCTGTTGCTATATAATCTCTGGTGGTTTTCTTGCTCTCTGATGAGGAGTTTGTTGACGTTCACGAGGGTGGTGAGTTATCGTGGATGCAGAGGATCTCGAATCTTGTTAGGCTATATGGAAGGAGGATAGAGGCTCACGGGGATTCTGCTAGGATAGTAATTGAAGACTCATCAATAGATCTGGGAACCATAGAGGGTAGAGCATGCTTGCAGGCTCATCTAGAACTCCCCATAAGCAGATCCTCTGGAGTGGATCTAGAAGATCTATTGAAGAGGGTTATTGAAACATATAGAGCCATATATACCGTACAGGGGCCCTTCAAATACATACTAGATGACTCCCTAGGAGACTTTAAGGTAGTGCACATCGTGAAATGCTACGAAAAACCCCAGGATCTTGAGAAGGATCTCGAGGAGATACTGAAAAGCTGGGAGAGCTATGGATAAGATCTCTGTGCCCATCTAACCAGCCACTAAATAATAAACAGCAACCCCCATCTCCCAACAAGAAGCTATTCAGTATCTCACCAAGCTTTCAAAAACACCCATCTATTCTAGCTAGCTCCTGTCATGACCCCCTCACTATACTCTAGCCAGTGTTCCGGAATCCCTGAGAATAAAACCTATGATCACCTTACCATGATAAATCCCATGCTTGGGTATCATAGCATAAGCCTTTGGCTGCTGTTTTGGTTTTATGTTGGTTTATTGCTGTTGGTATCATTCTTGAGGGGGATAGCGCTTATAATCTTTTCCGTGATAAGTATTTTAAGGAGCCCACTAGGAACTCGATGAGCAGTTGTGAGGGGGAGGAGGGGCTCCTATGAGACCACCGATTCGCCCGAGGGAGGCTGGCTCCCGAAGGGCGGGTCGGCAGGCCAGATAGGGGGTGATGAGGCGAGCGTATCATCAACCGCAACAAACCCTATGAAACTAGAACCCCTAGGAAAGACCAGCATTTCTCTTTTCACGGTACTGAGTGAGGGGATAGGCTTTTGCCCTGGTATCACTAGCTTCACCTGGGCTTCCCAGTTACCGATGAGCCCATAGAGATCCCAAGATCTCTATGGGCTAGGTGGGATCCCGCTAGGTTGATTAAAAATTTTTATAATTAACTATAAATCACGTTGGCAGGGGAACGCCATGTATTCTATGTACTTCTCCACAATCTCTCTATATATCCTCCTCTCTATATATATCCTCTGCTGTGCTCTCAACACTTATACCCCCTCGCATTATCTTCTCTATATTTCTCTTAATAATCTTCTCAAGATCCTCTAGGCTCTCCAGAGCCACTAGGTTTCTCCAGCTCCTCACGTATGGCAGGATCTCCTCTATCCTCTTCGGAGCTATTGTTGGGATCCCGTATTGAAGCGCCTCTATAACCTTTATAGGCACCCCACTACCTATAGTTGGTATTATTGATAGCCCTGCACAGCAGTATAGAGCTCTGAGGGTCTTCTCCCCAACCCTTCCAGCTATTATGGCTCCTGCTCTTTTTGATAGTGTTCTATCGATCATAAGCCCTGATGGGCCGACTATCACTATCTTCACCGATCCTCCAAGCATCTCTAGAGCCTCTAACAGTCTTTTGAGGGCCCCTATGCTCGGCTTATGATAGCTCCCAACATATAATATGTATCTATGACACTCAACACCGACTATCTCTAGAACCCTCTCTATATAGCCTCTCTCTGGACACTCTCTTCTCGATGCCCTCAGGGTTGGGCCTATGAAATAGGGATCCACACCATATAGCCTTCTAAAGAGAAGCCTATCCCTCTCAGAAATCACTATAAGACCCCCGGGGAAGCTCCTAAGAACCCTGTTCTCAGCGCTATATACAAGCCTAAAGGCAAGCCTTCTAAGGATCCTGGGGGCTAGGAGAGAGATATACTCAGCCTCAACATTATGGAGCCTAAGAATAGCCCTAGCACCAGAAACCCTGGCTAGGAGCACCACTATAGGGGCGCTATAGAGGCTCTCACCGATAACAACATTGAAAAAACCCCCGAGACCTAGGACCCCGGGGATATGAATCCTCGGAAGACCTAGCATGAGCTGGACAAAGATCTGGAGAAAGAGGAGAGCCTCCCTAGAAACAGCTGTGAGAACCCTGAATGGCAGGAGAAGGATAGAGCTGAGAAAGCCCTCAGAAAGCTCTATACACCCAACACCCCTGAGGTCATATAGAGATCTGAGAACACCACAGCTACCAGAACCCCTCCTAGGGATCACAAAGAAAACCTCAAAACCCCTCCTAGCAAGACCGAAGGCAAGATCAGCAGAGATCCTGAGCCCACCAGTATAAACCCCAGAAACACGCCGCGGAAGAACAATAGCAACCCTCATAGAAGGCAAGCAACCCCAGAGAAAAATAAACACAAAGCATAAATAACAAGAAACTTGAGGAACCTAGCACCATATATAATCCTCCTTGTTGGTTTCTCTACGTGTTTATATACTCTATGATGTGAGATATGAGTGTTAGGGTTCTTGATAAGGCTGTATCAGGATCGCTGGAAAGGTTGCTCAGGGTATGAAGATCGCTGACCTCCTCCCCGCCGCTAGGGCTGGTAGGTATAGGCTACATTACCTCTCTTTTGAGGGCTTAGCCCTGGGCCTGGTCTCCGGCACGTTACACCTATCTCTCTCTTCGAGAGACTCGGGGCTATGGATTTTATCATCGCCTTGGGGCATACCGGTGTTTAACCCAGTGTGCTTAGCATTCCTATTGTGTGCCTCTATAGGGTGGCCTTCGAGGCTCACAAGCACTATCCTCATCAACAAAAAGCTTAGAGGATAGGGGCTTATAAATATCATCTAGCCTTGAAATGTGAGGCTTTTAGTTGTAACCAGAGGTAATGTTACTCAATATAAACCTAACACTAAAACAGTAGAGGATCTTAGAGTAACATGGTCTAAAGAATTGGCGATATAAAGATTGTGTTGATAAGAGGTGTTAAGACCTTAAGGAGTATATTAATGAGCGAATCGGTTCTCTGGATCGCGGGTTTTGTTTCCATTGGGGGTAATAACAGGTCTCCAGTATTTTGAGCAGGTGGGGGTTCGTATTCTTGATCCAGAGATAATATAGCTTTAAGACTTTTACTGGATATAATTTACAATCTGAAAGCCTCGCCCTTTTAGGGCGGGGATGACTAATTCTTATTATCCTTCTAGGGTTTTGATTTTTTGGAGCCCGGGATGATGGGCTCCTGGGGGAGTTCTGGCCCCCCTCACCGCCTTTCAGATGATAGATGTAAACCCAAATAGATGGGTGAACCTATGAACCGCCCACAAAGGGACGGGGGAACCCTTGCCCTTCAGGGCGGAGAGGAGGTCAGCAGGGTAGATTCGCTAAGGATGGAGATGTGAAGAAGGCTCTTAAAAAGCTTGGGGAGGGAGAGAGGAAGCAGGATATCATCTACAAAACTGCTAAGATAATCGAGAAGATCGCAGATAAAATAACGCTATAATAGCTATAGAGAATGCCCATAAAAGTAAGAGAAAGGAGCTCCGTGGAGTTCGAGTTCCATTGGGCTTGGTAAACACCAAGCCCTCTTCCCTTGGTTTCATCGCATCGGGCAGGGCTTTCATTACCCCGTGGCATCATCTGCATCCACCCGCTCGGGGTGACCCCTACCCACAGCTCCACCCTCATAGAGATCTCCGGTTCATTGCTGTAGGGGAACCCCTGCATCCTGGGTTTATAGATTGCATGTGAGCCCCTCTTGGGTCACCACCACCCTCATCGAAGAACTGCACAGAGAAATATGCTAACAAACCTTAATAAATCAATATGAAACCTGGAACAACTCATGAAGGCGTTTGGCTCAACCGAGCCCTATGTGGTGTGAGTGAAGCTGGTGAATCCGTACCAAGGGCTAGCCCAACCTACGGAACAAAAATACTGTGGGCTGGGAAATGCTCACCGTTTGACCCTTGATGTTTATTCTCATCAAGGGTCTTTCTCCTCACCCACCCCTTCATGGGCAGCACTGCTACCTCGGGAGTGGGGTCATTGGGCATTGGGGCCAACGGCACGGGCCCCTTAGAAGTGAGGTGTCTCTTCTCGAGGTTTAGTACGGCTACTACATCTCTCCCAGCTTCGAAGCCGCAGTTGGGGCATCTCAAAAGTCTCGGGGCAGAGCCCCTCACGAGCCTGGCACCAATAACAATAATAAAAACAATGATTATAAACTTAAACCCTGGACATTAAATACGAAACAGCCC
>Ga0101942_100495_pt1 | contig 14077 bp, 14 predicted proteins | sample DewCreD2012metaG_4_FD_75243 | JGI IMG/M metagenome (GOLD analysis project Ga0101942, IMG submission 75243) | Hot spring sediment bacterial and archeal communities from British Columbia, Canada, to study Microbial Dark Matter (Phase II) - Dewar... ...
CCACCAAGCGGTTGAAGAGCGTGGACTTTCCAACGTTCGGTCGCCCCAGGATGACCACGCTCGGACGCTCCGCCGGCACGGCGTGGGCTCCCCCGACGTCGGACTCAGATGCCGAGGTCGCGATGTCTGCGGCCGATGACTTCATCGCGACTCCTGTGACGGGAGCTCCTTGCGCAATTGCTCGACGAGCGAGCGGACGGCCGGCGCCGTCTCGCTCTGCGGCGCTAAACGCAAATAGGTCTCATAGGCCGCGATGGCCTCCTGAAGGCGATCCGCATCCAGCAGGAGATTGCCGAGGAGATAGTAGAGGATCGGCTCCGTGTCCGCGTTTTGAGCGATCGCCGTCCGCATATGCGCGATCGCCGATTCGGTCTCTCCGATCTCTCCGAGCGCCAGCGCGAGCCCGGCATGGGCTTCCGGGGAGAAATTGTTCGTCTGTCGCAATGCCGCGCGATATTCGCGAATGGCGTCTTCGTAGAGGCCTTGGGCGCGAAGGATATTCCCCAAAAGCGTGCGGGCTTCAGGAAGCGGCGTGCGGCTCTCGGCGAGAGCGCGTCGGACTTGGCGCAAGGCTTCCTCGGGCTCCTCCAGCGCCAGCAGCGCGCGCGCCAACCCGAGTCGAGCGCGGGGGAAGCGCCCCTTTCGCAAGGCGATCGCTTTCCGATACTCGGCGGCCGCTTGCGCGAACAGTCGCTGCTCGCGCAACGCCTCCCCTTGTTGGCGATGCCGTTCGGCCGGATCCCGCAGCGGAGGGAGAGAGAGCGCGAGCGACCGCCGCGCGCCGGGCGCAAGACGAAGGCGCACGCGCGCTTCCTCATAGCCCATCTTGCTCACGCGCAACGCATATGCCCCTGGCTCCAGCACGAGCGTCAGCCGTCCACGCGCATCGGTCACGCCTCGGCGAACATCGTTCACGAAGACGATGGCCCCCGGCCGCGTGGAGATCACCACCTGCGCGGACGCGCGCGCCTTCCCAGGAAGCGCTTGCCCCCCGCCTTCGGCGGGAAGCAGAACGGCGAGAAGGAGAGCGAGTGCTTCCGCGCGCTTCATCGCCCTCTCACGACGCGCCGTAGATCCGGCGATAGTGCGCGACGTTGCGAAGGATGCTCTTGACATACTGCCGCGTCTCGGTGATCGGGATGCTCTCGATCCACTCGTCCATCTCTTCGGTGGGAAGCTCCCGGAGCCATCGCGCGACGCGCACAGGCCCAGCATTATACGCCGCCAGGGCGTACTCGATCCGTCCGAACCGCCGCAGTTGCTCGGCCAGGTATGCCGTCCCCAAGCGAATGTTCAAGGCCGGATCATACAACCGCTCCGGGGAGAGGCGCCGCAGACCATACCGACGGGCGACCAGCCGCCCCGTCGAGGGGATCAGTTGCATCAAGCCCCGCGCGTTGGCGACCGAACGCGCCCGCGGATGGAAGCCCGATTCCTGCCGAATCAGCCCGGCGATAAGATAAGGATCCAGACCATGCGCTTCCGCATTTCGCCGAATGAGGTCCCAATGAGTGAGGGGGAAGAGCAAGCGAAAGACCTCTTCCGAGACCTCATCGCCACGATACGCGGCGTGTTCGGGATGCGCTTGTCGCAGGGTGTTGATCGCCGCCAGAGGATCGCCCCGATCGCGATAAAGGCGGGCCAGCTCCAAACTCACGCGGGGCGACGTCGGCGCCTCGCGTTGGGCCACGGTGAGTTCGCCGAGCGCCAACTCGTCCAATCGAATCGCGCGTAACTCAATGGCCTTCTCCACGCGCTCGAGCGTGCGGGGTCCGGCCGTCTCTTCGGGAGCGCGGATGGGACGCAGATTCGCGATCGCGCGCTCAAGCAACGAATCGTCGAAGGACTCGCCCTGCCGTCGAGCCGGCCATGAGGCGACAATACCCTGGGCGTTCAAGCGCTCCAGGCGCTGGCGCGCCAACTGGCCGTAGTACGCCTCGCGATATCGTTCCACGATCTTCGCGTACAAGAGCACGGCGCGATCCTTGCGTCCCAATCGCTCTTCAGCTCGCGCCGCCCAATACGCCGCCTGCGCGAAGAGCCCCGACTGCGGATGTCGCGCGACGAGTGACAGAAGCGCATGGGAAGCGGCCGCGTGCTCCTTGCGCCGATAGGCGTCCCAACCGAGCATCCAAAAGGCTTCAGGAGCGAACTCGGAATCCGGCTGAAGCGAGACCAATTGTCGGCACGCGGCGAGCGCCGCTTCGCGATCGCCATCTCGCTGGTGGAATCGCGCGCGGTCGAGCAACACGCGCGCGGCGAAGGGGCTGCGCGGATGGCGTTCGACCAGGCGACGACTCGTCTCCACGAACTCGGCCGCGCGCCCAAGCCGTCGGTAACTCTCAGCCAGAAAATAGAGGGCTTCAGCTTGAAGCTCGGCTGAGGCGCGCTCGCTCGCTTGTTGGAGCATTGCGCTCGCCTCGCGCACGGCGCCAGTACGGAGCAAACTCACGCCGAAGCGCAGGAGCACGGCGGCCTCGCGCGCCACCTCGGGAAAGGCCGCACGCAGCGCGCGATACGCCTGTACCGCTTCTTCGTATGCGCCCACTTCGTAGAGGCGATCGGCGCGCCCCCGCGCGCGCTCTCGTCCATAGCGCGCCACGTCGTCTACGACGAGGCCCAACCGGAGCAACCGTTCGCGGGCTCTCGCGCTCTCGCGCGTCGGTGGCAGATCGAAATAAATGCGTTCATACACCCGAATGGCCCGCTCCGTCTGACCGAGCTTCTCATACCCCTCGGCCTGAAGCAGGAGCGCCGACACGTCGCCGGCTTCCGCCAGTGGCGCGACGCGCGCGATGGCCGTCATCGCCTCTCCGCGATCAAGCGCCGAGCGCGCCGCATCCAATAGCGCCGAACGCGCATGGATCGAATTCGGGTAAGTCTGCCACAGCTTCACCAATTGCGCTTCGGCTTCGGGTGCCCGACCGAGCGCCTGAAGGCTCTTCGCCACGTAAAGGAGGGCATAATCGCCGAGTTTCGTCCTCGCCGGGATGAGAGGATCTTTGAGCACGTCCACCGCCGCCGCATATTCCCGAGCGGTGTACTTGCGATACCCCCGCAGGAAGCGCGCCAGGGCCGCGGCCGAAGTGTTCGGATACCGCCGTTCGAGCGCCTGCAGCGCTCCATCTGAGGGCTGGCCCCCGCGCGAGAAGAGCGCACGGAGCTCGGCCATCGCGCGCGAGGCTTCCGCCGGCGGTTGCCCGACGAAGCCGTTCCGGAAACGGAAACCATCCGCTGACGGGTTTGGAAGGAACCCGAACAGCAGGATGCCGCCGGCGACAAGCGCCCACGCGCGATGCGCCTTCCAGATGATCGCTCGCCTGCGCTTCTCCGCTCGCATGTCCATGACATACAATACCAACCGTCGAGCGAACGGGTCAAACGAGCTGAGGGATGTATGCCGGACCTTTGGACGCTCAGCGCGCGGGACGTCGAATGGTATGCCGAGAGCGAGGCCATCGTAGAGCGGGGACGTAGCTATTACCGAAGCGGTCGCGTTCACGAGTTGCAGCTTGTGGCCGAGGATCACCTGCGGGCGCGCGTGCGAGGTCAGTGGGAACGTTTCTATCGCGTCGAAGTGTGGACGGAAGGCGAGGAGTTACATTCGCAGTGCTCCTGTCCCTACTGGGGGGTCTGCAAGCACGTCGTGGCCGTGCTCTTAGCTTGGCTCGAGCGGCGCGAGGAGCTGTGCCGGGACGCGTCGGCCGGAGGACGCGCGGAATCCCTCGCTTCCTGGATGGAGACGATCCCGCCCGATCTGCTTCGAGACCTTCTCCTGGAAGAGAGTCGCACAAACAGCGCCGTCGAGGAGGCTCTTCACCGATGGAGAGAGACGCTGCACCCGGAGCGGTTGCCGCAATACATCGCGCTGCTCTTTCGCCGGATGTCTGAGGCTTCGTCAAAAGGCATCCTGCGGAGCGAGGGACGAATCGTCCATCTGCTCGCGTGGGCGAAGACCTTCGATCCCGCGGCGGCTGGAGCGATCGCGCGGGAGACGCTCAAACGGGCGGTCGAATTGCGTCGTCGTCGGCCGGATGTGGAACTGACGGCGGTCCTCACGCAGGTGGTGGAACTCATCGAGGCCCAGACCCAGGCCTTCGAGCACGATCCGAAGCTCGCGGCGTCCGTCTTACGCGATATGGTCGCGCTGTTTCTGCTCGGACGCGCTCCCACGCGCGCGCTTCTTGAGCCGGTACTGGTGACATGGGCCGAACGCTGGGGCCGTCGGGCCGATGTGATCGCCGAACTGAAGCGGCAGCTTCTCGAAGGAGACACCGGGGCCTATGCGCTGCTGGCCAAGCTCTGCCGCCTCGAAGGTCGGCTCGAAGAGTACGAAGCCGCTCGGCATAAGAGTTTGGTCTCCGAGGAGGATTACCTGGAGTTGTTCGAGCACTATCTCCGGACGAACTATCCGGATCGGGCCATACGCGTGGGGGAACAAGGGATCAAAGCGCTCGGGACGAAGGCTTCGCGGCTGGCCGAGCGCTTGGCCGTGCTATATCAAGAGTGGGGCGAGACGACGCGGGCCGAACGACTGCTCCGGCGGAGGCGATCGGCATGACCGCAACGCTGCGCGAACGGTGCATCGTCGGTCTTCTCCTTTTGGTGACGACCGGCGCCTTCTCGATCTACGCCCTGAAGGAGGCCCCGTGGCGCCTTCGCCTCGGTGCGTTCGTCGCATTCGCCCTCTTCTTCTGGCCGACGTTGCTGCTCGGCACAGCAGAGGGGCGGGAGAAGCTCGTGGCCTTCGTCCGCCGGGATGATGCGCTTCGTCGCGCGAACGTCCTCGCGCTGGCCTTCGCGCTCACGGCCCTTGTGGCGCTCTCGGCACTCGCGCTCGATCAATTCCGCTGGGAGGCAGTGGGCGTCGGCGCGGCCTATCTCCTGATCCCAACGGCCGCGCTCGTCCTTCGACGTCCGAATCAAGAGGGGCTCACGCTTCAAGATGCGCTCGCCATCGTGGCGCTTTGGTTCCCCATCGAGTTCGAATGGCTCCCCCTGGCCGAGCTCCCGAAGCGACCGGGGATCGGCTTGGACAAGCTCGTCGGCGTGCTGTGGTTGCTTGTGCTCTTTCTCGGCGTGCGCCGTCTGGAGGGTGTCGGGTACACGTTCCTCCTCGGCCGGGCGGACGTCGCGCGAGCCGGACTCTACTTCGCGCTCTTTGTGACGTTCTTCGCCATCCCACTGGCCATTCCCACCCACTTTGTGGCCTCCTCGCCCGCGATGCGCCCGCTTTCGGAGATCGGTCTTGCGCTTGTCGGCACGGCTTTTCTGATCGCATTGCCCGAAGAATTGCTCTTTCGCGGCGTCATCCTGAATCTGCTGCTGCGGCGCTGGCGCGCGCATCCCATGCGAGCTCTGGCCATCGCCTCGCTCATCTTCGGATTCGCGCACGCCAATAATTCTGAAGAACCGACATGGGTGTATGTCGCGCTGGCGACCGTCGCCGGATGGTTCTACGGGCTCGCGTACATGAAGACGGGAAAGGTGACCACCGCGGCGCTCCTTCACTGGATGGTCAACAGCTACTGGGGCCTCTTCTTCCACCGATGAGCCGCTCGATCACGAGGAGCGTCCGGACGAACGCGCCAGGACGTCCTCCTCGGCCTGGGCGCGCCGAGGTACGGAGAATCGCCCGGACATCGGATTTCGCATGAAAGCATAGAACTGCCGGAAGTAGCCGTACAGGGACCAGATGGAGGAGATGACGACGAGCCAGAGAACGGCACGACCGGCGCTGTAGAGCAAGATGCGCACGTCGTGCGCCGACAAATGCCCGTTCGCGGAGAAGCGCGCCAGGACGTGGACGAAGGCCGGCGCTTCCCAAAAGACGGGGACGGCATAGGGGGTGACCGGCGGCCCGCCCTCATCGGTCATGCTCAAGATGAGCAGGGCGACGGCGACGACTTCGGCGAGCATCTTGAACTTCCCCATCCGCGAAGGGGCGATCACGAAACCCTCACGCGCGGCGATGCCGCGCAGCCCCGTCACGGCGAACTCGCGCCCGATGATGATGACGACCGCCCACGCGGGCGCCAGCCGATTGTCCACGAGCGCGATCAAAGCGGCCGAGATCAACAGCTTGTCCGCGAGCGGATCGAGCAACATCCCCAACGAGGAGACTTGACGGCGACGGCGAGCCAAAAAGCCATCCAACCAATCCGTGAGCGCGGCCGCCAGGAAAATGGCGACGCCCAATAACCGCTGCGAGACGCCAAACCACGCCTCCGAGACGCGCGTGAGCAGAACGACGACAAGCACCGGGACGATGAAGATCCTGAGCAATGTCACCGCATTCGGTAAGTTCAATCCCTTTCTCCCCCCCTTCGCGCCGATTCCCTGCGGGATGCTACGCCCTCAATCCGCATCTTGTCAAGCATCGCATGTTCTTCCTGTGAGTAAGCGACGTCGGATTTGCCCGACCGTGTCTTGCTCGCCACAGCAGGGGCGGACCCGCTTGGGCAGCTTCACTGAGAAGGGACCTAGCGCCAAGAGCGAGAGCAAACTCTGGGGGATGCACACCGGCAACGGGTGAGGCCGCACGCCAGCCATGCGCCGCCATTGATCCAAGCCCAGCGACTTGGCCTTTTGGATGGCGGTCTCAATGGCTTTGCGGCCATCGAAGGCCGCCAGGATTTGCTCCGTACTCATGGGGGATCCATGACGCACAGCCACAAGCGATGGCGTCGGCCCTACTGCACCCCCAAAATCCCCACCTCGCCACAGCCGCGACGAAGAAAGCGACCGCGCCAGAGGGTCGCCACGTAAGGTTGTTCTCCGACTATCACCGGGTGGGGCGTCTTGGCCATGCGGCACAACGGCAGCGTGGTCATGTGATATCGCCATACTGTCGTGGGCGACCGCGCCGCTTCTTCCTCCCAGACGGTAGCGCGGCATAGACGACGAAGTGGCGTTTGACGCGGACCACAGCGTGGCTGTTCAGCGCCCGCGTCACCGGCAAGAAGCGGGTCGAACCCAGCCCGCGATCACCAGAAAAAATGGATGACATCGGTGATGACGGTGACTACCGCCATGGCTTGTTTCATCTGCTCGGTCACAGTGCGCCGTCCCCACGGCAACAGGACATTGACCAACAGGGCGCGCCTGGTGCAACAAGCCCACGACAATCTACCGAGGGCCCCACAACGTGCGGCTCTGGCCCCATCGTCGAGCCGACCGCCGCGTCTTGGTGATGCCAGCAATCTTTTTGGCCGACGCTTCCTCGCTCACAATCAGATCCACCGCCCACATCACACGGGTGGACGATCGGCCCTATAGAGGCCGGCCACGATAAACGATGACGCAGAGAATATCGGCCTCAACTGCCCTCGCCAACCGATCAATTCGGATGGTAGATGAATCCGGGCGATCTCTGTTTGGTGACTTCAGAGCGTCGCCATTGAGCCGCTCCCGCGCAAGTGGGAACGGCTTAATCTTTTGGGGTTTCGCTTATCATAACTCGAGTCAATGAACGCGGTAATAGACCAACATCCTATAGGCCAAGGCGAACAGAAAAACGTTGAGGAAGGCCAGCAGCGCACAATCTATTAGCGCGAAGCTTAGCCCCTGACTGATCGACACACCAGGATCTTCAAATCTTGGCATCGAGCTTCGGTCGAATTCTACCTGGCTATAATCTATCCAGGTGACCGAGCGCACCAGGTACCCACTCTCCTCTATGCCGAATCCATGAGTTTTCGCTTGGTCTTTTAACTCCTCGCGCTTCTGAGTAACATATGTGGTGTAAGCATGCATGTAATTCTCTGCCGCCTTCGTGAAAGCAGCCAAATGAGCCTGTCCTGTGCCCACGACGGACTCAACCGCGTGTTGGTATATCGCCGATGGAGACAGCATCTGAAGGCGACGAACCAGTGCCGCTCGGAAGGCGTGGCGGTTGAGATAATCAGCTCGCAGACGGCGCAGGGCGTACTTGTATTTGGTGATGGCTTGGAGGTTCTTCTGTAGAATTCCCGCCTGGAACTCAGCGAGCCTCTGCTCTCGCTGCTGAGGTGTAAGTCCGGGATGGTTGACTATCCGCGCGATGTCCATGGACCAGAAATGCGACAGGTTCTCTCGATACTCAGCACGCGCCGTTCCAATCTGCGTTTGAAGTGCCTTGAAAGACGGCGCAGATACGAAGATGTTGACGGCCAGCTCACTGGCGTTAGGCACCACAACCGTCATAAGAGTCCACACCAAAAAAGCGGCGGTCAGCGAAGTAGAAGATCTTTCAAAGGACGCTGACGCTAAAATTCCGAGAAGGGCGATGGCCGACACAAACAATAGAGACAGCATCAGCACCAGTAGCAACCGTACCCAATCGTCCCTTCCTCCAGCCCATACCCCGCTGAGCTGGATGGGTAACAGGTAGATCAGAAATCCGATCAGCAGGAGTGGTAGGAGCGTGAGGAGGACACCGAGGTAGCTGCCGAGGAGCAGCGCGTTCCGGGATACGGGTTGGGCCAAGATCATCGACAACGTGCGCCGTTCCTTCTGTCCGGAAATCGAGTCAAAAGTGAGCAGAAGGGCCAAGAGGCTGTAGAAATAGACGACGACAAAGACCCAGTCTAGGCGCACGAAGGGTTCGACAACAGCGCGCGCGCTGACCTCTTCAATCGGGTAGTCAACGAAGTCGGGAGTGACGATGAGATAGCGCGGCAGCTCGTCCTCGCCGCCGTCGTATAAGAATGAAAGTGAGGCGGGCCGCCGCACCAACTTCACGCTTTCGAGATTGGCCGTCTCCCAGGCAATGGAACGAAGTTGGTTGTACGTATGCTGCCGCTCAACCATCCGGGAAACCGATAGGAACGCGCTCACCCCCATCACTCCCAGCATCAAAGGTAAAGCCGTAAGGAACCTGAGGTCATAGATGTTGCGCAAGAAGGTCCGAGTTGCGATAGTCCAGACGACCATAACTAACCTTGACTCTCTTCACGCTTCAATTGAAGCGCACATCATAGCGAGCCAGCAACGCGAAAGCCAAAGAGCAGAATATCAGGTTGAACACCACCAGCGACCCCCAATATGGCAGTGCGCGATGCAAACTGATGACCAGCGGTATGGGTGCGAACTGCGGAGCAGGGAGGCCATCGGTATCCAGTGGTCCCCAAGATGGCTTGTAGTAAGATTCGCGCTCCGGATATTGACGCAGCTTCTCCTCTTGCCATTGCCGAAAACGTTGATCCAACTGACGCGCTTGAACAATGAAATCGCGCTGCGCTGTTACATCTGTGCGAGCCAGGATTTGCGCCAGAGCCAAGAAGCTACTGACCGGTGATAACAACTTCAGCGAATCATTCAGTTGACCCTGGGCCAGTTTTGCGTTGAGCGCCTGTTCCCGCGCTTGCGCCAGCATCTTCTCAGTTTCATGTGGCAATTCCTGACGATCACTCAATGCCAGGCCAAAGACGCCTTCCGAACTGAGCGCCTCCCGCGTGACTGGTACTGGCCGCTGCCATTGTGCTATCCAGAGCGTCAGGTTGGGATAGACGGCTACAAGCAGTACCCATGCGCCGAACGCGAAGATGAACGCGGTTGTTGTTTCCCGGCTCAGCGCCGAACAGCATAAGCCTAGCCAGATCAATGCAGATAGAGAGAGTAAGGCGCTTAGAAATATGAGTCCAACGCGCAATGCATTCTCTCCGGTTAACGTGAATCCAACCATAAACTGCAGCATCACAAGTGTGATGATCGAAGCCAACAGTAGAGGCACAGAAAGTGAGAGGAGGCACCCCAGATACTCGCCTATCATCAACTTATGTCGAGACAGTGTATTCGCCAGACACAATTGCAATGTGCCTTCCTGACGTTCCCCACAAATGGGATCGTAACTCAAAAGGAAGGCCAGCAAGCTCATGAACAGCGCGATTATATGCGCGAAATCGAAGGTTTGGCCTGAGCTTCCTTTGTACTCAGGGCGCTCTCGCGCAAGGATCCTCATCGGCGCATATTTGCCATGGAGGATAATCGACGATCCATAACGCTCACCTGCCCCCTCAGCCAGCAAGCTCAGCGGTTCCGGCGGCCGTTCGATTCCTAGTCGGACTGCCTGATAATACCGCGCATCTTCGAGCTCAAATAAATGAGCGAGCTTAGCCGCTTCGTAAAGCTCCTGCCGCTCCCTGTGCCGCTTGTGCGAAGTTATCCCCCCACCTACCATCAGCGCCAGCATTACGCCGGTCACTAGCAATAGTCTGGCACTGATCAGACTTAACCTTAATCGTTTTTGGGCAATCTCAAAAATAGTAGCCATTGTAGCGACCCAAAAAACGGACACAGTTTAAGGCACTTTTTAGTGCTGACGCAAGATTCTTTTCTCCAGCATCTTTCGAACTCCGCTGGGGTGAGATACCCCAGCGAGGAATGGATTCGTTTGGGCATGTGGACCTGATCGAGGAACCGTCCGATCTGACGCAGTGCGTCACGATCATCTTCACACTCCGACAGATCAACTTCTTCCTCTCTGATCGTGCGCAGGAGTCGTTCCGCAAAGGCGTTCTGTTCCAAACAGCCCTGCTCCGCCACACGGTGGTGGTTCTGGATCCCCAGAACACTCCGACTTTGGCGTCGGCCCTGCCCGTAAATGGATATAATGGTCTGGGCCCCCCTCTTGTGTAAGGAAAGCCCTAAACGGACCTCAATTAAAGGTGGCTTGGGAGCGCAAGCGTCTTAGCCTTGTGTTTGTGAGAACGGCCAAGGTCATTGTGCTCCCAAGCTACCCCGAAAGAATTCCCCATCAAACCCACTGTGGGCTAATAGCAGCCCAGCCAGATCTACTTCTCCTTAATTCCCAATCGGCGCAGGGTAGCAATTGTCTGTTCCCACATCATAACAGTCGCACGCATCGCCTGGCCCGCCGCAGCAGGCACCCGAGCACTTTATGCTTCCGTCTGATCTGTAGCACTCGCAAGCATGCGTGCTCCAAGGCGCGGTGTAGAACGCGTTCAGTCCGGTAATCCCAAATAATATGAGGGTCAATAGAATCTCCTTCACCTCCTTGAGTTGTCATTTTCTCCTCCGGATTGCTGGAGGAAGCTTCAACTTATAAGCCTCATCCGTCTTGACGACCGATAATCTGGCCGCTAAAAGGGCGGTGCCGTCTTCAGACAATTCAATGTTCTGAAATAACATCTCGCGGAGCGGGGGTTCCAGAATCGCGATACCTTCTCCCTCCTTATTGGCCACGTAGATCCAGGCGCGGTCCCATTGGAATGAAATGTAAATGTTTCCCGTCGCGTCATCAACCGCCAGTCCGGTGATGATTAGCGGTGTAGGCACATCATCAATGCCTCGGCGTACGGGGGACTTGCGCTGCTTTTGAAAGCCGGTGATGATTTTGGCCACTTGAGGCCCGCTCATTTTCTTTTCGAATAATAGCCTTCCCGTCGCATCATATTTTTGAAAAACGGGCGCGCCCATAAATCCTACGTAAACATTATCGTGTTTATCTACGCATAGCTTGATACGATTGATGGCGTATTTGTACTGAACGTCCAAGTCCGCCACTCCAGGACCGTAGAAATCCGAGAGTTTGCGGAGTTCCCCAAATGACCTCACCAGCTTACCAGCCCGATTGTACACTGAGACGAGTTTACCCCTTTGCGGTTGCCCCAGCAGGACTTCGCCCTTGGAATTGACGGCCAGACCGTGTGCCTCTGGGTAGTTAGGAAATTGCCCGATTGGTTTGCCGCTCCAATCGAATATTTGATACCGCCGATTCATACTATCCCTCACGTAGATATAGCCGGACGCATCCACTGCCAAGTCATTGGGATAATAAAATTCTCCTATGGCTTGCCCGATCTTTCCGATCTGGCGCTCTACTTGCATGGCGGAATTCAAAAACACTACTCGATGGTTCCCCGCATCTAAGACCACATAGTAGCCCCGCTTCTGAATGACCCGTTGAACGTCTTTGAATGGCACATTGGGAAACAGGCGTTGAGCTTCAAGCGTGTAAAGTTTCAGCCCCTGAGCTATGACAGGAATTATCAGTAGTAGCGTCACTATAATTATGCCACTGGTCAGAACACCCTTTTTAGCTTCTTTCATTGGCGTGTTCTCCTTTTATTTTTTGTTAACCTCCTCTAAAACCTCCTCCAACGATCGGACGCTTGTGATCGTTCCAATCAGGTTTACGGTGACGACCACGATGAAGTGAGGGAATTTCTCTCTGATGTCCGTCGCTGATGAGATCCGCCTCATCCCGCTCCTCCTTCTGCCTAACCTCAAAGTCAAACCGCATCGATCCCCGCCCCCCAATAGGATTTCTGCTTTAACTCACCCAATCATACCGTCAGGGCACTCTTAGACCAACAGTGCCTCTGTGTCCAGACAGAAGTTTTGGCCATACATCGCTCCTCTCTGGAATGCTGAACGCTCCGTTATTGCTTTCTCGCTTCTTTTGGCCCTAGATCACCCCGCATGTAATCGAGGTAGAGCCGTTCCAGATTCTCGTATTCCAGTTCCTCGCGCGTGCGCTCCATGACCTTGCGGCCTTCTTTCAGGATCCCCACCCGATCGGCGATCTCCTTGGCCCGGAAGATGTCGTGCGTGGACATGAGGATGGCTTTGCCACGACGCCGCAACTCCATGAGCGTCTCTAGAAACTCGGCCGCCGACGCCGGATCGAGCCCGGCCGTCGGCTCGTCCAGCAGTAGCGCCGGCGCATCCTTGATCATGCAGATGGCGATGCCCAGCTTCTGCCGCATCCCTTTGGAGAACTCCTTCACCCGCTGCTCGAACGCTCGCTCGGGCAACCCCACTTCCCGCATCACCCGGTAGTAGTCGTCCTTCTTGAGGTTCCTCTTGCCGCCAAGCTTGGCGAAGAATTCCAAGTTCTGCCGGGCCGTGAAATTGCCGTACAGCATGACGTTCTCCGGCAGGTAGGCCAGATGTTTCTTGGCCTCCAGCGGATCGCGCGTCACATCAATGCCGTTGATCAACGCCTGCCCGGCCGTCGGCTCGATGAAGTTCAGAAACAGATTGATCGTCGTCGTCTTGCCCGCGCCGTTGGCCCCCAGCAGACAGTAAATCTCCCCGGGATTGACTTTGAGGTTGAGCGCATCCAGCGCCAACACCCCATCCTCATAGCGTTTGGTCAGATTGATCGCTTCGATCATAACGGCCTCCTCTGTTCATCGCCGGGTCAGCTTGATCCCGAAAATCACGATCCCGATGACCAGCCCCAGCAGGCCACCGACCAGCCCCAGCGTAGCCCAGAGGTTCGTTTGCGCCTTCACGCTGACGCGGTAGATCTTGTCTTCGGAGGGAACGCGGCGGCCATAGGCGTAACTCTCGGTCTTGAGCCGCACTTCGTAATCCCCTACGGGTACATCGGGCGGCGGAATAATCCTGAGCTTCACCGCCTGCTCGCGATTGATCTCCAACGCCGGCACGATGTCCGGCCTCACTTCCACCCGCCAATTGAGCGGATACTCGGCCGTGAGCTTGATATTATCCAGCCGTCGCGTGCCCGTGTTGCGAATCGTGATGGTGGTCTCAACCGTCTCCCCCACTCGAATCTCCGAGAAGAGGCTGACGGCCGAGACCTCAATTCTCCCCACGCCCCGCGGGATGACCTGAAGTCGCACCCGTCCGACCCGACTCCGCTCGATCTCGGCCAACGAGTAGGGGCGCTCGGCCTGAAACTGCCGAGCCTGTTGCTCGTCCATCACCAGCACCCAGAATTCGAGCGGTTCATCAATCCGCACTCGGTCATCGGCCCGCTCGGGCAAGAACAGCCGCAAGCCCAGCCGTTGCTCGGTCACCCCCGCCGGGAAGTTGATCTGCGACAGGCGCGCCTGTGTGTTCGGATCAATGAAACTGTAGCTGATTTGGCGCGGGAGGTTCACAACTCTCAGCTCAAAACTCCGCACATCCACCGTCGAACGCTCCAGCCGCAAATCATAGGTGACTTGGCCGCCGAGATCGGCCTCTTGAGAAAACTGGGTGGAGCTGACGGTGACGGTGTGCTCACCTGCGGCCTGCTGCAACTGGATCACCTGTTCGAGCGTCTGGCCCTTGTAGCTCACCGAGACGATCACAGACGACACATCCCGAAGGAGCTGAAACTCCA
>Ga0101942_100499_pt1 | contig 13992 bp, 13 predicted proteins | sample DewCreD2012metaG_4_FD_75243 | JGI IMG/M metagenome (GOLD analysis project Ga0101942, IMG submission 75243) | Hot spring sediment bacterial and archeal communities from British Columbia, Canada, to study Microbial Dark Matter (Phase II) - Dewar... ...
CCTATAGGGATTTTGGTGTTCCTATATGCTCACGGGTGGCTGTTGAGCTAATGGCACTGGGCTCCCATCTATGAGATGCTATCCTGGGCTTGGAGCATTGATCCCATAGCCTGGGGTTATAAATATGCTTATAGATTCTGGATCCAGCTATCATGACTCCCAAAAGCTTATAGCTAGTCTAACAGCCTCGAAAGATCCTAGTTATTCTAGATCGCTATAAAGAAGGCTTCTGCAGGCTTCAACAGCTCTCACCCTCCTGCAAAGCCCAATCAACACTAAACATAATCAAAACCAACCAACCCTAAACAACCCTAATAAAGGTTCCGGCTCAGGATATCGGGATAATATCTGACCTCCTCCCCCGTCCTAAAGGGTGAGGCTTCCAGTTGTAATAGTAAAAATTGTAATGTGAGAGCGTAATCTCTATAAGCCCTCCATTTATTAATATTATTGGGCGGGGGTGCCCGAGCCAGGTCAAAGGGGTCGGGCTTAGGACCCGATGGCGTAGGCCTGCGTGGGTTCAAATCCCACCCCCCGCACCTCCTAATATAAATTCCAGCTTTGTAGATTTTATGGGCTATCTTTCTTCTATTATGTGCTTTGTTGTTATGATAGCCATAGAGGCTATTGAGACCTGCATTATAGTGCAGTATATGCATAGAGCCCTTATTATGAAGAGCTCTATATATATAAGGATAGCTATTATCGGGATGGCTGCTACTAGAAGACCCCAAAGGATCTTTGCTGCAAGCTCAACCTTGGATATTGTGTAGACTGCTATAAGGACTAGTGATAGTGAGAAAAAAGCTGTAGCCCATAGTGATAGTTTGACTCCCATGAAGCTAGAGTAGCTTGAGTAGATAACCTGGGTACAGGATATATAGCTATTTATATCACACAATCCAGAGGCTCCAGATTCTAGCTGTGATGCTATTGCAGCAATAAGCCCTATTACTGCTGCAACGGCTAGCTTTATAGACATAGACCCCGTTATAGGCACCTATTACCGCCCTCCTCTATATAATGTGTGGATAAAATATATCTCTGGTTTCGATAATCTCAGCGGCATCTAGATTGAGGATAGGCTTCCTAGGTCCTGAGAAGTCTTTCACATGGGAGGCTGCTAAGAGATCCCTAGATGGGGTTTTAACACCTATAGATACAATAACAGGTATATTCGATTCTCTAGAGAGAGGATATATAGATATAGGGGTTGTTCCATATATAAACAGCCTAGAAGGCCCCGTTGGGGAGGTTATAGATAATCTAGCTATAAGAAGCCTGGTGGTTTCGAGGGTTATAGAGATGAGGATCGAGCTGTGCATAGCCTCGAGAGGAATCCCAAGGATTATATATACACACCCCCATGCCGCAGGACAGGCTAGGAGAAAGATAGCGGAGCTAGGAGCCCAGGTTATGTATACAAGAAGCACATCAGAGGCGGTGGAGATCTTTATGAGAGGGTGCACAGACTGTGGGGTTATAGCATCGCCAAGAGCTCTCGAGGATGTTGAGGAGAAAATATGCGGAATCGAGGATAGCGAGAGCAGAACCAGATTTGCAGTAATCTCTAGAGAGATCGGAAGGAGTCATAGATATACACATACAGCAATAATATTCACAGTACCCAACAAACCAGGATCTCTCTATAGAGCCCTAGAACCTATAGCCAGGGAATCGATAAATATGAGCTTCATATACTCAAGACCAACGAGGCTATCACCATGGCAGTACTTCTTCCTAGCAGAGCTCGAATGCTCTGAATGTGATTACGCTATAGAGGATATGAAGAGACACACAACATCCCTCAAAATAGCTGGGAGATACTCTATAGAGCTGTTGGATTAGCTGAAAGGTTTAGACTAATTAATGATTATGATCCAACCTCCCTATACTCATTGATAGCAGCAAAAATACACACACTATGGCGGGGGATGGAGCTTATAATTATTTGTTCAGCTAAACTAGCATAGGGGGTATTTTAGTTCTAACAATTCTATATTGACTTTAAACACTAAGGCATTTAAACCCTCTAATATAGATAGATTTGGGAGTGTTCTCTATGGTTTCGTTTAGAAGAACTCTAGGGTTAATTATAGTCTTAATCATAATAGCTGGGATAGTCTCATATATTACAATACTCCAGAGAATGCCTGGTCAAGAGGTGGGTAGGGTAGCTTCTCCAACACAATTGACAGGCATGGTTACCTATACAACTCCATATATTACATATACCTCTCCAAGAGCTCCTCCAACTCCTTATACTTCTAAAGAGGAGCTCAGGGTTGCCATTGGTACTGATCTTGATACACTGGATCCCCATGATCAGACTACGAATCTTGTTGAGAATGTGATAATGCATGTATGTGACAGGCTCTTCGATAGGGATGTGAATGGCAACTTGGTACCCATGCTTGCTACAGGCTTGGATATTTCTAGTGATGGTCTCGTCTATACTATATATTTAAGGAAGAATGTGAGGTTCCATAATGGCGAGATCCTTACTGCAGATACTGTTAAGCTGAATTTTGACAGGATCTTTAATGCGTCAGCTAAAAAGAGGCTTTCTGCGTATCTTCCAAATATTCAGTCATATAGAGTTGTTAATGAGAGCGTCTTCGAGATAAGGCTATCCAGGCCTTTTGCACCGTTTGCACTGTCTCTCTCGCTTGTCTATATAATAGCTAGAGAGGCTATCGAGAGGTACAGCGATCAGGTTCCAAGAGATCCTGGAGCACTCATATGCACAGGCCCATTCATAATTGTCGAGTGGATTAAGGGGACTAGGGTTGTTTTGGAGAGGTTCAACGGATACTGGGGAGGCTTTATACCCCTGAAGAGGATTATATTCTATATAATTCCTGAGGAGTCCACTAGGGAGGCTATGCTGCTGGCGGGCGATGTTGATCTGGTATTCTGGCCCTCCCTAGCCTCTCTACAGAGACTTAATCAGACACAAGGTGTAAAGGTGATCCAGTATCCAACTTATAGATACGTAATGCTCCACTTTAACCTAGACTATCCAGCTTTCCAGGATAAGAGGGTTAGGCAGGCTCTAAACTATGCGATCGATAAAGAAGCCATAGTATCAAAGATCTTCTATAACACGGCAACACTTGTTAAGAGCCCATGGCAGATAGGTATGTTTGGATACAAGGATATAGGGTATTATAAATACGATCCCGAGAAGGCTAGACAGCTACTCTCAGAAGCAGGCTTCACCCTAGGGCCTGATGGGGTTCTCACACACACAGTATATGGGAAGCTATCTATAAAGATGGTTCACATGAAGGGAAGATTCCCAGGCGATGTTGAGCTAGCCCAGGCGATCCAGGGTTATTTGAGGAACATAGGGATAAGTGTTGAGCTAGTCACAGGCGATTGGCCTTGGTATATAAACACTATATATAGCTCTCCATCCGATAAGGCTAAGAATGGCTACTATCTATTCCAGAGAAGCTGGGGTCCTAGCGTGCCTGATCCCTATTATACGGTATTCTTTCTATACAGCTGCAAGATGTGGGTAGGACCAGATGGGATGGCTCATGAAGGTGTTAACCTAACATCTGCCGGAAGGAATATTGGCTACTACTGCAATAGAGAGTTCGAGAATCTCCTTGATCAATATATAGTTGAGCCTAGCCCAAGCAAAAGACAGGGGCTGGCGGATGCTATGGCGAGGATACTATGGGATGACGCGCCAGCGGTATTCCTATTCCAGCTAAACATATTTGTTGCGGCTAAGTCAAATCTAGAGGACCTTGTATTCGTTCCAGGTGAGCAGATCTACCTGGCAAAGGCATATTTCAGGTGATTCATTGACAGGCCTATGGGTATATGTCATTAAGAGGCTCATTCTAGCTGTACCAACTATAATCGGGGCTGCTACTCTGATTTTTTTCCTAGTAAGGGTTCTCCCTGGCGATCCTGTGCATCTCCTTGCAGGTGAGCAGACGAGCCCCGAGGTTATAGCTAGGCTTAGAGCCGAGTTTGGGTTGGATAAGCCTATATATGAGCAGTATCTCCTCTACCTAAGATCAGTATTTATGCTTGACTTCGGGATCTCTTACAGGACATATACTCCAGTTATCGTTGAGATAATGAGCAGATTCCCAAACACATTGATTCTCACAGCATCATCGATGGCTATAGCTATAGCTATAGGATTATCTCTCGGAGTTTTAGCCTCTCTAAGGGTTGGGGGGATAGTAGATAGGGCTATACTTGTGTTTACAAGTATATATGTATCTATGCCAGTCTTCTGGCTGGGTCTCATACTGATCTATATATTCTCCATCAACCTAAGAATCCTTCCAGCAGGCGGCATAGGATCCCCAGCCCATCTTGTGCTTCCATCTCTAGCTCTTAGCCACACACCTTTATCATATATAGCTAGAATCACCAGATCCTCGATGATCGAGGCCTTCTCCCAGGATCACTTTAGATTTGCAATAGCAAGAGGCATTCCGAGGAGGAATGCCATACTAAACCACGCACTGAGGAATTCGATGATAAATATAGTTACTGTTATAGGCTATTTCACAGGGGTTCTCCTAGGAGGAGCTGTTGTAACAGAAACAGTGTTCGCATGGCCCGGTGTTGGGAGGCTTTTAATAGAATCGATAGCTGCTAGGGATTATATAATGGTCCAGGGTATAGTTATCTTTATAACGATAGTGTTTGTGCTTGTGAATCTAGTGGTTGATATTATATATAGGCTGATAGATCCGAGGGTCAGGCTATGAAGAGCCCTATATTAGCTAGGCTATTAATCCTCACAAGAAAGAGATCCATATTAGTGGCTCTATCAATAATAATAGCTATTGCACTCATGTCCGGGGCTGCTGATATAATCTCAAAGCATGACCCCTATAGAATCGATCTTGCTAACAAGCTCACACCACCCTCGGCCGAGCATCCCATGGGCACAGATCAGCTCGGGAGAGATCTCTTCAGCCGCACACTCTACGGGGGAAGATACACATTACTCCTAAGCGCTTCAGCAATTGCCCTAGCACTACTTATAGGAGTTATTGTGGGAACCCTCTCAGGCTACTATGGGGGATGGGTAGATATGGGTATTCAAAGAGTTGTCGATATCCTCATGGCATTCCCAACAATTATTCTAGCAATTACACTTGCAGCATTCATAGGCTCAAGGCCCGAGACGCTGGTGGTAGCTGTTGGCATAGCTGAATCGCCCTTCATGATCAGGGTTATAAGGGCCGCTGTGCTGGGGGTCAGAAGTCTCCCATATATTGAGGCTGTAAAGCTCATGGGTTATGGTGATCTCTATATAATAACAAGACATGTAGTGCCAAATATATTATATGTTATCATACCTCAAGCCACTCTCCAAATAGGCTCGGCGATTCTGGTTATAGCAGCACTTGGTTTCCTTGGGATAGGTATAAGACCCCCAACCCCGGAGTGGGGTTCTATGCTTAACGAGGCTAGAACATATCTTATGGACTATCCTCATTTATTATTATTCCCTGGTCTCATGATATTTATATCGATAGTATGTTTCAATATAATTGGAGAAGGTCTTAGAGAGATCATGGATCCCAGAACTAGGATGATGTTTAGAGCTGGGGTTAGAGGATCTTTAGGGCTTCAAAGGGGTGGATCTATTGGGAGGCATCCTTGAGATAAGATCACTATCGGTCGGATATCTAACAAGCTCAGGAGTTCTTATTGCTGTGAATGATGCGGATCTAGCGATCGGTGGTGGTGAGGCCATTTGCATCGTTGGCGAATCTGGATCTGGAAAGACCACACTTGCTAACACAGTACTTAGGATTCTCCCACCAAACTCTATAATTATTAGCGGTGAGATCATATTTGAGGATGTAGATCTTCTGAAGATCGAGGAGAGCTACATGTCCAGGATAAGGGGTTCAAGGATAGGGATTATTCCTCAGAACCCATCTACTTCTCTCAACCCTATAATGAAGATCGAGGATCAGGTTTGTGAGTTCCTTAAACACAAGAAGGGGGTTAAGGATAAGGAGAGATGCCGAGATCTAGCTTTAGGTGCTATGAAAAAAGCTGGGATAGCAGATCCTGAGAGAGTTTTAAAACTATATCCCCACCAGCTTAGTGGGGGTATGAAGCAAAGGGTTCTAATAGCTATGGCTATATCTACATCTCCAAGCCTTTTAATAGCTGATGAGCCTACATCTATGCTTGATGCAACTATACAGGCCCAGATACTGGATCTTTTGAGGGATATAAAACACAGAGAGAAGATCTCGATGATGTTGATAACCCACGATCTGGGTGTGGCATCCCAAATATGTGATTATATATACATAATGTATAGAGGGGAAATCGTTGAGAAGGGGCCGGCTATGAGGGTTCTTGAAAAACCCCTGCATCCATACACAATATCCCTTATGGAGAACGCTTTTCTAGGGTTTAAATCCACTGGGCTAAAGGGGCGCATGATTCAAGAGCGACACGGTTTATCTGATAGAGCACCCGGGTGTCTGTACAGTTCTAGATGCCCCTACGCGTTTGAAAAGTGCTTTAGAGAGAGACCAGGGCTATTTAGCAGAGGCGGGGATCATATAAGGTGTTTCCTCTATAGTCTATAGCTAAACCTATAATATCTGGCCCCCAGGATCACTGCCTGTGTTTAATATATTTAATTGCTCCCAGATCTCTATATATGGCGGCTTCTTTGTCTGCTATAATGGTTCTTGATAGTATATATAAGTATTTTCCAGATGTTGAGAGTATAATAAGGAAACCAAGGATCTATGTGAGGGCTGTTGACGGCGTCTCGCTAGATATAAGAGAGGGAGAGATTATAGCAATAGTAGGAGAATCAGGGTCGGGAAAAACCACTCTTGCTAGGATAGCCGCCGGTCTTCTGAAGCCTGATTCTGGGAAGGTTCTATATAGAGGTAGGGATCTCTATGGCAAAAGGATCCCTAAAGAGGTTAGGAAAAAGATCCAGATGATATACCAGGATCCGGAGGTATCTCTGGATCCCAGATATAGTGTGAGAAAAACACTATGGGAGGCGTTGAGGGCTGCAGGTCGTGAACCCAGAGAGGCCGAGGATCTCATAAAACCCCTAGGCCTTTCAAGCGATATCATGGATAAGCTACCTCAGCAACTATCAGGTGGTCAGAAGCAGAGGGTCGCTATAGCAAGAGCACTGGCTATGAACCCCGATCTCTTGATAGCCGACGAGCCCACATCGGCTCTGGATGTAAGTACTAGGACTCAGATCCTAAATGTTCTTCTCGAATTAAATAGGGAGTATAAAATAACCATTATAATCATAACCCACGATCTTGGTGTTGCAGCATATCTGAGCGACAGAATAGCAGTTATGTACCTAGGGAGGGTGGTGGAGGTTGGTGGGACTGAAGAGGTTATAAGAGATCCTAAGCACCCATATACAATGGCTCTGATAGCATCTAGCCCATCAGCATCGAGGTTGTCCAAGGTATCGCTAAGACCACTAGGAGAAATAGCCTCCCCAGTAAATATACCCTCAGGGTGTAGGTTTCACCCGAGGTGCCCTTATGCTATGGGGATATGCAAAGAAGGGGAGCCTCCTCATTTTAGGGCTGGTAATGCTCGCATTGTATCGTGTTGGCTATATAGCGATGCCAGGTCTACCAAATCAGATACTTAGGGTTAATAGAGCCTCGCAATTAGAGATAAACATGGTAGGGCAGATCCGTATTGGCTTGTCTCTATCTATGCTTAGCTTTCTAGGTTTAAGCTTTTATAACAAGATCAAGACCCATAAACTATGGTTTAGAGTATATCTTCCTTCTATATCAGCTATAGCGATTCTATATATTACACTCTAAATATAATATCCCGGAGGTCAGCTATCAATGGATGAGTATGTGGATCTAGCTATTAGGATTCTTTCAGACTTGATCAGGATACCTACAGTCAACCCGCCTGGGAGTGATTATGCTAGATGCGCAGAACTTCTCTCTAAAAGACTTTCTGAAATAGGCTTTAGTGTTGATGTTATAGAGATACCAGAGGACTATCTGGATAGGCATTACCCCTACTCACCACAGCACAGGGGTCATCCAAGGCTTATCGTTTATGCAAAGAAGGGCAGAGGCGGTAGGGTTATTCATTTTAATGGTCACTATGATGTTGTTCCCCCTGGTAGTGGGTGGTCTAGGGATCCCTTCACACCATTTATAGAAGGTGATAGGATCTATGGTAGAGGTTCGACCGATATGAAGGGTGGGATAGCTTCTGTTATAGCATCGCTTAAGAAGATCTATGACAGCGGCGTTGGCAGGAATATAACTGTAGAGGCCCTCTTCGTCCCAGACGAGGAGGCTGGAGGTGTTGGGACAAGATACTATGTTGAGAGGGTAGCAAAGGCCCCAGAGTATGTTGTTATAGCAGAGCCAAGCACTAGCAGGAGGGTTATAATAGGCCATAAGGGGCTTGTTAGAGGCGTTGTATCTGTATATGGAAAGCAGGCCCATGGGAGCAGTCCGTGGCTTGGTGATAATGCTTTCCTAAAGGCCTCAAGACTTGCCTTGAGATTTATGGATATATATAACCCGATCCTTAGGAGTAGAGTAACATCAGCACCTGTAGAGGAGCCGGAGGCTAGGCACCCAACAATAAATCTGGGAGGATATGCTGAGTCTCTATCTAGAAAGGATAACACAGTACCGGGGGAGTTTGTATTTAGCTTCGATAGGAGGGTTATCCCTGAAGAGGATATAGGCTCTGTGGTTGAGGAGCTCAGAAGAGTGTTTGCAAGGGCCTCTGAGAATGTTGGGGCTAGGCATGATGTAAAGATACTCAGCTCTGTGCCTCCCTCACTAACACCTAGGGAATCTATCTTAGTCAACATAACTAGCAGGTGTGTCGAGAAGATAGTTGGAAACCCCCCGGCTATTGCCATAAGTGTTGGTAGGAATGATAGTGTATACTATAGGGGAAAGGGATCTGAGGTTATAACCTATGGCCCAGGCGCAGAGGGCATCGCCCACATGCCTGACGAGCATAACTCAATATCAGAGATTGAGAGATCCATAGATGTATATCTATGCATAACAAGGTCTCTCGATACATAGCCAGGGGATCAGGAGCTCCAAGGTTGGGTGTCTATCATAGATTCTCGGGGATCACCTGTCCTCTACACTCTCTGGTCCCCACTGCTATTCTATAGATGCTGCTTGGCATAACATATTGAACCAGACCATAGATCTTAAAGATCCCGCCTTTATATAGTATTGGCGAATATGTGCCCTCATATAGAACAACCTCTCCTATCTTGGGCATATCTAGCGGTGAATCAATAACCCTCGATATAATAGCCCTCCCAGGGTATTGGAGCGATGTGCACTGCCTTCCAGGGATCTCGGCTCTTATCTCTACACACCTACCCAGGCTATCTATGATCTCATAGCCATACCTTCTAAAATCCTCGGGAAACACAAATGTAGTCTCGACTCCAGAGAATATTATTCTTCTATATGGACTATACATAGCCCTTGCAAGCTCTATTGGAATTGAGTGTAGTCTAGAGAGATTCATAGCCCATCTCTCGAGGGCCTCTCCAGAGAGGGGTTTACCCAGCTCGTGTGCTTTTTCATATATCTCCTCGGCATTTCTACATCCATATATTATAAGATCTATATCGCTTCTTCCAACCATGTGGAAGGATCCCAGAATGCTTCCCCCAACTCCGATGCTGCTCATTGGTATCCCTACATAGTCTTTGATCCTATATATAAGGTCTGAGACCATCGCCTCAAGAGAATCCCTTGGTCTTATATACACCTCTAAAGCTCTCTCCTCAGGAAGCAGGTGCTCTAGTATGTCTAGATACCCTATCGATGGCATCCAAGCACCATATACAGGATCCCATTCCTCCCTATGGTGTCTAGAGATTTTTTCTAGATAGGCTACGGAGTATCTCTCGAGAACCCTTATAAGAGGAACCCCCCTGAGGATCCACAGGGCCCCGTAGCTTTTCTGATGTGCCGGTATGTATTTCACATATGTGAAAACCCTTCCCGGGGGGTGTGTTGATCCTATGACTATGTGGATCCTAAGGTCTCTATCTATGATCATATCATGGTCAAGGGGCTCCCTCCTAATCATAGTCCCAGAACTAGTGGGATGCTGGGTTTTTATACTGCACTCAGAATTATGTTAGTGGGAGAGTATGCCGTTTTTCATCTATATAGTAGGTCCAGCAGGCTCTGGGAAAACAACCCTTGCAACGAATCTTAGCGAGTGGATGTCCTCAAACCAGCTTGATGTCTCTATAATAAACATGGATCCAGCTGCTGAGAGCCTTCCATATACTCCTGATATAGATATAAAGAGGTTTGTTGATGCCAGGGATGTTATGCATAAATTCAACCTGGGGCCCAACGGAGCTCTGATAGCATCCATAGATATGTCTATAAACTATTTAGACTCTATAAGGGATATGATTGAGGAGAGGAAAGCCAGCTACTATCTAGTAGACACACCGGGTCAGATGGAGATCTTTGCCTTCAGACCTGCAGGGCCTATAATGATAGAGAGGCTATCAGGAGACTCGGGATCGCTGATTCTATTCCTAGTAGACATGTTCATGGCCAGCAGAGCCTCATCCCTAGCCTCAACGCTTCTGCTATTCCTCTCAACATGGCTTAGGCTTAGAAAGCCCCAGGTTCTTGTTCTAACCAAATCAGATCTATATCCTGAGGACACCGTGTCCAGGGTTCTCTCATGGATAGAGGATCCATTCTCGCTTCTCGAGGATGCAAGGAGAGAGGGTATATCAAGCTATGAAGAGGAGATCATAATGGGGCTTGCCGAATCGGCTATCCAGAATATAGATGCAATACCTGTTTCAGCAATAACTTGGAGAGGGCTTGATAATCTATATGCAACAATACAGAGGACCCTAGCCGGTGGGGAGGACTATTATACAGAAGAGACTATGTATGATAGAGAGATCCCATCATAGCTACTATAGGTGTCCCCATTGGCTACATCTAGGGCAGCGATATCCCTGATAAGGCTATCTAGACCCCACAATCTTGTAATAACACTACTAGGAGTTGTTGTCGGAGCATCTATTGCGGAGCCAGGCGTGTTTAGAAGCGTACAAGGGCTTTTGATCGCGTCGGCACCCCCGATTCTTGTGGCTGCTGGTGGCTATATAGTTAATGACTATTATGATATAGATATAGATCGAAGAAGCAAGCCTTGGAGACCCCTTGCCAAGGGTGATATAGAACCCGCACATGCTCTAATAGCATCTATAGTGTTCATGATCCTAGGCTTTCTAGCCGCCCTGCTAATATCCAGCCCTCTTCTGGCTCTTTTTGTTGCTGTTAATGCGATCCTCACATATGCATATAGCTGGAGGCTTAAGAGAACAGGCTTCTTAGGAAATATATGTGTTTCTATCCTGAGCGCTAACTCAATCCTATATGGAGGGCTCTTCTATGCAATGGAATCTAGCCGGAACCCCCAGTGGTTCTTTGAGATAGCAGTCCCATGGGTCTATGCATTCGCCATGAGCCTATCCAGGGAGATTGTGAAGGGTATAGAGGACATAGCAGGGGATAGTGTGCATGGTGTGAAAACCCTGGCAGTTTCCAGAGGTTATAGATACGCATCGCTAACAGCCTCCTTAATACTGGCGTTCCTCTTATCAATAGTGTGGATACCAATAATGATTAGATACTCGATAGCATACCTAGCCCTAGCTATAATATCAACAACCATCTTTCTAGTCTCAGCCATTAGAATAACCATATCTAGGGATATATCAACAGCTGTTAGGAGAGCCTCTAGTGCTAGAAGCATATCTAAGCTCTCACTACTCCTCGGCACTATAGCATTTCTAGCATGGGCTCTACAATAGCTTCCACAACCCTACTCTATAGCCTCCAAGCTATAGATATCGCCGGGCCATATCTCTATATATGGGCTCATATACACAGGATCCCCGTTTTCGTCGAAAACCTTTATAATACCCTCTGAGCTATTCTCCCTAGAACCCAGGGGGATCATAGCTATCCCTCCCTTGAAGACCGCTTCCCTGATCTCACCGTCTATGGCCACAACAACCCTATATGTTTTTGGTATGCCTGTTATTATTATAGATCTGCTGGGTGTTGTATATAGATACCTAGAGGATATGATCTCTAGATGTCCCTCTCTAAAGCTCCACCCAAGCCTTATCTTTCCGAAGGGTCCCTGGTTATGGTATTCAAGCCTTATTCTGTGCGGCCCTTGAGATAGTTCTAAGGGGTCTGAGAACGCTATTCTGAGCTCTGTGTTAACCCATCTATCTATAATAATTTTATTATCTATATAGAGTCTAGCTCCGTCATCGGCGTCCACAAAGAATCTATAGCTCCCACTATTCGGGATATATATGTATCCGCTCCATATGGCAACAAAAGATTCTAGAGGAACCGCTGGTAAGGGGTCGTCTATCCATATGAAGTTAACCTCGGGATCTATTCTCTCATGCTTAGGAGAGCTTTCTATAGCATCTTCGGGGGAGCAGCCATCACAGATCCTTCCATATAGCCCGAGAAGACCATCATGCCTACCGCTCTTTATTTTAACAAGCACAGCCCTCAAGACATGCCCTAAAATAATGTTGAGGAGTATATGGCTTAAAATAATTATGTGTTGAGAACAGCACTATCTATGAATATAGCTCTCATAGTAGCTATGAGAGTCTGGAACCTCTATTATCAGATAGCTTGACGTTCGCCTGAGAGTAGTAGTTTAGATTGGTTCAGGATGGTTAGAGTAGCTACCCCCGGGCTCTTCACAGCTTCCTCTAACATTCCACGCTTACTCTTCTTTCAATTCTATAGTAGATCATCCGATCCACGTGGTCTCTTTTTGATCTTGATCAGTTCTATAGTAGATCAGATTTTGCTTCAATTAGTGGTTTGTTTAGGGGGTATTTAAGCGAAGATCTGGTGATGATCTACTATAGAATTGAAAGCTAAAGGGCGGTAGGTGTTTAGACCCTTTCCTTCACGATAGCCGAGTACCAGCCTACCAACCCAGCTTTCTAATGAGCTACTACGGAGTGCTCGTCATGATCTCCATATTATCTTTACTCTACGCTCTCTACCTGCTAGCAGCGAAGAGAGATCTCATAGCACTCTATGTATCAGTGCTAACCCTGGGAACCCTATATGTGCTTGAAAATCTAAGCTACTTCACATCCTTCGCAGCTTTAGTTCTATCTATATTCTCCTCTTCTTCCTCTCCCTGAGGAATTCTTCGAAGTCCTCGCCCCACTTCAGCTCTATCTTCTCCGGTATTACACCCAAGATCTTCTTGAGCTCCTCCCTGTAATTTGCTACTACAAAGTCCAGCATCAGTCTCTTGAAGTACTCGTCCCTAGATGCCAAAGCCAATAGTTCTACTGCAAACACCCTGTCTATGCTTCCATGCTCATCAATGATCCCGCACGATTTGAGCATCTCCTCGGCCTTGATGATCCTCTTTACATTATCGAAGCCCAAGAGCTCTACAGCCTTCCTAACAAGGAGATCCGGAGCCCTCTTATCGCCCCTAGAGATCTTGTAGACATATGATCTAGAGACTCCGAGGAGCTTTGAAGCCTCTGCAAGCCCATACCTATCCACGACGCCCTGGACAAGCCTGGCTTTTGCATAGTCAGAGAGCCTTGAGAAGTCTATTTCTATTATAATAACCACCAAATAACCATCACAGATGTATATGTGGCTAGCTATATAATCTATTACAAAAAACCTGAAAGCCTCGCTCTTTAGGGCGGGGATGGCTAATTCTTATTAGCTTCCTAGGATTTTGATCTTTTTGAAAGCTCTATGGCCTCTGGTGATGAGGGAGTGCTAACCCTCTCCATAGGTGGAGGGTTAGTCCCGAGCCTGCTGGCATAGGGCTCCTCAGAAGATATAATGTGGCCCTTAACTATGCCATAAACAAGATCCTGAGCCTGAACCTAAAGACCATTAAGGA
>Ga0101942_100502_pt1 | contig 13925 bp, 10 predicted proteins | sample DewCreD2012metaG_4_FD_75243 | JGI IMG/M metagenome (GOLD analysis project Ga0101942, IMG submission 75243) | Hot spring sediment bacterial and archeal communities from British Columbia, Canada, to study Microbial Dark Matter (Phase II) - Dewar... ...
GATTAATACGCTTAAAAAGCTAATTAACTATTTTTATATTAATCAAGAAAATCAGCAATATGATTAAAGTAATATTAAATAAGTAATTTAAATTTATTTAATTTAAAACGAGTAGATTTATGAATTAATTTCCAAAATCATTTAGCAGGTGAAGAAGTAACATTCTCGCTGATAAAGCCTTTTACACCCCTTCCTGGATGTTCAGTTTTCTCCCACATAATAGGCTTAGTTATCTCTTGATACAAAGCTCTCAGCGCTGCGAGAGGCATTAGAACATTCATGTAAACAATCATGAAAGGTATATATTTGTAATTTTTCTTACCTATCCCTTCTATGCTAGCTCCATATAACCAAGCAAAATAATAAATTACGTTGAAAATTAAAGGAGCAATTGCAAAGAAAGGAAAAGTATTGGATAGAACGCTCATTGGAATTATCTTATATAGTTCCAATATCCAAAGAATTGTCAAGGCATAAGCAACCCAATTTAGTATTACTGCAAACGGAGCAATGAGCATAAGAACTATACTTAATAAATTGAGAAAACCTATTCTTTTTACAATCCTTGGTTTAAAGAATACTGGCAGATACTTCCATAAAGTTTGAAGCCAACCACGGAACCATCGCGATCTTTGCCTTAACCAAGCCTTAAAAGTTACAGGAGCTTCTTCCCATTGTCTTGCGTCTATAACGGTAAACTTTGCTTTAGCAATATTGAACCTTACAGTCAATTCTGCATCTTCAGTTAAATTTATTGAATCCCATCCACCTACTTCTTTGATGATAGATCTTCTAAAGTAATTTCCAGTACCTCCCAAAGGTGTAAATAGCTTTAAATGACTTCTTCCATTTAATAAAACCCTAAACCAGCCTGCATATTCCATGGCAAATATTCTAGTAATCCAAGAATCCTCATAATTCCCAATCCTTAATATTGCTTGAACGTAATCATAACCATGTAACATTATTGCAGAAGCAACTTTAAAGAAAATGTCGCGATCCAAAATATCCTCAACATCCACGATACCTATTATATCCCCAGTTGTAATATGAAAAACATCATTAAGTGCGCTAGGCTTTGTTAAAAAATATCTTTTTCTTCTAACTAAAATCACGCCAGGATATTTTTGCTGTAACCAAAAGGCTATTCTTTCACTAATCTCATCCTCAGTTACAATTACTACTTCTTTCTTGTCTAAAGGATAATGGACATGATTAATCACGACATCTATAGTTCTGCTCAATATTTGCTCTTTTCTTGCAGGTATTATGACAGATATTTTTGGTAAATAATTCAAATCCGTCTTAGGATTGAAGGGCTTTTTCGAACCAAAATAAAGCATTATTATATGATAAATACCCCATACTGTGTAAAAAATGACAATGAAATAAGCAAGGAACAATATAAAAGGTCTTTGATAAAATAATAATAACAATATTACTGATATAATAAATAAAAAAAATATAAAAGATCTTTTCTTATTCACTTATTTCAGAAACTAATTTTAATGGTATCTCTTCTTCAGATTTAATGTAGATAATCTTTATTCTTTCTGGATTTATAACTCTTGTAAACTTTGTTATATTTATATCGCTGAATGTAATAAGATATATCTTAGATTCTAAATCGAGTGACTTAGCTAACAAATCTATTATTCTTTGATCTTTGTCTCTAGCATCTAATAGCAATTCAACAACCGCTATAAGTTTATCATCTTTCTTGATAACTAATGGAAAAACATATTTTGCCCCACTTAATCCTATCACAGGTGAGAGAACAAGAGCATTCAATCCTTTTTCAAAATTTAATCGTATGGAAGTTCTATATAAGATATCTGCTAATTTTGCATAATAAGTTATCTGCTTTCCGAATCTGTATACAGGATAATTGAGAATTTCAGCTTCATCTACTTTGAATTTATGATTATTTGAGCATTTGAGTATAACGAGTGGAAATTGAAAAATATTAAGACAATCGTTACATTTAAAAGAAATACCAGGTTTACCGTAATCAATTCCAACCGTCTTTAATGTCTTATTGCATTTGGGACAAACGTACTTATCTAAATCTTTTATGAATTCTTGAATAGGAGCAACATATCCACATTCATAATGTATTAAAAAGTCCGATTTGAACAATGAAGAACTTTTGCAATTAGGACAAACGAGGTTTATAGAAATATTAAGATCTTTACAAATAGGACATGCTACAAATGAAATAGTAGATTTAACTTCGAGTAACCCTCTTTCATGAAGCCTCTGCATTCTATGAGGTTGTATTCTTACCCCTTCTATCTCGTAAACGATGCCTTCACTTGTTTGGATAGGATGAATAATGTAGTCGACCCCTTTTATGCTTATTATTGAAATTAATAACAAATCTTCGTTTAATATAGCACTTTGTTGATTTTTTACATATTCAAGCATAGTTATTTGAAACATTTTTTCGCTTCTCTTAATAAATTTTATTTAAAAAAATTCAAAAAAGCCCTCTGAAATTTAAAAATTTTAAAATACCCTTAAGAACTCTAATTCCTATGAATCATTCCTTTAGTTATTAAAGTGCATGAATGCCTGTATTGCTTATAAGAAAGGCCTGCTGGCATGCTTTTTTAAGAATAATATCTGATAAGTTTTAAGATCCTTAGATTAAGAAATACAAAAATTACTCTAGAGCGTTTGTTAGGAATGCTGAATCTTTTCCTCAGATCAGTCCATTATTGAGTGTTGCAAGATTCATTAAATACCTAAAAATTTAAAACAGTATTAAATCCTTATGCATAATTCTTAAATGATATACTTCATTTTAATTTGGAGACTCGTCAATACATCTAGCATATACGAATAATTTTATTAAATCCCAAAAAAGTTAAGATTAAGGTTGTAAAGCTTTGATTAATTTCTGTGAAAATAGATTCTGAATAATTTATTATAAGAGCTGATAAAGATATTGATATAATATTATTTGGTAAAAAAATTATTGGTTTTTATGCTTTTGGCGAATCACTCTTCTAACTTCAAAAACCGCAATGACAGCTAGCATTGCAATTACTAGAATTATTAGTATAGTTTTGATATCGAATAAATTTATTGAGAATTGCCATCCAGATTGTTTTTGTCCATCTGCACCCATGATAGAGCCACTTGTTAAGGCGAAGACAGGATCACCAGGTTTTATAGTAAATATCACTACTTTTTCATTGGTATCGATTTGATAATTTTTGACTTCTTGATAGGCTTCTAAAGTCGCATTGTATTTGTATAAGCGTATTTGTGAAGGGTCTGATATCCCTAAATCTTCGAAAGATATTTTAACCGTTACAGATCCAGCTTCTGCGCTAAGCAAGTCTATTGAAATTATTTTGTATTTATTAGTTCCTTCAAGAGATGCTTCTGGATAAGGATTGTCGTGAAGCAAAGATACTTGAGCTTTAAAAGCTCCGCTAGATTCTATTGTAACGCCTGTTTTACCTTTAACAGAACCTGTGCCTTCTAAATATTCAACATCTTGCTTTATGCTTTTGTAAGTTATAATACCTGAAACTGGCTTACTAAAAGCAACAGCTAAGATTGTATAATTATCACCATAGATTTCAGCTGACCTCCTCATGTATCCATCGAGCAATACAACATATCTTGAATCGCTTCGAGGAAGCAAAATCTGCACGATCGTAGAATTCGTAATGCTAATTCCTTTATCATTTATTGAAACAGGGCCGTCGCTATAAACTTCAATTCCATTACCGCTTGCACTATAGGGTCCAATAGTTAAAGGTATATCTATAATAAGATTATAAATCAACTCATCATTAACATAGGCTAATAATGTGGCACTTACTGATTCAGAATTGCTGGCTTTTTTCATCGGCTTTAATGTTATCACTTCAGTGCTTCTAGCTTTTAAATTGACTACTTCTGAGCTGAATTCACTAGTGGCATTCGTTTCTAAAATCTTAAGCTTTACGTTTGCATCTTCATCTCCTATGTTAGAAATAACTACATAGATATCGTTTGTTTTAGGATAAAAGTTAGTGAAAACATCTGATGGTGTTAAGACAACAATAGGACCTAGCTTATCTACTGTATGACCATTCATCGTTGCATTGTTCAACAACAACGATGCATTATTCAATATTTCTGCGATTGTATTGAATTTACTGCTTAAATAACCTGTTTCTAAAGCTAAGCTTCTTGAAGACGGTGCGTTGACAATTGCGAAAAACAATAGCGCCAAATCAGCGACTTCATAATCATACGCCATCCTCAATTCTTGCATTTTAAGCTGCTCAGTAGCATTTGTTATCCTGTAGTAACTTCTCATTAGTAATAAATTAGCATCCCTTAAATAACCCATTAAATCACTAAAGAATTTTGAATCATAGTAGAAGGTCAAAATCATATCGTTTAGTCTTAAGTCTGATGATCTAATTTTATCAGAAAGTGATCTCAACGATTTCGCATCCTCATCGCTAAGTTGTAAAGCTTTTTGGAAATTCATTTTCATTCCAACATTTTTAGCCGTTTTACTACCAACAAATATGGCAGTGATTATAGGCAGGAACGTTTGCAGCTGAGTGCCCATAATAGCGAAAATCTCTGTCGCAACGTTGCTGTATATTATTAAGAAATAGAACATATAATTCCATAAAATTTTGACGATACTATCTGCTAACACTGCAAATAGGAAAGCTAGGTATGCACCTTGTATATTCTTTTTACTATAGATATTTATGGTCCCCATTTCTTGATCAGAGGAAGAATAGAATCCTTGGTAAGCTTCTCTATCTGGAGGCGGAATTTCTCCACTCTCATATGCATATGCATGTTCACTAATTTTGTAATCTAATTTTAAAAATAAGGATCCATCTTCATTATAAGATTTATCAGACCGAATAGTAGTTACTGTAGAAGATTGACCGTCCACAAGATCGTAGTTAATCCAAAATTTATCAGGTTTAATAACTGCGTTTATTACATTTATGTCTTTTATATTAAATCTCTCTTTATCTACTTCGATGTTAATTTCGTAAATTAAATTAATTTTACCTTTTGCATCTGAAATTTTTAATTTAATTTTATCTTTTCCATTATAAACATTAGGATCTATTATGTAATATACAGAAGTAGACTTTAGTAGGTTTGTTGCATCTTTATTCGATAAATCAATTATAGCGGTGTAGGATTTTGTAGAAGAGCCAAAGGTTGCAAAAATAGGAGTTTTTACAATATCATACGAGACACGGAAGTTAACTTTATTTATTCTTTCCATATCATATTGAACAGTTCTTTTATACCATTGTCCCTCACTTTCATTTTGTAAACGCATAAGTCCATCAGCGTAATGTGTTAAAGTAACATTGCCTACAATTGGATGAATATAGTTCAAAATCGTTGCAGGCTTTAAATAACCGCTATTGCCTTCAACTTCCCATGTTACATATAATAAACCAGCAGAGGTATCATCCTCAGCAAATTCATTCAAAATTTTAGTAGGAGGATTTGGATAAGGCAGAGGGCTATTTTTTAACGTTGATTTAATAAGCTCATAAACTGAAGTATCTAACTCATAAGGAGATAAAGCAAGCAAAATGTTTTCACCCTTAGGTAATTTTACATTAGAGCCATTTCCTAATACCAAGAATTCATATAAATATTGAGGATTTTCATGGAAGATATTCCTTACATCCCATTTAAAGAAATTAATAGTGTAAGGTTCGGCTTCATTGCTTTTCATGGAATAAGAAGGCAAATTACTTGTCAAATATGTACCCCATCCAAGCATTGAAGTATCGTTGAAGGGTCTATTATATATATAAGAAAATGGAGGCCATACAGCAGTTATCGGTCCTGTTTTTTTATAACCTGAATAAGTTACGTTCATTTGCAAAATTAATTTGTTATTCTGAACGTAGTTAAAGTAATCTGAAAATTTCATGGAAACTGTTTTCGGAAAGTATATGCTAGTTTTGTTATTGTAATCCGATATGGAAAAGCTAATGATTGGTTCTAAATAATTTCCTATCCTTGAATATTCAGGACCTCTATGCATGAACAAACCTAATATGTTCATATTATCTAGCAACCATTTCTCTAAATCTCTATAAGGATCTGCTTTTGCATAGGCTTCCTTTAGAATAGCTGTGTTTAGCAATATTAACGATACTAAAGCGAAAGCAAGAATTTTTTTAAGCATGTCTTTTCACATCGACAATAAAGTAATCATTCTCGCTTCCGCCTTTATAGCTGCTAAACTTTTTATAATCGAGATTATGATTTTGCATAACTTTCTTATATTTAAATTTTTCTTTGTTAAAATATAATAGATAATCTTAATTATCAAAATGTTTATATATTGGTTTACAAAATGAGTTTTTAATTGATTACTTATGCTTCAATTTTTCCAATATGTCTCTAGCTTTATAACCTACTCTTTTCTTCAATTTAGAAATCCAAAGAATTTGTTCGATTTCTTTTTCAAGTTCCTCAATACTAATAAATCCTAACGCTGCTAGCTTCATTGCAGCAGACCAAGCATATAATCTAACGTTTATTTTTCTATGTCTTAAAAATTCTTTAAACCTTTCCTTATCTTCTAAACTAAAAATTCCTTCACTTACCAATTTTACGAACAACCTCCATGATTTCCTTCTAATCGTTCCGATTCTGCTTTTTAAAAGTCTCCAAAAAGAATTTCTAACACTAATAACATATTCCTTGCTTACAAATCCTAGATTTATCATTTCAATTACATTCGACCATGCTGAAAACTTCAACTTATCAGAATTTGCAGTTAAGGTTCTTTCAACACCTTCAATTCCAAACTTTTTATACAATTCGAGATTTTTCCAAGCGTCATTTCTAACGCCTCTTAACCTATGCCAGAGAAGCGATCTTAAATAATTTTTTTCTTTAATACTTGGTTCAAAGGATCCAGAATTAGCTATTAAATTCAATGCTTCCCATGCAATTTTTCTCTCTTCACTATTTAAGCTTTGTAATTTTGAAAAAATTTTCCCCTTTAAAGAAATTAGTTTGTCTATATCCTTATTTTGAACATATTGCTCTATTTCCATTTGCTTATAAGTTATTTAATACAAAAAATATTTTAATAATATGAGTAGCTGGGAAATTAAAGAAGGAGAAGAACAAATAAGCAGAGATATTGAAAGAGCAGAAGAGTATCAGCAATTGACTGCAAGAGCAACAGTTATAAGTGCAAATAAGTTTGAGCTTAGCACAGGATTGACGATCGCAGCAAGATATGCTGATAAGCTAAGAAGAGTAGCTATCGTTGCTTTAGGAAAGATAGTACCTAGAGATGTAATTATAAGGGATATAGCGAACTTAAATAAGATACTTTACGAAGAACTCGTCAATAAGATGAAAATAGATAAGCTTGAAGTTGTGAAAATAGTTGTAGATGTAATATACGATCAAGCTTCAAACAAGTTGAATTTTGAAAACATTAGAATAAGTAAATATTATTCTGAAGAAAAGATTAAAAGTATTATAAAAGAATATGAAGATAAAATAAATTCATTAGAAGAAGAAAATAAAAAGCTAAAAAATGAGATAAATTCTCTACAAACACAACTAAATAATATAAAAGAAGTATTAAATAAAATTGCTCAAGCTTTAGAATCAGTAAAATAATTTAAAATTTTCAGTAAAATAATTTAAAATTTTTTCTGCATCATCATAATTCGGTATATTTTCATTATCTCCTCGAACTGTTAATACAAGGGCGGCAGCGCTCATAGCATGTTTCAAAGCTTTAGATATAGTTTCACCTTTCAAACAAAGAGCTATGAAAGTTCCTCCCATTGCATCTCCAGCACCTGTAGGATCTTCGATTAAAACATCATAGCTTTTCTCAAAGAATTTGTTATTTTCATCAAATGCAATCGCTCCTTCAGGACCTAGTTTATAAAGTAGAACTTTAATACCTTGCTTCCTATAAATTCGATATGCTTCATCAGGATTCGTCACTCCCAATAGAATTCTTGTATCAGAAGGATCAGTAATTAAACATTCAACGTCGAATTTCTTGAATAATTCCATTATATGTTTTTTAGCTTCTTCTTCATTCCACAGTTTAAGTCTTATATTTGTATCGAAGCTTCTATATTTTGCAAGTTCAAAAGCCTTGAATACAGCATTCCTAGCACTTTCGCTTATGGCTAAAGTTATTCCAGAAGAATGAACAATTCTCGATTTCTTAATATAGTTTTCATCGATATCATCAGGACTCAATCTACTTCCTGCGCTTCCTTTTCTATAATAGATTAGTTCACTTTTATTGAAAACAGGATATCCTCTTTGAACAAAATAAACGCCAGTAAAAGAATCATCAATCTTTATTTGGCTAACATCTACATTCTGAGACCTAGCATATTCAATGATGTTTCTTCCAAATTCGTCATTTCCAACTCTTGCAATCAATCCTGCACTAAGCCCATTCCTTGCTAAAGCAATACAATAGTTTAGCTCTGATCCTGCAATGTGCTTTTCGAAATAATTGACGAATCTTAAAGGACCTTTTGTTAAAGCATTGAATTGTACTAAAGGTTCTCCTATTGCAACGAAATCCATCATTCTTTAATTATTTTCATTTCAATAAGTTCTTCCTTCATTTTTTTCAAATTATTTAACAAAGCATTTTTTTTCATCATCTTCAAGCTCGAAAATAGGAGCTCGAGGTTTACCTAAATTATAGCCTTGAAAATATTCGCAAAGAACATAATTTGCAGACAGATTGCCAAAACTCCTCAAAGTTTCTATTATTTCGCTTAATATTTTTTGAAACTTTAAAGCTTCTTTTATTTTTCCTTCAATAATTGAGTTTTTCATCTTTACTAATAATTCTGGCAAATAATTTGTGCTAGAAGCTACACTACCATCTAAGCCTAATAATAAAGAAGCAGCTACGAGTAAACCTAAAATTATGTATCTAGTCATGATATGTTTCTAGATTTTTCATTAGGATAATAAACTTGATTAACATGCTAAATTTAGATATCACATGCTTACTCATTGCTTTGTCTAGGAACAATAGGCGTGTTCTTATCAGTTCAAAACGACCAATACTTCTGCTGCTTAGTAATGACTTTCTAGTTCGATTATGCTTACTATCAATCCTGAATGAGGAAATATGTGAGGAAAGTTTCCTCTAGGTTCTAATGTATCGCTATCAACATGCTCTCCGAAAAGCATTAAGTCTGTTGAACATTCAATCATTTTCCTTATAACTTTTCTAGCTTTCTCAAGCTCTTGTAGCCTTATATATATTCTTGCAAGCCAAGATGAACAGAGTAAAAAAGGATGTTGCGCTTTGCCTAGAAAATCTCTTTTATATCTAAGGAGAAGTCCAAAGGAAACTTGTAATTCGTTTTCTATTCGCTTTAATGTAGAAAGGAATCTAGGATCATCGGCATTAATGAAATCATATAAAGGAAGAGTTAGAAGAGAGGCATCGATATCTTTGGAACCATAGTACTTAACAAAAGAGTTGGTCTCTTTAGAATAACCATTTGTTAAAATATCCTGTTTTATTTCTTCTGATACCGCTTTACATTCATAAGATAAATCATTATAACCCAATCTTGAAAATATTTTATAGGCTCTGTCCATTGCAACCCAGTTCATTAATTTTGTATGAACGAAATGTTCTTCTACACCCCTTTCTTCCCAAAGACTGGTGCTTTTACTTCTCCAGGATTTCTTGACCCAATCAACTATCGCCTCGATAACCCACAAATTCTGAATCATATAATCTATGTCGTAGGTAGCCAAGAAATACTCATAAAGGCAGTTCATGAAACTTCCTTCGATATCCATTTGAAGCTGAAGATATGCAGAATTACCGATCCTTACAGGGCTTGAGTTCTTGTATCCATCAAGCCATTCAATTTCATCTTCAGCAATAGGCTCTGTTCCATCAACAGGATATAATGGGTGATCAAAAGGTTTAGAAGACGGATCTACTATGCTAATTAAGAAATCAAGGCCTTGCCTAGCTTGTGTGATCAAATTAGCTTTAATTAATGCTTCAATCGCATATGTCGCATCTCTTACCCAAACATACCGATAATCCCAATTTCTATCAGAACCTATCACTTCAGGTAAGGAAGTAGTTGGAGAAGCAATTATTCCGCCCGAAGATCTGTACATCAAAGCTAATATTGTAACCAAAGATCTTATATAAGCATTTCTGAATTCCTCATTTACAGGCTTCGCTCTTTTTATAATGTTTTCCCAAAAAAGCAAGAAACGTTGCAAAACTTCATAAGGATCAGGATAAACTACTGCTCTTTGACTAAATAAACCATATCTTAAATCCCTTGTATAAAGCAAAAACAAATATCCTTTTCCTTGTTTTACAATAAGTTTTGTTAGATTTTCAAGCGTATAGTTGCCGTTTATCATTAATTCCAATCCTTCTTTGGTCGTAGGATTCTTGAAAATCAAACCTTTATCTACGACTTTAATGCCAGGATTTATTAAACCATAGTTGAATACAGGCTTGATATCTACAATAAAAGGTATTTCAGATTCGAATAACCTAATTATGGCAGGTAAACCTAAAGGCAAAAAGTCAATTAATTTAAGCATTCCTTTATTGCATGAAAAAATTGTTTCCAAGGCTGTGGTGTTTCCAATATACGATACTCTGACTTCGCATTCTTCAAGAGGCTTGATTTGGTAATACCCTCCTTTTTCTTTATCTAAAATTCTTGTGAATAATGATGGAGAATCAAACCTAGGACATGGAAACCACTCGATGCTTCCATTTAACTCCAATGCTGAAGTAAATCCATTGCTTAAAAAAGCGTAATATTGAACTACCATTTGATTAAATCTTCTAAAATCAAATTTAAATTTTCATAGTCGCTTATAAAGCGTTTTACAGCAGCCAAAGTAAATTTTTTAAATTGAATACGATTGTATTAGGAAATCTCTTAAATTTTTTTCAAGATTTTTACTTTGATTTATAAATCTTTTCAAACCAATCCCTTTGGCATGTTAAAGGAATTAGTAATATAAGCAATGAATGAAAACATCTTCTATGCACTATAATAATGCTCAACAAATATTTGAAATATTCTCTCTTGAAAATTATAATATTACGATAGAAAAGATAATTGAGAGAAAAAAAGTATACTTTGGAAATCTTTTCTTATCATCTGGAGTGACTAGTGTTTTATTTACTAAAATGCAGATGATTAACAATGTTAATGACCTAATCATATATTCAATAAAATTTACATGGCTACTTCCTTTACCGATTTTTGCACTAGCTAATATAGGAAAATATAAAATTCTAAACAAAGAATATCTGGAAATTAATATTGAAAAAATAAAAAAAGATAAAAACCTATCAAAAGTTAAAATAATTTTTCAAATTGTTACAAAAGGACAAAATATTAAAGTACTAGAAAGATCTATTTTATCAATAAAATATTGGGTTAAAAAAATATTTGAAAGATATAATATTATAATAAACAATGAAATATGGGTAATTGTAGATGAAGAGTATAAAGATAACGTAAAATTTCTTAGAAAATATGATGTAAAAATAATTGAAGTCCCTAAAAATTTCAATACTAATAATAATACGAAATATAAAGCACGGGCATTGCATTATGCAAATCTATTGAGGAGAGAAATGGAAATTAACAGTTCTTCAACTTGGATTTATCATCAAGATGAAGAAACATGCGTTGGAGAAGATACAATATTAGGTATTTTGGATTTCATTTCCAGTCGAGACAAATTGATTGGTTGCGGTATAATCCTTTATCCTTTGGATTGGGAAAATAAGGTAACTTATGCAGAGGAACTTTTAAGATCATCCGATGATTTAAGAATTTTATCCCTTATTAAAGATGGAAAGCTTCCTTTTGGATATCATGGTTCACATTTTTTAGTAAGAGCTGATATAGAAGATGAAATTGGATGGGATTATGGTGAAAATAAAGCTGAAGATATGCTTTTCCATCTAAAAGCACAAGCAAAATTCTCAAAAAATATAGGATTTCTTAAAGGTTTTGCATATGAAAAAGCTCCATCAACAATTAAAGATTTCTTAAAACAAAGGACTAGATGGTTGAAAGGTTCGTTTGATACTTTGAAAAGCAATGAATTAACTTTTAATCACAAATTAATGGTAATTCTTTCTTTGATAGTTTGGTATGCTTCAATTCCTTCAACAATAATTTCAATAATTTCTCCATTCTATCAAGGAGGTATATCACCTTTTTTAGGTTTCACTGTAGGATTTGTTTGGTATTCGTTAATAGACAATTATAAACTAGCTTATGAGTTGAACTCAATTTACTTAGGTGGAGAAATAAAAATAACAAGGTTAATAATTAACATGATTGCAGGTGCTCTTCTAGAAGCATTTGTTCCTTGGTATGCACTGTTTCATAAAACAAAAGGTTTCGAAGTAATTAAAAAGGATTAAACCTCGTATCCAGCAATCTTTGTCCTAACTTTAAACGTTTTTCCCATTCTATCTACTAGTAATTCAACTTCACTTCCAAAGCCTTTGCTTTCAAGTACCACTTGAAGCTCGATTGGATTGTTTACCTTTCTTCCATCTGCTTCTATAATTATATCTCCTTGCATTATTGCTAGCTTTGCAGGACTCCTTGGAGATACTCTAACTACTAACAATCCTTCACTTCTGCTTAAACCATAGTATGCTGCAATAGCTTTGTTTATAGCCATAACTACCAATCCTAAAAATGGTCTTATATAACGCCCGAATCTAATATAAGAATTCAACAAGCCTTGCATTAGCTCAGCAGGTATTGCAAAACCTATTCCTTGTGCAAAAGGAATCATAGCTGTAACAATTCCTATTGCCTCTCCTTTAATGTTGACTAAAGGTCCTCCACTATTACCAGGATTTACAGCTGCATCAGTTTGCAATACATATAATGCCTCGCCTAAAGGTGAAACGATCGTTCTTCCTGTACCACTTATTACACCTAATGTAATGCTTCGAAGACCTAAAGGATTACCTATTGCAAAAACCATTTCGCCTAAACTATAAAATGTTGATATTTTAAGTGGAGGTATGGAAAGATTGGATTTGAGCAAGGCTAAATCATAAAAAGGATTCGTAGCCACTACGTGAGCCAATTCAATATTACCTTCCTTATCTATAAGCAATATTTCTCTTGAATTCCTAATAACATGATAAGAGGTTAAGAAATGATTTTCGAAAACACAAAAACCTGAACCAATACCTTCTCTAACTGCAGGAGACAAGAATTCATCCAATGCTATTTCTCTTGTCAATATGGCTACGACAGATTTGCTCGCATTTTCAGCTAGTTCTTTAATCTCCTCATTTATTTTTTCTAGCATAATATAAATTATAAAACAAAGTATATGATTATTTAGTTAGCAAGCTTTCATAAAGCTCAACTATAATTTGAGAGATTCTTTCTATATCGAACTTTTCTGCAGTTAAATAAGCTTCATTGCACATATTTTTATATTCATCATCCATTTTCATCATTTTAATAATAGCTTTAGCTAATTCATTAGCATCCTCAGCTTTGAAGAGAATACCATTTTTCTCATTTACAATTTCAGGTATTCCTCCAACTCTTGAAGCAATTACTGGCTTACTGCATGCAAAAGCTTCAAGAATTACAAGACCGAAAGGTTCAAATCTTGAAGGAAGAACTAATGCTCTGCAATTGTGATAATACTTAATTAATTCTTCTTTACTAACGTTTCCTAAAATTAATACTTCATTTTCTAAATTTAATTCTTTAATCATTTTAATTATTTTAATTTTATTTTCTGAATGATCTCCTATAATATATAATTTTATATTATTAAATTCTTTTCTTGAGATCTTAATAGCTTTTAATAAAATGTCTATTCCTTTTTGATCTATATCAAAT
>Ga0101942_100503_pt1 | contig 13890 bp, 18 predicted proteins | sample DewCreD2012metaG_4_FD_75243 | JGI IMG/M metagenome (GOLD analysis project Ga0101942, IMG submission 75243) | Hot spring sediment bacterial and archeal communities from British Columbia, Canada, to study Microbial Dark Matter (Phase II) - Dewar... ...
TCCCCACGCCACTCCCACTGAAGATCCCGATCCTCTGGCCCTTCCCCAGGGTGAGCAGGCCGTCGATCGCCCGGATCCCGACAGGGAGGGGCTCGGTGATGCGCCTGCGGCTCAGCGGATTGGGAGGCGGCGCTTCCAGCGGGACCTCCTCGGACGCCACGACCGGCCCCTTCCCGTCCAGGGGCTCACCCAGGCCGTCGAGGATGCGCCCGAGGAGCGCCTCCCCTACCTTCACCCCGAGGGGCCGTCGGGTCGCCATGACAAGGCTCCCCGGCCCGATGCCCTGGAGGGTCCCAAGGGGCATGAGGAGCACCCGGCCTTCCCGGAAGCCGACGACCTCCGCGGAAAGCCTGCGGTGCCCCCCACGGTCCTGGATCACACAGGCATCCTGGAGCTTGGCGCTCGGCCCGAAGGACTCCACCACCAGGCCGACGACATCTACGACCTTCCCCACCTGCCGCTTGGGATCGAGGGAGTCCAGGACACGGCGCATCGCCTCGACTTCCCGCTCCAGCCTCTCCTCCGGGAGGGCCGGGGTGGCCGGTTCGCTGCAGGTACCCTGGGCGCCTTTACGGGGAATCATTGCGGATGACCTCTCGGAGGCGCTCGCGGATCTCCTCGAGTTTCGTGGCCACGCGGGCGTCCACAAGGCCTTCGGCGCTCTCCACCAAGCACCCCCCGGGATCGACGGAGGGATCGGCGAGGACGGTCACGCTCCCGCTGCAGCTCGCAGCCCAATCCGGGCGGAGGGCCTCCACTGCGGCCAGATCCTCTGGGTTCACGTACAGGAGGATCCTCTCGTGGCCCGAGACCTGGTGCAGCGCATCCTCTACGACCCCTGCGATGAATGTGCGGTCCACGGAGACCTCACGCTGGATCACCCGCCTGGCGATCTCGACAGCCAGGTCCGGGAGGAGCAGGCGGATCCTCTCCAAAAGCCGCATTCGCTCCTGCTCCACCCTCTCCGCCATCGCGGTGAGGAGCCTCACGGCCCTCTCGACCTCTTCGCTCGCCTCCCGCCGCCCGGCGCGGAGGCCCTCCTCCCTCCCAGCCCTGCGGGCGCCCTCCTCCAGCGCACGGGCCTGGTTCCTCGCCGCCTCCAGGATCCTCTGGGCCTCCACACGCGCAGCGATCAGGACGCGTTCCGCCTCCTCTCCCGCCTCTTCCGCGGGGAGACCGACGCCAGGCGCCACGGGGTCCGCGTCGAGGAGATCCTCTGGAACCTCTGGCGGGATCACGCTGAAAGGCCTGCGCTCGATCCTCGCGTGCTTGATCACCTTCCCGGCCACCGTCTCACCGCCCTTCCAACCGCCGGTTCCTTCCGGAGCCTCCGCTTCATCCAACCAGAACTACGCAATCAACTCCTCCTGGCCCCCGCGGGCGATGACGATCTCCCCGCTCTCCTCCAGCTTGCGGACCGCGTTCACGATCCGCTGCTGCGCCTCCTCCACGTCCCGGACCCGCACCGGCCCCATGAACTCCATGTCCTCCTTGAGCATCTCCGCAGCCCTCTGGCTCATGTTCGAGAAGATCTTCTGCCTTAGCTCCGGGCTCGCCCCCTTCATCGCCAGCGCCAGGTCCTTGCTGTCAACCGCCCGCAGCACCTGCTGGATCGCACGGTCATCGAGGTTCATCAGATCCTCAAACACGAACATCAGCTTCTTCACTTCCTGCGCCAGCTCCGGGTTCTGCGCCTCCAGCGCCTCCAGAATGGTCTTCTCCGTCCCACGGTCGGTGTTGTTGATGATGTCCACCAACGCCTTCACCCCTCCCACCGCCGTGTACTCCTGCGCCGGCAGCGCCGCCACCTTCTGGGCCAGGGCGTTCTCTACCTCCCGCACAACTTCCGGAGTGGTCCGGTCCATCACGGCCAACCGCATGGCCACGTCCACCTGCAGTTCCGCCGGCAGCGAGGAGAGGACGACCGCCGCCTGGAGCGGCCGCAGGTAGGCGAGGATGAGGGCGATGGTCTGGGGATGCTCGTTCTGGATGAGGGAGACGAGCTGCAAGGGGTCCATCCGCCGCAGGTCGTCGAAAGGACTGACCTGCAGGGCGGCGGATAACCTGGCGATGATCTCCTGAGCGCGCTGTGGTCCCAGGGCGCGCTCCAAGACCTCCTGGGCGTAGGTAATCCCTCCCTGGGAGATGTACTGGTGGGCAAGAAGGATCTGCAAGGCCTCCCGGAAGATCAGGTCCCTCTGCTCCGTGGAGACCTTCTGGAGGTTGGCGATCTGGTAGGTCAGCTCCTCGATCTCGTCCTCCCGGAGGTGCTTCATCACCTCGGCGGAGAGCTCTGTCCCAAGGGCCACCAGAAAAATCGCCGCCTTCTGGCGTCCGGTCACAGGATATACGGACGCGGTCGTGCGACTCCTGGGTTTTGTGGTCGCACCTTCGGACTGGCCGGCCTCAGGTGGTGGCACTATCGCCATGGGAACCCGCCCCTACCCAGACGGCACCCGCTCTGGAATCCCCCCTATTCTCATTCATCGGCAGGATCTTGCCGATCTTTGGCGCGCCGGCCCGCAGCTCCCGAAGACTGCCGCCTCCTCGTGCCGGGGGGGAGCCGAGACTTGCGCGGACCCCTGGGGAAGTGCAACAATGGAGGATGCAGGAGAAACGGAGGGGTGGCCGAGTGGTTGAAGGCGGCGGTCTCGAAAACCGCTAGGCGGGTTCTCCTGCCTCGTGGGTTCGAATCCCACCCCCTCCGCCAGCCCTCGCGAGACTGCTACTCTACACATCCCCCTCCCCCGCGGGAGGTTCCGACGGGCCACGCAGGGTGCCTTGCCGACAAACTGCCGACAATCTATTCAAACATCGTTGGGGGGGACAGAGGCGGGACAGCATGGAAAGAGACACGGCAATTGAGGAACGTATTCTGGTCGACGCGGATCGGCCCCTTGAGGATCCAAGGGAGGACCGTCTCGGGTATGCGGATCTCGGGTCATGGATTTCCTGCTGGAGGCGTCTGGGGAGATCCAACGGGAGGTCTTCTGGGCCATCGCCAACCTGTTGAACTTGGAGGTGGACATCCTCTTCCTTGCCGGTTCTCTGTATATCCGGGCCTTGGCCTTGTCATAGGGACGCTTATGCGCAAGGGACAGCCTAGAAGAATCCGCGGCGTGAACCTTTTCGTCGGCGATCTGAATCTGGCGGTGGAATATTATGAGCGTAGGATGGGTTTGGTGCTCGATGGTCGATTTGGTCGCGAGGCCTTCCTATGCTGGAGATCCGGTGGAGAGGACTTCTTGGGACTCTTTCAGGGTCGGAATCGCGGTTGGCACCATGTGGAGGTTCGTCTTCTCGCCACAGATTTGACAGAGGCCCTCGACGACTTGGAGTCCCGAGGTCTCATGCCGTTCGTGCAAAGCGCTGGGAGTTCCACGAGTCTCTCTGCCCTACGTGCCAGGATGCCGCGAAGTATCTCGGTTTTCACTCCCTTGAGTCGATCACCATTGATCGCCGAAGTGGCGGACCCGGAGGGCCGCATGACCGAGCTCTGGTATCTGGAGGAGGATTATTCCGATATGGAAATACCAGGACTGGTTGCAATAGAGATCAGTAGTGCCAGACAAGAACAGGTTATCGGCTTTTATGAGCGGATAGGATTTCGCCGCACAGGCGCGGCGCTGGAGGCGGCCAGTGGGCAGCGGTTAGTCGTCCATAAGGGAACGGATCGCCAGTGGATCCGAATTGTTGCCACGGTCAGCGACAAGGTCTATGAATCCCTGGCTCACTCGATGCCTGCCTCAGCAGACCGATCCTTTTTGCTCAGGGATCCTGATGGGTACGAGTGGATTGTCCTTCCGGGGGTTTCTCGCCCATGAATCTCAAAACCGCGGTTTTGGCTGCGCTGCAAGCACTGATCTTCTCGACGGCATGCACGCGGGTTAACAGGGTTGTGATCTCGGCAACTGAATACAGGTTTGTGCCAAGTTCTTTGGACGTGCAAAGCGGCCGCGTGTGTATTGAACTTCGAAACGTGGGCCATAGTTCTCACGCCCTGGCCCTTGAGGGTCAACCTGGCAAGGTTATCGTCCATCCTTCGGAGCGGAGGGTGATGATCCTAGATCTGCCGCCAGGTGTATACCGGTTTTCATGTCCCCTCAATGGACATGATACGCTCGGCATGCTTGGGACAATCATCGCGAGACCTTAAGACAAGGCCTTAATCCGGCGATAACACTTTGCACTCGCTTGACGTCATCGTGGAGATGCCTTAATTTTAGGCTCATGGCATAAAAGTATGGGCAGGACCGGAGTTCGACATCTGTAGGTCAAAAATCCCCCTTTCTCATAACTGGATGCTGTTGTGATGCGGGTTTTGCGACGTCCTCCCAGCGGACGGTCACGGATACAGTGCGGATGTTCCTGGTGTGGGCCATAAAGCGGATAGGAAAGGGTCTCGCCACGACGACAACGGTCTCGTTGGCGTTCATGTCCCGGCGTCAACTGCAATGTGCTCTATCACATCTATAGCCGTGTTCAATTGCAACTTGCGCAAGTCCGGTCAGGGAGAGTGTTCCTGAACAACCTTCGTAGCGCCCGAGAGCACGGGAATTGCGACAAGAGAGATCGTGAGAAACGACAGCGCGCTCACGAAGAAGGGTGATCTAAGACCTACCGCTCGACCGAGAAACCCACCCAACACCGCACCTAGCGGAATCGCACCCCACCCAAGAAGTCGGTAAACACTCGTAACCCTCCCCAGGAGCCGGTCAGGGACAATCGCCTGTCGCAGCGAGACGGTGATCACGACCCACACCATCTCGGCGAAGCTGTTGGCGATCCAAACAGCTCCAACGACAATTGTTTGAGAACTAAGGCCCATCGCAAGACATGTAAGTGCTAAAGTGAGCAGGACGAGGACGAGAGATTGACTTATGCCTAGCCTTTGACTGATCCGCCACGCAGAGATACTTCCGACAAAGCTTCCAATCGAACCTGCAGCGAGTAGGAAGCCGTACGCGCCATCATTTAAGTGCAGAATCTCTTGGGCGTATAAGACGAAGATCGCGAACCACGCCATCTGCAGTAAGTTTATGGCACCCAGAATCAACGCGAAAGTTCGAAGCAGGCGATGCCCCCATAACCACTTCAGCGCTTCCCCGATCTCGAACAACAAGCTATGCACAGAGGTAGCGTGGGAATGTCGTGGCCGGAATTGGCCTCGGATGAAGAAGATCAGCGCAGCGGAGAACCCGAAAGAAGCGGCATCAACGACGAAAGGACTCCACGCAGCAAGCGCAAACAAAAGACCACCGACCGCCGGACCTATGAACTTATTCGTGACAACCTCGGCAGCGTAAAGAAAGCCATTCGCACTCGCAAGGTCCTGCTTTGAAACAGTTGCTGGGATAAGCGCCTGTGCAGCATTACCAAAAATGATCTCTCCCACCCCCAACCCGAATGCTATTAGGTACAGGGACGCGTGATCCACGGAGCGAGTGAATACGAGCAGTCCGAGAACTATCATCACTAGCATCCGGCAAATGTCGATAGTTGCCATAGCCAGACGGCGATCAAGCCGGTCCACTAACGCACCGAAAGTTAGGCCGAACAGAAGCCAAGGCAAGAAGTTGGCCGTGGAGAGTCCGGCAACGAGTAACGGATCCCGCGTCAGTGTGGCGATGAGAAGGGGCAGCGCGCTTAAGCGAATCCCGTTCCCCAAGCTAGAAATAGCATGAGCCGTCCAAAACTTTCTGTAATTGGGACTGAGGAAACGGATTTCCCTCATAACCATTAAGGGAGACCTGTTCGGTCAGACGTGTTTGGGATACGTCGCCAAGCTCGGACATACCCACGGAACAGTATGGGCCAAAAGCTCCAACGAGGCGCGCATGTCGAATCTGGACTCACTAAATACGCCTCACGAATCGAAGTACCAAGAATTTGTACACTAACCATGACCGTGCGACTTTACGCTTCATAACCACTAGCTCTGGCAACTGCGGCATCCGTCGGATCCTCGGCCGTGACTACGACCTTGCACATTTTCGCCGCCTGCTCAAGCGTCGCAGCGACCGTCTCGTACTCGGGGTGCCGCGCGACGACTGCCGCGATCCGCGCTGTGAGGAAACCCCGAGGAGGCAAGAGAACGCTACCTCCAGGAGGAGTCTCGAGGAAGACATGTTCAACATCCCATAAGGCAAGAACTTTCTCGATCCCATGAATGCCGGCAAAACGGCCTTCAGTCTCCGCCAAAAGGAAGCGAACGCCTGCCGCGCCGATAGTCTGCTTAGGTTCGGATGAGGGTCTGTGTCCTGTCACAAGCCGAAGAAGCTCCCCGAAGAAATCGATCCCTTTGCTCATCGTTACAAGGTGTGAAGTGATGTAGTCTCCCCCGACTCGCGCGGCCACCTCGCCGAGTCGAAAGCCCGCTGGAGTCAGCTTGCCCTCCAGATGGAATGCACAATAGTCGAGACCCAGCGTCTTCACAACCAATCTAGTCTTGCTCACGATCTCCTCCCGGTCTGACGCCGGTAGTCTAGAGGGGTGGATGTGTTGGAGTTCAAGATGCCAGGGCTCCGTAGTCCACTTATCTGTGATTCCCACTACCGATACCTCTCCATCGAAAATCCATCCCTCTACGCTAACTTCAGGGCCTGGTACAAACTCTTCGAGAATCAGCTCGTTCCCGTAGTGACGAAAGATCGGATCGAATTCAGGACGAGCAATCTCTTGAAGCTTCCCAAAGGCCCATTCGACATCTTCCTGTTTGTGCAGCTCGAAAATTCCTTTGCTGCCTGAAGCGCCGACCGGTTTCAGCACCGCGGGAAATCCGATTTATCTGATTGCAGCTTCGAGATCCTGCCGCGTTCTTACCCGAGCGTGACGAGGGACGAGCCCTGGAATGTGGTCAAGCGCTTGCTTCATCTCGAACTTATTACGCGCGCGACGCGCTGCGGGAGGAGTCGGAGCGCGAAGACCTAGCATTTCGCCGATATGTGCAACAAGTTCCACGTCGCGGTCCGCCCACGTGATAACCCCCTCGATCCGGAATCGAGAAGCTAGAGAGCGAGCCGCGGCAAGCGCCTTCTCGAAATCATATGTATCCACAACCTCGCTCCCTGCTATTAGCTGCGCGACATGCGGCGGCAGATTGTCCGTTAGGAGCACAATGTCGTACCCAAGCCGACGCCCTGCGAGAAGTATTTGCCTCGCTTCCTGGGGAGCGCGTCGCAAATTCACGAACAGAACCACAGGTTTGCTCAACACTCACACCTCCTTAAACGGGATGTGTTCTCTCCTCATCCCAGCAAATACTACTGAACATCCGCAATTTGATTGACGGCCTCTCTCGATCCCACTACCGCAGCCCCGGATGCTCACCCTCGGCCCAATAACCCCAAGAACGCAGATCTTGCAATCCGATGACGAACATCCGCTCATGGATCGACCCCGCTCCCGATTGGTACCTGCTCCCTCAATCCAGCTAGAAGCAACTTGAGCTCATTCTGTTCGTATTCATCCGGTTTAACATAACCATACAAAGGGACCCCTCGGCATCCTCGCGATATCTTTGCATCAAGGCTTCCTATCCCGTACTCGATCCGCTTCACGCCATTGCGAATTGCATATTTCACCGGCTCGTAAAACACCACCGCGAAGTAAAGCGGGAGTTTCCTCTGAAACCCGTAATCGAAGCTGACGTTTCTCGGATAGAGCTCCTGGCGCCAGTGCGCAAGGGCCGCAAATCCGCGGATAACATCGCCGCATGCGGCCATCGCGACGACGCTCTCGTGGGGGAGATAGACGGCCAGAGTTCGGAGGTTCCGCTCAAGCTGCTCGCGAGTCCGCGGCCCCCCGTACTTCCGGACAAGCTGCAACTCCAGCTCGACCAATATCGGCATTAAATCCTCCGTTAGTTGTCGTATTTCGGTCACGACTCCTGCATCGCCCAGCTTGCGCAATTCACGCCGAATCACAACGCGCCGGTAACTGCTGAACTGACCCAAGTAGCCATCAAAGTCTGACCAAGAGATATCCAGCACGCAGCGATAGGTATGAAAGAACTCTGCGAAATTGGCAGCCCGAAGCCGTTCCCTCAGAATCGCATCATCAGCATCGACATAAAGAAATGAAAACGATCGCGAACCGATGCTGCTAGCCGTTTCCTCTGCAGCTGATAGTAACTGATCAACTAGCCCACGCTGTAAGTCCTCGTTCATGCCCGACAGCCGCGGAACTCTTGAGTACGCAGCCTGTCGGCCACCGCAAAGAAGATTCGGCAGCAATCTATAGAAGAACCCACCGTCATGCAGACGATCTGGTTCACGGCGGGTGACCAGGTGGAGCAGCACTTTGTCAATCCATGTGAACACCAGCGGAGCATGCTCGTCAATCTGATAGCACACCAGCTCTGCAAGCGCCTACTGACGAATTGGATATTTAGCCAATAAGTAGACAGCCGGACTAGGCGTCGCGATTTCCGCGACGCGCAGCCACCCCGTTGATACGTAGAAATCGCCCTGCCCGAGAATACTATCCCACCCGCTCAATAGCAGCTGCTGAACTGAGGAGTAATGCTCAAGCGTCGCTTCCCTCATGGTTTTCATCTGGCATCTGAGAAGTACAAATTCTTAAACCTATGGCTCAAGAGGAAGATCACATTGGAACCGTTGATCCCAATGCGCACCTCAGCAGCACGCATCGGGGCTAGACTTTTCCAGTAGTAGCTAGCGGAACATCTCCAAGGGTGCCACCAGCTTTCTCGCGCACGATCTGCTCCATCCGTTCCTCGTAGAAGAAACGAGCATCGCCGAAAGCAGGAACCAAGTCAGTGAACCACGTTGCCGATGGGTCGAAACGCGCGAAGAAAGGCCAACCTTCCCAGTCAGGGTCTCGAGCCCGCAAGAAACGAAGCACAAAAACGCGTTCCCCCTGGATCGTAGAGATCCCATCAATAATCACCTTGCCCGGAGTGGCCGACATCACAGGACCGCGAACCGTCCGGGCCACACCCGACACACGTCTGTAGGCGTCCCGAAAGATATTGAATGCGCACAGAAGGGGAATCTCAAAGTAATTCTTCGGGCCCGTGTCTCGCTCGATGAACATGTAATAGGGGACGCAACCTAACTTTAGCTCCGCTTGCCAGAGGTCGGCCCAGATATCGGCCGAGTCGTTGACTCGTCGAATTACCGGCGCTTGGCAGAAAATCACAGCACCCGTGCTCCGGATCCGACACACAGCCTCTTGAGCAGCCGAAGGCAAAAGCTCCCTGGGACGACTATAGTGAGTTACAACCACCAGCTGCCGGCCCGCGCGTTGTACTCGTTCAAAAAGAAGAAGCACGGCGTCGGCATCATCGTCTGAGGTAAAACGATAAGGCCAATACGCCGTCGCCTTCGTGCCAATCCGGATTGTCTGCAGCGACTCAAGCTGCGGGTCAAGAAGTGGCTCAATATATCGCTCAAGATTAGACGCACTCATGATCATTGGATCCCCGCCGGTGATGAATAGGCCCGACACTTCCGGATGTCTGAGGAGATAGGCGCGGACGAGTTCGACGTCTCTTGACGCAAACTTCAGGTCGGGCTTGCCCACGATCTCTTCCAGATGCTGTCTTCCCAAAGCTCGGTACTTCGGGTTACGAGCATCACCCTCTAGAAGATGAAGATGGCCGCTCATCTCATCCCCCAACCGTGACCACAGAGATCCACTAGCCGCCATGCTTAATGTTTGGGTCGCAGGTCATCTTCATATAGCCCCAACGATTGCCTCGATGGGGGTGATCCCACCGGAGGCGTTGAGGAACGTGAGACCCTCCGGCAGTGGGTGCAGCGCCGGAAGACCGCTCAGGCCTTGGCCCTGCGTGCCCGGCTGATCTTGGCCGCGGCGGACGGGGTGTCGAACCTACCTGGGTGTCCACAGCCGCTCTCGGTACCCGTTCCGGTAGGTCTTGCGCTCCGGCGTGCGCTCATAGCGCCCCGCCCCAGTCTGCTCCCGGACCTCCGCCTCCATGAACGCCTCCGCCAGCAGGCGGACACCCTCCCGCAGCGCATCCACCTGGATATCGTCCCGGTACTGGCGGATCAGCTCCAAAAGTGCCATTCTAAAATCGCCGGCCACCGGTGGCCTCACCAGCATCCCTCCCTTCGTGTTGGGTTGCCACCCCGAAGGGAAGCCGCCGGTGGCTGGCTCTGTCAAGGCCACCCCGGGCCCTCTACCGAGGCCCAGATTTTACACTTGTGTTGGAAGTCAAGAGGCTGCCGGACAGAGTTGCTTCGAATGAAGCTCTCCTACCCCCGGAATGGTCATCAGCAGGTGCACCGCGGGCTCGTCGACAACTCGTGCAGCGATGGAAGCCGTAAGGGCCTTCTCCTGCTCTTCTAAGGCCTGAGCTGCGGCCAGCACGCTGACCAGGATGGCTTGCCGGCTCACCCTCCGCTCTGCGCTCCGCCTCCGCCCGCATACTACGGGCGAGTTAATTGGCCGCTCAATCCACTCCCTCCTCCTGCCCGGCAGCCTCCTTGATTATATGAAAGGGCCGCGCCTCCCCGCGTGGTATTTCACGCGGGAGAAAGAACTTCAAGCGGCGGAAGACGCGAAAGGAGGCGCAGCCATATGGAGTATATCGCACTTGACGCCCATAAACAATATACGTGGGCCCGGGTGGAGCTCCCTGACGGCACGGTCGTCCAGGAGAAGCGGATCCCTTACGAGCGTGGGGCAATCCGCAGATTCCTGGCGAGCTGTGAGCCTGGCTCACCGGTGGCAGTCGAGATCATCGGGAGCTGGTACTGGATCGTCGACGAGGTTGAGGAGGCAGGCTTCTTCCCTCAACTGGTGCATGCCCACAAGGCGAAGCTGATGTTGGGACAGGTGAGCAAGATAGACCGGTTAGGCTGATGGAGAAGGGAATTACACATGCTCCTCCAGAAGGAGTGTTCCGCCTCCCGTCCGCCACTAGCCGCGGACCTCGCGTTCGGCGAGCGCGATGCCCCCGATGCGCGTCCCCCAGGCGATCCAGACCAGCGCCACGACGAGCACACCCAGTGCCGCTACCCGAAACACCGTGCCGACGGGGAGCGCGGACAGCGCCTGGCCCGCCAACGCGGCCGCCAGAGGCAGCGCCAGCTTGACCAGGGACCCCATGGTGGCGAAGACTCGGCCCTTGTAGTCTTGAGGAACGATCCGCTGCAGGCGAGTGACCAGCGGGATCTGAATGAACGGCACACTCATCCCCAGGGCGACGGTGACCAGGAGCGCCAGTTCCAGCATGCGCAGCAGGCTCAACCCGGCCAGGGTGAGCGTCATCCCCACCAGTCCAAGCGCGATCGAGCGCACGTGGGGGAGCCGGTCGCCGATCGCCCCCGCAAGCCCGTTTCCGAGGAGCATCCCGGCGGCGATGGCCGCCGCCAGGAGCCCGTAGCCCGTGACCCCTCCTTGGAGGACCGTGCGAGAGAACACTGGGAAGACGACGTTGGCGGGACTCAAGACCAAGTTGACGAAGAAGGCCAGCCCGGTCAGCGCCAGGACCTCGCGGCCTCGCAGGATGAAGCGAAAGCCCTCCAGCATGTCCCGGAGGACCGCGGACACCACCAGTCCCCGCCCGAACAGAAGGGTCGGTGCAAACCGGACTAGGGACAGGGCGGCCGCCGCGATCAGGAAGGTTAGACCGTCCAGGACGAGGGCGACCGGTGCGCCGACGGCCGCGAGGACCACCCCCGCGAGGCTGGACCCCAGGATGAGGCTCATCTGCAGCGTGCTCTGGAGGATGCTGGTGGCGGCAGGGAGCGCGCCGTCGGGGACGAGCGTCGGTAACATCACCTGCATGGCCGGCCCATAGACGGCCTCCAGAGCGCCCAGCAAGACCACGACTGCGTAGAGGTGCCAGACGGCCAGCAGCCCCTGGCGGTGAACGGCAAAGACGGCGATGAGGAGAAGCCCCCGCAACAGGTCGGCGCCGATCAGGAGGCGACGCTTGTTCGACCGGTCCACGATGGTCCCCGCCACGGGGCCCAGGAGCTTAGGCACCCCTTCTAGGGCGATGATCGTCCCGGCCACGGCCGGCGATCCCGTCATCTCCAGCGCCAACCACATCAGGCCGATGGCGAGGAAGGCATCTCCGACGTAGGACTGGGCAAGGCCGGCCCAGAGGACAGTAAAGTTGCGGTTCCACAGGCGGGTGGGGCTAGCCGAGGCTGTGGCCGTCGTCATCACGCCCTCCTTCTATCGGTACCGGGTAGAGGGCAAAGACAAGTGCAAAACTGTCCAGGGCGCCCTCCTCCTCGGCCGCATTGAACTCCACCGCGAGTTGACGCAGACGATCGGAAAAGCGTCGTGCTGTCTCCGACCGCATGTGGACCTGGACGAGCGTGAGCACGGCCGGCGACGAAGGATCCGGGGTGGTCAGAGCGTGCCGGGCATCGCGCTGGAGAGCGTCAATGATAAGTTGCATGGCCTCATGGGCGTGGCCGGACTCCGGGTTCAACGAGAGGGCGACATCCTGTACGGTAGCCACGTAGTAGGTCCCACGCGTCCCGGTTCGCGGGACTCCTCATGGACCGCAACTAGGCCTTGCTGCAAAGCAGTCATTCTCCATTCCTCCCTTTCGTTCCTGCCATCCGCGCGCGTTCAGAGCAGCGCCAACAGGTCTTCCTGTCGGGGGCCGAGGCTGGCAATCGCCAGGTTATCCGGGACGAACATTTCGCAGGCGACGCACAGGACCTGAGCTGGTTCGACGGTCCTCAAGCGCCTCACCTCGTGGTCGACGAAAAACTGGATCAAGTGAAAGATTTCGCGGACGCTGCCCGTGTCGCACTCGCCCCGGATCACGATGTACCCTCCAAGGGCGTAGGCCACCGGGAATGCGTGAACCAGATAGATGAGTTCCCGGGTCTCGCGAAGGACTCGGAAGAGCCGCGACCGCCTCAGCTCGCACGTTGTCCAGGAAAGGCGTGCGCTTCTCTAACCAGTCCCGTTCCTCCACGAACGCCCGGCTGATGGAGACGTCGTACTTGAGGGAGAGGTGGAAGACGAGTTGCCCGTTCTGTCCACCTCGGCCGCGTAGTGTCCGATCCGGTCGAGGACGACGAGAACGTCCACGTCCCTCCGGGCCGCCTCGCTGGCCGGCCCGAGGACAGCCCAGGGCTTGCCCTCTGGCTGTTGTGGTACGTCACCCTACGATGCCCGAAAATGCCCGCAACCAGCGCTTTTTCGAAAATCTGGTGTCAAACTCGGAGACCTAGCTCATCCCCTCCAGGCGGTCAAAAAGGGATCTCCGAGAGGTTCCTCGAACAACACAGAAGGAACCGCCGCAGGGAATCGTTATCCTCCAGCAGGAGGAGGGACCTCTATGCGTGGCGATCGGCGCCTTCCCCCGGGGAGCGGCGGCGGGGTGTTGTCCTTCCTATCCCACGGACTCGCGCTGGCAAGAAGACCGCCTTGAGTTACATTCAGACACTCCGCTCGATGGTCCACGAGATTGCCGAAGGCCTGGAGATCCAAGGGACGAGCTTCCGTCGCTCTCCCGAAACCGACGCCATTGGGGCCGCTTACCTTGCTGCCTTCCTGGACAACCTGGCGAACCGGCTGAAGGAGGAAGATTGACCCTCTCCACTCCCTGTGCTAAGATGGCCCCTGGGACAAACAACCCACAGTAAGGCCTTCGGGGCAGGGTGAGGGTACCGCCCTGCGCGGTCCCAATTCCCGACCGGCGGTATAGCCCGCGAGCCGGGGCTGTTTGGAGAAGGCAGCAGCCTGGTCGGCAGGACCCGGTGAAATTCCGGGGCCGACGGTACAGTCCGGATGGGAGAAGGTCGTTCGGCAGACTCTGGCAGGAGCCTGGCCCATATCCAGGTCAGGAGCGCGCCAGACCTGCGCAGGAGACTCTCGTGCCCGAAGGCCATGCCTTCGGGATTCGGTTTTTATGGGACACCTCCTGGA
>Ga0101942_100506_pt1 | contig 13865 bp, 17 predicted proteins | sample DewCreD2012metaG_4_FD_75243 | JGI IMG/M metagenome (GOLD analysis project Ga0101942, IMG submission 75243) | Hot spring sediment bacterial and archeal communities from British Columbia, Canada, to study Microbial Dark Matter (Phase II) - Dewar... ...
CTCTCTTCCCCTCTGCCCCTCTGCTCCCTTTCTCCTCACTCGCTCAGGAAATGGACATAGTCCAGCTTACGGAGCTTCTTCACCAATTTCTCATCGGCCGTTACGAACGCGCCGTCCACGCGCTCGGCCAACGCACTGAAGACCGCATCGTAGACCGTGACATTGTGGGAGTAGGCGATCTCAATGGCACGACCCATCAGACGCGATGAGGGGGTCACGATGCTGATCCCCATATCGTAGAGGCTCCCAATGGCCTGCTGTACCTTCCGTTGGTCCAGATCTGGCTTATATCGCAGGACATTGGCGATTTCATAGATCAGGAGATCGGGGGCATAGATCCGAAGGTTTCCATCGAGGTAGGCTTGGCGTATCCAAAGAGCCTGATCTCGCAGCACCTCATGCGCTCGGAACCATTTGATGATCACGGAGCTATCCAGGACGACTGAGCCGGTGAGGCGGAGGCTCATCTCCCCTCCCTCCATCGGCGGATCTCGGCCGTTGAGTCCCAATCCTCGAGGGTGTCCTGTCGAGCGAGCGCATCCTGAATGGCCACCGCCTTCCGGACCCTACGGACTTCCAGGTAAAGCCTGACCGCTTCGCGGAGCAATTCGCTTCGGTTGCGATCCTCCTCCTTTGCGACCCGATCGACCTCCGCCAGGAGGTCTTCGGGGAGAGAAACCATGACCTTCACTTTGCTCATCCCAATTCACCCCACCACAAAGATATCCGTTTGGATATAAAATATCAATACCATTCTTCTGCCCTTTACTCCTCTGCCCCCTTTGCCCCTCTTCCCCTCTGCTCCTCAGGCCGAACCTTGACGTGACTCCACACGAGCCCATATAATCAATTCGCCAGGTCTCCGTACTAGACCCGACGACGCGATGACCCCATAGACCCAGTATTTGGGGGGGTACCCAAGCGGCCAACGGGGGCAGACTGTAGATCTGCTGGCGGAACGCCTTCGTAGGTTCGAATCCTACCCCCCCCACCACGCGGGGTTAGCTCAATGGTAGAGCTCCGGCCTTCCAAGCCGGCGATGCGGGTTCGATTCCCGTACCCCGCTCCAACTATGCTCGCAGCGCACTTCCGCCTTTTCGCCTCCTCCGGTTTGCGGACCGCCGGCAGTCAGAGGAAATCAACAGTGTACCCCTGTCAAACCATCCCCGCTTTTCCTCCTCCTTTCGAAGGACCACCCTCCTTCGATCGAGGAACAAAATCATTCTCCCGTTCAGTAGGAACTCCAACGAACATCCGCCAAAACCACCCCTAACCGAAAAGAGAGATCCTTCGCTTCGTTCAGGCCTTCCCGAGGTCATTTGGAGGGTGCGGGACACGGTGGGTCGCCATGCTGGACGGAGTGAAGCATCTCAGCTCAAATGGAATCGGTCGAGGAGATCATCGTCAGCACGCGTGCGGCCAGGGAGCACCCATACCTGGGAGTGCTCGGCCAGAAGATCCACTATGCGGCTGCGTGGTGGCGCATCGTGGGAATCTGCTTGACGCGCACCCCGGACGGCCTTCGCCAGGTCCACTACGTCCTGCAGTTCTTTGGGCCGGCAGGAGGGCGGAAGCGCAGTCTTAAGGGCACGCCGTAGAGGTTCCCCCCTTCCCTCAGACGAGGGAAGGGGGGATCGGGGCACCAGAGGTGCCCCAAGTGGCCAGGAGCTTTCGTTCAAGCTCCGCCGCCATGTTCGGTACAACTGAGAGAGATAGGGTGTTTTCGGGAGGACGAAGAGGAAGATGTACCTCCAAGGGCGGAGCTGTGTCCTTCGGTAACCCTCTCCTACATTTCCAACCAGTTCCCATGGATTGCCGGAAATCAAGAATCGGGGTCGTCCTTCTCCTGACCATTGCCCTGGCTCTCTCTCCCCTCACGGTCTCCTATTCCCAGACCTACGTTATCGGGCCTGGAGATGTCCTCGCCATTGGCGTGTGGGGGTTTGAGAACCTTTCCGCGGAGGTAGAAGTCCTCCCTGACGGCACCGTCGCGCTCCCCCTGATCGGGATCGTGCGCGTTGCGGGGCTCAACCTCGCGCAGGTCCGGGAAGAGCTGACCAAGCGCTACGCCGCCTTCATCAAGAACCCCCAGGTGACGGTGATCGTCAAGAAGAGGGGGACGATCAGTGTAGCTGTCGTGGGGGAGGTGGTCAACCCTGGAGCTGTCGCGCTCCCGCGGGGGGCCCGTGTCCTTGACGCCATCGCGTCCGCAGGGGGGTCACCGAGTTCGCTTCCCTCGACGAGGCCCAGATCATCCGGTCCACGCAGGCGGTGATCCCCCTCAACCTCCAGGCGATCCTCAAGGGGGACCAGCAGGCCAACGTGGAACTCCAGCCCGGCGACGTGATCGTGATCCCCAGGGACCGCACTAACTTGGTGTTCGTCGCGGGACAGGTGAACAAACCAGGGCTCGTCCCCTTGCGGCAGGCGCCCTCCCTCCTTGAGGCGATGGTCCAGGCCGGGGGGTTGACCGAGAAGGCCTCCCTCACCGAAGGCCGGATCATCCGCAAGTCGGGGGAGATCATCCCCCTGGACCTGGAAGCCCTGCTCCTCCGCGGGGACCTCTCCAAGAACATCCCCCTGAAGGCGGGGGACGTCATCTTCATCCCGGAAGGGACCTACCAGATCTACGTCCTGGGAGCGGTGAATAACCCTGGGGCGTTCAAGGTGAGAGGGGAGGTCACGGCCCTTGAGGCGCTCAACCTGGCGGGGGGAATCAACCGGAGCCGGGCCACGGGGAAAGGGCGCATCATCCGTCGGGTCACCTCTGGCGCGCAGGCAGGAGCTCCTGCGACCGAGAGTTCCGTCGTGACCCTGAACCTGGAGCAGTTGCTGCGCAGGGCGGACCTCGGTCAGAACGTCACCCTGCGGCCGGGAGACATCCTCTACGTCGAGGAAGTGGGGCTCCCGAGCATGTTCGAGGTCATCCTGACGATCCTGTCGGGCCTGAAGAACCTAGTCTCGATCTTCCGGTGAAATACTCTAAAACGCTCGTAGTAAGCCACGCAGCGCAGCAAGTGGCGTTATCTTTCCAATGCTCGTAGTAAGCCACGTAGCGAAGCGGAGTGGCGTCGTCCCTAACCTGAAACCTTCCAACTTGCAAACTTTCCAACCTTGCAACCTTCCAACCTGCAACTTTCTGAAACGATGGATCAACAACCCACACTGCGCGACTACCTAGGAATCCTGGACCGCCGCAAGTGGCTGGTCATCCTGGCTTTCCTTGTGACCCTGGCAACGACGGTTGTCATGACGTACAGGGCCGCACCTATCTACCGGACCTCCGCCCGGGTCCTCCTGAGCGGCCCCGCGTACGTCCCCATCGGGGGACAGAAAGAAAATGAGCCGGTCCTGCTCCCCGCCCCCTCCACCATCGATACCATGATCGAAATGATCAAGGGACCGGCGGTAGCCCAAAGAGCTGCCGGGAAGGTGGGCCTCGGCCTTGACGCTAAGGAAGTTCAGAAGCGGCTCACCGTCCAGCGGGTAGGAGGAACAGACCTGATCCAGATCGATGTCGAGGACACTGACCCGATCCGTGCCAAGCACCTGGCCGATGCCGTCGCTGAGGCCACGATCGAGCTGAACCTCGAGGGGCGGCGTCGGCACTTTACCGACGTCCGGCGCTACCTGGAGGCCCAGCTTGCCGCAGCCACGCAGAGGCTGCGGGAGGCAGAGGCAGCTTTAGAGCGGTTCCGGTCCAGGGGAGGGAACGTCTCCCTCTCCCAGGAGTCTGCCCTGAAGCTCCAGAAGCTCTCCGAGTTCGAGGCCCAGCGCGTCACCCTCCAGGTGGACATCAAGAGGCTGGAGGAGGAGATCAAGCAGGCACGCGGGGGGACGGTCGTGGTGGGCACCGGCGGAGAGGGGGCGGCGGAGAGCCCCATCGTCAAGGAGCTGCGGAACCAGCTCGTGAAGCTGGAGGTGGAGCTGGCCGGGCTGCGCAGCCAGTTCACCGACGAGTACCCTGTAGTCAAGGCTACGATGGCGAAGATCCAGGAGACAAGAGAGGCGCTGCGGCGGGAGGCCGCCAACCAGGCCATCTTCCTCGAATCCCAGCTCGCCGCGTTGAGGGCGAGGGACAAAGCCCTGGGGGACATCATCCAGCGGCTCTCGGCGGAAGTTGCGGACGTCCCCGTGCGGGAGCTGGAGCTCGCACGCCTGACGAGGGATCAGAAGGTCGCCGAGGAGAGCTACCTCTTCCTTGCCAGGAAGCTGGAGGAGGCCCGGATCCTCGAGACATCTATCGGGAGCGAGGTCCGGATCGTCTCTGCCGCCGAGGTGCCGAACACCCCGGTGAAGCCGCAGAAGACAAGGAACACGCTCTTTGGCGCCGCGCTGGGGCTGTTCCTGGGAATTGGAGCGGCGTTCCTCGCGGAGTTCCTCGATGATACGTTGAAGACGCCGGAGGATGTGGAGCGGTCCCTGGGTGTCCCTGTGCTCGGGGTCATTCCTGCTACCGGGAGAACTCGGAGCGGGGGCCTGCCCCTCCTGAATGGTCAGGGTTCGCGCTCTCCCCTCATTGAGGCGTTCCGGATTCTCCGGACGAACCTCTCCCTCGCAAATCCCGACCGACCCCTGAAGACTCTCCTCGTGACGAGCCCGATCGTTAATGAAGGGAAGAGCACCACTGCCGCGAACCTGGCGATCAGCTTCGCCCAGGGAGGGAACCAGGTGTGGCTTGTGAACTGCGACCTCCGCCGCCGATTCCTCGACAACTCCTTCCCGAAGCGAGAAGGGGTGGGTTTGAGCACCCTGCTGGCGGGTATGAGCGAGCTGGAAGACGTGATGATCCCTACCGGGGTGGAAGGGCTGAGCTATCTTCCCGCCGGCACGTCTGTCCCCTCTCCTCCGGATCTCCTCGGCTCGCGCCGAATGGAGGCCTTCCTCGGCGCTGCGAGGGAGAGAGCATCGGTCGCCGTCCTCGACAGTCCTCCTGTGGTGGTAGCGGATCCTGTCGTCCTCGCGACGAAAGTGGACGGGGTTCTCCTGGTGGTGAGGGCAGGGCAGACGCCCAAGGGGGTCGCTCGGGAGGCGGTGAAGCAGCTGAAGAGCGCTGGTGGGAACCTCCTCGGCGTCGTCCTGAACGGCGTCCCCACTGGTCGTAGCGGCTACCGCTACGGCTACTACTATGGCCACTACTACACCGACGACGGCAAACGCTAATCGCTCTTTTCGATCATCGCACCCGACGCACTCGATAACCCGTCCTTGGGAGGGCGAGGCTCCTGCCTTGGGAGGGCGAGGCTCCTGCCGAGCCGCTTGGCCGCTTGGTCCACCACCTGGTCTGAGGGACACGACCTCGACACCCGCCTCCGGAGGACCATCGAGGGTCTCCTGATCCTCACCTTGGTGGTCGCTCCCGTTGCGCTGGGTTCCCGTCCTCCCTGGGCCATGGCGCTCGACGGCGTCCTTATCAGCGTGATAGCCGGCCTTTGGACCCTCCGGGTCTCGGCGAAGGGGGGATTGAAGCTGCGGAGGACTCCGCTCGACCTCCCGATCGTTGGGCTGGTCCTCCTGTCGGTGCTCTCCGCGTTCACGTCGATTTATCCCTATGCGAGCATGGTGGAAGTAGCGAGGCTCGCCTCCTACGCCCTCCTGTATTCCGTGATCGTGAACAACCTCCGCGGTCGGACCTCGGCGCACAACGTTCTCACCGCGGTCGTCTTGACGGGCGCGTTCCTGTCGGTGTACGGCATCTACGAGGTAGCCTCCGGCTCCGAGAAGATCCTCTGGGTGGAGAAGCGCGCCTTCCAGGGGAGCATCGGCGCCGTGACGGGCACCTACTGGAACCGGAACCACTTCGGTGGCTTCCTCGTCCTGATCCTGCCGCTTGGGCTTGGGATGGCGTTGCACGAGGTGTCGGACCGGAGATGGCGGGGGGCGGCCTTCTACGGTGTGTTGTCCGCAGCCGTCCTCGCTGGGCTCGTCGGGACCTTCAGCCGGGCGTCCTGGATCGGGGCGATTGCGGCCCTTGCCCTGATGGGCCTCCTGGCCTTGCTCGGTTCCTCCCCCCCCAAGGCCAACAAGCTGGGCGTGCTGGCGGGCGCTGCCGCCCTTACCCTCCTGGTCGCGGGCCTCGCCCCCTGGAAGGCTGTCGACCGTGCCCTCTCCACATTCGAGGCCAGGGACCCGAGCAAGGCCTTCCGCTACCAGGTGCTCCTCTCGAGCCTCCAGATGATCCGTGATCGACCGTTCCTCGGATTCGGGCCCGGCACCTTCCAGTATGCATGGCGTGCCTACAGGCTCCCGAGGCCGGAGAGCATGGGAGATGCAGTCCACGCCCACAACGAGTATGCCCAGTTCGGTGCGGAAATGGGGGTCCTCGCGCCCTTCCTGCTCCTCTGGCTGCTTTTCGCCCATGTCCGGAGCGGCCTCCGTGACCTTGCCCGTGCCGCCCCCTTTTCTCGCAACGTAACTCGGGAGGGCGAGGCTCCTGCCGAGCCGTCCGCTTCCGGAAACCTGGGCCGTGCATACCGTGTCGACTGGATCCTCGCCGCCCTTGTGGCGTCCCCGGTCGGCCTTGCCGTCGCCAATGTCGCCGATTTCCACTGGCACATCCCGGCCACAGCCCTCCTATTTTGGGCCATATTAGGCCTCACGCGCACTTGGCTCGCGTCGGGTTAGGTTTGAAGGTTGGCAAGTTTGAAAGTTGGCAGGTTGGAAAGTTCACAAGTTGACAGGTTTGCAGGTTGGAAGGTGATGGGGACGATCAGGCGGTTTGAGGAGATCGAGGCGTGGCAGACGGCTCGCCAGCTTACGAGACTGGTCTACGCCCTTTCGAACCAGGGCTCGTTTTCGCACGACTTCGCTCTGCGCGACCAAATGCGTCGGGCCGCCGTGTCCATTTTGTCCAACATCGCGGAGGGTTTCGAGAGCCGGACGCAGGCTCTCTTCCTCGAATTCTTGGGCAGGGCGAAGGGTTCGTCGGGGGAGCTGCGGGCCCAAGCCTATGTGGCTCTCGATGCCGGGCACATTGATCAGTCCGCGTTTGAAGAGCTGGTTGCATTGGCGGAGAAATGTAGCCGCCAGATCAGCCGTTTCGCTTCATACCTTCGGGAACACATCCAGGTACGCGATGAAGAACCAGCTTATGATCCCGACACTCTCACCTAACCCAACCTTCCAACGTTCAACCTTGCAACTTTTCAACCTGTCACCGAGCCGTGCCTTCTTAGTGTGGCAGTTTGACTACAGGGTCAGCAGGGGCTATACTCGAAGCGGTTCGCGTATCAGACCAAGCTGGAGGGATGGAAGTGGTGGTTGAGACAGGGTACCCTCATATCATTCTCGACGAGAAGGGAAGGCCGGTCATTGCAGGTACGACTCTGAAGGTGGTCGAGCTGGTTGCTGAGAAGCTGGCCTATGCATGGAGCCCGGAGGAGCTTAAGTTCCAGCATCCTTACCTGACCCTTGGGCAAATTCATGCTGCCTTGGCTTACTACTGGGATCACGCCGAGGAATTGAGCCGTGAGATCGCGGAGCGACTTGAGAGAGTCGAAACACTGCGGAGGACGGTAAAGGAGACACCATCTCCATTAGTGGCCCGCCTTAAGGCTCAGGGGCTACTCTAAAAATGGAATGCCAATTTCCTTCTACATGGACACGCATGTCCCTAGGGCTATCACTTTGGGCCTCCGCCTGCGCTCGGTTGATGTGCTCACGGCCCAGGAGGACAGCGCAGAGACCCTATCCGACTCGGAGTTGTTGGACCGTGCAACACGGCTCAACCGGGTCCTTTTCACGTTTGACGACGACCTGCTTGTAGAGGCCGTTAAGCGTCAGAGAGAAGGAAGGCCATTCAATGGAGTCATCTACGCCCATCCTTTGCGTATCACCATCGGGCAGTGCATCCGCGAGTTAGAACTCATCGCAAAAGCGGGCGATCCACAAGACCTGAAGGATCGTGTGGAGTTTTTACCGCTGTAGTGAGAACTGGGTACCCCTGGCACCAAAGCCCTTGGGCTAGCTTTTTTGGCCGAAGTAGTATGAGATTTGTGCCAAAGGTACAGTACCTAAATCACGGCATCTTTGCTGCTGTGGGTGAATTCCTCTTCAAGCAAAACCTTGCAACGTGCAAACATGAAAACTCGTAGACTTCAACCTTCGGACCTGTAAACTTTAAACCTGTCAACCTTCCAACATGCAAACAATGAAGATTGCCGTCATAGGCCTCGGCCACGTCGGCCTCCCCACCGCCCTAGGCTTAGCCGAACTAGGGTGGGAGGTAGTGGGCGCCGATGACGACAGGGAGAAAGTTGCACGGATCTCCCGTGGCGAAGTCCCCTTTTACGAACCCGGCCTCCGGGAGCTTCTGCTCAGGCACCTCCATAGACCCGATACACCCGACGACCCGATAAACCCGACAGACTCGGTGATCCGGCTACAAGATCAACCCGAATATACTGGCCGTTTCCGCGTCGCCCCTAGCGTCTCGGATGCGATCAAGGCATGCGACGTACTCTTCGTCTGCGTTGGCACCCCCCAGCGGGAGGATGGCTCTGCCGACCTATCCCAGGTGGAGGCCGTGGCCCGTACGATCGCCCAGAACCTGAACGGCTACAAGCTGATCGTGGAGAAGAGTACCACCCCCGTGCGCACCGCCGAGCGCATCAAGCAAACCATCCTCCGCTACACTCCTAACTCCTCACATTCAACTCCTCACTCCTCACTCCTCACTTCGACATTGCCGTTAACCCTGAATTCCTTCGTGAAGGCACCGCCGTGCGCGATTTCTTCAACCCCGACCGCATCGTCATCGGCGTAGAATCCGACCGCGCCCGCGACCTCCTCCTCCAGATCTACCGTCCTTTGCTTGAACGTCTTGCCTCTCACTCCTCACTCCTGACTCCTCACTCCTCACTCCTGACTCCTCACTCCTCACTGGTTGATCCTCACTCTCGCCTTGTCGTAACGGATTTAAACACCGCCGAGATCATCAAACACGCCGCCAACGCCTTCCTCGCCATGAAGATATCCTTCATCAACCTGGTGGCAGACCTATGTGAGGCGACGGGGGCGGACGTCCTAGAGGTGGCTCGCGGCCTCGGGCTTGACCCCCGCATCGGGCCTCACTTCCTGCAGGCCGGGGTCGGGTACGGGGGATACTGCCTCCCCAAAGACCTCAAGGCCTTCATCCGGATCGGTGAGGCTCACGGGGTACCTATGGGATTGTTGAGAGAAGTCGATCGGATCAACGAGGAGAGGCCTAGCCGCTTAGTGGAGAAGCTGCGGAGGGCCCTCTGGGTACTGAGGGGGAAGACCGTGGCGATCTGGGGACTTGCTTTCAAGCCTGGGACGGACGACATCCGGGAGGCCCCCTCCCTGAAGGTGGTACAGAGGCTTCTCGAAGAGGGGTGTCTCCTGCGGTTGTATGACCCGAAGGCCATGGAGGCATTTCGTCTTCTCTTCCCGGAAGAGGGCGGCCGCATCACCTACGCCTCCTCGCCTGAGGCGGCGGCAGAGGGGGCCGATGCCTTGGTCCTTCTGACCGAATGGCCAGAGTTCCGGGATGTAGACTTTCGCGCCCTCCGGGGACGCATGGCGGTCCCCCTGGTGGTGGACGGACGGAACTTCCTGGACCGCGATTATCTTTGCTCCATGGGATTCGAGTACTACGGGATGGGGAGGGGACGCGGGAGAGGGGAATGACCCCTCCTCAGGAGGCCCGCTCCGGTGCTCCAGTGCGCATCCTGCTGGCTATAGGGGCCGGCGCTTGGATGCCCGAGCAGTGGATTGAGGAGGTCTCTTGACGACACCCCTCTGGACGATTGCCTTGGCTTTAGTGACCGCCCTGCTGGCTGCAGTAGGCCAGCTCTTCTTCAAGTGGGGAGCTTCTTCGTCCTCCTTCAGCATGTGGAGTTGGATTCTCAACTGGCAGCTTATCGTAGGGCTAGCTTTACACGGAATCGGGTTCGTCCTGCTTGTGATCGCTCTCAGGCACGGGAACCTTTCAATCCTGTATCCAGTGCTGGCTACCAGCTACATCTGGGTAGCCCTGTTGTCGGTTCACTTCCTGGGCGAGCCCTTGGCTTGGCCCCAGTGGCTGGGCGTGCTCCTCATCCTCGGGGGCGTCAGCCTAATCGTGCGGTAAAGGTCGTAGAAGGGTGGAGGATTCCTGTGTCACATGATGAAAGGCATCCCAAGCTCTCGGTGGTCATCCCTGCCTACAACGAGCGGGACACTATCGAGGAGGTCCTCTACCGGGTTCAAGCCGTGGAGATTGACAAAGAGATCATCGTCGTGGACGACGGCTCCACCGACGGGACACGGGAGTTTCTACAGGAGCTAGCCGAGGCGGCGCGGCACAACCCCGCAGTCCTGACGCTTCCGCGGGACGGCCGCCGGCTCCGTACTGACAATATCCGGGTCTTCTTCCAGGATCGCAACCGGGGCAAAGGGACAGCCCTGCGGCGGGGGTTTCAGGAAGCCCGGGGTGAGATCGTCCTTATCCAGGATGCCGACTTAGAGTACGATCCCCAAGACTATTACAAGCTTATCGAGCCCATCGAGCGCGGGGTCGCGGATGTGGTCTACGGCTCCCGCTTCCACGGCGGCCCCCACCGGGTGCTTTACTTCTGGCATTATACGGCCAACAAATTCCTGACCACCCTCTCCAACATGCTGACGAACCTGAACCTGGCCGACATTTATGTGTGCTACAAGGCCTTCCGCCGGGAGGTCCTGCGAAGCCTGGAGCTCAAGGAGGACCGCTTCGGCTTTGAGCCGGAGGTGACGGCCAAGGTAGCCCGAGGGGGCTGGCGCGTGTACGAAGTCCCCATCTCCTACTACGGCCGGACCTACGAAGAGGGGAAGAAGATCACCTGGAAAGACGGCCTTTGGGGCGTCTGGTGCATCCTGCGCTACAACCTGTTCCGGTGAAGTTTTTGCACTGGTGGCGAACGCGTTCGAGGTACGAGAAGGTCCTCCTTCTTCTCTTTGTGGTTACCATGCCCCTGGTGAACCCATGGGTCCGGGGGGATGGAGTCGGGTATTACGCTTACGTCCGATCCCTCCTCATCGACGGCGACCTCCGCTTCGAGAACGAGTGGTTGGCAGCGAACCCCAGTTTCGTCATGAGCCGGGTGGATGAAGCAGGCCGTCTCAGGCCGGACCAGTACACCCAAACGGGCTATGTGGGGAACCACTTCACGGTGGGGCCTGCCTTGCTCTGGTTCCCGTTCCTCATTCTGGCCCATGGAATCGTCCTCGCCTTGAACCAGATCGGTGTAGTCATCCCCGCGGACGGATACTCCTCGCCTTATGTGGGGACCATGGCGTTGGCCACAGCCTTTTACGGCTTTCTGGGTCTGTGGTTGGCCTTTCGCCTTGCCCGGAGCTATTTTGAGGAACAGTGGGCGTTCTGGGGCACTTTGGGGATCTGGTTCGCCAGCTCTCTTCCCGTGTACATGTACTTCAACCCCTCGTGGTCCCATGCCCACTCAGCTTTCGCCGTGGCCCTCTTTCTGTGGTACTGGCACCGGACTCGAGGCCGAAACGGGGGCTTGGAGCGACGCACACCTGCCCAGTGGGCCCTGTTGGGACTCCTCTCGGGGCTTATGGTTAATGTCTATTATCCCAATGCCGTCTTCATCCTTGTGCCCTTTCTCGAGTCCCTGCGGGGTTACTGGTGTACTTGGACCCATAAAGAAGGAAGAGATTGGCCAAATCGTCTCAGTAGACTCTTCGGGTCCAACACGCTGTACCTTATGGCCTTTCTCATCGCGTTGCTGCCTACGCTGGTCACCCGGTGGATTCTCTATGGCAGCCCATTTCAGCTGGGGTACGGCTCCCTTAAGGGCTGGAACTGGACCTCTCCGGCCCTATGGCAGGTGCTCTTCTCTGCAAACCACGGCCTGCTGAGCTGGACGCCTGTCTTGATCCCCGCGCTAGTGGGGTTGTTCCTGCTGAAGCGCCATGACCGGGAGCTGGCTCTATACTGCGGTCTTTCCTTCTTAGCCTTTTACTACGTGATTTCCAGCTACCCCGTATGGCATGGGATTTCCTCCTTTGGAAACCGTTTCTTCGTCTCCAACACTCCTATATTCGTGCTCGGTTTGGCCGCTTCCCTAGACACTTTGAGAGGCCTCATGCAGAACTGGAGCGGGAAGATCCGGATGTGGGTTCCAAAGGCAGCCATCATGGTGCTCATCGGTTGGAATCTGGGGTTTATCTTCCAGTGGGGGGCGAACCTCATTCCCAACCGTGGTCCCATCTCCTGGAGGGAGGTGGTCTATAACCAAGTCGTCGTTGTGCCCGGCAAGGCATGAGCATGGCGCACTCCCTGGAGGTGCGGGTACCGTTTGTCGACCGCGACGTCGTGGAGTTCGTGGCCGGCCTCCCTGACGCCTGGCGCACCGGCCGCGGAGGTCTGCGTCGGAGTGCCAAGGCCCTTCTGCTGGCGGCGGTTGGCGACCACCTCCCGGAGGCGGTGGTGCGGGGACGCAAGCGCACCTTCACGTTGCCCTGGGAACGCTGGTTACGCGGCCCGCTGCGGCACAGGGTGGAAGAAGGCATCGCCGAGGTTCCCGCACCGCTCCTTCAATTTCTCAACCCTTCGGAGGTCCGGGCGGTGTGGCAGGACTTCCTGGCAGGTCGGACGGGCTGGGCCCGGCCGTGGGCGATCTACGTGTTGAACGAGTGGGTGCGCAGGCATCTAACGCCCTGATCTTCGTGGTGACATGCTCACGCCTCCTATGCGCGCTATGACTCCTATGCTGAAGCTGGCGGCATTGCTCCGGCGCTTGCTTCCTGACCAATACGTATTGGCCATCTACTCCACCCCCCGCCTTGCCAATTTCTTGAGGGGCGTGCTGAATCTACTTGCACCTTCAGGGGAGCAATTGGTTAAGGTGGCGGGCGGGGGCCTTGCAGGTCTCCGCCTGTGGCTTAACTTGAGACGGGAAAAGTACCTGTGGCTGGGGACGTACGAGCGGTGGGTGCAGGAAGCAATGGCTCACTACCTTCGCCCTGGGGACTGGGCGTGGGACATCGGAGCGTTCATCGGGTACCATACGCTCTTCATGTGGCGCCTCGGGGCTAGCGTCGTCGCTCTGGAACCGGACCCCGAGAACTTTGCGCGCCTGACGGCAAATCTGGAGGCGAACCGCGCTCACAGCGTGAGGGCACTGCGCCTGGCCGCGGGCGAAATGCAGGGTCGCGCACGTCTCCGGCGCGTAACGGGGCATCCGAGTCAGACGTCCGTTGAATCCAGCGATTGTGGCGAGTGCAATGTCGTAACGCTGGACAGCCTTGCAGTCATCTTCCGCCCCCCTCGGCTGGTGAAGATCGACGTGGAAGGGGCAGAGCTGGAGGTCCGAGTCACCTTCTGGCCCTGCCTTTGGGTGTAGGGAGAGGTCCGTCGGACTCAACACAGTAAGGGCAAGCCCTTCGGGCAGAAAGGTACACCACAGCTCCCCAAAGGGGCCATGATTATCCTTGGGGTGAACACCTACCACGGAGACGCGTCGGCGGCCCTGTTCCGGGACGGGGAGCTCCTGGCGGCGGCCGAAGAGGAGCGGTTCACCCGGGTGAAGCACGATGTGAGTTTCCCAGCCCACGCGGTCCGGTGGTGCTTAAAGTCGGCCGGGATCCGGCCGGAGGAGATCGACCATGTGGCCATCCCAAGAAAACGTTCGGCCCACCTCCTCCACAAGGCCCTGTGGGCCCTGCGCCTTCCCCACATGGCACTAGAGAGGTCCAGGGCGTGGAGGAAGTTCGGGGACATAAAGGAGACCTTAGCCTACGCCCTCGGGGTTCCACCGTTCAGTCTCAGGGCCCGCTTCCACTTTGTGGAGCACCATGTCGCCCACGCCGCCAGCAGCTTCTACGCATCCCCCTTCAAGGAGGCGGCGATCCTCACCCTGGAC
>Ga0101942_100508_pt1 | contig 13823 bp, 10 predicted proteins | sample DewCreD2012metaG_4_FD_75243 | JGI IMG/M metagenome (GOLD analysis project Ga0101942, IMG submission 75243) | Hot spring sediment bacterial and archeal communities from British Columbia, Canada, to study Microbial Dark Matter (Phase II) - Dewar... ...
GACGAGAGCAAAAAGCCCCTCTACGAAAGCGCCTTTGACGAGGTGGTGCGCAGAGAGCTCAGGCGCCTCGTGCTGGAGGACGGCAGGCGGGCGGATGGCCGTACCCCCAAGGACCTCCGGCCCATCTGGATCGAGGTGGACGTCCTACCCCGCACCCACGGCTCCGCCATCTTCACCCGGGGGGAGACCCAGGTCCTGGGCACCGTCACCCTGGGCACGGGCCGGGACGAGCAGATCATTGACGACCTGGGGATTGACGAAACGGAAAAGTTCCTGGTGCACTACAACTTTCCCCCCTTTTCCACCGGAGAGGTCAAACGGCTTAGGGGGGTTTCCCGCCGGGAGATAGGTCACGGCAACCTGGCCAAACGGGCCTTGAAGGCGGTCCTGCCTCCCGAGGAGGCCTTCCCCTACACCATCCGGGTGGTGGGGGATGTCCTGGAATCCAATGGCAGCAGCTCCATGGCCACGGTCTGCGCGGGGTGCCTGGCCCTGATGGACGCTGGGGTACCCATAAGGGCCCCCGTGGCTGGGGTGGCCATGGGCCTGGTCTGGGAGGGGGAGCGGGCGGTGATCCTCACCGACATCCTGGGACTGGAGGATGCCCTGGGGGACATGGATTTCAAGGTGGCGGGAACCCGAAAAGGGGTCACCGCCTTGCAGATGGACAACAAGGTGGGCGGGCTTCCCCGGGAGGTGCTTAAGGAAGCCCTCATGCAGGCCCGTGAGGCCCGCATGAAGATCCTGGACCTCATGGAAAGCGTCCTTCCTGCCCCACGCCCCGAGCTTAAGCCCTTCGCTCCCCGCATCCTCTCCCTCAAGGTGCCGGTGGAGAAGATCGGCCTCGTCATCGGGCCCGGGGGGAAGAACGTGCGGGCCCTCGAGGAGCTCGGGGTGGAGGTGGACATCGAGGAAGACGGGACGGTGCGCATCTACTCCAGCGACATGGAGGCGGCCCAGAAGGCCAAGAAGCGCATCGAGGAGCTCACCATGGAGGCCAAGGTGGGCGAGATCTACGAGGGCACCGTCACCAAGATCACCCCCTTTGGGGCCTTCGTGAGCCTGTTCCCTGGCACCGAAGGGCTCCTTCACATCAGCCAGATCGCCCCCGGTCGGGTGGAGCGGGTGGAGGACCACTTGAAGGTGGGGGACGTGATCAAGGTCAAGGTGCACCGCATCGACGAGCGGGGCAAGATCGACCTGATCCGACCGGAGCTGGAGGGCAAGATCCCCCCCAGGCGTCGCAGCTAGCCCTGGGGGGTTTTCCTTAGGGCAAGATCCCGGCCAGGCCGGGAAGATGGGAGGTTTATGGAAAACCAAGAACGCAAGCCAAGGAAAAGACGGCGCAGAAGGCCATCGGACGCCGCTCCCCCAGGCCTTGGAGAGGGTAAGGACTACGTGGAGATCATTCCCCTAGGGGGGATGGGGGAGATCGGCAAGAACATCACCGTCTTCCGCTTCCGGGACGAGATTTTCGTGCTGGACGGGGGTCTGGCCTTCCCCGACGAGGGAATGCCCGGGGTGGACCTCCTCATCCCCCGGGTGGACTACCTCATCGAAAACCGGCACCTCATCAAGGCCTGGGTTCTGACCCACGGGCACGAGGACCACATCGGGGGGCTTCCCTTCATCCTCCCCATGGTCTTCGGGAAGGAAAGCCAGGTACCCATTTACGGCGCTAAGCTCACCCTGGGCCTCCTTAAGGGGAAGCTGGAGGAGTTCGGTTTGAGGCCCGGAAGCTTCAACCTCAAGGAGATCTCCCCCGATGACCGCATCAGCGTGGGGCGCTACTTCACCCTGGACCTCTTCCGCATGACCCACTCCATCCCCGACAACTCCGGGCTGGTCATCCGCACCCCCATCGGCACCATCGTGCACACCGGGGACTTCAAGCTGGACGCCACCCCCATAGACGGTAAACTCTCCCACCTGGCCAAGGTGGCCCAGGCGGGAGCGGAAGGGGTCTTGCTCCTCATCGCCGACTCCACCAACGCCGAGCGCCCCGGCTACACCCCGAGCGAGATGGAGATCGCCAAAGAGCTGGATCGGGTCATCGGCCGGGCTCCGGGCAGGGTCTTCGTCACCACCTTTGCCAGCCACATCCATCGCATCCAGGCGGTGATCTGGGCGGCGGAGAAGTACGGGCGCAAGGTGGCCATGGAAGGCCGGAGCATGGTGCGGTTCAGCCGTATCGCCATGGAGCTGGGTTACCTCAAGGTGAAGGACCGCCTCTACACCCTGGAGGAGGTCAAGGACCTCCCCGACCACCAGGTGCTGATCCTGGCCACGGGAAGCCAGGGGCAGCCCATGTCCGTCCTCCACCGCCTGGCCTTCGAAAGCCACGCCAAGATGGCCATCAAGCCCGGGGACACGGTGATCCTCTCCAGCAGCCCCATTCCCGGCAACGAGGAGGCGGTGAACCGGGTCATCAACCGGCTCTACGCCCTGGGGGCTTACGTTCTCTACCCTCCCACCTACAAGGTCCATGCCTCGGGGCACGCCTCCCAGGAGGAGCTCAAGCTCATCCTGAACCTCACCACCCCCCGTTTCTTCCTCCCCTGGCACGGGGAGGTGCGCCACCAGACCAACTTCAAGTGGCTGGCGGAGTCCATGAGCCGTCCCCCGGAGAAAACCCTCATCGGGGAGAACGGGGCCATCTACCGCCTAACCCGGGACACCTTTGAGAAGGTAGGCCAGGTGCCCTCTGGGGTCCTCTATGTGGACGGCCTGGGGGTTGGGGACATCACCGAGGAGATCCTGGCCGACCGCCAGCACATGGCCGAGGAGGGGATCGTGGTCATCACGGCCTTAGCGAGCCAGGACCCGGTGGTGGAGGTGGTGTCCCGGGGGTTTGTCAAGGCCGGGGAGCGGCTCTTGGGCGAAGTGAAGCGCATGGCCCTCGAGGCCCTGCAAAACGGGGTGCGGGAGAAGAAATCCTTGGAACGTATCCGGGACGACATCTACTTCCCGGTGAAAAAGTTCCTGAAGAAGGCCACGGGCCGGGATCCCATGATCCTTCCCGTGGTCATCGAGGGGTGAACCATGTACCGAAGCCTTCTCCTTCCCACCGACGGAAGCCCAGCTGCCGAAGCTGGGGTAAAGGAGGGGCTCCGCCTGGCCAAGGCCCTGGGGGCCCGGGTGGCCTTTCTCTACGTGCTGGAGCCCGTAGGGCCCAGGCTTTTCCTGGGCCCGGAAACCCTTCCCTACTACCAGGACCTGGTGGAGGACATGCGGAAAGAGGGCATGGCCGCCTTGGACCGGGCCACCCGCATGGCGGAGGAGCTCGGGGTGGGGTTTGAAGCCCATCTCCTCGAGGGGCGGGCGGCGGAGGTCATCCTTAAGGAGGCAGCAAAGCACGACCTTTTGGTAATGGCCACCCACGGGCGCTCGAGGTTAGATGCCGCCCTTCTGGGAAGCGTGACCCAGGAGGTGGTGCGCCGAAGCCCCAAGCCCATCCTGGTGGTACCTCACTGGGTTAAAGAGTAAGGCCCGCTGGCATCCCCTTTCCGCCATACCAGACGGTCCACTCCCTCAGCCACGAGCCAAGCCAAAAGGGCCAGCCCCAACACCAATCCCCAGATCCCCAAGGGAACCGGCACGGCCTCCAGAGCCCCTGGGGCCAGGGTGCCCAGCAGGAGCTGAATGGCGATGCCCAAAGCCACAGCTCCGTGCAAATACGGGTTGGGCAGGGGCATCAGGTGGGTGTGCCGAGCAGCGTAAGCGAAGAAGAGCTGGCCCAGGGTCATGAAGTGGAAGGTGGCGGTACGCGCCACCTCGGTGGCACCCAAAGGGGCTTGGATCCGTCCCCATCCCGGCAGAAGGGCCAAGAGCAACAAGGCAAAGGCGGCCTTGATGGTTCCCGTGAGGAGGATGAACCGCAAGGAGGGGGCGTCTAAAAGGGGGCTGTCCTTGGGCCTAGGCGGCCGCTCCAATACCCCGGGATTACGGTCCAGGGCCAAGGCAAGGGCGGGAAGGCCATCGGTCACCAGGTTGATCCAGAGAATCTGCACCGCGGTGAGGGGAAGAAGCAGGTACCCAGCCTCGTCCCTGAGGTTGAGGAGAGCGGCAAACACCATGCCCAAGGCCACCACCAAGACCTCAGAGAGGTTGGTGGAGAAGAGGAAGCGAATGAACTTCTGGATGTTCTCGTAGATGCTCCGCCCCTCTTCAATGGCCGCCACGATGGTGGCGAAGTTGTCGTCCAGAAGAACCAAATCCGCCACTTCCCGGGAGACTTCTGAACCCCTTTGGCCCATGGCCACCCCCACGTCCGCCCGCTTGAGGGCCGGGGCGTCGTTTATTCCGTCCCCGGTCATGGCCACCACCTCGCCTGCCTTCCGAAAAGCTTCTACTATGCGGAGCTTATCCTCAGGCTTGACCCTGGCGAAGACATCCACCTCTAGAAGCTCTTCGTCGGAGAGTTCCCCGATCTCGTCCCCGGTGGCCACCACTTCCGCAGGAATACCCACCTGGCGGGCGATGGCCAAGGCAGTGGCCGGGTGATCCCCCGTGACCATCACCACCCTGACCCCTGCCTTCAACACCTTGGCCACCGCCTCCGGTACCTCCGGACGTGGAGGATCCAGAAGGAGGACGAAGCCCAAAAAGCTTAGCCCCTCTTCCCTCTCCCCCTCGCCATGGGCCAAGGCCAGCACCCGGAAGCCCTCCTTTGCATAGGCCTCCGCCTGTTCCAAAAGGGAAGCTTTGTCCTCCGGGCTTAGGGCAAGGCGGGGGATAAGGGCCTCGGGAGCCCCTTTGAGGAAGCTTCCCTCGGGCGTGGTAACCCGCATGTACTTCCAGGCGCTGTCAAAGGGCCTTTCAGAGAGCCTGGGGTGTTCATGGCGCACTTGCTGCACATTCAGGTGCCGGGCCGCATAGCGCAAAAGACCCAGTTCCAAGGGGTCCCCTGCGCCGGTTTCCAGATCGGCATCGTTGCAGAGGACCATGGCGAGAAGAGCCCTCTGGGGGTCCGGCCCCACCACCTTTTGCACCTCCATGCGGTTTTCCGTGAGGGTACCCGTCTTGTCGGTGGCGATAACGGTAACGCTCCCCAAGGCCTCCACCGCTGAAAGGCGCCGAACCACCGCCTTGCGGCGGGCCATGCGCTCCACCCCCAGGGCCAAGGCCAGGGTGAGCACGGCAGGAAGCCCCTCGGGCACCGCCGCTACCGCCAGGGCCACGGCGAAGAGAAGGACTTGGGCGGAAAAGCCCTCCGCCAGAAAACCCAGTGCCACTAGGGCTGCGGCAAGCCCCATCACCCAGCGGGCCACCCTATGGCCAAAGGCCTCGAGGCGCCGCTCCAGCGGAGTTTTTTCCTCTTCCATCTCTGCCAGAAGCCCGGCGATGCGGCCCATGGCGCTCCTTAGGCCGGTACGGCTTACCTCCATTAAGGCCCTTCCCCGCACCAACAGGGTGCCGGAAAAGACCTCGTCCCTTACCCTCTTCTCCACCGGAACGCTTTCCCCGGTAAGGAGGCTTTCATCCACCAAGACCCCGCTGGCCTCCAGGAGCACCCCATCTGCCGGTATGCGGTCCCCTGCCTCCAGGCGCACCACATCCCCGGGCACGATCTCCCGGCTGGGGAGGTGCTGGAAGCGACCATCTCGGAGGACCCAGGCCATGGGCTCCGCCAGGGCTTTAAGACGCCTAAGGGCCTCCTCGGAGCGCTTCTCCTGCAGGGTACCCAGGGTAGCGTTGAGGATCAGGATGGCCAGAATGGCCAAGGCCTCCAGGGGAAGCCCATGGGCTCCCTCATAGAGCCAAAGGCCCAGGTCCACCGCCAAGGCAAAGAGGAGGATGTAGATGAGAGGGCTTTGAAACTGGCGCAGGAACCGTTGCCAAAGGGGTTCAGAGGGTTTTTCCGGAAGGGCGTTGGGGCCGTATTCTACCAAGCGTTTTTGCGCCTCCTGTGAGGTAAGCCCCCGCATAGGGGCATGATACCTGGAGCGCCGGGGACTTATTGTCCCCCACCTGGGCCCTGCGGTAAGATGACGCCATGCTGCAGTACCCGGAGCTACCCCTAGGAAGCCCCTTGATCGACGCCGAGCTTCCCGACCCACGAGGAGGACGGTACCGGCTTTCCCAGTTCCAGGAACCCCTCTTGGCCGTGATCTTCATGTGCAACCACTGCCCCTACGTGAAGGGCTCCATCCAGGAGATCGTGAGCCTGGCGGAGAAGTACCGGGGCCGGGTGGCCTTCGTGGGCATCAACCCCAACGATTACGAACGCTACCCCGACGACGCCCCGGAGAAGATGGTGGAGTTCGCCAAGGAACACGGCATCTTCTTCCCCTACCTACTGGATGAGAGCCAGGAGGTGGCCAAGGCCTACAAGGCCTTGCGCACCCCCGAGGTCTTCCTCTTCGACGAAAGGCGCCTCCTCCGCTACCACGGCCGGGTGAACGATAGCCCCAAGTTCCCCGAACAGGTCCAGACCCACGACCTCGAGGCCGCCATCGAAGCCTTGCTCAAGGGAGAGGAGCCACCCCTTAAGGAGGCTCCCGCCATCGGCTGCACCATCAAGTGGCGGCCTGGAAACGAGCCCGAGGTCAAAATCGGCTAATCCCTAGACTAGGGCCTTATAGGATGGAGGCGGTTTATCCCGCCCTGCTAGGGGCGGTTGAGGAGGATATGCATGCGCGTACTGGTGACGGGTGGAGCGGGTTTCATTGGTAGCCACATCGCGGAGAGCCTGGTGCGCGAGGGTGTGGAGGTGGCGGTCCTGGACAACCTCTCCACGGGCAGACGGGAAAACGTCCCCAAGGGCATCTATTTCTATAGGGTGGACCTTAGGGACAAGGAAGGCCTAGAAAGAGTCTTCCGAGAGTTCCGCCCCACCCACGTTTCCCACCAGGCGGCCCAGGCCTCGGTGAAGGTAAGCGTGGATAACCCCACCCTGGACTTCGAGGTGAACCTCCTGGGCGGTTTGAACCTCCTCGAGGCCATGCGGAAGTGGGGGGCGGAGAAAATGGTCTTCGCCTCCACCGGGGGAGCCATCTACGGGGAGGTTCCCGAAGGGGAACGGGCCGAGGAAACCTGGCCCCCCAAACCCAAAAGCCCCTACGCCGCCAGCAAGGCCTCCTTTGAGCACTACCTCTCCGCCTACGGGCAAAACTACGGGCTCAAGTGGGTCTCCCTGCGCTACGGCAACGTGTACGGTCCCCGGCAGGACCCCCACGGGGAGGCCGGGGTGGTGGCCATTTTCTCGGAAAGGATCCTCAAGGGAGAACCGGTTACCCTCTACGCCAGAAGGACCCCCGGGGACGAGGGATGCGTGCGGGACTACATCTATGTGACCGACGTGGTGCGGGCCCACAACCTGGCCCTAAAGGCTCTGGAGGGAATCTACAACGTGGGAACGGGGGAAGGACACACCACCCAGGAGGTCCTGTTGGCGGTGGCCGAGGCCGCTGGCAAGAATCCACAGGTCAACCCAGCCCCTCCGCGTCCCGGTGATCTGGAAAGAAGCGTGCTCTCTCCCTTGAAGCTCATGGCCCACGGCTGGCGGCCCGAGGTGGATTTCCGGGAGGGCATCCGGCTCACCGTGGAATACTTCCGCACCCGTTGACATACCCCCCTCCCCTATCCGATGATGGGGGGTATGAGTGCTCGTTTCTTTCACCCCGCCTGGTTCGCCTTGGTCATGGGGGGAAGCGGGCTCCTGTACCTCCTAGCCCAGGGGCTCTTCCTGGTGCTCCTGGCCTTCTACCTGCCCCTGCTGATCCGTAGCCTTCTCGCCTTCCTCAGCCTGGAAACCCTCAGGCCCTTTGGCCAACAGGCGCCTGGCCAGGCGCACCCGAGCCCGCAGGGCCGCTAAGGCCTTCCGGTCTTCCTTAAGGCGCTTTCTGGCCCGGGCCATCGCCTCCGCCCGGGCCTTGGGCCCCACACCCCCCAGGACTTCCCGGCGGGCGAAAAAGCCCTCGAGGCTCATCCAGGCGATGAGTTCCTCCCGCTCCACCCCCAAGAGCTCGGGCCGGACCCCGGGCAGGGCGCCCTGTACCCGCCGGTACGCCTCGGCAAGGGGCACCCCCTTGCGCACCAACAGGTCCACCGCCTCCGAGGCCAGGACCTCCGGGGAGAGCTCCTCCAGGAGGAGGGCTGGCTCAAACTGGCTTTCCTCGAGGGCCACCCGGGTAAGCTCCAACGCTGCCTCGGCGCTTTCCAAAAGGGCCGTCAAAGGCTCCAGTACCCCGGTGGAGTGGTCGTTCAAGTCGGTGAAGGGGGTGTTGTGGTTCAGGGAAGCCAAGGTACCCATTCCACCCACCAGCTGGCCCGCATAGATGCGGGCGTGCTCCAGCACCACGGGATTGCGCTTCTGCGGCATGAAGCTGGAACCCTGGGCCAACCCCTCCCCTACCACGAAGGCCCCCCGCTCCGCCAGGGCCAGAAGGTCGGTAAGGAAGCGGGAGAGGCTGGTGCCCAGTCCCACCAGGGCCGAGGCCAGCTCCAGGGCATAATCCCCCGAGGCCACGGCATCCAAGGTGTTCTCCACCGGTCCGGCAAAACCCAAAAGGGCGGCGAGCCGCCGCCGGTCCACAGGATAGGGGTTCCCCGCCAGGGCACTGGCCCCCAAAGGGCAGCGATCCAGGGTGTCCAAAGCCTGTTGCAAACGGCGGAAGTCCCTCTCCAAAAGGGCCTCCACCCCGAGGAGGTAATGGTCCAAGGTGGAGGGCTGGGCCGGCCGGTGGTGGGTGCGGAGGACCAGGGGTACCCCGGCGTGGGCCCCGGCAACCCGGAGTACCGCCCCCCGTAGGCGAAGAAAATCCCCCAGCAAGGCCAACACCCGGTCCCTCAAGTAAGCGCGAAAGGCCGTGAGGTCCAGGTCGTTGCGGGATAGCCCCCGGCGTATGGCCCCCGCCACCTCCTCCCCCCAGTGCTCGGCAAGCTGGGAGTAGATGGAGAAGAAGACGTCCTCCACCTCCCCCGTAAAGCTGGGCAAGGGAAGGGTACGGAGTTCCTGCAAAGCCGTCACCGCCGTATCGGCTCGAGGAAGGCCCAGGCGGGCAAGCTCCATGGCATAGGCGGTGAGGGCATCAAAGAAATGGGGCACAAGGGCCTCGCGGGCAAAGCGGTAGTGGCGGCCCAAGACAAAGCGGCGGTAAACAGCATGCCAACGCATGTCCTCATCCTAGACCTTCCCGGAGGACTTGTCGGCCGGCGTAAGCCATGGTATCTTTTCACCGAGTACAACCTGAAAGGAGGCGAACCATGAAGCGCAGGGAGTTTTTAAAGAAGCTAGGTGTAGGTGCCTTGGCTGCGGTGGGCATGCCCTACATCGCCACCGCCCAGGCTCGGCCGGTGAAGCTGGCCGCCCTTCTTCCCCTCACAGGGCCCTTCGCCTTTGCCGGCAATGCGGGCCGGGAGGGGTTCGTGGACGGGGTGGACTACGTCAACGAGGTCCAAGGAGGCATTGGGGGCCGCAAACTGGAGCTGATCATAGAGGACACGGGGTACGACGTGGCCAAGGGAACCGCCGCCTTCAACCGGGTGGTATCCCGGGAGCGTCCTGACGAGCTCCTCTTTGTGTACGGGGACTCCACCGGGCTTTCCAAGGCCCTGGCGCCGGAAGTCGCCCGCATGGGCCTTCCCTACTCCGCCACCAGCTTCTCCAGCGAACTGGCCGACCCCAAAACCTACCCCACCATCTTCGTCTTCGGCCCCACTTACAGCGACATGATGGAGGCCCTTCTCAGGCAAATCCGCCTGCAAAAGGGCCGGGCTAAGATCGCCTTGGTCTACTCCAACACCGAGTTCGGGCGCGACCCCATCCCCTACGCCAAGGAAAGGGCCAAGGCCCTCGGCATGGAGGTGGTCCACGAGGAGGTGACGCCCCCGGCTTTTACCGACGCCACCCCAGTGGTCCTCAACCTCCGCCGGGCCAACCCCGACTTCGTGATCCTTCAGGGCTATGCCCTTTCCGCCGAACCCCTGATCCTCCGCACCGCCCGGGAGCAGGGCCTGAGGGCCCAGTTCATGGGCACCTATTACTCGGCGGAGCTGGCCCTCATCCAGCGGGCAGGCCCTGCTGCCGAAGGCTTCACCGTGACCTACCACAACGCCTACTGGTACGACACCCTGGTGCCTGCGGTGGACGAGATGCGGAAGTTCCGCCAGAAGAAGGGCCGGGATACCTCCTACCGCCCCACCTATTACATGGGTAGCCTGGGAGTAGTCCTGGCCGTGGCTGAGGCCATGCGCCGAGCAGCGGGAGCAGGCAAGCTCACTCGGGCCGGGCTGGTGGAGTACCTGGAAAAGCTAGGGGACTATAACGGCCTGGGTCTGCAGCGGAGCTACCAGTTTGTGAACCACCGCCTTCCCTACACCAAGCTCTATCGGGCTAGCGTGAAGGACGGTCGTTTCAACGCCATCACCGACTGGATCAAGCTGGCTTAGCCCTAACCCAGCCGCCCATGATCCCGGGGGCTTTCCAACACGCCCATGTCTGACCTTCTACCCTATCTGATTGGCGGCCTAGGCAACGGAGCCCTCTACGGCCTTCTTGCCCTGGGCTTCGTCCTGGTCTACCGGGCCACCAGCGTAGTAAACTTCGCCATCGGCGAGTTCCTGCTGGTAGGGGCTTACCTCACCTACACCTTCGCCCTTTTCCTGCCCCTTCCCCTGGCCATGCTGACCGCCCTACCCGTGGCCTTTCTCTTCGGCCTCCTGGTGGAGCGGGGCTTCGTGCGGCCCCTCTTGGGGCGGAACGTGGTGGCGGTGATCATGGCCACCATCGGGTTGGCCGCAGCCCTGGACGGTGGGGTCCAGCTGGTCTGGGGGCCAGATCTCAAGTACCTAAGCGGGGAACTCCCCCAGCTCGGCTTCCAGTTGGGAGAGGTCTTCGTACCCTCCAGGGCCCTATGGAACCTACTCCTGGCCTTGCCTCTGGGCCTCTTCCTCCTCTGGCTCCTTAGGAGGAGCCGGTACGGGATCCTGGTACGGGCCATTTCCGAAAGGGAGGTGGCCGCCTTGGCCTTAGGGATCCCCACGGCCCGGATCCTGGCCGGAGTCTGGGGAGTCTCGGCCCTCCTGGCCACCCTGGCGGGAGCCCTTTTGGCGGTGGCCAGCGGGGTAGGCCCTAACCTCGTCTTCCTAGGCCTTAAGGTCTTCCCCGTGGCCATCCTGGGCGGGTTGGACTCGGTGGGTGGGGCCCTTTTGGCAGGCTTTATTTTGGGGATCCTCGAGGCCCTTTCCCAACGCTACCTGGAACCCATCCTCCCCGGCTTCACCGAGGCCTTACCCTTCGTGGTGGTACTCCTGGTGCTTCTGGTGCGCCCCTATGGCCTACTGGGTGAGCGGCAGATTGAGCGGGTGTGACACCCCGTTACCCTGGCCTTGCCAGGAAGAAGGCTCCGATAGAGGCTTCCTCCAAGCCTTATGGCCGAGCGAAAAGATATAGAGGGAAATGGCATGGTCCTATCCGTAGAAAACCTCAAGGTGGTCTACCGGGGGGTGATCCTGGCCCTGGATGGGGTGTCCCTGGAGGTAAGGGAGGGGGAGGCGGTGGCTCTCCTGGGACCCAACGGAGCCGGCAAGAGCTCCTTGGTGCGAGCGGTGGCCGGCCTCCTTCCCAAGTTTGAGGGAAGGGTGCTGGACGGGCACGTGCGCCTGTTCGGCCAGGAGGCCACCCATCTGGATCCCGTGCGCATCACAGGTCTGGGGCTCACGGCGGTCCTCGAGGGGCGCCCCCTTTTCCGCTACCTGACCCCCGTGGAGAACCTGGTGGCCGCCGGCCACCGCCTCTCTCCCCGGGAGCTTAAAGAAGGCATGGAAGAGGTCTTCGCCCGTTTTCCTCGGCTCTACGAAAGGCGCCACGAGCAGGCCGGCTATCTTTCCGGGGGCGAACAGCAGATGCTCCTTCTGGGCATGGCCCTCCTCACCCGCCCCAAGCTGCTGGTGGTGGACGAGCCTTCCCTGGGCCTAGCCCCCAAGCTGGTGGAGGAGGTGATGCGCACCCTAAACGCCTTGAGGAGGGAGAAAGGCCTAAGCCTCCTCCTGGTGGAGCAAAACGCCCGGGCAGCCCTGGCCATCGTGGATCGGGTTTACGTGCTGGAAAGGGGCCGGGTGGTGTTTGAAGGCGATGCCAAAACCGCCCAGGAGGACCAGGACGTGATGGAATTCTACCTGGGCAAGGAGGAAGTGGGCTTCCGCCAGGCCAAGCGCTACCGAAGGAGGAAGCGGTGGGTGTGATCCTCGAGGCCAAGAACCTCCACCTCTCCTTCAAAGGGGTAAAGGCTCTAACGGGAGTGGAGTTTAGCGTTGCCGAAGGCGAGTTCTTTGCGGTAATAGGGCCCAACGGGGCTGGAAAAACCACGCTTCTCAACGTACTTTCCGGGGTGTATGAGCCCGATAAGGGCGAGGTGATCTTCCTGGGCCAAAGCCTCAGGGGGAAAAGCCCCCAAGAAAGGGCCCGCATGGGCCTCGGACGCACCTTCCAGGGATTGGAGATCTTCCGGGGCATGAGCGTTTTGGACAACGTGAAGCTGGGAGCCGAGCTGGCCATTCCTTCGTACCCCTTGGCCCTACCCCGGGCCGAGCGGGAATGGCGGCTCAGGGCCTGGGCCGAGGAGGTCCTGGACTACCTCCACCTCTCCCCCTTCCGCCACGCCCCCGCCGGGATGCTTCCCTACGGCCTGCAGAAGCGGGTGGAGGTGGCCCGGGCCCTGGCCAGCAGGCCCAAGCTCCTCCTCCTGGATGAGCCCATGGCCGGGCTTTCCCTGGAGGAAAAGCAAGACCTCGCCCGCTTCCTCCTGGACGCCCGGGAGGAATGGGGGGTAACCCTCCTCTGGGTGGAGCACGACCTAAGGGCGGTCTTGGAGCTCTCCGATAGGGTCCTGGTCCTCTCCTACGGGGAGGTTCTCTACCATGGCCCCCCGCAGGGGGTGCGCCAGGATCCCAAGGTGGCGGAAGCCTATCTGGGGCAGGTTTGAGGCACTATGGAAGGAACGCTGCTTGCCTACCTGTACCACCACGCCAAGGAAAGGCCCCATGCCCCCGCTTTACGGGTGAAGCGGCTTGGGGTCTGGCAGAAAACCTCCTGGAAGGAGCTTCTGGAGCGTACCCTCAGCCTCGCAGGGGGGCTTTGGGCCTTGGGCCTTCGGGAAGGGGAGGTCCTGGCCATCCTGGGGCATAACGCCCCCGAGTGGGTGGAGGCCGAGCTGGCCGCCCAGACCTTAGGGGCCCTTCCCATGGGCATCTACGCGGACGCCATGCCCGAGGAGGTGGGCTACTTCCTGGAGTTCACCGGGGCCAAGGGCATCGTGGTTTCCGACGAGGAGCAGCTGGACAAGGTCTACCCCCATCTGCACCTGGTGGACTTCGTCCTGGTCTGGGAGGAAGCGGGAATGTCCCGCCACTTCCAGGGCAAGGTGCTCCGGTTTAGCCAGGCCTTCGGGGATCCCAAGGTGGGGGAAGAGGCTCTAAAAAAGCGCCGCCCCGAGGAAACCGCCCTCCTCGCCCCCACCTCGGGCACCACGGGAAGGAGCAAGCTGGCCATGCTTTCTCACCAGAACCTTCTCGCCGGCCACTTTGCCGTGGGCCAAGCCCTAGGGTTCCAGAAGGGAGCCTGGGTCTTCAGCTATCTACCCCTTCCTTGGATCGGGGAGCAGATGCTCACCGTGGTGCAGAGCCTGGTAGAAGGCTCCACCGTGCACTTTCCCGAGGACCCCACCACCCTCCGGGAAGACCTTAAGGAGGTCCAGCCCGACTTCTTCCTGGCCCCGCCCAGGCTTTGGGAGGATATGGCCAGCCTCATCCAAAGCCGCATGGCGGACGCCGACCTCCTAAAGGCTTTCTTTTACCGGGTGGGGATGGGAGCTCTCCTGGAG
>Ga0101942_100513_pt1 | contig 13660 bp, 15 predicted proteins | sample DewCreD2012metaG_4_FD_75243 | JGI IMG/M metagenome (GOLD analysis project Ga0101942, IMG submission 75243) | Hot spring sediment bacterial and archeal communities from British Columbia, Canada, to study Microbial Dark Matter (Phase II) - Dewar... ...
AAATTCCTTATTTAGTTAGATTTTCAATTCATTTAGGGTTGTTAACCTTATAACTCAAAGAAGACTATAAATCTTAGCTTTGATTGATTAATTCTGCAAATTAAAAAAGTAGAAACCTTCTAAACGAAAATTATGATCGCGCTTTTCGTAAACCAAAGCACATTTTACAAAATTATGATCAACTCGAATATTTTGATCATTTCGCAAATTTTAATATTTCGATTTTGAGTTTTGCAAGTTCTGCCTTAAATTTTTGATAGGAGAATAAATATCCTAGAGTTGACGAAGTAGATGAAGAGGTTTATAACGATAATCATTCTCTTCGGTTTTGTTAGCATGCTTGCAGACATTACATATGAAGGAGCGAGATCTGTTATTCCACAATATCTTGGTTATCTTGGAGCAGATCTAGCTTTTGTTGGTTTTTTGGGAGGTATTGGAGAATTCTCAAGCTATCTTCTTAGATTTGCTTCAGGCATGGTAGCATCTAGATATGGGCTTCTATGGGGCTTAACAATCTCAGGCTATGCGTTAACTGGTCTCTCGATAGCTTTGTTATCCATAGCAAGTAGTTGGCTTTCTGCATCAATATTAACAATAACAGAAAGAGTAGCGAAAGGTCTTAGAACACCTCCTAGAGATGTTCTTTTAAGCAAAATAGCTCAGCAAGGGAAAAGTGGTAGAGCTTTTGGAATTCATGGAGCTCTAGATCAAATAGGAGCTATCGTAGGACCTTCAATAGCTGCTTATGTTCTGTATATGCATAATTTCTCACCCATGCTGTTTTTATTACTCTCTAGTTTCGCCTTCGTTTCTGTAATCATTCTTCTATATACAAGAGCAATATATCCTAAAGATGTAGAAGTTGCGCCTAGAAAAATCTCCCTAGGTATTCTTCGAGGTCCTCTTACAACGTATGTGATTTCAGTTTCAATGCCAACTATAGGTCTTGTTTCTATATTCATAGCAATATATTGGATTGGTAGAGAAGATCCCGTGTTAGGAACAATATATTTCATTGCTATTCAGTTTATACAAATACTAGGATCTTTAGCGCTTGGAGAATTATATGATAAAGTAGGCATGAAGGCTATTTACGTTTATTATTTAATAGTACCTCTAATAACTTTAGGCTTTTTTGTAAATCAACTCTTTTTCTTGTTAATAGGAATTGTTTTAGCTTTAGAGGAAAGCATACAGAGAGCTATTGTTGGAGATCTTGCAAAAGATAAAGAAGCGATGGCATATGGATATTATCACTTAATTTATGGTTTAGCATCTACTGCTGGAGGATACATAGTAGGTTATTTGGCTCAAAATGGTTTAATAATGCAGCTTGCCATATTATCAAGCATAACATCATTAGCGGGGGCTCTAATATTCTCTACAATGAGAAGATACAAATCTAGCTGAAAATTCTTCTATTTTTATTCTAGACTGGGAATTATGAAACATAGTCTTTTTTATAAATCTCTAGCTATTCTGTATCCTAAAAATTATTAATGGTATGCAACTAACTTTGAAATAATTAACAAAATAGTTTTAAAATCTATTTATCAATAATATATTAATTTTAGATATTTAATAGAATAGGTAAGATAGAGGTATTTTAATTTTATTTTGAACGCCTTTGTTTACCAATTTCAAGCAAATCGAAAAGGCCGGTTTCAACAATTCTATTTATAAAATAGGTTGTGAGGATACCTGCAATTATTGCTCCGCTAATTGCATGCATGAGTATGTAGACTAAGATACCTAAGTAGCCAGCATAAGCTAAAACACCATAGATCAATTGAGGTAAGAATATCCATCCTGGAAATATTACTGCTAAGCCTGGCAGGAATCCTGCAAGCGTCATACTCACATAGTCATATTTCTTATATCTCCATATTGCAAAAGCAGCTTCACTAGCAAGTCCTGCCACGAATCCGTAAACCAATACAGTTATAGCAAAATATGAACCCAATATCATTTCGATTAATGCTCCAAGAAATTCGCCGCTAAATGCTGAACCTGGTTTTCTTATCAAATAACCTGCAGCAGTTCCTCTAGAGCCCAAAAGCCATACATGAGCGGCCAAAGCAATATCATGATAGGATATGCAGGAATTAGACCTGTAAGAAATGGATACAAATAGTTGCTTGCGATCAGGAAAATAACACCAGATAGAACAGCTATTCCTGCTAAAGCTACAATATCTAAACTGGTGTATTTAAGCTTCATCTTCATCGATGAATTTTAACTATAAGTGAGTAATTAAATATTCTATAACCCGGTTATAGAAGCAAGGATTTATTTGGAATAAATTTTATGTAGTCATGCAAGATTACAAGAGATTCTTAGCAAAAAGAGCCAACTTAATTGAGCCTTCTCCCTTAGCTAAGATATTGAGCAAAATTGAAGAGCATAGAAAGAAAGGTAAAAGGATAATATCATTAGCTGCTGGAGATCCTGATCCTAATGTAATACCTAGAGAAGAAATTTCAAAGATAGTTCAAAAAATTTTAGTCGAAAATCCTGCTTCGGTGCTTTATACACCTACTGCAGGAATTGAAGAATTAAGGAAGCATCTCGCTGATTTCATTTCTAAATATGATGGTTTCAAAGTAAATGCTGAAGAGATAATCGTTACAAGCGGTTCAACGATGGCTATTGACTTATTTTCAAGGATAATACTAGATCATGGAGATATTGTAATTGTAGAAAATCCTTCTTACATCAATAGTATTTTAGCATTTAAGCAACATGGAGCAAAACTAATAGGCGTAGATTTAGATGAAGATGGTCTTAGTACGCATAAACTAGAAGAAGAAATCAAAAATTTGGGTCCAGAAATTAAGAAAATCAAATTCATTTATACCATACCTACAGGACAAAATCCTGCAGGAATAACGATGAGTCTAGAGAAAAGGAAACATTTGCTTGAAATAGCTTCAAAATATGATATTCTAATTCTTGAAGACTTGGCTTATAATTACTTAATATTTGAAGGTAATCCTTTACCTCCTTTGAAATCAATGGATAAAGAAGGAAGAGTAATAGTTGCAGGAACTTTGAGCAAGATAATGGGCACAGGTTTTAGAATAGGTTGGTTAATAGCTGAGAAAGAAATAAGAGAACTTGTATTAAATGAAAAGCAACCTATTGATTTCAATGCTCCTACGATATCTCAATACATAGCATTAGAATTTCTTAAAATGAACTTGTTTGTTTCAGCAATAGAGAAATCAAGAATAGCTTACATAGAAAAAAGAAATGCTTTATTAAAAATTCTCACCGAAGCATCTTTAAACTTTAAATATACAAAGCCGATTGCTGGAATTTTCTTGATTCTCGATTTGATGAAAGTAAATGCTGAAGAATTCGCAAATAGATTATTAGAAGAAAAGCAAGTAGCAGTCATACCTGCGAAGCCATTCTTCATTAAAGGGGGTGAAACAACGATAAGGATTAATTTCAGCAGACCTTCAATTCAAGAAATAGAAGAAGGGATAAAAGCGCTTGTTGCTCTTTATCGCACATATTAAGCATCAAAGATAAAATTCGAGAATGTAAATTAGTTTATGGAAATTAAAGGATTTACTACAAAAGCTGTTCATAAAGGAGAGTTGATCGATAAAAGATTTGGCAATGTGATAACACCTATTTTCTTAAGCTCAACCTTTCTTTCTCCAAATGAAGAAAGAAATGCTTACATAGATCCAACAAGAAATAAACCTTATTTGTATACACGCTTAGGTAATCCTACATTTACATCTCTTGAGGAAAAATATGCTTCATTAGAGAATTCAAAATATGCGCTTTCTTTCTCCTCAGGCATGTCAGCGATTACAACAACAATCTTGAGTCTTATAAATTCAAAAAGTAGAATACTTGCGATAAATCAGTTATATGGTCAAACTTATGAGTTCTTAAAAGAAATGAGTAGAAGCTTAAACATTCAAGTTGATTTCATTTCTTTAAGATCATTGAATTCATTGGACATTCCTAGAAAGGAGTATTCGATATTATACACTGAATCAATAACAAATCCTACACTTCAAGTATGCGATATTATTACAGTTTCAGAATATTGCAAAGATAAAGGAATTAATTTAATCGTAGATGCAACTTTTGCTACTCCTTATAACCAAAGACCTTTAGAATTAGGTGCAAACGTTGTATTGCATAGCGCAACTAAATACATCTCTGGCCATAGCGATGTAATTCTTGGTTTATTTGCTACAAACAATAAGAAAATTTATGACAAAGTTGTAGAAAATAGAACAAATTTAGGATGCATACCTGAACCTTTCAGCGCTTATTTGACTTTGAGAGGTATTAAGACTTTAGCTCTTCGATTAGAAAGGCAACAAGAAAATGCGATGAAGCTTGCGAAATTTTTAAGCGAGCATGAAAAAGTTATGAAAGTTTTCTATCCTGGATTAGAAGATAATGAATTTCATGAAATAGCAAAAAAGGTTCTTAAAGGATATGGTGCGATGCTTTCATTTGAAATAAAAGGAGGATATGAAGCTGCCAAAAAGTTCATAAAGAATTTGAAGCTTTGTATTGCTGCTCCAAGCTTAGGAGGTGTTGAAACATTAGTTACTTTACCTATTGAAACAAGCCATAGGCAATTGAATATTGAAGAAAGGAAGGAAATGGGAATAAGCGAAGGGCTTGTAAGAGTTTCTTTAGGTATAGAAGACTATGAAGATATCGAAAGTGATTTTGCTCAGGCATTAGATTCGATTTGATTTTTTGAAGAATCCTTTTATTCTTGTTCTTACATTTCCTTCTATTATCAATTTTTCGAACATTTCTCTAGAGATTTCTATTTCATTATAAAATTTTCCTAAGAAGTTATTTCTCAAAATTTTGATGTTTTTGATTGCATACCAATCGAGGCTTCTGAATTTTTCTAGTAACTCATTCAATTTTGCATGAGGATCTTCGTAAACATAATCAACGATTCCTAATTCTAATGCCTTTTCTGCTGTTATGTTTTCAGCGCTTATTATGTATTTATAGAATCTTCTATCAAGGAATATTAAATATAGCGAAGCTAGCTCAGCAGGCGCTAAACCTACTCTTGGGCCTCCTGCACTGAAAAATGCATTCTTTTCTGCTATATTTATGTCGATGAAAAATAACATTTCAAAACTTGCTCCTATAGCAAAGCCTTCTATGATTGCTATAGTTAATTTTGTTGAACTTAGCAATTTTTTGAACAAACTATTTAACAGTAGAGAATATTCTTTTGCTCTTTCTTTTAAAAAAGAAGCTTCATAAATCTCATTCAAATCAACGCCTGCTCCGAATTTTTTATTTGATCCTCTAAAAACAAGGAATTTTACCTCTTCATTTTTCTCTATATTATCTAATTCTTTATTCAATTCAATAAGCAAATTTTTTGTAAGAGCATTGCTTTTCTTTTCTTCTTTAAAAATTATGTATGCAACATCTTTTTGAGTTATGGCTTCAATACTTTGCATATGAATATTATTTAGTAGACAAATATCTTTAATTAGCGAGGATTGTTGATTTTATAAAATGAAAATTCTTCTACTTGAAATAACGCTAGACTAAGTTTATGAGTAAGATTGTCTAAAATTTTAATTTAAAAAGATCAAATTTTTAATATTCAAGGCAAATCTTTGTATATTCTTTCACAGTACAACTTATATATTTTAACAAGAGAACATTATAAAAAATGAAGCTTGTTAAGACTGAAGTTGAAGCATGCGACTTTTATTTACTTTGGCTCATCGATATACAAGGAATTTTGAAAGGTAGATCTATACCTAATAAATATTTAAATCCCGCTATTGAAGAGGGTATTGGCTTCGACGGTTCTTCGATTCCAGGCTATTCAAAAATTCAAAATAGCGATTTGAGAATGAAAGCAGACATTACGACATTTAGCTTGTTACCTATGTATTTCTACAATAAAAAAGTAGGAAAATTCTTTTGTGATGTTTTGACTTCAAGCGGAGAAGAATTCAACAAAAATCCTAGAAAAATTTGTAGAGATTACGAGAATAAACTAGATTTGGAAGTAAAAATATCTGCTGAACCTGAATTTTATTTAATCGATAAAAATTCTCTTAAATCAATCGAAGATGCACCAGGCAATCAATATTTCGATTTGTATCCTGGAAGAGACAAAACAGAAGCATTTAGAATGGAGCTAAGCGATGCATTAAGTCTTGCAGGCATAGAAGTGGAGAGGATGCATCATGAAGTAGGCCCTTCTCAGTGCGAGATAAACTTCAAATACTCTTCAATGCTTAGAACAGCTGATAACATAATAACTTACAAGTTTTTTGCGAAGAAAGTTGCTGAAAAGTTTGGATGGGAAGCTACTTTCATGCCTAAGCCATGGATTGATAAACCTGGTAATGGAATGCACATACATTTAAGCCTATTCAAAGGAAATAAGAATTTATTTTACGATAAAGACGAAGGCTTATCTCAATTTTGCTATTATTTCATTGGCGGAATTTTAGAGCATGCACATGCTCTTGCTGCAGTAGCTGCGCCTACCATTAATAGCTATCGCAGACTTATGCCAGGATATGAAGCACCAATCTACATTAGCTGGGGATGGTCAAATAGGTCAACTATGATAAGAGTTCCACATTATTCAAAGTTAGAAGAGAAAAGTACTAGAATTGAAATAAGATTGTCTGATCCTACTGCAAATCCTTATTTTTTGTTTCCTTGCATTATTGAAGCTGGATTAGATGGTGTGAAGAAAAAAATAGAGCCTATTGAACCAAGTAAAGAAAACGTATATGAATCGAAAGAAAATTACAAAACACTACCTAGTTCATTGTTAGAAGCTATAAATGCATGGAATAGCGATGATATTTGTATAAGAGCTTTAGGAAAAGAAGTTGCTGAGACTTATAGAGAACTATTATTGCAGGAATGGAAAGAATTTTTGAAAGAAGTAGGTAGTAGTAACGTGAGAGAAGTAATTGATTGGGAATTAAAGAGGTATTTACACAGATAATTCAATTTATATTCGTCACAATTTTATAATCACATGCAAGTAAGCGATGCTTTTGAGAAGTTTGCAGAAGAATTTAGAGAGCATCCCGAAATACTCGATAGCGCGCTTATAGGCTTAGGAAAAATTTTGAGAATCCTTGCACTTTTGAATGATAGCGGGGTTCTCGATGCTTTAAACGAAGCATTGTCTAATAAAGAACTTTTGGATAATTTGAAAAATTCATCTAAGAATTCCTTAACTAATTTAATCTTGCTTTCAAACGTACTTGGTGCAATAGATAGTGCAAAGTTAAAAGCTTATTCAAACAAGCTTCCTAAAGCCATTCGAAAAAGTTTGGAAGAATTTGAGAAACAACATAAAGGAATAGGTATTTTCGGTATTTTAGCTCTTGCTAGAAAAGAAGAATTTGCAAGTCTTATAAGAGCTCTTGAAGTTTTTTTGAAAAACTTAAAATGATTATTTCCTTTGTTAAGTTACCTAAAGAAGCTAAAGAAATATTGAGTGGGTATGAGGTAAAGGATGAGAATATTAATGATGAAGATTTAAAAAAAGCCGAAGTAATCATCGCTTTTCCAAGAAGCATTGATGAAAATATAATTTCTAAAACTAAGAATCTCGAAGCGATTCAATCAATAACAGCAGGCATTGACGGCTTACCTTTTCATATTTTGCCAAAAAATGTCAAAGTATTCTCTAATAGAGGTGCTTTTAACATTCCTGTAGCTGAACATGCTTGGGCTTTAATACTTGCCTTAGCAAAGATGGTTGGAAGAAAGAAAGCTTATAAAACTTATTTGCTAACTAACAAAACCTTGCTGATATTAGGTGCTGGAGAAATAGGTAGCGAAATAGCTAGAATTGGAAAATTAGCTTTTAATATGCATGTAATAGGAATATCTAGGTCTTTCAAATATCCTCAATATTGAAAAGTATAATACAGATAAGCTTCAAGAAGTGATATCAAGAGCAAATGTCATCGTTGATGCACTTCCTTTAAACAAATATACATTTAAAATATTGAATTACGATTTACTAAAACTTGTTCCAAAGGAGTGTATTATTGTGAATATTGGGAGAGGGGATACAATAGATGAAGAAGGAATTTATAAACTGCTTAAAGAAAGACCTGACGTAAGATTTGCAACAGATGTCTTCTGGATTAAAAATGGTTATGAGGATTTAGAAACAAAGCTTTGGGAGCTTGAGAATTTCATTGGTACGCCTCATACAGCAGGAGGCGGGAATGAAGAATTGTTAAAAAATGCAATAATAGAAGCAGTTAAAAATGTCAAAATGTATTTAGATAAAGGCGAAACTAAAAATTTAGTAAAAATTGAAGACTATGTTTGATCGATAATTTCTATAATTGAATTATTTGCGTCGATAACCAATTTTTTGACATTCATCAGTCTTTCTATATCTTCAAATTGAACCAGCGGTATGTTAGCGATAGCACATCCTGAAGCGGTGATGATATCTGCCTTTTTGCAAACTATCGATAAAGGAGCTTTGTTGTTTAGTTTCAGCGCATACAGCTTATAAGCTCCTACGCTGCTTCCTATTGCATTAGGAATTACAAGTATTTTATTAGCTATGATTTTGTTGCTTAAAGGATGCGAGATATCGTTTATTTTTCCATCATCATCGATCATCAAGAAATTGATGGGTTTTTCGCTATACAATACTTCTCCTTTTGCATAACCTTTAACGATCGTTTTGCATTTCATTCGCATTCTTCTTCGACTATTTCTTTCATGCTTTTCAAGCATACATTTACTTTATTCCAATTCCTCAAATAATAACAAGCTTTTACGCTATTCGTTATGACTGAGTCAACTTCTCTTTTATCCACTAAAGGCGTTAAGCATGAACATGAATCACAATATATCTCAACGCCTGCTCTTTCAAGCTCGTTTATGTAGCCAAAATTTTTTGCTTCACCGTATATTTTTCTCGCACAAAACAGGATGCATCTTTTTTTAAATCTTTTCTTACCTTTACTTAACAAGCTACTAAGTGTTCTTAACTCTTCCATTCCAAGTTGAGGGCTTCCAAATACTATCAAATCACCTTTATCAGAATTTGAAAGCTTTTCCAAGATTTCCTTAGTTTCCTTTTCATCATACTCTATAATTTCTTCATATTTTGAATCTTTTTTAGCAAGCTCAAACATTCCTACAGAACCAGAGGTGCCGAGAGAAGCACTTAAAGATTTAGCATGAATTTCGTTCAATTCATTTTTTATATCGAACGCTATTGAATATTCATTGAATTTCCCAGCAAAATATCCAAGTAAGCCATATTCGAGTTCATTTTTCGGTTCCTTCTCAACTCTAATGCACAATCTTGGCTTTCTCAATTCTTCTAATCTCAATCCAGAATAAGGAGACTTCCCAGTTATTGCGCTTGCTAAAGCACTAAGTGCGCTTTCTTTATTGGTTTTAAGACCTAATATTGAATTCGCAAATATCGCAGCATTGCTTTCAGCGAAGCTTACATGCTTGCCTCTTTCTGATATTTCATAAACTTGATAAGGTATACAAGTATAAGAAGCGATTATGTCCATTCTTTCATAAGCCCTTCTAATTCTTTCTTGTTTTTCTTTAAATTCTTCACTTATCCTTTCACTTTTATATGGATCGTAACCCATCGGATTAAGCGTAGATTTTATTTTGACTTTTCCTCCTTTCATTTTTACGCTCAAATCTTCAAGAAATCTCAAACCTGCATCTCCTATCGTATTATAGTTGACTCCTGAAACATGAGCCCATTCAATTTCTATCAATTTTTCAGCATTCGTTGCCTCTCCTATAGCGACTAATATCCTATAAGCCAACTCTATTGCTTCCCCATATTCTCCTTTTAGAGCTTTTTCTTCTTCATTAGATAAGTACACTTGTTAAATAACGCTAGTAAAATAATAAAAGCTCTTTCAAAGTTTTATTTTAGATAATTTAAGTTAAGATATGCCAAATAATTATTATGTCAATGTTCTAGCTTTATCTTTCAATTCAGAATGGTGGAATATGAGCGAAACAAGGCAAAGCGAAAAATTAGGAGAATTAGAAGAAGCATTGAAGAAATTTATTAAAGAAAAAGAAATCGATGTTCTTAGGATTTTCAATTCATTGAGATATGATAGCGATTTAATATTTTGGATTGTAGCAAAAGATTCAAGTAAGATAATTGAATTTCAAAGAATTATAAAGAAAAAGATTGGAAAATATTCTAATTTCAAGCATGGATTCTTCTCTCTACTCGAACCTTCTCCATATTTTAAAGGAGAATTGAAGCTTTTCAACAAAGAACCTAAGCGATATTTCGTAGCTTATCCTATGAAAAGAGATCCTGAATGGTTTTTGATTAGCGAAGAAGAAAGGAAGAAAATAGTTGAAGAGCATATAAGAATTGCTGCAACACATCCTGAAAACAAAGGGATAATTTCTTATACATCATATTCTTTCGGTATAGATGATAATGAATATGTTGTAGTATATGAGCTCGATTCGCTCATTTCTTGGTTACATGTAGTTGAAAAGCTAAGAGAAGCAAAGCATAGAAAATGGATTTTAAGAGAAGAGCCTCTTTTAGTTGGTGAATTATATAGATTCTTGGCTTAGTGTTATAACAAAATAAACATTGTTTCTTGTATAACCTTTATTCACTTTTTCGGAAACAAAAGCAGTTTATTATCTAAAAGCTTAATTTCTGCATCAATTATTTCCTTTAGCCTGTTTTCATCGTTCTATGCCTCAGCTGCAATTTTTAAAAATGAAGTTATTCGTTCTCTTTTTCTAAGGCTCTTGCTATAATCGGCTCTTCAAGGACTATTTTCTTAGTCTCAACTTCTTTTTCTCTCTCAAATATTTCTTCGCTTAAAACTATTCCTGCTAACAAAATTGTGCAAACTATGCTAGGTATTAACAAGAACTGTGCAAATGTTAAGATTGTGATTGAAGAACTTCCTAGGAAAACTTGGCCTCCTGAAGTTACGAAATTATAATCGACTTTCAAATATGTGAAAGCTTCTCTAATTGAATAATTTATCAAAGGTATTGGCGTAGTCATCGATATAATTTGGATGAGAATTGACGCAATGAAAAGACTTCTAATATTAGTAGTTTTAACTTTTTTTCTAGCATAGATTATGCTCATAATTAAAAGAAAAATGCTAGAAGCTAGCAAAGGTATAGATTTTAGTATAATTGAATCGTAAAATGGGACCTTCAATTCTTTACCATAATAACTTAGATTATACCAAAGGAGAGCAATATTACCGTTCACAATTCCCTTTATGGATATTATCGGAATTATTAAGATGATAATGTTCAATACTGCTGAAACTATTGCGAAAGGTATTTTAAATTTAAGGATTAACTTGTTTACTTTCATATACAACACCGTTTTTAGCAAACTTGTACTTGTATTGGAAAGTTATGTAAACAATACCATCAAAAGGATCAGCGCTTATTTTAATCGTTTCTCTTGCCTTGACTTTAATATTTCCTAATTCTTTAATAATGGGCGTTTGTTTGATTGAGGGATAATAGAGAATTTTTACATCTGTTAAATTAAAATCTATGAAATTAGGATTATAAACTTCAACACTTAAGTTTGCTGTTTTCACTACTAAAGGCTTCCATTCTACAGGATATGAGTTATTCCATAATGCAAAGCCTTTATCTAGAGTTATATTTAAACTCAAATTAAAGTAAGATATCGAACTATTTGAATAATCATAAAGGATTGGATATATCTCGTTAGGTACGAATATTACTAAGCTGTCTTTTTCTGTTTTTGAACTGCAAACGAAGCTGAAATTAAAAGCGAAAATTAAGCATTTACTTAAACCTAATATTTCCAGTTCATTTATTGTATAGTTCAAGTATATCTTGCTTCCGTCTTCAGATAAATAAGTTAATTTAAGAGAAAAATTTGGTGAGTTATATTTAATCGGCATATGAGAAGGAAAGAACATAATAGATAAATCTAAAATGATAAAAATTACAATTAATGAAAAAATGATTCTAAAATTTAATTTTTTATTATCATTTCTAGAATAGTACTCGAGCAATGTTGATTCCATCGAGTCCGATTCCGTTTATGAATAGTTTACATAAAAGAATTTTTTTAATTTTTTTTAAAAAAAAAGGGTGGGAATTAAAAATTTTAAAAATTTTAAGCATGAAATATTTTCCGCAATAAATAATCATGAAGAAAAGGAAAGAAAAATTTATATACTTCAACTATGATTGACTTCACAATGGCTATAAAAAGATTGGAAAAAAAAGCTAGATGGATACTGCTAGCGTTTGTTATTGCAGCGAGTATTTCAGTGGTGAACGCAGCTCTTTTTGTGTACTATGACGTAAGTATAACTGCACAAGGTCAAAAGCCACCAGTAGTATTTGCACCAGGAAATAATGCAAATGGAAAAGATCTATGGGGTTCTACAATACAGGTATCTATTGATTCAACGAATACATCTTTAACAATAACTGTACATCCGACATATAGAACTCATTTATATAGAAATATAACATTGATAGTTAATCAAGATTCTGCCAATGCTTATTATTTGGCGTTCAACGTAACAACAGCTTTTACAAATCCAAAAATAACTGTGGCTAAACTTTTCATAAAAACATTAGCTGGGACTCTAATTGCTACAATTGATCTAAAAGCTACAGGTGTTCAAGGATGGTATATTACTTTACCTGCGAATGGTAAACTAAGAATTGATCTATTTCTAGTAATAGCTCCAGGCTCTAATGACGACTTTGACGATCCTCCGTTTACAGCGATAGTGCTGAACTTCAATTAATCTATAGTCCACAGAACGCTGAAAGTCCTTAGAATTGAAAAAAATACTTTTTTATTACATTTTTTTCCTTTTTTCTACTTTTACATTATCAACTTCATCTTTGTTCCTATATTATAACTCACAAATCAATTTGATTGGATATAAGCCTCCTCTTTATTTTGATTATCCTCCAGCTACTTATACCTGTACAGGCTTGACTAGAACTAGAACTGCAATAACTTATACAGATTTCGAGAGCTTGCCTTCAGGATGGGCTAATATAGGCGGTACTTGGAACATAGTTCCAGGAGGATATAAAGGTAATGCAATACGAGGAATAGATGGACATAACGGAATAGGAGGCGCTTCTCAGTTTTATTATGGAACTAATTTGAATAATTATAATAGTCTCTGGGTTACTACAAAACTTAAGTATGTTTCTGGCAATCCTTATGTTTATTATGGCTTAGCATTGATTAATCTTCAACTCAATAGACTTTATGAGATTTCAATAGAACAAGGCGGATTTTTAGACATCTGGAGCTACCGCGTTGAATCCCCAAACGATTGGCAAATATTAAGCCAAACTTCTATAACCAATTTCAATTTAGGCAATTGGTATGTGCTCGTTGTTTTTTATCAAGTGACCTCAACTAGCGTGAACATTCAGGCTTATTTGTATGATGTTAATGGGAATCTCGTTGCACAAACTTCAGCAAACTCGATATCTTCACGTAGGTTCACTCCTGCATTCATAGGATTGGAAATCGATGATGGGAGTGCAAACTATGATGATTTCGAAATATCTACAAAGGATTTAAGAATTATTACTTTCAATAATTTGCAAATAAATATGC
>Ga0101942_100515_pt1 | contig 13585 bp, 9 predicted proteins | sample DewCreD2012metaG_4_FD_75243 | JGI IMG/M metagenome (GOLD analysis project Ga0101942, IMG submission 75243) | Hot spring sediment bacterial and archeal communities from British Columbia, Canada, to study Microbial Dark Matter (Phase II) - Dewar... ...
CTCTTCCTCCAATTCTCCATAATCGAGTAGGCTGTCCTGATAACAGCATCTACCCAGTGGCTAGCATATGGATTATCCTTCATAAGCATATCTCTAAGGCTCTTTCTAAACACATTATCCCTTGGTATCATGGGGATATAAATCTTCAGACCCATGATCATGGTCAGCTTTTTACCCTTTCTAACAAGCTTTGGGAAGCTATATCCCCACTCAATATTATTCCAGTCATATCTATAGCCATATCTATAGCCTTCTGTAGAGCCTTAACATACTATGTTATAAGCTTCGAGATCCTATCATCCCTGATAGGCACAGAGTATGACCTCACAAGCTCAAAGGTCTTCAGCAGGCCTCTAGACATACAGGGCAAGGCTCGATAGCTCCATCCAAGATACTTAACATCTACCCTTATAAACCAATATGAAACCCAAAACAGGTCATGCTAGGCTCAGGGCTTCTGGATCTACATAGCCTGGGTTTTCATAATAAAGCTCAATACGCCTTCTCGCTATTATTACTTTGGTGTTTACCATGAGCTCTATATCGAGGATCTTCAGCGAGATCTATATAGGGGGTCTGAGGATCAGGAATAGAATAGCCATGGCCCCCATGATCAGCAACCTAGCATCTCCAGAAGGCTATCCAAGCGAAGCCCATGTTGCATATATGGTTGAGAGGGCTAGGGGAGGTGTTGGGCTTATAATAACTGAGTATACCTATATAAACAAAATCGATTCCAGGGGATCCTTGAACCAGCTTGGGCTATACTCAGACGATCTCATACCAAAGTTCAGAAGACTCACCGAAGCTGTTAAAGTACATGGATCAAGAATCTTTGTGCAGCTAGTCCACGTCGGCAGAAAGACTCGGAGCAGCATCATATGGGGGAACACGCCGATAGCCCCCTCCCCAATACCCCTGCTGGATAGTGTTAGGGAGATGACTCTCGATGATATAGCAAGGGTTAGGAGGGAGTTTGGAGAAGCGGCCCTGAGAGCCGAGAAGGCTGGCTTTGATGGGATAGAACTCCACGGGGCTCATGGATATCTAATAGCCCAGTTCCTATCACCAGCTATTAATAATAGAAACGATTCATATAGGGATGGCGTTAAGTTTGTGACCGAGGTGGTTGAGGAGATAAGATCTAGAGTCTCTATACCGGTTGGTATAAGGCTTAGCGTTAACGAATTCGACCCAAACGGTTTAAAACCAGAAGTGGTTGCAGAGATAGCTTCTAGGCTTGAGAAGGAGGCTGGCATAGATTATATACACTTATCAGCCGGGAGGGACGGGCCTATAGCATCCTCAATGCCTTTCTACGCCCCCAGGGCTGCGCTTGTTGATGATGCCAGGATTGTTAGGAGGTCTACTAAGCTTCCTCATCTTCTGGTGGGATCTATTATTGATCTAAGAGATGCTGAGAAAGCCCTAGAGGTAGCCGACATGATCGTTCTCGGGAGACAGCTTCTAGCAGACCATATGTGGCCTGTAAAGGTTCGGAAGGGTCTCCCTATAAGGGTTTGTATTAGATGTAACCAGCTGTGTAGACAGATCTCTTTGAGCGAGGTTAGATGTGACGTCAATCCAGAGCTCGGGTGGGAGCTTCTACCACCGCCGGAGAGAGGCTCTGGAGAAGTTATTGTCATAGGCGGAGGTGTTATGGGGCTCGAGGCTGCCAGGGTTCTTGCCATCAGGGGTTTTGATGTGACACTATACGAGAAGGATCACAAGCTTGGGGGACAGATCAACCTATACAGGGATCCCTATAAGGCTAGAGAGTTCAGGGGTATTGTTGACTTCTATGAGATGGAGCTTAGAAGGCTTGGTGTTAAGATCATCTTAGGCGTTGAGAGGAAATGTGGCGAGGATGAGAACTGTATCTATGCTGTGCCAGATGAGAAGCCCCCAGAGCTTCCTTCTATCAAGGGTGGGAGGGTTCTTATAGACTCCAACCTATACCCATACCACGACTATGCCTTCGAGCTTGCTAGATATAATGATGTGTATATGACCAAGAGAAGCCTGAGGGATCTTGAGAGGGGGAGGGCCTACTATCTTGAGCTCGAGCTGAGGAGACTGGGTGTTATATTTATAGACTCGTCTGACGAGAGAGCCAGATTCGATCTTGTGCTCAGCGGCTTTGTAAAGGAGCAGCCTAGCATTGGCCTATCTATAAAAAAGGGATATATTCTTGGGAGGAGCTATAAAAACAAGCTCTAACCCTTTCTCCTAAACATTGCTATAATAGCTATAACCAGCACTGCCAGCATTGCTCCTGAGAATGCTATCGCCATTATTGGGAGTGCAGATCCCTCCTGCCCTGCTACACCAACCTGCTTAGCTTCCTCAGACTGCAGTATAGGCTGTTGAGATAGGATCGCTTTTGTCCTCGGGATCACCACTATCTCTCCAACCATGTATGGGTGTAGCGAGCATATGTAGCTATATAGATCCGAGTTCTCCGTAACAATGGGTAGGAACTTACTATATATCTGGAGCTGGGCTGCACCAATCCTGTAGACACCTGCCTTTGTGAAGGTATATGACCAGCTCTGCCCATGCCTTAGGAGGGGCGACTTTATCGTCTCATTACCCATGTTGAGCACAATATCGTGGAGCCCCACAAGCTCTCCAGAGGCATTTGGTACGCTTATTATATCCTCATTAATCCAGACAACAGTGGTTTCCTCCGGTATGACGAGCCTCTTCGGATAGAAAGAGTTCCCAACTATCTTAACATAGGCAACACCTTCTGAGTATGCTGGTGTATCAAGCTCAGGGGATCCTGGGCCGAATGGGTCTATGATCCTCAGAGGCTTCTCAGAGATAGGTAGCCTTGGCCCCTGTGCATCCACAAAGCTAGTTCTATTAGCATCCTTCTTAGCTATGAGAAGCCCCAGAGCCCCTCTAGCTGGCTGTTGGAATACATGGCTAACAATTGCATAAGGACCCTCCTCAGGTACTCTGAACCCTACAACCCAGGAATCGCTTGGGCCTGCCAAAACTGTCTGGCCCCCCACGATCACGTTGAGAGGATGACCCTGGTAGTATGCGAAGTCCCACACGATCCCAACTAGGTGGAATGTAGATACCAGATTAGGCCCCACATTTAGGAAGTATATCCTAACATAGTCTCCAGGCCTAGCCACTATTGGGTTCTGCAGGTATCTGGCTATATATCCATTGAATAGAACATAGAGTGGCTTCTGGTATATAAAATCAGCACCATTTGCATATATCTCGTGCTGTATAAGGTAGATCTCTATATCCGGCCCTCTACCCAGGATCTCCTCCAGCTTATACTTATAGCTCTTGGGCTTCACAACAACCATTCCATACTGACCTGACATGGTGTGTATAAATATACCCTGGCCACCTGGTGCGCAGTGGTACATATAGACTCCTGGATAGCTTGCGTTAAACACTATCCTCTTAACACCACCGGGAGGGACATTTCCAACATATGGTGAGCTAGCCCTATACACAGCATGTATGGAGAGACCGTGGGCCACAATATCCTTGTTAATAGCAACGATCTCAACAACATCTCCCTCATCAACAACAATAGTAGGGCCGGGAACCGTTCCATTTATCGTGAAGGTATCGAGCACAATGCCATCCCCTATAACAACCTTGCCCCTATATAGCTCTAGAACGAACCTCTTACTAGGCTTAGCATCTGGCGGCACATAGCTTGTTGATGGGAGCTGGTATCCCTGGTCTATTGGTGCTCCAGAAAATCCCCTGGCTACTATAGCTCCTATCACGATCGATATAATCAGCACTGCAAACAAGATCATGCTATATATTCTTCCAGGCAACCAGACACCCACCATGGTGATCTAGAATATAGCTCTAAACAGGAACCACCTAACTTTTTAGGCTATCAGATCGGGATCTATAGCTATACAAAAATAGAGAGATATATAGAATATATGCATATCATAGAAACACCTAGAGCCATATAGACAAAAATATAAGAAAGCCTAGTGATCACCCCCACATAAAAATTACTCTTAACATGATCCTCCATCTAATCACTCCTCATCTGTTAGGAGCCATAGAAGTCTATATACAGCTCTACCAGGCTCTGACCTCCTCACTACTCTAGAGAGTCAATGAACCGCTAACAATGAGGCGGAGGAAACTCTCCCCTAAAGAACGAGAAGGATGTCAGATCTATAAATATAGCAATTAAAAAATTTAGAGCTTCTATTAAGATATCAGGCTATTGAGCTTGTAACTAGCATGCCAATAGCATGGGGAGTTATAGGGGGAGATGAAAAAACCTAGTGTGTGTGAATCTCACCCTCGGATGCTATGGTCACTTTTATGGCTATATCACCGCTTTTCTGAAAGTGTAGGATTAGTGTGAGCTCCCCGATCTCTCTTGAGAAGTTTCCCATAACCATTATGTGGTGCCCGCCAGGTGCTAGATCAACCTTTGATCTTCCGGCTATGCATATTGATGATACTCTCCTCATACTCGCAGTACCCCCGCTAACTATTGTCTCATGCAGCTCAGCCTCTGCCCTGAATGGGGAAGCTATCTCCGCCCCAACTAGGCAGTCTGCTCCAAAGCCATGGTTATGGATCACCATGTATATAGCTAGAGCCTTCGGCGTTATTACCGCTCTGGCATCGTGGATCTCTATCGATGGTGCCTGCAGGTAGCTCCAAGCGATATAGGATCCTGCCGCTGCTATCACAACTACAGCTATGATCACTAGAATAGCCTGCTTCCTCATGCTCATCAAGAGTGGAATCCTGGGGAGCCTATAAACCTTTTTATTATGAAGTATAATCCTATATAGTCTTGTATATTAGCTGATAGTTATGATCCTGCTTCTAGCCCTCCTCACTGAAGATCTTCTCATATATGTATAGGATAGCAGTAGCTATACCCCCTATGTATGCTATAATGAGAAGGATTTCCGAAACATAGCTGGAAACCCCAACCCTGCTCACCCCCAGGAGGGAGGCACAGTATACTATAAAGTCAGATATATAGCCCCTATCGAGCCCGCTTTCTATGAGGATCCATACTATTATGGGAACCCCTACTAGGAAGAATGCCATTAGAGGTATTGCTGGAGATATGCCCCTAGCCATTGGCTAACCCATACTACTATATGCTAGGAGACTTATGCCTTTCTCCCAATGCGTGGATCATGTTTATCTCTAATAACTAAAAGCCCAGGTCTTTGGGGCTATGGTTATGATCTATAGCCTACAACCTATATATCCGACCCGCCAGCCATCTAGCTAGTGATTGGGTTGCAATAGCCAGGGCACAGTATTGATCCCAAACAATGGTTATGATAATGGTTATGACTTCGCTGTTTGCCCCTAGAGGATGGATCGCGGTTGGGATATCCTCTGGGAGCTTCCACCTTGCCCATAATCCTCTCTTGGGATTATGTGCTCATTGATGCTGTTGAGCTAATGGCACTAGGCTCCCGTCTAGGCTTATCTCAGTATGGCTTGGAGCAATACCTTCATAGCCTGTGGATTATAAATACGCTTATAATTTCTAGATCTATAAGCCTATTGGCGTGCTACGAATAGCTGAGAGCAGGATTTGCCAGCTAATCTGATAACCTCGAAAGATCCAATTATCATAAATCTCCACGAAGAAGGTTTCTGCCCCAGCTCTAGAGGGCGGGTTTGTTACTATTATTATCACGCTAAATAAGATCGATAAACTTGTTTTAGTATTTAAGGAACTAGTTAGTGTGTTGAAATGTTCATATGTTCTGCTCTAATGGTTAAAAGTCCCTTTGCACCATGGTTCTTGGGGTTGGGTATGGATTTGGGTAGGGTTAGGCTCTATGTTTTAGGGCTTATCCTAACCACTCTTATCATGTCTATTCTCTTCGGCTTTATCTTTGTTTTTATAAAGACGATTGATCTTATGTATGTTATTCTAATCCTGGTTGGTATACTTATTGTGTGGGGTATAAATACCTATTATCTGTTGAGAATGATCGATGTTGAGGAGAGGGCAGAGACTCTGGGCTCTGGAGGAGGCTGAGCCTCTCCTTGATTAGGGCTTTTATAGCTATAGAGGTTGAGGATCGCTCTGTGCTATCTAGAATTATAGAGGTTAGGGATAGGATACTAGGGCTTGGGATTGATGCGAAGCCTGTTGAGGATGAGAATATACACCTAACACTTAGATTCCTTGGCGAGATCGATGAGAGCCTTATACCAAGTATTGAGATGGCCATGGCTAGGCTCTCAATATATAGGCCATTCAGGATCAGGGTATCGGGCATCGGTGTATTCCCTGATATAAGGATGCCAAGGGTTGTGTGGGTTGGTGTTGATGAGGGTAGCGAGATCCTGAGGTCTATGAGATCCTTGCTTGATGAATCCCTGAGGGGGCTGAGGATACATGAGGATCAGCATGGGTTCTCCCCACATATAACTATAGCTAGAATAAGGGGTAGGGTTAATCTTGATAAGCTATCTAGATATGTTGAGGAGAACTCCGACTATGTCCTCGGATACAGTCCCGTGACCAGGGTTGTTCTTAAGAATAGTGTTTTAACCCCCAGGGGTCCTATATATAGTGATCTAAGGAGGGTTTTTCTTGGCTCAGAGGGAGAGGGTCTGGAGGGTAGTGGAGGAGGTTCTGGAAAGGATAAGGCCAAGAGATAGCGAGATTGGGGAGGCTCTGAGGGTATATAGTATTATAAGGGATAGGCTATCAAGGGGTTTTCCACATGATGTGTTCCACATAGATCTATATGGATCTATAGCTAAGGGCACAGCCCTATCTGGGGATCTGGATCTAGATGTTTTTGTTCTTATACCTAGGGAATATGGGAAGAGGTGGATTAGGGAGAACTTTGTGAGAATAGCTAGAGAAGCTCTTGGAGATATAGAGGCTGAGGAGAGATATGCCGAGCACCCATATCTAAGGGCTAGAATTGGAGGCTTCGAGATAGATATAGTTCCAGCTCTCAGAATATCGATCGCTTCTGAGGCTATAACTGCTGCAGATAGAACGCCATTCCATACAGAGTATGTTAGGAGAATGCTTAAAGGAGATCTAGGGGACCATGTTAGGCTTCTTAAGAAGTTCATGAAGGGAGTCGGGGTATATGGTGCCGAGATAAGGGTGGGGGGGTTCTCGGGGTATGTTGCAGAACTTCTGGTAATATCTCTAGGAGGCTTTGTAGAGGTTCTTGAGAGCGCCTCTAGGTGGAGACCACCTGTCGTGATAATACCCCCAGGTGCTGAGGATAAGGTATCGATGAGCGAGGCTCTCAGGATCTTTAGGGGCTCGCCCCTAGTGATCCCTGATCCTGTAGATGTTAGGAGGAATGCTGGCGCAGCAGTGACCCTCAGGAAGCTATCCGAGTTCATAGTAGCATCAAGACTCTTCCTTGAGAAGCCCACCAAGTATTTCTTCGAGCCTGTGGAGATTAATGAATCAATGGTTGAGAGAGCCATAGAGATCCATAGCTATAGGGGGACATGCACAGTATTCATAGAGATAAGTCTCGGAAGAAATGCTCCAGACAATATATGGGGAGAGCTTAGAAGCCTATCGAGAAGAATCTATAATATCCTTGAATCAGAAAACTACCCAGTCCTTAGAAGAGACGAGTATTGGGACGAGGAATCTGGAGAAGCGTTGATTGCGATAGAGATGCTAGCATGCAGCACCAGAGAACCACTAGAGATCAAGGGCCCTCCAGCATGGGTTAACAACTCGGTTGACTTCATAGAGAAACAGCTGGGGATGGGATATGGCTTCTGGATAGATGATAGCGGGAGGCTCATGGGTGTGAGGAGGAGGGAGAGGAGTGCAATAGAAGCTATAGAAGCGATCATCAAGGCTGGAACACCAAAAGATATAAAGACCATGATAAGAATTTCAGTAAACCCGAGAGAGGTTATAGATAGATGGATAGATAAGCCAGGGTTTAAAGAGTGGGTATATACTCTCCTGACATCAGTACCTAGATATATGGCCCATGTGTAGGTTATTTAAACATAACTTTAATCGTAAAACAGAAAATTGTATTCAATATAAAGTTGGTAGAAAAAAGAATAATTATATCTACTTTATCTAGCTGTCATCGCTCTCCTTACCTGTAGGAACGTTAGTAGTGAGAATACGAATGCCAGCAGGGCCATTATTATAGCAACTATTATTGGTACATTTAGCGAGGCAACACTCGAGGATAGCCCGTCTATCTTAGAGCTCACGCTATCAACTTTAGAGCCAACACCATTTACTGCACCAGTTATCGACCCGGCTGCCGAGTCTATTCTGCTCCTTATATCGCCTGCCACAGTATCGAGTCTCGTTGATAGTGTATCAACCTTACTCGAGAGATCCCTCTGTGCTGTTGTTAGTGTCCCTAGATCTGTTCTCAGACCTGTTATATCTGTTCTCAGCCCCGACACTGCTGTTCTAAGATCCTCTAGTACTGCAAGTCTTGTTCTTATATCAGCTATTGATGATGATAGATTTGCAATAGCTGTGTTAAGCCCTGATATGCCCGTCCTTAGATCGCTTGATAGAGAGTCAAGTTTTGATGATATATTACCAAGGGCTGCTGTCAGAGCTGCCTGTGCAGCCTCAAACTGTGACCTTAGCGCTGCTAGAGAGCTGCTCAGGTTTGAAATCTGGCTCTGTAGAGCTGCAGCTGTTGTATTCAGCTGTAGCTGTAGAGCTGCTAGCTGTGACTGCAGGGTTGCTATTTGTGCAGTGAGAGCTGCATTCTGTGCAGATAGGTTAGCAACCTGTGCCTGTAGCTGTGCAACAACGAACTCCAGCGATACCAGCCTTATTAGCCCAAGATCCTTTGTCTCTCCAACAGCAACACTGACATTGATCCTTACCCTCGGGAACCCCGCCTTGCTGAACTCCAGCGTGAAGTTGCCAGGACCAGTCTCTATTGAGAACCTGCCTGTGGTATCGGTAGCTGTCCTAGCCCCTGTTTGCAGCACTAGAACTGTTGCATCGGCAACAGGCTGGTTATTTTCATCAACTACTCTTCCAACTACTACTCCTCCTAGCGTTAGGTTGAACTGCGTCGATGCTGTTATGGATCCAACGTAGGCTTTCACAGTATATACGCCAGGTATCCATAGTGGCTGTGCTGGGGGTGGTGGATATGGGAGTGTTGGTGGTAGCTGTATCACAGCTGTGTATCTTCCCTGCGAGTCCGAGTTAACAAGTTGGAGATCCACTTCTACCCCGTTTGGATTTATTGTTGAAATAGCTACCGGTGTGTTAGCAGGAGCAACACCGCTTACGATCACCTTCTCTCCGGGTCTATATGTTGCCTTATCTGTAGAGACCGATAGGCCTATTACCTGGGCATACGTAGGTGCTGATGCGATCGCTATGGTAGCCATTAATGCCAGAACGAGTGCTGATACTAGTCTCATCCTATCCACCCCTAACTAGATACCGTTATCTGCCTTCTAAATGTTTCTGGTGCTAGTGGAGCCCTATCTGTGATTGTCTTGAACACGATCACTTCAATCGTGTACTGGCCTGCTGCGAATGGTATCCACTGGAAGCCTATAACAACAGATCTGCCAGCAGGCACCGTGGTTGTTGCAAAGAATAGTGCTACAGTAACGTTGTTTGCATCTCTCACAACGACAAATGCCGTCATCTGCCTGTTAATCACATCTAGGTTGCTTATGTTAACAGCTATTAGAACTGGTACTCCAACCCTTGCCATAACTGGCTGACCTGTGCTTGGATCCAATAGATCTACAGAATTCACCCTTGCAGGCCTCTCTAGGAACCTTCCAACTATTACCTGTTTGGTAAATGGCACTCTGCTGCTTCCATTGGATGTCATAGGATCATAGTATGTTATTGTTATTGTGTCTCCAAGGTCTGCAGGTATTTGTGGTGCTCCTGTTATCCAGTCGCTTGGGTTAACAACAGTGATGTTTACTTGGAATACTCCTGGTGCAACTTCTGTAAGATGGAACTGCTGTGGAACCGCTAACGTTGTTGAGCTTATAAACACCTGCTTATATTCTGGTACATCTGTGCCTGCTATATCCTTGTTATACACTGTAATGGTCAATGTTTCACCTATATTTACGAAGTCCTTATCAGTTACTATGGAGGCATCTACAGCCTTTATAGTGAGTATCGCATTTACAACGTTTCTACTGCCTGTTTCATCTATCATATCTATATATGATATAAGAACTCTCTTCCCTATGAACTGGGCTACTTTGGCTGCTCTAGTCCATGCATCATCCGTAGGCAGTATTATGTTGTTGGCCCTAAGCACATCGATAATGCTTAGCGAGGTAACAGATCTGAAAACACCTGTGTGCAGGCCTGTCTCGTTCAGAGAGTAGTAGACAACCTGCGGTATCCCCTCAATGCTTAGAGCTATTATCCCTCCTCTCAATGATATGTAGTTGTCTGGTGTGTATAGATCTGCTCTATCTATAAACCTGTCTAGATCAGGATCCACCACAGTGACATTAAACTTCTCTAGAGGTCCTACAAATCCTGGTTCAGATGTCTCAGTCTGTATCCTCCCAGTTGTTGACTGCACCTTGAACTGGATTACGGAGGGGACAGTAGTCCAGCTAGATGCAGTTGGAGATAACACTGGTGTATCGTCGTTGTATATTATCTGGACAGTATCTCCTGGGAATACATTGCCGTTAAATGAGGTTTTATTGAGATCGTCCCACGACACTATTATCCTTGCTGTGAATACACCTGTATTTCTACCTGTCTCTGTCAATGCAAAGTTAAACGGCGTACCTCTTGGAGGTACCACAGTGACATTCACATTATCTATTCCGAAGGGTCTCCAGTTCCTATCAATCTCAACCAGCCTAATCACTATAGCATCTCCCATCCTAACAGTAATAGCAGTGGATCCGTTTATGCTAAACTCTGTAGGTGCGTGAGGTCTTATCTTTATAGACGCCTTTGGATTGGTTCCACCTGGCAACACGAAGCTTGGATCGAAAACAGTTAGAGTGGCATCTATTATTGCAGGGGTCGCGAATAATGATGCCGGCAGGTATAGATAGTTAAAGAACTCTCCTGTGTCTATATCAGTTTCACCTAGTTCAAACATACTGAGGGTTACAGTTGTCCCGTTAACATATGTTAGCTGGACAACTACTCCTGCGCTATCAGATGCTGACGGATCCCTGTTATATGCATCGTTAACGTAATTTATGGGCACATTGACCCCGTTGATTCTGTTAACAGGAACTTCACTCATCCCTGGGAAGGTTATTGAAACTCCTTTAATAGTGAATGAGAACACTACCAGGCCTCTCGTAAATGAGAATCCAGCTAGATCCCAGTATCTCAGGACATACTGCCCTCCAGCTGTTAGCGTCGATATTAGTGAAGCATTAACTATTAATCTAAATACTCCAGTGTCGGAATCATTCTCTGTAAACCCAATAGCAGTTGGTGGCATACTCAGCGGGTTACCAAGATTATCTGTAAACTGTATTATTGCAACAGTAGTTCCATAGCTGGTGGTCAGGTTAAATCCTCCTGCTACTATACTGGATGTGACTAAGGTTAATGTTTCAACAGCGTTTGGATCGTTGTTTAAGTCTGGTTTATATATTGTGAAGTCCCAAGTCTTAGTCGTAGCCTTGTTCAGCGATATACTCGCCTTTGTCGGCGTGAAGAGCGCAACAACGTATTGATCAATATTGTATCCAGCAGGTCTCATGTTAGAGGTTGTGTACCATACATCTATCCTCATCCTCATATCAGCATTAGCTGGGAAGTTCGTTGGATAGTAAACGATACCAGTATTAGGACCAGTCTTAACCAGGCCAGCAGCGCTAACATCGGGTGCCCATCTAATGCCTAGGTTTATCTTGAATACCCCTGTATTAACACCTGTCTCAACAATATCTCCTGGGGAGAACGCAACCCATGGTCCAAACCATGTTCCAGTTGTATGATCCCTCGGCCTTATATACACGAATGATGATGCAAATCCATAGTCAAGACCTCTGTCCAGAGTATCCACTGTATTGGGGTTGATGTTATCATCTGGAGATACTATATTAATTACTATGCCAGTGCTCTTGAAGTCTATATTTATCTGTGGTTGTGTATATATAGACTTAAATGATGTAGACCCCGTACTCCCATCATTCCAAGCTGCAGTATTTAGTGCCGATTGAAGTGCAGCAGTAGTGTATACCTCGATAACTATCCTATCGTTAGCCCCTATACCTGGATACATCGTGAAGCTTGTATTCTTGCTGATGACCCAGGATAGTGTCTTAATGCTAGTTGGTATCGTAAATACATTTGAATTAACTGCCGTCTCAGTGATATTGATAGTATCTGGCAAGATTATTCTATTGATCGGCATAAACGGTGTCTGGAAGGAACCTCCACCGCTCTCTGGTGCTTTTACAAGCGTTACCCTCACAAATATCCCGGTGACAGTAGTTGATGGACTTCCATCCGTTGTATAGCTTACTTTAGCTGAAATGTTTCCTACACTTGGTGTTTGATTGGCAACGATACTAATCATAAAGTTGAAGTCACCTGTTATATAGTCTACTCTGCTTACTGAGCTGATAGGTGTTGGAACTATATTAAATTGACCAACTGCTACCCCCGCTTTGAAGTCCGTAAGATTTATATTTGTTATATTAGATCCTACAGGGATCGAAATTGATATACTTCCTGGGACTATGTAGTTGTACCAGGAAGCATCTAACATGGTCTTTAGATTTCCACTAGCAGTTACTGTTAATACCTGACTACTTGCATTATAGTTATAAGTTAGAGTATAGCCTGTGCCATTGCTAATGCTTGGCTGTGAAGCTGTTGTTGTTGCAATAGGTAATGATACAACTACTGTAGGATCTTTATTGAGATCTGGGTCTGTCATGCTTATGCTAACCACAGCATCCCTTCTATAAGGCTTGTCAGGTATAGAGGCAAGGCTTGGAGTTACTGGCTGGAACGCTACTTGAGCTGTTATGCTGGTCCCAAGCACTGTAAACACTATCGATCTACCAACATCGTTAACCTCGTTCAGCTGTAGTCTAGCATAGGAGGAATCATCTGTAACTCCTGGTAGAGGCTGCTGGGGCTGTGATGAAGATACATTAGGCCCTCCAACATAGGCTACGAATGTCGTTCCAAAGATTCTTGTCGCTGTAAAGTAATTCTGAACAGTACCATTTCTCCACATAGCATTTATAACTGCTCCAGTATCTGCAAATGATGCCTGAATCTTTATCGTATTTATCCCGCTTCCAGGTTCATAGCCAGTTACTGTAAGAACTATCCACTTGACGGGATTTAGGTTTGTTGATGATAGCGTTATAGTGCCCTCTTGGGCATGTGCCGTGTTTAGCGTTGTTGATAGAGGTGCTACCCCACCTACTATACTTAGGATCACTACTGCTAAGACAAATCCTCCAAACACTCTGAGGATCTTCTCAAGACTCTTCTCCATCTACATCTTCACCTTCGATTCTATAGTTTCTATTTTTTGTTTAAAAGGGCTGCGCATTTAGATATACACATATATACACAAAAAAAGATCGAGGGTTTATAAATGGTTCGATT
>Ga0101942_100516_pt1 | contig 13506 bp, 11 predicted proteins | sample DewCreD2012metaG_4_FD_75243 | JGI IMG/M metagenome (GOLD analysis project Ga0101942, IMG submission 75243) | Hot spring sediment bacterial and archeal communities from British Columbia, Canada, to study Microbial Dark Matter (Phase II) - Dewar... ...
ACCCAGGGAAACCAGGGCCTGGGGAACTCCTTCCGCCAAGGTGTGGGCCACCACCTGCCCTTGGGAATCCAGGACATAGGCATAGGCAAAGCCCGGGTATCTCTCCCGAGCAAGGTCAAGCTTCTGCCGGACAGCAAGCAGGTCGCGCAGAAGAACATCGTCAGTGACCAAGGCCGCCAGATCCCGGGCACCAAGCCGCACCTCCTGCCACAAGGCCCTTTCTCCTTCCGCATAAAGGAAGGCACTCCCTCCCAGGATCAAGACCCCACCGGTAGCCGTGGCCGCCAGGAGCACGGTGAGGAAGAGCTGGACGCTGAGCCTCATGGCAAGACTTCCTTGGCCCTAAGGTAGACGCCCCGGTACGACTGGGCCTCCGCCCTGCGGAATCCCCTAAGCCCAAGCGCCCGTAACGCCTTTTTCCCCTCCTCCGTGGCCGCATACCGCAGGAGGGACTCCACCCAGCGCTCCCTTTCCACCGGGGAAAGCCCCACGGGAACCACCACGGGCGGTGCGGGGTCCTCGGGGCCCTGGGCCAGCACCCTAAGACCGCCCAAGCCTAGGGCTTCATAGACCACCCGGTCCACCGCAGCCCCTTCCGCCAGGCCCTGCAAGACCGCCCTGAGGGCCCGGTCATGGCCGTAGGTGAAAAAGGCCCGCTGGAAGAAATCCTCGCCCAATCCCGAAGCCAGGATTCTCGGCCATGCGTGGCCGGTATTGGATAGAGGGTCGGTAAAGGCAAAGGGCAACCCCTTAAGGTCCCGTAAAGAGGTGTAAGGGGCCTCCTCCCGAACCACAACGACGCTTTGGTAGGGGAACAGGGTTTCACTTTCCAGAACGGGCTCCAGGAAACCCTCCTCCACCCCCAAGCCTGCGGCCAACGTACATAAAAACCCCAACTGGGCCTCCCCCTTGCGCAGGACCTCGAGGACCTCCGCATAGGTACGCCGTCCGAATACCTCCACTCTGACTCCCAAAGCTTTTCCCCAACCCTGCAGGAAAACCCGGTAAGGCTCTTGCTCTTGGGGTGAGCGCATCCCAGCCACCACCACCCGCACCTCCGCCTCCTGGACCTCCAGGGCGTAAGGAGGACTTAGGGGCACATCGGGAATCGCATGGCATCCCGCAAGCAACAGGAGTCCCAACCCGACTGGCCTCACCCACCCCAGAATAGAAGGGACTAAAGGGTATAGATGTCCCCGGAGCTGTAGGAAAGTTGCCCGACATTGGTGTCCGGCCATCCACCTCTACCTGGCCCTTCCAGGCCCACCTACCCTTAGGACGAGAGGAGGTGAAGGATGGAACGGGAGATCCAGATAAGCCCGGGAGATGTCCACCGGGACCGGCGCCAGTTCCTGGCCAAAATGGCCAGCGCCGTTTTCGCCTCTATGGTGGCGCCCGGCCTAGCCCAAGGTGTACCCCAGGCTCCAGCCACGCCCCTTACCCCGCAGGAGGAGGACGCCCTCCTCCGCATGCAGAAAGAGCTTGAGCGGGCCCTCAAGAACCCCAACCGCCGCTGGGGCATGGTCATTGACCTGAGGAAATGCGTGGGCTGCCATGCTTGCACGGTGAGCTGCATGGCGGAAAACCGCCTGCCGCCAGGTGTGGTCTACCGGCCCGTGAGCGAAGAAGAGGTGGGTACCTTCCCCCACGTCACCTACCGCTTCGTGCCCAGACCCTGCATGCAGTGCGACGAGCCCCCGTGCGTTCCCGCTTGTCCTTACGATGCCACTTGGAAAAGGAAGGACGGAATCGTCGAGATCGACTATGAGCTTTGCGTGGGGTGCGAAAAGTGCATCCCCCCCTGCCCCTACAACTCCCGTCACAAGGACGACGGCTACTTCTGGACGGAGAACACCCCGGGCCAAGGGCAGATGCCCTATGAGGAACTCCCCGTCTACGAGTGGGGCAAGAAGGTGAACCGGGACGACGAGGCAGGCCCCATGGACAAGGTGCGCAAATGCCACTTCTGCCTGCACCGCATTGAACGGGGCCTTTTGCCCCAGTGCGTGGTCACCTGCATCGGCCGGGCCACCTACTTCGGGGACCTCGAGGATCCCTCCTCCTTGGTTTCCGAGCTCATCAAGAAGCCCAACGTGATGCGCCTAAAGGAAGAGGTGGGCACCAAGCCCCGCGTTTACTACCTGGTTTAGGAGGTGAGCATGGAAAAGCTTTCCCGGCGCAACCTGTTAAAGCTTTCGGGCACAGGCGTTCTGCTGGGACCCCTCGGCCTTGCCCTGCAGGAGAGAGGTGCCCAGGGCATGGGGGCCTACGAGATCCAGCTTCCGGAGAACACCATCTACTCCAGCTGCCTCCAGTGCAACACCGGCTGCCCCATCAAGGTGAAGCTCTACGAGGGCGTGGCCAGCAAGATTGACGGCAACCCCGTTTCCCCCTGGACCTTCCGCCCCCACCTGCCCCTCAACACCGATATCCACACCCTGGCCAAGGTGGACGGGGCCCTCTGCCCCAAGGGCCAGGCAGGGATCCAGACCGCCTATGACCCCTACCGTATCCGCAAGGTGCTCAAGCGGGCGGGCCCCAGGGGAAGCGGCAAGTGGGAGGAGATCCCCTTCCACCAGGCGGTGAAGGAAATCGTGGAAGGGGGCAAGCTCTTTGCCCACCTGGGCGACGACCGGGTCTATCCCGGGCTGAAAGACCTCTGGGCCCTCAAGGACCCCGCCGTTATGACCCGCATGGCCCAGGCGGTGAGGGCCATCTGGGCGGAAAAGGATCGGGAGAAGAAAAAGGCCCTGGTAGAGAAGTTCAAGGAGGACTTCAAGGAATATCTCCACACCCTCATCAATCCCGACCACCCCGACCTCGGTCCCAAGAACAACCAGGTGGTCTTCGCCTGGGGCCGGCTCAAGGCGGGCCGCTCGGACTTCATCCGCTGGTTCTTCTCCCAAAGCTTCGGCACCGTTAACCTTCACGGCCACACCACTGTTTGCCAGGGCTCCTTGTACTTCACGGGCAAGGCCATGAGCGAACAGCCCACCTTTGACGCCTCAGGAAAGCTTTCCTGGTCGGGTGGGGCTAAGTTCTACTGGCAGGCGGACCTCTCCAAGGCCCGCTTCGTGGTGTTCGTGGGGGCCAACGTCTTTGAGGGGAACTACGGCCCCCCCTTAAGGGTGGGCTGGATCACGGAAAGGGCCAGCAAGGGGGAACTGGAATACGCCGTGGTGGACCCGCGGGCGCAGAAGGCGGTGAAGGGCGCAAGCCGCTGGATTGCCCCCAAACCCGGCCACGACGCCGCCATCGCCATGGGGGTGATCCGGCTTCTCCTGGAATGGGGCAAAATTGACGCCAAGTTCCTCTCTGCCGCCAACAGGGGAGCCGCCAAGGCCATCGGCGAGAGCAGCTGGACCAACGCCACCTGGCTGGTGAAGCTCAAAGACGGCAAGCCGGAAAGGCTTCTTAGGGCCAGCGACCTGGGCCTGCCCAAACCCAAGGCCAAGGTGGGGGACAAGGAGGTGGAGCTGGACGCCCCCGTGGTTCTTCAGGAAGACCGGCCCGTGGCCTTCAACCCCAACGACGAAGCTCAGCCGGTCTTTGGCGAGCTTTGGGTGAACACCACCTTAAACGGCATCCCGGTAAAGAGCGCCCTCCAGCTCATCAAGGAAGAAGCCTTCCGGCATCAGGTGAGGACCTGGGCGGCCTTCGCCGGGGTGGAGGAACCGGACATCCGCTTCCTGGCGGAGAAGCTGGCCCAGTACGGCAAGAAAGCTGTGGTAGACGTGCACCGCGGAGCTAGCCAGCACACCAACGGCTTCTACAACGCCTTTGCTTGGTTTACGGTTAACGCCCTTCTCGGCAACATTGACCACCAAGGCGGATTCGTGCAGGCCAGCACCTACGACATCACTGGGGGTAAGGCGGGAGGACCTTTCCCCATGGCCAAGCTCCACCCCAAACCCCTTTCGCCCTTTGGCATCAGCCTCATCCGCCATGAGGTCAAATACGAGGACACCACCCTCTTTGAGGGCTTTCCCGCCAAGCGGCCTTGGTACCCCCATGCCTCCGACGTCTACCAGGAGATCCTGCCCTCGGCGGCCCAGGGCTACCCCTATCCCATCAAAATCCTCTTCCACTACATGGGCTCCCCCGCCTACGCCCTGCCAGGAGGCGGCGAACAGATCAGGGCCATGCTGGACCCCGACAAAATCCCCCTCATCGTGGCCTTTGACATCGTGGTGGGGGATACCTACCTCTTCGCCGACTACATCATCCCCGACCTCTCCTATCTGGAGCGCTGGGAGTTCCAGGGGAGCCATCCCTCCATTATTTGGAAGGTCCAGCCAGTCCGCCAGCCTGCCATTGCCCCCATACCCGAAGAGGTGGAGGTCTTCGGTCAAAAGATGCCCATCTCCCTCGAGAGCTTCCTCCTCGCTCTGGCAGAGCACCTGGGCCTGCCGGGCTTCGGCGAAAAAGGGTTCGCCAACGGGATGCCTTTCACCCATCCCGACCACTTCTACCTGAAGCTGGCCGCCAACCTGGCCTTTGGGGAAAAGGCGGATGGCTCCGATGCCCTTCCCGAGGCCAGCGAGGAGGAGGTGGAGGTCTTCCGCAAGGCCCGCCGCCACCTTCCCTCCTCGGTATTTGACGAGGAGCGCTGGCGGAAAGCCATCGGCGACGAGGGCCTTTTCCGCCGGACCGTCTACCTCCTGAACCGGGGCGGGCGGTTCCAGGAGTTCGGCAAAGCCTACGCCCCGGGCGACCTGGTGGCCAACCGCTACGGGAAACAGGTCAACCTCTTCCTGGAAAAACAGGCCCTTTCTCTCCATCCCATGACGGGGAAACCCTACTGGCCCTTGCCCGCCTACTTCCCTCCGTACCAAGACGTTCTTGGCAACCAGCTCCGCGACCCTGGATACGGCCTTGTCCTTCTCACCCACCGGGACATCCTCCAGACCAAGAGCCGCACCATAAGCAACTACTGGCTCCTGGCCATCAAACCCGGAAACGAAATCCTGATAAGCGCCCAAGATGCAGCACGCCTGGGGCTCCGGGATGGCCAGCTCGTCAGGGTGGTTTCCGCCACCGATCCCAAAGGGGAATGGGACCTGGGACCTTTCGGCAAGAAGCCCATGGTGGGCAAGGTCAAGGTGGTGCAGGGCCTGAGGCCGGGATGCGTTACCTTCCCCTTAGGTTGGGGCCACTGGACCTATGGCGCCAGCGACATGGTGATCAACGGCCAGGTGATCAAGGGAGACCCCAGGCGGGCCACGGGGGTCCACGCCAACGCCGCCATGCGCCTGGACCCGTACCTTAAGGACATGGCCCTCACCGACGTGGTAGGGGGAAGCGTGGTCTTCTACGAAACCCGGGTGAACTTGATACCGGTCTAGGGATGTCCCCCGGGGTACCCCGGGGGACATCCTTCCTACAATACCCGTGTTAGGCTCTTTGCAGGGGTAGGAGGTGAACGGTGATACCTGCCTTCAGAAGCGCCCAAACCCAAACCCAGTGGGCCCTGGAGTTCATCCGCCTGGTCATGCTTCTTCTGTGCTTGGTGGGATGGGTGATGTATCCGGTGGAGCTTCTCCTCCTGGACCACTGGACGGAAAGCTGGCAGAGTAGGATTCCCTTCTTTGTGGCCATCCCTGGATTCATTTTCACCCTGTGGGTGCTCTTTGACCGGAAAACCCCCTGGGTGAGGTGGGCCTTCATCCTCACCATGTGGGCTTCGGTGTTCACCGGTCTAATTGGGGCCTACTTTCACTTGCTCTGGAACTTTGAGGGGGAGGTGGCTTGGGAGTTTGAGGCTGCCATGGAGGCCATGGCCGGAAGCCGCCCCGTCCTGGCGGCCCTGGCCTTTACCCACATAGGGGTAACGGGGCTTCTGGCCATCTACCGGGCCAGGTAGGAGGTGAGGTATGATCGAAGCCCTCATCAAAGCCCAAACCGAGGAGGAAAGGCTTTTGGAGTTCTTGCGGTCCACCTTTCTCCTCATCGCCCTGGTGGGCTTTGCCTTCTACAGCATGGAGCACTGGATCTTGGACCACTGGACGGAAAGCTGGCAAAGCCGCATTCCCTTCTTCGTGTCCCTGGTGGGGTTTCCCCTGACCCTTCTCATGTTCTTCCACCGGGGCAAATGGGTTCGCTACCCCTTCCTACTCTGGATGCTGGTAACCGTGGCCACAGGCCTCCTGGGGGCCTACTATCACCTCCTTTGGAATGCCCAGGATGCCGAGGTAAGCCTTTGGAACCTCAAGGGGTTCCTGGAGGCATTTGAAGGAAGCCGCCCTGTGCTGGCAGCCCTGGCGCACACGCATGTGGGGGCGGTGGCCTTTGTGGTGGGCATAACCATAAGGGACTAACGGGAGGTAAGAGGTATGAGAAAGGGCATCGTCTGGCTTCTGGTTCTGGTCCTGAGTGGGGCGCTGGCCCAGGCACCCAAGGTGGATGGGAAGATCGCCAGCGGGGAGTACGCCAAAACCTACAAGCACGAGAAAAGCGGCATTACCCTTTACTGGAGCATCGTGGGGGATACCCTGTATCTGGCCCTCGAGGGCAAGAGCAAGGGCTGGATCGGCATGGGCTTCCTGCCGGAGAAGACCGACAAGAAGAAGGGGGCGGACCAGTACCTCTTCTACATGGAGGGGGGCAAGCTGGTGGCCCTGGACATGTACCAGACCAAGCGCACGGGAGCCCCGGTAACCGATGAGAAGGAGGGGGGTAAAAACTCCATCCTGGCCGCTGCGGCCACCTACGAGAACGATACCTGGGTGGTGGAGTTCAGCCGCAAGCTGAAAACCGGGGAAGCCACCGACGTGGAGATCACCCCGGGGAAAAAGCTCATCGTCCTCCTGGCCCACGCGGAAAAGATGGACCCCAAGGAGGAGCATAAGAAGACCGAGCGCTGGTACCTCGAGGACTTCGTCTTCTAAGGGCTTCCACCCCTCGGGCCTGGAACCCCCATCCAGGCCCATTGTCTTATCACGGGATAGATACCCTTGACTTTTGCAGACTCATAGGTACCATAAGAGGCATGAACCGGCCGCAGCCCATCCAACCCCTTTATCTCGGTCTCTTTCTCCTGGCGACCCTAGGTCTTTCCTACGCCGTTTGGCTGGCTTCCGGTGTCAGGCTGGTCCTGGCCTTCTGGGTAGCCATCCTCCTAGGACTAGCCCTTTTCCACGCCAAGTTTGGCTTCGCCTCGGGGTTCCGGCGTTTCCTCCTCACGGGAGAAAGCCGCTTATTGAGGGCCCACTTTCTCCTCTTTACCCTCGCCAGCCTGCTTTTCTTCCCCTTCCTGGTCCAAGGGGAGGCCTTTGGCCAGGCGGTGCAGGGGTTTGTGGTGCCCATCGGGATCGCCCTCGCCGTGGGGGCTTTCCTTTTCGGTATCGGCATGCAGCTTGGGGACGGGTGCGCCTCCGGTACCCTCTACCACACGGGAAGCGGGGACACCCGGGGGATTTTGGTTCTCCTGGGCTTCATGGTGGGCTCTTTGCTGGGGGTCTACCACCTTCCTTACTGGCAAGCCCTTCCCGCCTGGAACCCAGGTAGTGCCCTCACCTGGTTTCCCTCCCCCTACATGGGCCTTCTCCTCTGGATAGGCCTTTTGGCCTTCCTCTACCTTCTGGTTTCCCGGGTGGAAAAAAGGCGCACGGGCCAGGTGGTACCTCTCTGGCAACGGGAAGCCACCCACCCCCTCTTCGGCCCTTGGAGCCTGGTGGGAGGTGCCGCAGTCCTAGCCCTAGGAAGCCTCCTTATCCTCCTATTATTGGGCCGCCCCTGGGGGGTAACGGCGGCCTTCGCCCTTTGGGGAGGCAAGCTGGCCCAACTTCTGGGGATCCCGGTGATGGATTGGGCCCTCTTCAACAACCCGGCCTTCGCCGAAAAACTAGAGCAGAGCATCCTTAAAGACCCCACCAGCGTGACCAATTTCGGGGTCTTCCTGGGAGCTTTCCTGGGAGCCACCCTGGGTGGGGCCTTTAGGCTTCAGGACCTGCGCCGCATCCCCTGGACCACCCACCTAGGGGTCTTCCTGGGAGGAGTGCTCATGGGCTACGGAGCCCGGCTGGCAGGGGGTTGCAACATCGGGGCCTACCTGGGGGGCACTGCCTCCTTCAGCCTCCACGGTCCCCTCTGGGGAGTCTTCGCCCTCCTGGGCACCGCCCTGGGGGTGCGGCTTAGGCCCGCCTGCCGCCTGGAAAACGAAGGCAAGACGGGAAAGAGCCTGCCTAGCACTTGAGGTAGGTGGGAAGGACCTCCTCCAGGGCCTTGGGCGCCGGGAGGAGGTCCTTTAGGGCTTCGGGAAAGGGAGCGGTGTTCCCCTCCTTCAGCATGAGGTACTGATCCTGGGTGATGGGGGCGAAGGGCAGGCGGGACAGGAGGGGTACGGCCAGGTCCGTCAGCCAAAGGGGTATGGGGAGAAAGGGTTTCCTCCGGCCCACAACCCTCATGCAAAGCCCTAAAAGCTCCCGGAAGGTGTACTCCTTGGGCCCCACCAGGTCAAAGGTGCCCTCGAGGCCCCTTTCCAAAGCCCCAGCAAAGGCTTCGGCCACATCCCCCACGTAGACGGGGCGAAAGCGGAAGCTTCCATCCCCGATGAGGGGCACGAAGGGCAAGGGCCCACAGACGAGACCCCTAAGCACCTGGCCAAAGAACTCATCTCCGGGGCCGAAGATGAGGCTGGGGCGGAAAATGGCGTAGCTCAGGCCGCTATCCCGCACCAGCTCCTCGGCCTCCGCCTTGGTTTCGTGGTAACGGCTTCCCGACCCCCGCCTGGCCCCCAGGGCGGACATGTGAAGAAGCCGGCCCACCCCAGCCCGCTTTAGGGCCACAAGAAGGTTCCTGACCCCTTCCACGTGCACCTGGCGGAAGGTCTGGTCCTTCTCCCGGATGATCCCCGCCAGGTAGATGGCGGCCTCCACCCCCTCGAGGGTCGGTACCTCCCGGGTAATGTCCCCGGGGATGTGGACCGCCCCCTTGGGAAGGTCCCTGGGGGTGCGGGAAAGGACCAAGGGGGTGTGGCCCCCTTGCACAATCCGGGCCACCAGGTGCCGGCCCACAAAGCCCGTCCCGCCAACGACCAGAACCCTCATCCCAAGCGTCCCAAGGCTCTCTTCGTCCTCCTTTGCACCTAGAGAGCTAACGGTAGACTGCCCCAACCTGCCTTCCACCGCCCAGCTCCAAGGCCGGGGAGGACTTTAGGCATTCTCCCAGAAAGACCAACCCAAGGGTGTTACCCCAGCCACAAAGGAGGCCCCCGCCCCCTTTGGGGGCGGGGCTAGGCGAGCGTCAGGACTTAGTCAAACTTGTTCTGTTGCAGGAGGCTAGCCGTCTGCTGCACGGAAGGGATAGCCCCTGCCACCTTGCGGAGGTTAGCCCGGGTGCCCTTGTACCACGGAATGGTGGTCTTGGGATCGGTGTAGCCCGAAACCAAGGAGTTGGAAGTGCCCCGCCAGTGGTACATGACCAGGAAGAGCATCCCTGGCTTCACCGCATCGGTCACGTAAACCATGAAGGTGCCGTTTCCTTCTTCGTTGTAGACCTCCACCAGGTCCCCCGACTGGAGGCCAAGCCGCTTGGCATCCTGCGGGTTGACCTCCACATAGGGCAAGGGGAGGGCCATTGCCTTTTCCGGCAGGTGACGGTCGTGGTAGGCGGTCTGCCAGATGGTCTGGGCCCGCCCCGTGGTGACCCAGAAGGGATACTGTCGGGCCCTTTCCCCTTCCAGGTACTTGGCCACCTCCGGAGGGTAGCCCTCCCAGTCGTCGGTGCCGTACCACTTGAACTTGCCGTCGGAGGTGCCGAACTTGTGGGTGTAACGGCGCACGGTACCCACCAGCTTCCCGGTCTTGGGATCCCGGCGCACAGGTGTTTGTATGCCTTGCTGGCCCACCTCCTTGAGGAACTTATAGGTGACCCCCTTGTAGTTCTCGGGCTCCAGCTTGGCCTCGTCCTCCTCGCTCACCCGGTTGTCGCTGAACTCCTCCGCCCCGGCCAGGAAGACATCCTCATCGGTGTTCCAGTTCTTGCCGAACTCAAACTTGGCGGCCTCCTGGTGCTTGCCCTCGGCCCGGTAGAGCTCGGCGATTCGCAGGCCCACCCACTTGAAGATCTCCCAGTCGGGCTTGGCCTCACCGGGGGGATCCATGAACTTCTCGTACAGGCGGAGCAGACGGCTATTGCAGTTGATGGAGGTGTCGTTGGCCTCACCCCAGGCGGCCGCAGGCAGGATCAGGTGGGCGTCGCGGGCGGTTTCCGTCATGTAAATGTCCTGGACCACCATGAAAAGGGCATCCGGGTCGGAGTAGAGCACGTCCAGGATTTTCTTCACCCGTTCCTGGATGGTCCCAGGCTCCCCACCAGCACCCAGGGCCTTGGTGAGCTTCTCCGTACGCTCGTGGATGCGCTTGCGGAAGACCTGGGCGTTTGGCGTGGACAAATAAGGATCGGTGGCGATCACCCAGTAGAACTTGCCCTTGCCGTCCGTGAGGAACTTGTCCACGTTGACAGGGGGGCCACCCCGGTAGATGGAGCCTGGGGTGGGGGCAGGAGGCCGCACGTACCCCTCCTGGTGCCCGCCCTGACGGCCGCAGCCCGTGCCGGGGCGGCCGATGTTGTGGGTGAGGACCGCCAGCTGCACGATGGCCGCCACCTGATCGTAGTTCTTCATGTTCCAGATGATGCCCTTCTCGTAGATGGTGAGGGTGCGGCGCTTGAACTTGCCCGCCTTGGGCTTGGCAATCCAGTCCGCAGCCTTCTCAATCTGGGCCCTGGGCACGCCGGTGATCCTTTCCACCTCGGCCATGAACTCGGCATAGGGCACCTGAAGCTTGAGGCTCTTCTGCTTGTACTCCTCGAAAAGCTTCATGTCGGTGCGGGCCTCGAGGTAGGCCATGTCGTAGTAGCCCCGCTCCCAGATCACCCGGGCGATGGCATTGGCCAGGATGTAGTCCGTGCCCAAGTTGGGCTGAAGGAGAAGGACCCGGTCCTTGGCCACGGTTTCGGCAATGGTATAGGAGGAGGTCTTCCGCGGGTCAATCACGATCAGGTACCCGGGTTCCGCAGGCTCCCCTCGGTCAAAGACCTTCTGCTTTTCCGCCACCGTGTTTCCCTGGATGTTGGGGAGCATGTGCTCGGCGTAGAACACCGTGGCGGTTTCGTACGGGTTAGCCCCCCAGAGAACGATGGTGTCGGCCAGCCGGGCGTCCTCATAGGTGTAGTTGAGCTCGTGCACCCCCCGCTCGCGGCTACCCCAGACCTCGGAGTTATAGGCGGGCCGGTTGTGAATGGCGATGTGCTTCACGGAGAGGGCGGTAAAGAAGAGCTTGCCCGCCCCGTAGTTGTCCTCAAACCCCTGGCCCGAGCCCCCGTGGTCGTAGCACTTCACGGCGATGTTGTCGTCGCTGCCATCCCGGTCCCGGATACCTTTGATCAACCCGGCCATGAGGGTCAGGGCATCCTGCCAGGTGATGGCCTGGAACTGGTCCCCCACCCGCAAGAGGGGATAGAGGAGGCGGTCCTGGGTACCCCGGTCCAGGCTCCACACGGTAAGGGCGTTGGTGCCACCCCGGATAGAGTAGTTGCCCCGGTTGATGGGACTGTCCTTGGCGGGCACGATCACCACGTGGTACTGGCGGCCGTCCTTGCCCACGGTAATCCCGTGCATGGTCTCCGTGTAGCTCTGACCAGCCAGGGGAGGCTGGGCCCGGGAAAGATCCAGGCCGAAAGCGTTCTGGTCAGGCTTCAAGCCGCCCTGCTCGCCCACCGGCCAAACGTACACCTTGTAGCCGCAACCCACGTTGCAGTACTGGCACACCGTGTTGTGCACCCGAGCGTTCTTGGGAGGAATGGGAAGCTGGTCCCTTCTAGGAATAAGCGCCATACCCTACACCTCCTACACGTTCTTAACCCGGCCCCAGATGAGACCGGCCACGGCCACCGCGTAAATATCACCCTTGCCGTCTATGCGCAAAGGAATCTGGGGAAGCCAGGAGCTGGCCAGGCCCTGGTAGGTCTGCCCGGCCTTGGCGGGGTCGAACATGGAGTAGTGGCACCGGCAGATGAACCTCCCCCCCTCGTATTGGATAGGGCAACCCATATGGGTGCAAAGGCCCGAGAAGGCCACGATGTCCCGCCCAGGCCCCACGCCTCCAATGGCCGGCTTGCCCAGCTTAACCAGGATGGCCGGGGCGGAGGCATCGGGGTAGTTGAAGGTGATGGGCTGGCCCGTTTTCACCTGGGCAACGTTGGCCACCTTCACCGCCGGGTACGTAAGGCTGGGTGCATATCCCAACTGGGCCTTCCCCCCTGCGGTGAAGAGGGCGGTGGCCGCCGCCGTCAGCTTGACAAACCGCCTACGCGACAAGGTTTGCGTCATAGCCACACACCTCCTTGGGTGCAGTTGAAGGCTATCAAACACAAGGGACTTTTGTCAATCCCTTTTGATATCGGTCCATATACCCCAAAAGGGTATTGGGTTGTTTCCGCCCTCCCGATGGGCCCTCAAAGGCATCAGGAATCTCGCGTTTGGCATAAGCATCCTTTCCCAAACGAGGGACCTTTGCTAAAGTATAGCCTGATGGCTTGTGATCCAGCGCCCGGCCGCCCCAATGTGGCCCTTAAGTTGACCGAAGCCCTGGCGCATCCCGCCAGGCTGACCATCGTCCGCCTCCTAGCGGAGCTTCCCGACGAGCACACCGCCTTTGACCCCCGCTGCGGCACCGCTTACGGGGTGTGCTTTTGCCATCTGAAGGAGAAGACCGGGCTTTCGGGCCCCACGGTAAGCCACCACCTCAAGATCCTTCGGGAAGCCGGGCTGGTGGAGGGCGTGCGGGTGGGGCGTTGGACCTATTTCCGCCTTAAGCCAGGGGGCCTCGAGGCCCTAGCCCACGAGCTCCTTCACCTGGCCCGCCAAGCGGAGAGGGCCGCCGCCAAGGCGGGGTAAGCGCTTGTCTAAAAACCCCACCCCTGCCACCATGAGGGCATGGGAGAGATCCGGGTGGGTACCGCCAGCTGGACGGACGAAACCCTCCTCGCCTCCGGGTGGTATCCTCCCGAGGTACGCCACCATCCCGAGAAGCGCCTCCGCTACTATGCGGAGCACTTTGACACCGTGGAGGTGGACAGCACCTTCTACGCCCTACCCCGGCGGGAGGTGGTGGCGAAATGGGCAGAGAGGACCCCAGCGGGCTTTCTCTTCCACGTGAAGGCTTTTTCCGCCTTTACCGGACATGGCCTCGAGGCCGCCACCCTTCCCAAGGACCTTCGCTCCCTTCTCCCCAAAACCGAAGGCCACCTGGCCCAGCGGGAAATCCCCCAAGAGGTTCTAGAGGAAGCCTGGAACCGCTTCTTCGCCGCCATCACCCCCTTAAGGGAGGCGGGCAAGCTGGGGTACCTGCACTTCGGCCTTCCGCCCTGGACCGAACCCAAGCCCCGAAGCTTTCGCTACCTGGAACACCTGGCAGAGAGGACCCAAGGCTACTGGGTGGCGGTGGAGTTTCGCAACCCCAGGTGGTACGTGGCCTGGGGATTCGTGAGGAAGGAACTGGAGCG
>Ga0101942_100522_pt1 | contig 13329 bp, 12 predicted proteins | sample DewCreD2012metaG_4_FD_75243 | JGI IMG/M metagenome (GOLD analysis project Ga0101942, IMG submission 75243) | Hot spring sediment bacterial and archeal communities from British Columbia, Canada, to study Microbial Dark Matter (Phase II) - Dewar... ...
GCATGGGGCTCACATCTCCAGCCCTCTACCAACCCTTGGGGCATTGCCTCCATCGGGTTGGTAGTCGATCCTGTCCCTGTTGATACTTTATGCTTAGGCTTATAAGTGTTTTCCAGGAGAATAGATCCAACCCCCCAAAATCATTTTATAATAAACGAATATATAAAAATCACTACCCATGAAAAAGTATTCAGCCCAGCCTGCTTCCTCACAGAGCTCCAAAGAATATACTTGCTCTCAATATACATCCCAGAGCTTGGCTCATCTAGAAAAGCTATATTGGAGTTAGGTGCAAGAACCATCGCTGCAAGAACCCTTCTCATCTCACCGCCGCTAGCCCCCACCCATTCCTATTCCTCATATCCCATAGTCCTAGCTCCTGAAGCCATCTCCAAGCCTCTATAGATGCTTATGATATGCTATATGCTTTGGCTGCTAGGTACCACTTAACAGCCTCCGCAGGGGTTTAGTTTTTATTTATACTCCCTCCATGTGGCATTATCGCTATATACTTCCTAATCTTCCTGGCCTCTTTAACAAGATCATAGCTTAAGGATCTGGGCCCTCCCAGATGTGGGCCTTATGATCGTTACCAGCATATTTATAGTAGTTGTTTTTCCAGAGCCGTTGGGGCCTAGGAGCACGAGCACCACTCCATCTGGTCTCGAGGCTCACTCTCCTAGCGACCCACACATCATTTGAGCATCTCTTTGCCAGCCTCTCAGCAACCATATCCATCGGGTTCACCATGTTTTCTACTAGATTTTTCAACTATACCCCATTCCGAAAAGAGATCTCATCAGCGAGATGCATAGATTCCTAATCATGGTCTAGGATCTAGGACTGTGTGGATATAAATGACGAGCTGAATCAATAACTATGGGGAAACATGTCTAGTGAGCCTGGCGAAGAGGGCGCTATATTCACGGCGCTAGGGCATGAGATTAGAAGAAATATTATTAGGATCCTTGCTGAGAAGGGGTCCAGAACGTTTACAGAGCTTATGGACGACCTAGATATAAGAGATACAGGCACAATGGTATTCCACCTAAAGAGACTAGGACCCCTTGTTAGCAAGAACGAGAAGGGGGAGTATATACTAACGAGCACAGGCTGGAAGGCATATGAGATCCTCAAGGAGATCTCGGGAAAAACAGGGCCCCAGCCTGGGGATTCTGGGCAGGGTTATGGATCCTCTGTCGAGGAGGCTAAAAAGGCAGGCGAGCCTATGGCTAAAGCCTCTCAGCAGGCTCAGCCATGGGATGTTGTTGGCGATGTTATTATTCTAAGCGATAGAATAAAGCTATATGTGGATAGAAAGCTTCTTGAGAATATAAGGGGAAGGGGTAAGAGGCTCATTATAAAGGATATAGTTAGCCTCACTATATCGAGTGATGTAGATCCAGAGCTCTTTGAGCATACTGTTCTGGAGATAAAAGATGTTGCAGTGATCTACGCACCTGAGAGTCTGAGACCATATGTGGAGCTTAAGGCAAGGGATTATGCTCTAGCCAAGTATAAAGTTAAGATCACAAAGCCTGTTGGGGATCTTTTTAGCGTATTCTCAATAGTTCCAGCTGTTATTGGAAGTATTATCCCAATGGTCTCCGAGACTCTATCCTCAGTACTATCTCCACCCCTCCTCAGGAGCAGATTCAGAGGGAGATCTGCTGGCGAGCATGGTGTTAAGCCAATATATAGGAAGGATCTTGATCAGGATATTGAAAAGCTTGAGATTAACATAAGCGGAGGCTCCCTCAATATAAGATCATCGGATAAGCCATATATAGAGATCTACTCCTCGAGGGAGAATCACTGCGTGGATGGAGACTATGATGTAGATATAGAGGGGAGCAGGCTGTACATAGAGCTTTCAGGATGCCACGGCGAGCTAGCCCTCCCAAAGAGGAGTATAGGCGTTGCTGTGATAGATATAGCTGGGGGTCTCCTAGATATAGATCTTGAGAGGGGCTTTAATGATCTATCTATAGAGATGAGCGGTGGATCATCTATAATAAAGATAAGAAGCATGCCACAGTCGAGGACAAGGATCTCGGTAAATGGCGGTATTATAACACTTAATAAGGCTTATGGTGAATACGATGGAGAGGCCAGCATAGAGATCTAGGTAAATGGCGGGGTTGTTGGTGGAGAGATAAGGCTTCCGAGCGAGACCAGGGTATCCATATCTGAGGACGAGTGGGGAGGGATATCTAGGATCAATGTGGATAAGGATCAGGGATCTGTTGAGAAGCCTAAGAGGATCTATAGGATAGCGCTGGAGACCTTAGGAGGGCTTGTGAATATAGATATTAAAAAACATAGGCATGAGGGCTAACGACTCCCTTATAGCAGGCATAGCCCTCTAGGAAGTGGTAAAGTGTCTCTAGATCTCCAAATACCTGTTCTATGGAGAATCTATATCCATCCCCTTAGCTTCATAGCATTATAAACCCTCTCAACTGCTAGGGCTTGTGCAGCTGTCCTTGGATCTATATCGCTTCTCCTACTCAGGTAGCTATAGAAAGTGTTGAAAGCCTCGGACATCTTGTCCTCGAGCTTCTTTTTAGCCTCCTCTTCTGTTAGCCATCCACCTATTCTGTTGTTAACCCACTCTATCCAGCTCGCCGTTACTCCCCCAGCGTTTGCCAGAATATCTGGTGCTATGAATATCCCTCTCTTGAATAGTATCTCGTCGGCCTCTGGGGTTGTTGGCCCGTTGGCTCCCTCGACTATCACTTTAGCCCTTATCTTGGGGGCGTTCTCCTCTGTTATCACATTCTCCAGGGCTGCTGGCACTAGTATGTCGGCATCCATTGTTAGGAGCTCCTCGTTGGAGATCCTCTTCCCATCTTGGTAGTATATCACGCTCCCCTTCTCACCCTTGATCTTCATGAGCGCCTCTACATCGAGTCCCCTGGGATTATATACTCCTCCCTGGGAGTCGGTAACAGCAATAACCCTAGCTCCCCAGCTGCTTAGGAAATAGGCTGCATAGGATCCAACGTTTCCGAAGCCCTGGACAGCCACTGTCCTCCCCTCGATTCCTCCGAGGATCTTCTTAGAAGCCTCTCTAGCCACTGTTGCAACCCCAAGGCCTGTGGCTATGATCCTCGTGTTTATTCCGCCAAGTATTGGTGGCTTGCTCGTAACCACTGCTAGAATATTTTGCCCAGTTATCTTATAGTACTCATCAATATGCCACGCCATTATCTGGGGGTTTGTATAGACATCGGGGGCTGGTACATCTAGATCCTCGCCTACAAACCTAGCTATTGATGCGAAGTACCTCCTGCTAAGCTCCTCAATCTCTCTAACACTGAGCCTCCTGGGATCAACCCTCACACCCCCCTTACCACCCCCATATGGGAGCTGGAGCAGGGAGCACTTCCAAGTCATCCACATAGATAGGGCCATGACCTCGCTCATGCTAGTCTCTGGATGGTACCTCACACCCCCCTTATAAGGTCCGAGGGCGCTGTTATGCTGAGCCCTCCACCCAATAAAAACCCTTATCTTCCCATCATCCATTCTAACGGGGATCTTAACCTGGATAATCCTCTCATGGGTTTTGAGTGCCTCGAAGGTCTCCTCATCGAGGCCTAGAACATTAACGGCTTTTCTAAGCTGCATGACGGCGATCTCATAGGGATCCAGGGTTTTTTCTTCCAAACCCCTCACCAATTCTAAAAAACTTCAAAGGAGAAAAGCTTAACACACCATGATCAGAGCCCTATAACTGGAGTCTTGCTCCTCAAGTAGGAGAGGACTTGCCCTAGACTGCTCATCAGATGTCCGGAGCCTCTCTACACTATGGGGCTATGCCTCTATTTAATATGGGTAGTGGATATGAGGGTCTCTCAAGGATATATAGTGGTGGGTGGTTTTATAGCATTTCAGCGCAATACATTGGGGAGATCCTCTTGCCGGGGGTTATAAGCAGGCGTGTTATGGTTCTCATGATCCTGAGTGTAGTGGCATTCATAGTATCAGCCATAGCAGGCTCCCAGTCGCCTGAGGATCTCAAGGCAAGCCTATACAGGGCTTTCGAGGATAGGGTGAGGGAGATCGAGGGTATAATCAACAGCTCAAGAGGCTCTCCAATCCAGCTGGCTGTTCTGCCCCTCCTCATATTCGGGAACAACCTTCTAGTCTCTCTGGTCATGCTAGCTCTATTCCCAACAATAATCGGCCCGTGGATCTTCATATCATACCAGGGCTTTGTAACAGGTGCTGTTGTTGGATATGGTGGTGTTGATGAGGGTATAAGGGAGATCGCATCCCTCATCCCTGGATGCAGGATTGACCAGGGTTTCATACCGATAGCCAAGCTAGTCCTCATACTGCCCCATGGGGTTTTCGAGATCCCCGGTGTCGGGGTTTTTGTTGCATCATCCACAAGGCTGTCAATAGCCCTTATAGGCTATATACTTTGGCGGCTTGGGAAGAGACCCAGCAGTCCTATCTTTCTGGATTCTGTGAGGGAGATCCTCATGCCGCTATTAATAGGAGTGCTCCTCCTAATCGTAGCTGCATTCATAGAGTCATTCGTAACACCAGTGATAGGATTTATAGTGATAGGGGCTCTATGCACTAGATAGCTTTACAGCTGAAAGCCTCGCCTTTCAGGGCGGGAATGGTGTTTATAAGCACCTATGCCCCCTATTTTTTGTGATGAGGATAGTGATTGTGAGCCTCGGAAACCACCTTCTAGCAGCACGTGATAGGTATGCTAAGCACGCAAGGCTAAACACCTATACCCCCGAGACTATGATAACATCCATAGCCTCGAGTCCCTTGAAGAGAGGGTAGGGAAGATGGGTTGGAGACCCTGTAAAAAGATCTTTTATAGAATTGATAGGGGAGGAGGTCAATCCAGGAGAAACCATGTTTTTGCAGTGTTGGGCGAGGGGATGTGGGCCCAATGGCGTCTGAGTAGCTATGTGGATCGCTAGGGGTGCGGGAACCGGCTGGAGGGAGGTGAAGAGATCATTTGGCAACAACAGCAAGCCTCCCCCGAAGAACGAGGATGCTGGATCATGGGGCTACTATCACCGATTTGGGGCCTCTTACAGGCCCTGCATCACATATCAGTGCCTGTCATTAGCTTCGGGCAGTTGTGGATCTCATTCCTGCTACAGTTGCCCGCAACCAACTCCAATAGGAGTACTAGTGGCAAATGTTTATAAGCTTCTTTGTGCCCTAGAATAGGAGGTTCTTCTCAGCATCTACAAGCTTTTTCCTCTTCTATTCTTCCTTCTTCTCCTGCTTATGCTCCTGGTCTGATAAGTTCCCTACTCTAAAGAGAGGGGACTTTTTGTGTTATCATATTAGCCCCCAATGGATTCTATCTTGGTGTATATATTGGCTAGGGCTAGGCAGGCTCCTGCAAGGCCTGTCCAGACTATCACCGTGCCCAGGGTTCTTGTTATTGGGGGCTATATTGTATTGGTAGCAATAATAGCCCTCGGCGCCTACCTCAGGTTGTTACCCGTTCTCAACACGATCCAGAATGGCTATTCTCCATATCTAGATGAGCTTGATCCCTATGAGGCCTACTATGTTGTTAACTACCTACTTCAGCACGGCCCCTTATCATATCTAGACCTCAGACCCCCCAACCCGGCTACAACTATATTCTGGCACCCGTGGGGGAGGGATTTCCTAACAACAGAGCTTCCAGGGCTTATATATACTATCTATATAACCTACCTGCCTCTCAGAGCATTAGGCGTTGATCTCATGCTATATATGGCGCTCTTCCCAGTGATAGCTACAGTGATAGCTCTTATAGGCATCTACCTAGTATCTAGGCAGATCTCTGGGAGCATGTTCGCAGCGATAGTATCCACAGCATTCTTTGCCTTTATATTCAGCGACAGAACAATAGCTGGCTTTACAGTGAAGTACACAATGGCCCTCATGCTTCTTCCATATGCCCTCTATACCTTTGTCAAGGCATATAGATCTATGAAGCCCCTCAGCTTCCTCATCCACGGGCTTGTTGTAGCCTATATGGCTATCTCATCGGGTCTCTATATAGGGGTTCTGGCAATCTCAGCCCTTACAATGATTATCTACCCCCTGGTCTCTAGGAGAGAGGATGGTTCAAGGGTTCTTGTTAGCACAGCGCTGATGATGATCCCGCCAGCGATTGTTTTCCTCCTATACCCCATGTACGGGCCCTCATATATATATAGAAGCGTTGGCGGCATTGTAGTCCTAGCCCCAGCTATCCTCACCATTAGATACTACCTACTACCCTTACTCACCAGAAAGAGGGTTAGCGAGCTATATCTAGCAATCCTCATAATAGCTGGAGTCTCTCTTGTAGCAATGATTGCTATAGGCCACCTAGTTGGTGGTAAGGTTGCCCAGGCTCTCGGGATAACCCATGTTCTGGGCACCCTCTCATTCACAGTGGCTGAGTACCAGCCTATCAATCCCAGCTCTCTTATGAGCTACTATGGAATGCTGGTCATGATCTCCATACTCTCTCTCCTATATGCTCTATATCTCCTAGCATCCAGGAGGGATCTTATAGCACTATATGTATCAATACTCACCCTAGGGACACTATATGTTCTAACAAACCTGAGCTATTTCTTATCCTTCGCAGCCCTAGTGATGGCTATATCTTCATCGTACTTCATAGGCTTCCTAGCATCCTCAGTCTCTGGAAGGCTGTTTGCACCAAGGAGAAGGAGATCCTCATCCATAGCCCCGATACTGGCTATAGTCCTCCTAATATCAATGATCTTGGGCCAGACCTATGTATCATATAGCTACCACATACCGCCATACAGGAATCACCTGCCCATGGTTCTCACATCAGGGATAGGTATTTTAACGCCTAACACAGCGTGGCTGGATGCCCTGAGATGGATGAGGGAGAACATATCAAGGGATTCTGTTATAGTATCCTGGTGGGACTATGGCTACTGGATCTCTGTTCTGGGTCAGAGGGCTTCTGTTGCTGATGGTGCTACCATAAATGGAACCCAGATAGAGATACTGGCTAAGATCCTCACATCTAGGGATGATACGGCCGCAAAGATGCTTGTAGAGAACTTCAGGGTTGTTCCGAATAAGACATACGTGCTTGTATACGACACATTCGTCTCTACAAGGAACTATGTGTACCCGCTAAACAATGCCGATGCTGCGAAGGCTATATCAGCGATACTAAGGATTGCTGGATACGATATAGATCTAGATATATTTGGAAACAACCCGAAAACCTATGAGAACCTCGGGAAGGGGCCTCAGAGATATGCGAAGGTAGTATTCCAGGATCAGCAAGCGAGTATAAGGCCAGGCTGGGAGTCTCAGTATATTCAGAACATGCTTCTATTCAGAATAATGATTAATGGGATATACACAGCATTCCCTGGGACTATATTCTACTCAGCAGATCCCAGTGCAGGCGGCACCATGGTTGATCCATCAGATAGAGGTAACATGACGTACTTCAAGCCAGCAGCTATATTCAAGAGCGCCATAGCCTCGGTACCCGGGGTTTATGATGTATATGTTATTGTATTCATCTACCAGCTAGTGGGAGCATCATAGATGCTAGAGATCCTCTAGATCTCGCAGACCAGCTTTATAGCATTATAGAGATATGGATAATACGCCTAGTAGGGTTTATCTTTTATAGCCTATTATGCATAGCTCTATTTTTGGCGATATATATGAGCCAGCAGGTAGAGAATCTATCGCCAGGATCAGGTGGATCCCAGGATCAGGCTTCCCCAGGATCCCAGGGTGTTCTTGCTGTTGAGAGCACCGCTGGTGTGAGGGATGTTGAGGCTCTCTTGGATGGGGTTTTGGTAGAGGTTAAGACCCTCTTTGAGAGGGTCTCCGGTCTTGAGGAAAAGTCAGGGGTTTTCAAGGATGATCTTGGTTCTCTTAGGAAGGAGCTTGAGGATCTGAGGGCCAGGCTTGGAGAGGTTCATAAAGATCTATTGCTTATTAGGAGAGAGTCCACAATATCCAGGCTTGCCGGCTTTGTCGGGCTTTGGAAGCTCCATATGTGCTCCAATAATAGCCAGGGTATTTGCACTGCTTGGAGGATTAATAGCGATGCTGAGCTTAAAGCCATCTATGGTGATCAGGCTGTTGTCGATGTTGAAGGTGTGAAGAGAGCTAGGGTTTCTATAGCCTATCACCTATGCTCCTTCTGCCCGTTGTTTAGGCCTAGGGGCTAAATATTATATAGACGACCTTCTAGATCCTCTGCCCTATCCTATAAACCGCTAACAAGCACTCTTGCTTTTTTAATAGCGTGCTCCCTCTCTATGCATCCCCTGCAGTTTCCACAGGGGTTTTTCTTATTATCATAGCAGCTCCAGCTCAGATCTATAGGGGCTCCTATGGCTATTCCAAGAATAGCCACTTCAACCTTATCCAGCTCCGAGAATGGTGTGCATATCCTCACACCAGGCGTATATATCTCTGCAAGCCTCTCAAAGAGATCCATAAACCCCCTAGAAGCATCTGGGAGGTATTGGGCATCGTTCTTATTATGTGCAGTGAATATAGATCTAGCACCGCAAATCTCAGCATAGTATAGAGCATAGCCAAGGAATATAATATTCCTCGCAGGAATATAGTAGGGCTCCCTCTCCCTAAAACCACTATAGCCTAGACCCGATAGCTCCACAGCCTCCATGAGATCCCGGGTCTCAACCTCGTGAAATGCTCGGAGATTCTCTAGGGTAGATAGAAGCCGCCTAAGAGCAATCTTCTCGCCAGAAGACCTGCTCCTAGTATTTATACTCACAGCTACTATCCCCACCCCCATTATATCGAGAAGCCTTAGAAGAACAGCAGAATCCATACCACCAGATACAAGAACAACAGCAACACTATCGCCATCAAGACAGCGCTCCACACCCCCCCTAGCCCTTCTAGCAATCTCTCCCACAAGACCAGCTCTAAAACCCCCGGACATAGAGCCCAGCCTAGTGATTCTCCACCGAGATAGATATAAGCAGATATAGCAGAACATATAGCTTCTACCATCTCGGGCTGAAACCTTCTTCATGGTGATTTATGGTGACTAGGATCTTTCGAGGTTGTTAGACCAGCTTGCAGGTTGTGATCCCGCTATGAGTGCTCAAAAAGCTTATAGATCCAGAATCTATAGGTATATTTATAACCCTCATTCTATGGGGCATTGATCCAAGCCGTCTTGGGGTAGCCTAGATGACCCTTGTCATTAGCTCAACAGAACCAATGAGCACATAATCCCAAGAGAGGATTATAGGCAAGGTGGAACCCCCTAGAGGATATCCCAATCACAACCCACTCACTAGGGGCAAACGGTAGAGTATCTGTAAGACTGATTGAGATGGAGTCTTATCCCATGGGCTCTAAGGGGTTCTTATAAGGTGGTTGGTGCTATGCTTTTAGATGCTTCTAGCCCATGAACTATGGTATTGTTGTGATGGGCAGCTATGAGATGCAGGATTTTGGCTTTCTTCTAGAGGCTCTTGCTAGGGTTTCTAGGAGTTATGAGAAGACTTCTAAGATTCTCACACTCTGTCTCGAGGATCGATTTAGATATGATGCAGCATCCCAGGTGGAGGCTGAGAGGGTGTTGGATGTGGGTTCAGGACCTGGATCTATGATTAGGGCTGTTAGAAGGCTTTGCAGGAACTGCTATATCGTAGCCCTAGAGCCTCTACTACAGTATATCTATATTCTTAGGAGAGGGCTTCTAGGATCATATGTTGATGTGGTTCAGGGCTTTATTGAGTATATGCCCTTCAGAGCTGGGGCTTTTGAATCTGTTGTCTCAGGCTTCATGCTGAGAGATGTTATGGATCTGGGGAGGGCTCTGATCATGATGACCCTGGCTGGGAAAAGGGTTGTTATCCTGGACTTCTGGAGACCAGATAGTCTTCTAGCCCTAGTCGCTGAGGTTATATACCTGTTTCTTGTTATGATCCTTGTTGCCGCGATAGCCCCAAGGGATCTGTGGGGCTATATGAGGATAATCAAGACAGTCTTCAGAGTTCCAAGGCTGGGCGTGCTTCTGGGAATCCTATCCAGGCGGGGGCTTGTTAGTATTAGATGCTGGGCCCTGTGTATAGTATTCAGGTTAACACTTAAAAGGTAGCTTTATTTCTGACCTCCTCTCCTTTTAATTCTATTGAAGATCTTTTTGCTGAAGTTTTCAATCAATTACCTCTATCCCTCTCTTTGAGGGATTCAGGGTTATGGATCTTATCATAGCCTAGGGAGCATAGATTTAGTCTTGTGTGCCTAGCATTTCTACCGAATCGATTATCGCCAGAGGGTTAGCCCTCGAGGCATGCATCACTATCATCATCGAGAATACTAGAGGACACATAGCTTATAAATCTCCATCTTTGCCCTTCAGGGCGGGGCTTTCAGTTGTAACTATTTATAGCTACCCATGGTTACACAATGCTTTTTCTGCTCTCAATAAACTAAGCACGGATCAAGATGACTATCCTCATGGAGAGGACAAGGCTTCTAGCCCTGCTCGTAATAGCCTTTCTATCCCTCGTGGATACATCATTCATAGCCCCGATACTATCGGGCTATGCAAAGAGCCTTGGTGCTGGGGATTTAGAGGCAGGTGTTGTTGTTGGTATATACTCGCTGGTGGCTATACCATCAACAATAGCTATGGGCTACTTCATAGACAGGGTTGGAAGGAAAGTGCTCTTGGTACCGCTATTTATTGGGGACGCTGTATCTATCTACCTATACTCCTTAGCATCCAACATAACCCAGCTCCTGATTGCCAGGGTTCTCCATGCTGTCTTCGACTCAGGCGTCTTTCCAGCTTCTCTAGCAGTGTTTAGAGAGGCTATAGAGGGTAGGATGGCTGGTAGATATATGGGGCTGTACTGGGTATTCATATCCCTAGGCATAATTCTTGGATCCTCAACAGCATCTATCCTGGTTATAAGGGCAGGCTTCAAACCAGTATTCTGGATAATATCAGCACTAATGATTCTAGGTCTCTTAGCATCCCTATATATTAGAGAGATATACAGGATCCCGTCTCGCGGCACTCCCATAGGCTTCTCAGCACTGGGCAGATATTGGGGCATCCTGATCCCCGCTTATCTCTCAGCATTTATTCTATACATATCGATCGGATCTATAGTTGGTGCCTTATCAACAAACATGATTAGATACTATAGCGCCTCGGATAGGGAGGCTGCTGCGGCTACAGGGATATATATGGCTATATCGACAGCTGCTGCCATCCCAGCAAACATTGCTGCAGGCTTTATCATGGATAGGAGGGGGGCTTTCTTCACAGCATCAATGGGGTCTCTCCTACTCGCCATATCAATGGCTATTCTGGCATTAAGGCTGGATATTGCTGCTAGGGTTGTTTCAGCATTAATACACGGATCTGCTATGGCGATGATCTTTGTATCATCGTCAGAGATCGCTGTGAGGGTTCCAGAGAATGCCAGGGGCTCCAGCGCGGCGATATATAACACGATGCTCCTGCTAGGGGTAGCTATAGGCTCTCCAATAGCTGGCTATCTAACATCTAACCCCATATATGTGGAGGGTCAGGTTATTTACACAACATATCTAGCCCCAGCAATACTATCAATAGCCCTCCTAGCTATAATGGCTATATATATTGCGAGAGGGAATAGGTAGAACCATAGCCTAGCCTGATGGGTTACACAAGTATTTTCAAGTCCTAACCAACTACTCTATGGTGCGCACCCTGACAGGTTCTGGGAACCCCTGTGAGGCCTATGCTAGGGTTGCGAGGGATCTGGAGATCCTCAGGAGCTCCGGGCTCTATATAGATAGGAGGGGGGGCCTAACATCGGAGGGCAGAGCTCTCTTAGCCATGATAAGGAGGTTTCTGGCCATTAATAGGCTTGCATGCATTGAGATCGCTAGAGAGGCTATGATGAGGTCTGAGAAGCTGGAGAGCCTTTATATCTGTATTGAGGAGAAAAAGGCCGAGCTTGGATGCCCGGCTGAATAGCTATGGCTATCCACTCATTCTAAGATATCTAGATGCTATGGGCATACATACAGCGATCCATATGGCTAGCGAGGCCACCGGTATAATGGGATCCACAGAAAAGGCCCCATAGGCGAGAGCCCTTATAAGCTCTGCAGTAGCAGATGTTGGCAAGGCCATTGACGCCTCCCTAGCTATTGAAGGTAGGGTGCCCGCTGGATAGAATACTGGTGGCAAGAATGATAATACGAATCCTAGGGGTTCGTTATAGCTGAGATGCTATACGAGCCCCTAAATCCAAAGCCTATCGCAAGCCTATGAATACACCTAACATCATGAGTGGAATGAATAGCGGGATGCTCATTGCGAGCACATACATCTGGTCTGCGGCTATCGATATAATTACAAGTGGTGCTATGAGAGGCGGCAATCTTAAGAGCTCGCCCAGGAAGATCCCTAGGAGGTATCTCCTCATTGATATCGGTGATGATATGAATAGATCTGATCTTGTGCATCTTATCAAAACTAACCGATTGTCCAATACCATTGACACCTATGGCGAACATGGACGCCACAGTAATTCCAATTATGTTGTTTAACAAGCCCTGGGAGCCTTCTAGTGAGTATAGTATTGTGATCATGGTTGCCGAAAAAGCTAGACTGTGTATTATCCAGCCAGGCTGTCTATAGATCCAGGGGGAGTTTAGGATAGAAATTATGCTCCTCACCGCCCTAGCTAGATCCATCGCCTCCACCCCCTCTCCCCGCATATGCTAGATAGATATCCTCTATATAAGTCTGGGTTATCGATAGATCCCTTATCTCGCTTAGCATCTCTAGATATCTATTAATCTAACTCCTATCCCTAGCATAGATCCTCACCATGTTGCCAATCACAATAGAACCCGGGATCTCTCTCAAAACCCTATCACTAGAATCCCTAACAGTGATCCTATACCTATATTGGAAAGCCCTCCACAAGGCTCCCCACACTCCCGGGGAAGACGATCTCGCTGTTCCTTAGAAACACTATCCTGTCAGCGACAATCTCTATCTCCTTAACCTCATGCGATGTTTATATAACACACCTACCACCCGTTTGTCCCTACACTTTCATTTCAATCATTTTATGTGATCATGATCGGGTGTAGGGGCTTAGCCCTCAGCCACCTACCAGTCTTGAGGGTAGGCTAGTCATGGGACTCCTTCGAGCCCAAGGGCATGGGGCTCACATTTCCAGCCCTCTACCAACCCTTGGGGCATTGTCTCCATCGGGTTGGTAGCCGATCCTGTCCCTGTTGATACTTTATGCTTAGGCTTATAAGTGTTTTCCAGGAGAATAGATC
>Ga0101942_100525_pt1 | contig 13255 bp, 11 predicted proteins | sample DewCreD2012metaG_4_FD_75243 | JGI IMG/M metagenome (GOLD analysis project Ga0101942, IMG submission 75243) | Hot spring sediment bacterial and archeal communities from British Columbia, Canada, to study Microbial Dark Matter (Phase II) - Dewar... ...
TCTTTACGCCCGGGTGCTGGAAGGCGGCCTGGTGCGGGTGGGGGACCCCGTGCGCATCCTGGTCACCGCCGAATAGGTCTTGGCTTAAACCCCCACCCACTCGGGAACCCGGTAGGCCCAGTAGGCGGGTTTTTCCCCTTTGGGTTCGTTGAGGACTTCTATCCGCCCCTCGAGGCCCGCCTCCACCTCCCTGAGCTCCTTGAGGTAGTCCATGAAGCTTTCCGCATCGCTGAAGCCGGTATCCACCCGGTATCCTTGGGCCTCCTTGAGCACGGTGAAGCCGTCGCCCCCGTTGGCGATGAAGTTGTTCACCACCACCCGGTAGGTGGCCTCGAGGTCCAGGGGCACATAGCCCTTCTCCGTCTTCACCTCCACCCGCACCACCCGGTCCCCTGGAGCCCTGGAGAGGTCAAAGGCGTAGCGCAGGCCGGAAACCTGGAGGAAGCGGCCCGCCGCCTGTTCCCACTGGGAAACCCCATTCTCCAGAGCCGCCTTGATCTCCCTGCCCTTAAGGTCCATGACCACCAGGGTGTTGCCGAAGGGCAAGACCTCGTAGACCTTGCCCACGGTAATGGGTCCCTTGGGGATGGTGGTGCGGATCCCCCCGCCGTTTTGCAGGGCGATCCGCACCCCGGCATTCCGGGTCTTCCAGACCATACCGTCGGCGATGAGGTTGCCCAGGTTGCTCTCCCGCTTGCGCACGATGGCCCTTTCGCCGATGAGGTCCACCTTGGCCTGGGCGATCACCTGCTCCATCAGGGCCATGACCGGCTGGGCGTAGGCCAGAAGGGCCTCCTTGGCGAAGAAGTCCTCGGGGGAAACCTCGGGGGTCATGAGGATGGGCTCGCCCTTGTAGGCAAGGAGCTCCCCCTTGGCGTCAAAGGTGACCTCCAAGAGGCCCACCACCTTCCCCCACTCCCAGGCCTGCACCACCAACACGTCCTTGCCCTCCGGGTTCTTCACCACCGTGGGGTAGGGCCCCGCCGGGGCGAGCTCCTTGTGGGGAAAGCTCCCCAAAAGGGTGTGGGAGTGGCCGCCCACGATCACCTGCACGCCCACGAGCCTCCTGGCCAGCTTCAGGTCCTCCCCGTAGCCCAGGTGGGAGAGGACCACGATCTTGTTCACCCCCTTTTTCAGCAGCTCGTACACCGCCTTCTGGGCGGTTTCATAGGGATCCAGGAAGTCCACGGTGGGCCCGGGGTTGGCGATCTCCCGGGTGTCCGGGGTGGTGAGGCCGATCACCCCCACCTTTTCCCCGCCCACCGGCACCACGGCATAGGGGGCAAAGAGCCCCTTGAGCCTGGGCTCCCGCTCCACCCCCACGTTGGCGGACACCACCTTAAACCGGGCCCCCTTCAGAAACTCCGCCAAAGGACCGGGCCCCAGGTCGAACTCGTGGTTGCCCAGGGCCATGACCCGGTAAAGGGCCCGGTGCATGAAAAACCGGTCCGCCAGGCCCCGGTACTGGTTGAAGTACAGGGTGCCCTGGAAAACATCCCCGGCGTCCAGGAAGAGGAGGTTTTTCCGGCTGGCCCTAAGCCGGTCAAAGAAGGCGATGCGCTGGGCCACACCCCCCACCCTCACCTTCTTGCCGGAAAGGGTGAGCTCCATGGGCTCCAGGTGAGCGTGGGTGTCGTTGGTGTGCACCAGGGTGAGGGTGAACCCTCCCTGGGCCCGCCCCAAGCCCAGGCCCGCCAAACCTAAAGCTGCTCCTGCCTTCAATACCTCGCGCCGCTTATACATACCCGACCTCCAGGCTTCAGTCTACCCAAGGCCAGGTCAGCTTAGGGTCAGGAACCTCGAGGCCAGACCTTCCTTGACGGGTGACAGGCTAAGGCTTGACAGTGTGCATATATTTGCTGTACACTTTGCGCAATCTGCTGGGGGGAAAGGGTAAATGCCCGGCCTCAGCAGGTCAAGGGGGTCAAAAATGGCGTACACCAAGGCGGAAATCCTCAAGGCGCTTAAGGCGGAGAAGGTCAAGTTCCTCAGGCTCCAGATCATCGACATCCTGGGCGTGGTGAAGAACGTGGAGGTCCCCGAGTCCCAGTTTGAGAAGGCCCTGGACGGGGAGATCATGTTCGACGGCTCCTCCATCGAGGGCTTCACCCGCATCGAGGAGTCGGACATGCTCCTCAAGCCCGACTACAACACCTTCGTGATCCTGCCCGAGGCCCTGGAGGATCCCGGGCGGGGCCGGGTGGCCCGGCTCATCTGCGATGTGACCTACCCCGATGGCCGTCCCTTCGAGGGGGACCCGCGGTACGTGTTGAAGCGCCAGGTGGAGCGCCTTAAGAAGCTGGGCTTTGACAACATGTATGCGGGCCCCGAGCCGGAGTTCTTCCTCTTCCTCAGGACCCCCGAGGGCCTCCCCACCGTGGAAACCCACGACCGGGCGGGCTACTTCGACCTGGCCCCCATCGACAAGGGCGAGGAGGCCCGGCGGGACATGGTCAACGTCCTGGTGGCCATGGGTTTTGAGATCGAGGCCTCCCACCATGAGGTGGCCCCGGGCCAGCACGAGATCGACTTCAAGTATGCGGATGCCCTCACCACCGCCGACAACATCGCCACCTTCAAGTGGGTGGTGAAGAAGGTGGCCCTGAACCACGGCCTCCACGCCACCTTCCTCCCCAAGCCTATCCGGGGCATCAACGGCAGCGGCATGCACACCCACCTCTCCCTCTTCAAGAACGGGGAGAACGCCTTCTTCGACCCCAAGGCCGAGTACCAGCTTTCCAAGACCGCCCTCCACTTCATCGCCGGCCTTCTGGAGCACGCCGAGGGCATGGTGGCCATCACCAACCCCCTGGTGAACTCCTACAAGCGCCTCACCCCCGGGTACGAGGCCCCCACCAACATTGCCTGGTCGGCGGCCAACCGCTCGGCCATGATTCGCATCCCTGCCCGCCGGGGCGTGGGCACCCGGGCCGAGCTCAGGATGCCCGACCCCTCCTCCAACCCCTACCTGGCCCTGGCGGTCATGGCCGCAGCGGCCATCGACGGGATCGAGCGCAAGCTCCTCCCCCCGCCCCCCATCCAGCGCAACATCTACCACATGAGCGTGCGGGAACGGCGCAAGCACAAGATCCGCGAGCTTCCGGGCACGCTTCGGGAGGCCCTCGAGGCCCTGCGCAAGGATCCGGTGATCCGGGAAGCCCTGGGCGAACACGTCTATACCCACTTCGTCCAGGCCAAGCAGATGGAGTGGGACGACTACCGGGTCACGGTCCACCAGTGGGAGCTGGACCAGTACCTGGCCACGTACTGAGGGTGGGTATCGGGTCCCCCCTCCTAAAGGAGGGGGGCCTGACCCATTGGTCAGGCATAAACTTACGAGGGGGCATTGACAAGAACCGGTACCCCCCCCTTAGAATGGGGCCGCAACGCGAACGCGTGCTCTTAAGGAGGTGCTTATGAGGAAAGTCGGGCTTCTGGTAGCAGGTGCGGCCGCCTTGGGCATGGCCTTGGGCCAGGCCAACGTCATCAAGATCGCCACCCAGTCGCCTCTCTCGGGCCCCCAGGCCGCCCTGGGGGAGCAGATCAAGCTCGGGGCGGAGCTGGCGGTGGAGGAGGCCAAGCCCCGGTTCAAGGCCCTGGGCTTTGACCTGGTCCTGGTGCCCTACGACGACCAGGCCAACCCCGACGTGGGCGTGGCCAACGCCAACCGTATCATCAACGACCCCGACATCCTGGGGGTGGTGGGCCACCTGAACTCCGGGGTGGCCATCCCCTCCAGCGAGGTCTACGCCCGGGTGGGGCTGGTCATGGTCTCCCCCGCCAACACCAACCCCCGGGTCACGGACCGCAGGCTGCCCAACGTGAACCGCATCTGCGGGCGGGACGACGTGCAGGGGCCCGTGGGGGCGGAGTACGCCTTCAACAACCTCAAGGTGAGGAACGTCTTCGTCATCCACGACAAGACCGCCTACGGGCAGGGCTTGGCGGAGGAGTTCAGGAAGCGCTTTGAGGCCCTGGGCGGCAAGGCGGTGGCCTTCGTGGGCACCGAGGAGCAGTCCAACTTCGTGCCCATCATCAACCAGATCCGCGGGGCCAGGCCCGTCCCCCAGCTCATCTACTTCGGGGGCATCTACAGCCAGGTCGGTCCCTTCCTCAAGCAGCTCCGCGAGCGGGGCGTGAGGATCCGGCTCATGGGCGGGGACGGCCTGGACTCCAGCGAGTTCGTCCGCCTGGCGGGCAAGGACAACGCCGCCGGGACCTTCTACACCACGGTAGCGGGCCCGGTTTCCGCCTTCCCCAAGGCCAAGGCCGTGGCCCAGAAGTTCAAGCAGAAGTACGGTAAGGACATCGAGGGCTTCGGCATCTACGCCTACGACTCGGCCAACGTGATCCTCACCGCCCTGGAGAACGCCATCAAGGCCGCCGGCGGCAAGAAGCCCACCCGGGAGCAGGTGGCCCAGGAGGTGCGGAAGGTCAAGATGGAGGGGCTCACCGGCCCCATTGAGTTTGACGACAAGGGCGACAACAAGAAGGCCAGGTACTTCGTCATGCAGGTGGCCTCCACCGGCAACTGGGCCGACAACAGGCTGATCCGCGTCATTGAGATGGCGGCCCCCGGCGCCAAGTAAACTGAGGGGGACGCCTGGAGGGGGTGGCCGGAAGGCCACCCCCTCGGCCCGGAGAAAGGAGGCGTCTTGCTAGACCAGATCCTAACCCTCTTGCCCCAGGTCATCTTTGACGGCTTCGTCCTGGGCTTCGTCTACGCCATGGTGGCCCTGGGGTACACCATGGTGTACGGGGTTTTGGAGCTCATCAACTTCGCCCACTCGGAGATCTTCATGATCGGGGCCGTGGTGGGGGTGGAGGTCTTCCGGTACCTGGCCCCCTCTGTGGGCAACGGCTTGCTCCTCCTCCTTTTGGCCTTGGTCCTGGGGGGGGTCATCGCCGGCCTCACCGCCATCCTGGTGGAGCGCTTCGCCTACCGTCCCTTGAGGAAGCGGGGCACCACCAACCGCCTGGTCCCCCTCATCACCGCCATCGGGGTGTCCTTCATCCTCCAGGACCTGGTGCGCCTCATTGAGGGGCTCTGGCACAACGAGTTCTACCTGCGCATGCGCACCGTGGAGGGCCTGGAGAGCTCCTTCAGCCTGTTCGGGGACAAGGTCTCCATCCAGACCAAGACCCTCATCCTCATCGGGGTGTCCATCCTGATGCTCGTGGGCCTCAGCTACCTGGTGAACCGCACCAAGCTCGGGGTGGCCATCCGGGCCGTGGCCCAGGACCTGCAGACCGCGAGCCTCATGGGGATTGACCCCGACCGGATCATCTCCCGCACCTTCCTCATCGGGGGCTCCCTGGGCGGGGTGGCCGGGGTGCTCTTCGCCCTCCAGTACACCACGGTGAACCCCTACGTGGGCTTCCTCCCCGGCATCAAGGCCTTCACCGCGGCGGTGCTGGGCGGCATCGGCAACATCCCCGGGGCCATGCTGGGGGGGCTGGTGCTGGGCCAGCTGGAGAACTTCTTCGGCACCTACCTCCCCATCCTGACGAACGGCAACTTCGGCACCGAGTACAAGGATGTGGTGGCCTTCCTCATCCTCATCCTCATCCTCCTGTTCCGGCCCCAGGGCCTCCTCGGTCAGATCGTGAGGGAGAAGGTATGATCCCGGCGAGCCTCCTCCTCAGCCTGGCCTTCCTCCTGCTCTCCTGGCTCCTCCCCGGGGCCCTCTCCGCCTTCGTGGGCTTCGCCGCCCTGGCCTTCACCGCCTTCGCCCGGCTCCCCCAGGGGCTTAGGGGGCTGAACCTGGTCCTCCTCACCCTGGGCTTCACCCTGGGGCTGAAGCTCTCCGGGAACACCCTGGGCCTCATCGGCCTGGTGGGCATCCTGGTGGCCCTCACCACCCTGCGCCTGCCCCTCGGGCTCCGCCTCCTCCTGGGGGCGGCCATCCTCCTCCTCTCGGTCCCCCTGGCGGGCTTCGCCAACACCTTCGTCTTTGAGCTGGGGATCCAGATCGGCATCTACGCGGCCATGGCCCTGGGCCTCAACGTGGTGGTGGGCATGGCGGGGCTTCTGGACCTGGGCTACGCCGCCTTCTTCGCCGTGGGGGCCTACACCTGGGCCATCTTCGGCTCGGAGCAGGCGAGGAACTTCCTGAAAGGCAGCTTCCCCCTGCCCGGGGAGTACATGTACCTCTTCATGGGGATCGCCATCGTCACCACCGCCATCACCGGCCTCGTCATCGGCCTACCCGCCCTCCGCCTCCGGGGGGACTACCTGGCCATCGTCACCCTGGGCCTGGGGGAGGTGGTGCGCATCCTGGCCAACAACCTGGACCACCCCATCAACCTCACCAACGGGCCCCAGGGCATCACCCCCGTCCAGCGCCCACCCATTGACTGGTTCCGCCACCTCATGGCCGCCCTGGGCGTGCGCCTGGACCAGACCACGGACTACCAGCTCTTCTTCTACCTCCTCGTCCTCCTCATGATCGGCCTGGTGATCCTGGTGAACGTGAACCTGGCCAACTCCCGGTTCGGAAGGGCCTGGGTGGCCATCCGGGAGGACGAGATCGCCGCCCAGTCCATGGGCATCCCCCTCCTGCCCACCAAGCTCCTGGCCTTCATGACCGGGGCGGCCTTCTCCGGGGTCATGGGGGTGATCTTCGCCGCCCAGCGCACCTTCGTCTCCCCCGAGTCCTTCACCCTCCTCGCCTCCATCAACATCCTGGCCATGGTGATCCTAGGCGGCATGGGCTCCATCCCCGGGGCCATCCTGGGGGCCGCGGCGCTTTCCATCCTGAACCTGGACATCCTCAAGACCTTCAGCGAGTTCGTGCGCACCAGCCTGCCCCAGATCCCCAACCAGGTGGACCCGGCCAAGTACGAGCGGCTGGTCCTGGGGATCATCCTGGTGCTCATGATGATCTACCGCCCGGAGGGGCTCATCCCCGAGAAGCGTCACCGGGCGGAGATGGAGGAAGCATGAAGGCCCTCGAGGTCCAAAACGCTACCAAGCGCTTCGGCGGCCTGGTGGCCGTGAACAACGTGAGCCTGGAGGTGAACCAGGGGGAGATCTTCTCCGTCATCGGCCCCAACGGGGCGGGCAAAACCACCTTCTTCAACCTGCTCACGGGCATCTACACCCCCGACGAGGGGAGGATCCTGCTCTTCGGCAAGGACGTGACGGGCTTCTCTCCCGACCGGGTGGCCAAGGAAGGGGTGGGGCGCACCTTCCAGAACATCCGCCTCTTCGGGGCCATGACCGTCTTGGAGAACCTCCTGGTGGGAATGCACATCCACATCCACGTCCCCTACTTCCACGCCCTCTTCCGCACCTCCCTGGCGCAAAGGGCGGAGAAGCGGGCCAAGGAGGAGGCGGAAAGGCTTCTTTTCTACGTGGGCCTCCTCCACCGGAAGGACGAGCTGGCGCGGAACCTGCCCTACGGGGAGCAGCGCAAGCTGGAGATCGCCCGGGCCCTGGCCCTGAGGCCCAGGCTCCTCCTCCTGGACGAGCCCGCGGCGGGCATGAACCCCAGGGAGACCGAGGACCTCCAGGCCTTCATCCAGAGGCTCCGGGAGGAGCTCGGCATCACCGTGATCCTCATTGAGCACGACATGCGCCTGGTCATGCGCATCTCCGACCGCATCGCCGTCCTGGAGTACGGGGCCAAGATCGCCGAGGGCCCCCCCGAGGAGGTGCGCCGGAACCCCAGGGTCATCGAGGCCTACCTGGGCAAGGGGGCCGCGGGGGGTGCGGCATGAGCCTCCTGGAGCTTGCGGACGTCCACACCTACTACGGGCACATCCAAGCCCTGAAGGGGATCTCCCTCCGGGTGGAGGAGGGGGAGATCGTGACCCTGATCGGCTCCAACGGGGCGGGCAAGACCACCACCCTGCGCACCATCAGCGGCCTGGTGAAGCCCCGGCAAGGGGAGGTGCGCTTCCAGGGAAAGCCCATCCACCGCCTCCCCCCCCACGAGATCGTGGCCCTGGGGGTGGGGCACGTGCCCGAGGGGCGGAAGATCTTCCCCCGGCTCACCGTGGAGGAGAACCTGGAGATCGGGGCCTACCTGGAAAAGGACCGCAAGGTGGTGGAGGCGCGCAAGGAGCAGGTCTTCGCCCTCTTTCCCCGCCTCCACGAGCGCCGCCACCAAAAAGGGGGAACCCTCTCCGGCGGGGAGCAGCAGATGCTGGCCATCGGCCGGGCCCTCATGCAAAACCCCCGCATCCTCCTCATGGACGAACCCTCCATGGGCCTGGCCCCGGTCCTGGTAGACTTCATCTTTGAGACCATCCAGCGGCTGAACCGGGAGGGGAAGACCATCCTCCTGGTGGAGCAAAACGCCCGCTTGGCCCTCCAGATCGCCCACCGGGGCTACGTCCTCGCCACGGGGGAGATCACCCTCTACGGGCCCGCCAGGGAGCTGGCCCAGAACCCCGAGGTGCAGAAGGCCTACCTGGGGGAAGGCTAGGCCCCACCTCCGCTTGCGCCCCCGGAAGGGGGCGCCTTATACTTCAGGCGTAGCCTAAGGGGCATGCCCGGAAAGGAGCGGTATGAAAAGAGCTCTCCTCGGACTTTTGGCGGTGCTTGGCCTGGGCTTGGCCCAGAAGACCCTGGTCTTCGGGGCCAACGGGGAGCCGGTGAGCCTCGAGCCCGGCAACATCACGGACGGCATCTCCATCTACGTCCAGCGGCAGATCTACGACACCCTGGTGGACTTCAAGCCGGGGAGCACCGAGGTCACGGCGGGCCTGGCCACCAGCTGGTTCAGCTCCGCGGACGGCAAGGTCTGGACCTTCCGCCTGCGCCAGGGGATACGGTTCCAGGACGGCACCGAGCTCACCGCCGAGGCGGTGAAGTTCAACGTGGAGCGCTGGTGGGATCCCAAGAACCCCACGCGGATTGACGCCGCCGCCCGCTACGAGATCTGGCTCGAGCTCTTCGGCGGATTTAAGGGCGACCCCGGCTCCCTCCTGAAGGAGGTCCAGGTGGTGGACAAGTACACGGTGCGCTTCGTCCTCACCCAGCCCTTCCCCGCCTTCCCCGCCGCCATCGGCTCGGGCTACTTCGGCATCGCAAGCCCAAGCGCCATCCGCAAGGACGGGGCGAAGTACGGCTCCCCCACGGGAAGCGCCGTGGGCACCGGGCCCTTCCGCCTCGTGGAGTGGCGGCCCGGGGAGCAGATCGTCCTGGAGAGGAACCCCAACTACTGGCACAAGGGCCTCCCCAAGATGGACCGGGTGGTCATCAAGGTCATCAAGGACCCCGCCGCCCGCCTGGCGGCTCTCAAGGCCGGGACCATTGACTTCACCACCGACATCCCCCCCGCCAACCTGAAGGACCTCGAGGCCGACCCGAACCTCCAGGCGGTCTTCCGCCCCTCCTTCAACGTGGGCTACCTGGCCCTGAACCCCGCCTACAAGCCCCTCTCCGACCCCAGGGTGCGCCAGGCCATCGCCATGGCCATCAACAAGAAGGCCATCGTCCAGGGCTTCTGGGGGAAGCTAGGGGTGACGGACGGGCACTTCACCCCCCCTTCCATGAGGGCCTTCCAGTCGCCTAAGGTGACGGACTACGAGTACAACCCCCAGAAGGCCAAGGCCCTCCTGGCGGAGGCGGGGTACCCGAACGGGTTTGACCTGGAGCTCTGGTACATGCCCGTCTCCCGGCCCTACTTCCCCACCCCCAAGGAGATCGCCGAGGCCATGGCCGCCGACCTCTCCGCCCTCGGCATCCGGGTGAGGCTCCAGACCAAGGACTGGGCCAGCTACCTGGCGGACCGCAAAAAGGCCCCCGGCTTCCAGGCCTACATGCTGGGCTGGACCGGGGACTACAGCGACCCGCAGAACTTCTACGACCCCCACTTCGCCTGCCCCATCGCCGACCTCTTTGACAGCGCGGGCAAGCCCCTCTGCGTAAAGGAACTCGGCGACCTCCTCACCAAGGCGGCCACCACCCCGGGCCTCGAGGAGCGCAAGCGGCTTTACCAGCAGGCCGACGAGCTCACCTTCAACCTGGCCCTCCGCATCCCCATCGTCCACTCCCAACCCCTCCTCGCCAAGCGGAGGAACGTGACCGGCTGGACCCCGAGCCCCCTGGGCTCCGAGTCCTTTGAGACGTTGGAGAAGCGCTAGGCCCTTTGGCCCCGGACCCCCCTAGGGGGGGGTCCGGGCTTCTTGCGGAAACATGGGAAGCTACGTTTTGAGACGGCTTTTGGGGCTGGTCCCGGTCCTCTTCGGGATCAGCCTCCTGGTCTTCCTTTTTCTCAAGCTCATCCCCGGGGACCCCGCCCAGGCCATCCTGGGCGAGCGGGGAAGCCCGGAACAGCTCCAGGCGCTGCGGGAAAAGCTGGGGCTAAACCGCCCCCTCCACGTGCAGTACCTCACCTTCCTCAGGAACGTGCTGACCGGGGACCTCGGGGTGAGCGCCGTCTCCACCATCCCCGTGGCCGAGGAGCTGAAGCGCCGCTGGCCCGCCACCTTTGAGCTGGCCCTGAGCGCCACCCTGGTGGCGGTGGCCCTGGGCATCCCCCTGGGCATCCTGGCGGCGGTGCGCAAGAACAGCCTCCTGGACACCCTCTCCATGAGCCTTTCCCTCCTGGGGGTCTCCATCCCCGTCTTCTGGCTGGGCCTCCTCCTGGTCTACCTCTTCGCGGTGAACCTCCACTGGCTCCCCACCGGGGGAAGGCTTTCCACCGACCTGGCCCTGGACTTCCGCCCCATCACCGGCTTCTTGGTCCTGGACGGGCTGCTTTCCCTCAAGCCCCAGGTGGTCCTGGACGCCCTAAGGCACCTCCTCCTCCCCGCCCTCACCCTGGGCACCATCCCCTTGGCCATCCTGACCCGCATCACCCGGGGCGCCATGCTGGAGGTCCTATCCCAGGACTACGTGCGCACCGCCCGGGCCAAGGGCCTCTCCGAGCGCCAGGTGATCCTCAAGCATGCCCTGAAGAACGCCCTCCTGCCGGTGGTGACCATCGTGGGCCTCCAGTTCGGCACCCTCCTCGGCGGGGCCATCCTGACGGAGACCATCTTCTCCTGGCCGGGCATCGGCTCCTACATCTACGAGGGCATCCTAAACCGCGATTACCCGGTGGTCCAGGCCGGGGTCCTGGTGGTGGCCACGGCCTTCGTCCTGGTCAACCTCCTGGTGGACCTCTCCTACGCCCTCCTGGACCCCCGCATCCAGTACCGGTGAACCATGGAAACCCCGACTCGGAGAGCCTTCCGACGCTTCCTGAAGTCCCCCTCGGGCAAGGTGGGGCTGGTCCTCGCCCTGGGCCTCGTCCTCCTCGCCCTCCTGATCCCCCTCCTCAAGCCCTACGATCCGGCGACGGACCGGGACTACCTCTCCCGCCTGACCCCCCCCTCCTGGGCCCATCCCTTCGGCACCGACCAGCTGGGCCGGGACATCTTCACCCGGGTGCTGCACGGAAGCCGCATCTCCTTGCAGGTGGGCGTGGTCTCGGTGGGCCTCGGTCTGGCCCTCGGCACCCTGCTCGGGCTCTTGGCGGGGTTTTTCCGGGGGCGCACGGAGCTTTTGATCGGCTGGCTGGCCGACCTCCTCCTGGCCTTTCCCGGAACGCTCCTCGCCATCGCCATCGTGGCCGTCTCCGGACCCAGCCTGCAAAACGCCATGCTGGCCATCGGCATCGTGCAGGTGCCGGTCTACATCCGCCTGGCCCGGGCCGTGGTCCTCTCCCTGCGGGAGCAGGACTTCGTACAGGCGGCCATCGCCCTGGGCGCCGGAAACGGGCGCATCCTCCTCAAGCACATCCTTCCCGGCACCCTGCCCCCCCTGGTGGTCCAGGCCACCCTCTCCATCGGAACGGCCACCCTCGAGGCCGCCGCCTTGGGCTTCCTCGGCCTCGGCGCCCAGCCCCCTGCCCCCGAGTGGGGGGCCATGATCGCCGACAGCTTCAAGGGGGGGTACGCCATGAACGCCCCCTGGACCATGATCTTCCCCGGGCTCTTCATCGTCCTCACCGTCCTCGCCTTCAACCTCCTGGGAGACGGCCTCCGGGACGCCCTAGACCCCCGGAGCCCCTAGGGAGTTCAAGGGAAGCTTAAGGATCCGGGGGGGCCAAGGGCTATCATGGAGCCATGAAGGCGTGGCGCCTTCCCCTTCTGCTCCTGCCCCTCCTCGCCGCCTGCGAGGTGCTCCAGGGCACGGGCTACCGGGTGGCCGAGGCCCAGTTCCTCTTCCCCGAGGCCACGGAGCGGTGGGCCTACTTCTACGGGGAGCCCAGGGAGGTGCGGCTCTCCGAGAGGACCCTCCGGCTGGAAAGGCCTCGAGGGGAGAGCCTTTGGGCCGTTCCCGGAGCCCTCTGGGTGGACGGCAATCCCCTGCTTCGGGAGGTGGGACCGGCGCTGAAGCCCCCTGCCGAGGCGGTGCGGGGGGTTTCGGGAAGCCTCCTGGAGGTGCGGGCCCAGGCCCCCTTGCGCTCCAGCTGGCTCTACGACGGGGTGGGCTGGGTGCGGCTCACCGGAGGCCTGAGGAAGGGGGAGAGGCGCACCCTGGTCCAGCCCGCGAGCTACCAGACCCCGGAGCTCTACGCCCTCACCGCCCCCGAGACCCAGGTCCTCCTGCGGGAGGTCCTCGCCCGGCGGGGGGGCCGGCAGGTGGCGCTCTTTGAGCTGGCCGAGCCGGTCCTGAAGCCTTTGCCCCTGGACCCGGCCCCCGAGGCCTACCGGGTCGGCGCCCTGGCGGTGCAGTACGGGCTTAAAGTGGAGATCGTGGCCCCGCCCGCGCCCCTCTTCCGCGTCCTGGACCGGGGGGTGAACGCCGCCTACCAGGAGGAGGCCCCGAGGGCCTTCCTGGCCAACGACCCCAACCGCTTCGCCGGGGTCTGGAACCTGGTGGTGCAAAACCGCCTTCCCCGCCCCCCGGCCCCGAGCGTGGACTTCCGCACCCGGAGCGTAGCCGCCTTCTTCTGGGGCCTCAAACCCACGGGAGGGTACGGCCTCGAGGTGGCCGGGGTCACCTACGCCGGGGACGCCGCCCGGGTGGTCCTCACCCTCATCGCCCCCAGGCCCGGGGCCATCGTCACCCAGGCCCTGACCAGCCCCTACGTGGTCCTGGAGCTCCAAAAGGTGCGCCGGGTCGTCTTCACCGACCCCTCGGGGAGGACCCTGGCGGAGGCCCAGGAGTGAGCCGCCCCCGCAAGGCCCCCACCAGGTAGAGGGACCCGGTGGCAAGGACGGGCAGCCCGTCCTGCCGGGCCCTCGCCAGGGCCTGGAGGAGGGCCTCCCAGGGGTCCTCGAGGAAGGGCTCCCCCAGCTCCCGCCCCAAGGC
>Ga0101942_100529_pt1 | contig 13105 bp, 15 predicted proteins | sample DewCreD2012metaG_4_FD_75243 | JGI IMG/M metagenome (GOLD analysis project Ga0101942, IMG submission 75243) | Hot spring sediment bacterial and archeal communities from British Columbia, Canada, to study Microbial Dark Matter (Phase II) - Dewar... ...
CTATATAGCTCTTTCTCTTCTCATCATAGTCAGAGTATAGACGTTTCTTTATAACAAGCTCTGATAGATCTATAACCTCGGCGTTAAGGATTCTAGAGACAATATTTGCTATGGTACTTTTCCCAACCCCGGGTGTTCCAGATATAGCTATCACTCTACATGCCAAGATTACTCCCTATTCATTACATACCTCATCAATATTGATAGAAGTGATTTCGCGAGCAACCTTTGTGTGGGGATGGGCTCTTCCCTCCCTTGCAAGCCACTCAGCATTGATCCTGGCTAGATCCTTCAAGATTCTGCAAAAATCCAACTCCTCAAGCACCCAGCTAGGCAGAAGATCCCACGCTATTCTTCTCGAAACAGACATCATATAAGGTATGCCCTCCTCAAGCCTCTTACTTATAGAGATAAGCCCTCCCCTATCTATGTAGTAGGATAGATTCGGTGTTGATGCGAGCTCCACACCATAGTCCTCTCCCGGGGGTATGAGGGGGAGGATTATCTGTAATGCTCTCCTTATATCACCGCCCCTAGCTATCCTTAAAGCCTCACTTATTATCTCGTGCGGCGATGACAAAAGAGCTACCCTATCCATTCTATCCAAAGGGGTTTATGAAGAGCCTTAGGATGAAGATCCCTATGGCGAACGCGGCTGAGATCAGAATAACTAGGAGGGGTTTGATCTGAACCGTTGGCTCGACATCCTTGTAGAAAGAGACGAGACCAGCAGCTGTAGCCGGTCCTGGACCCTCCCTCTTCTTCTTCTTTACGCTCATAGTAAGCCCTAAATAGTTATAGTGATGGGTGATATATATTTAACCTACAACCTTAGCCTGGTTTGTTAGTTATTATTACCAGGATCTATTCTTCAAACTCCAGAGAGATCCCACAGCTTATGACAAGCTTCTCCAGATCCTCTAAGGTTTCACCATTATCACTATACACATCCTCTTTCTCCAGGCACAGCCTTGCTATACCTCTCAACCCGTTTTTCATTGCCTCTTCACCAGGGCTTATGCTTTCCAACATGCTCTTTAGCCTGTTTGTAGCACACTCGGTACAGTTTATAACCACTATGTTTTTTTCCCCAACATCGATGGATCCGATCTTCTTGAGAACCTCTGATATATTCCTTTCCCCAAGGATCCTTAGAAGGAGCTCTATAGAAGGTTTCCTGGCTATCAGTCTAGATCTTCTCTTCACCCTCTCTGTTCTTGCAACAGCGGCTATAGCTACACGGGGGCTTATTAGTAATCCCTCTCTAAACACTATGAAATAGGAATCTCTACCACACTCCTCACCAAGGATCCTCTCTATAGATGCTACTAACTCCTTTCCCCCATATGCTCTATAATATTCGACCCTACACCTCCTCTCCAGCTCCTCTAAATTCTCCCTATATATCCTTACCTCTTCCTCTATACGTGGCGTGGGGATCCCCCATGGCTTATGGGCATTAACGTTATAATATCGTCATCACTCACCTCTGTATCTAACCCTTGGTAAACCATATAATCGGCATCGTTTATAAAGACCAGGTATCCAGGCTTCACCCTCCCATCAACCTCTATAGCCCTTGATAGAGAGGGCTCGAGTTTAACTAGGTTTGCTAGAAGATCTCTTAGCTTTACTTTTCCATCTATCTTTATTACAAGCTCGTCTTTCCCAGAATATACTTTTAAGGATCCAAAGAGCCTTATTCTCAGGTCTCCCGCCCTCTCTACTCGATCAGTTCTTCTCTCTCCACACTTCTTTCTCCTTGGGCTTCGGCTTTCTGCCTCACTTTTATTAGGTGTGTTATGTATCCTGCGATCTGGTTCCTCAGCTTCTTACTCTCTATGTTTAGGATGCTCTTCAAAGCCTCTTTATTTTTCTGAAAATCCGTGGTAAATAGATCTGGGTATTTCTCCAAAAGCTCTCTAGAGATCCTTTTCACAGGCCCTGTCCTAACCTTCCCCATGTTATATCCTCCTAACTGTGGTTGAGTTCGGAGATATATATCTGGCATAGATCAATCCACATGTAAAAGCTTATATAGAACCCCTGCAATTCTACTTGTGGTGCTTGAAATGGTTGCACAGTATATGGAGCCTGCTGGAATACCAGTAATAATACTGAAAGAGGGTAGTACCAGGACAGTTGGAAGAGACGCGCTGAGAACGAACATGATGGCAGCAATAGCTGTTGCTGACATGCTGAGGACGGCCTACGGTCCTCGCGGTATGGATAAGATGCTTGTAGACTCTCTAGGCGATATAACTATAACTAACGACGGTGCAACAATACTTGATAAGATGGATCTACAGCACCCTGCTGCTAAGATGCTTGTCCAGATAGCTAAGGGACAGGATGAAGAGGTAGGTGATGGGACAAAAACAGCTGTTATATTTGCCGGGGAGCTTCTCAAGCAGGCTGAGGAGCTCCTGTTAAAAGAGATCCATCCAACATTAATTGTTTCAGGTTATAAGAGAGCTATGGAGGCTGCAGCTGAGTATCTCCGCAAGATCTCAGAGCCGATCGATATAAATGATGAGAATATACTGAGGAGAGTAGCTATAACATCCCTAACAAGCAAGGCCGTGCATGGAGCTAGGGAGTATCTAGCCGATATCTCTGTCAAAGCGGTTAGAACCGTAGCTGAGAATAGAGATGGAAGGTGGTATATAGATCTCGATAACGTGCAGGTGGTTAAGAAGCACGGCGCTGGTTTAGCAGACTCCAAGCTAGTATATGGCGTTATCCTCGATAAAGAGGTTGTCCATCCAGGGATGCCTAAGAGGGTTACAAATGCTAGGATAGTGCTTCTAGACGCTCCCCTCGAGATCGAGAAGCCCGAGATAGATGCCGAGATAAGGATCAACGATCCTCTCCAAATGAAGAAATTCCTCGAAGAAGAGGAGAATATATTGAAGAACTATGTTGATAAGATCGCTGCTGTTGGTGCTAATGTTGTTATCTGCCAGAAGGGTATTGATGATGTTGCCCAGCACTTCCTGGCTAAGAAGGGTATACTTGCTGTTAGGAGGGTTAAGAGGAGCGATATGGAGAAGCTCGAGAGAGCAACAGGAGGAAGAATTGTTAGCAATATAGAGGATCTAACAGAGAAGGATCTAGGCTATGCAGAGCTTGTTGAGGAGAGAAAGATCGGCGAGGATAAGATGGTCTTTGTTGAGGGAACCAAGAACCCGAGGAGCGTTAGCATATTGCTAAGAGCAGGTCTTGAAAGACTTGTCGACGAGGCTGAAAGAAGCCTTAGAGATTCTATGAGCGCTGTTGCAGACGCGATAAGGGATGGCAGGGTTCTCTACGGCGGTGGAGCTACTGAGATAAAGCTCGCGATGTATCTGAGGGACTATGCAACAAAGGTTGGTGGTAAGGAGTCACTAGCTATAGAGGCGTTCGCATCAGCTATAGAGGGGCTGGTGATAACCCTTATAGAGAACGCTGGCCTAGATCCCCTTGACTATATAATGAAGCTGAGGGCTAAGAACAAGGATGCCAGCGGGTGGTACGGGATCGATGTGTTCAGAGGAGATATAGCTGATATGAAGAGCCTCGGCGTTATAGAGCCCCTAAGCGTGAAAGTTAATGCCATAAAGGCGGGTACAGAGGCGGCTTCCCTGATCCTGAGGATAGATGATCTTATAGCTGCTGCTAGATCCAAGGGAGTCGAGGAGAAGGGTAAGAAGGAAGAGAAGAAAGAGGAAGAGGAGAAGTAGAGATAAACCGCTAAATATAACCCCAACGTGCCTTTTTGTTTTTTACTCCCTCACCAAGCTTAGTTCGGGGGATATATGGTTTCATGGTTAGCTAAGCATTATAGTAGCATTATAAAGCTAGATAGGATCACATGGTTGAGAAGGAATTATATAGAGAGGGGAGTGGTATATAGGATCGAACCAATGCCTGGTTTTCGCAAGGGCAGTGGGAAGGAGATCGCTCTCCCAAAGCCTGTAATACCAAGAGAGGTTGACGCTTCAGAGATCCTTTTAACCAGAAGATCTATCAGATCTTTTAAGAACAAGCCAGTAGAGCTTGGAGTTCTCTCCTCACTACTCCACATAGCCTTTGGCGTAACTAAATGGGAGGAAGGCGTATATGGTCATGATCTCTATCCCCTGAGGGCTTTTCCAAGCGCTGGCGCCCTACAGCCAGTAGAGATCTATGTATCGGCTAACAAGGTGGAAGGCCTGTCACAGGGGATCTATAGGTATATTTTTATCAACCACTCCCTCGATCCTTTAAAGCTAGGTGATTATAGCAAGACCCTCTCGGAAATAGCTCTCGACCAGGAACATGTTGCAGAAGCACCGATCGATATTATAATCACTATATTCTGGGCTAGATCCGCTTGGAAATACGGCTCTAGGGGTTATAAGTATTCTCTACTGGATGCTGGTTTCGCTGGTGAGAACCTCTATATAGCGTCAAGGATCCTTGGTCTCGGGACATGTGCTGTGGGCGCTTTCTTTGAGGAAGAGCTATGTGAACTGCTTGGAGTGGATTGTGTATCAGAGATCCCTGTTCTAATAATGCCCGTTGGATATCCTTCTGAAGAAGGGTTGGTGTTTTAATTACCAGCCCGCAATATATCTTGGTGTTAATATGCTAAACCCAGGGTATAGAGCGGATATAGGGATCATAGGGGGATCTGGTCTCTACGATCCAGGTCTTCTTAAGGATGCGAAGGAGATAAAGATCCACACGCCATATGGGGAGCCCAGCGACCTCATTGTAGTTGGGAACTATGGGGGGAAAGCGGTTGCCTTCCTACCAAGGCATGGTAGGGGTCATAGAATACCTCCTCACAGGATAAACTATAGAGCCAATATATGGGCTTTAAAGAGTCTCGGGGTTAGATATATAGTAGCAGTAAGTGCTGTGGGGAGTCTCAGGGAGGACTATATGCCAGGAGACCTTGTTGTCCCTAACCAGTTCATAGATATGACGAAGTCGAGGCGCTATACCTTCTTCGACGGGCCTCAGGTTGCCCACATATCTATGGCTGAGCCTTTCTGCGAATTTCTACGCCGCAGAATAGTTGATGTGGGGAGAAAGCTGGGCTATAGGATCCATGATAGGGGTGTCTATATATGTATAGAGGGTCCCAGGTTTAGCACCAAGGCCGAGTCGAGAGTGTGGAGAGAGGTTTTCAAGGCCGATATAATTGGGATGACCCTTGTTCCTGAGGTTAATCTTGCTTGCGAGGCGCAGATCTGCTACTCAACACTAGCAATGGTCACGGACTACGATGTATGGGCAGAAAGACCTGTAACAGCTGAAGAAGTATCGAGGGTTATGGCAAGCAATATTGATAAGGCTAAAAAGATCCTGGCGGAGTTGATACCACAACTACCCCCCGAGCCCCAGAAAGACGATTGTAGTTGTTGCGAGGCTCTAAAAACAGCTCTAGTCTAGCTATTTGTAAAGGGTAATAAGAACATGTTCTTCAGTACAGCTGAGGAGCTTGCCCAGCATATAGACAGTGTTTTAAGACATGCCGAGAAGGCTTATAAAACCATTGCTAGAGAGATCAGGGAGAAAAGCAATATAGTGTTCCTCACATCCGGATGGCTCAGAAGCCCGGGTTGTTCATCTACAATTGCTTTTTCCCTCTTGCGAAGAGTGGATGCCTACCACGCAGACATAGGTTTCTTTACACGATATATAGCCCCCTACTATGAGGCCCGAGGGGAGAACGATCTAGGATTAATAGTATATGATAATCCAGTAGAACCTTGGAGAGGCTATATAGCTAGGCATATCAAAAGCCTATCCCTCCTCGGTTTAAGAGGGGTCTTTATAAAGTCCGAGAGAGCGTCTACAGATAAGGGAGAGGGAAGCGATACGGGAAGTCATTTCGATGTGATCGAGATCCCTGGTTATATGGATATTCTGCTAGCCCACCACATACTCTCGCTAAGAGCGATACTTGAAGTGTCGAGCGAGAGAGCCTTATCCCCGAGGGTAGCAAGGATCTCGGATGAGCTGAGAGATCTCAGCCCCGTCTTACCCAGCATGATTAGGGAGTATGGAGGGGTGGTTAAAGAGATCAGGACAAAGATCCGGGACGGTGTAACCTTGGTAGCAACATGTGTCTCAAGATCTTTTTTCGAAGGCCTCATTCTAGACGGGCATGGTAGGTTCACGATCCACGATGCTCAGGAGTTTCAAGAACCTCCAGGATTGGGGGAACACAGCATGGTTGTAGCATATGTTGATGCGGAGAGAGATATCTTGCCACCAAGCATAACCACTGGTATATCAACGAAACTGGTTCTAAGGACAGATCCGGTGATTTCTCCGATATACTTCAGATTGCTATCAATGATCGCAAAGATCTCTCCAACCCCATAGCGATCACCGATCCGTATGTGACGTGTTTAATCTAAAACCATCGGACAAGGCCTCGGAAAAAGTGTAAACATATTATCGACGAGAAACTCATTTCTAATAATCTAGCCTGGGACAGCTATAAGAGAAGCACCATGAAAACTCTTAGGTGGTGAGACGCTGGATAGAAACCCCATTCTATCAACCAACCATCGCCTATGAACCTGAAAGGAGAAGAGAAGCCTGTGGATAAGATGAGGTTCTAGGCGTTGGAAAAGCTAAACGCTAGGACGTAATATCAATATATTAATCCCATGCATTTATAAGCTCTCTAGCGGCACTATACATACACGTAGTAGGAGTTGGAAAGGGTTGGAATCGAAACCGAGTCTAAAAATAAGTGAACTGGAATCGGGACTCGAGAATGTGAATGTAAGGGGAAGGGTTCTCTCAGTAACCCCCTCAAGAACAATACAGACAAAGAGCGGGTTGAGAACAATAAGTGAGGCTGTAATAGGCGACGAGACGGGAAGGGTTAAAGTAACACTATGGGGTAAACACGCTGGTACTTTGAAAGAGGGAGAAGTTGTTGAGATAACCAACGCCTGGACATCAGCATATAAGGGAGAGGTTCAGATCAATGTTAGCTCTAAAACAGAGCTTAAGGTGGTTGATGATGAGAGCATCCCGCAAGCAGAAGCAGTACCTGAGGAGTTTGTCAAGGCGCCAGAGGATTATAGACCTCAGAGAGGAGGCTTCAGAGGAGGCAGAGGCTTTAGGAGAGGCGGTTTTAGGAGAGGTGAGGAGAGATGATTAGCCGCGATATGAAACCCCTGAAGCAGGGAGAACATGTAGGTATGGAGGGAGAGAACTATATCGTAGCGCTCAGCGAGGAGGAAGCGTTTGCACTAAACCCAGCTGCTTATTATATATGGACCCTTTGTGACGGTAATAGGACTGTGAGTGATATTATAAACAAGACTGCTGATGATCTCAAGCTAGACGCCTCAGAGGTAGAGTCGCCGGTGGAAGCCATAATAGAGGCTCTGTTAGAGGCAAAGCTAGTAGTGCTTTCGGAACAGGTTCAAGAATCGGGTAGGGAAGAGGGTTAGATTACTCGAATCGCGTCACGCTTTTTTCTTTTCATTCTATCGCTTTAACGATGCGAAAACGTTTTTGGTAACGCTTAAATTCTGCTAGATTAAGTACATATTGAACCATATTGAGGCTTGATGAGAGATATCCTGTAGCGCTCTCGATGCTATTTAATTTGATAGCTATAGTGATAAAATACATGATCTTTAGCCACACCTTTTCCAGGGCTGTTTACTCAGAGATCTTTCACTCAATAGGAGATACATCCAATAGCCTCACACTATTTATAGGGACACAGGTATATAGAACCAAGCCTTCTCCCCGCTATCCATTTGGGGTTGGTAAGGTGCTTTATATATCGAGCCTGTTTTCATCAATAATACTGGCAGGATCTATTTTCTATATGATAATAGCCGAGAATATACGGATCTACAGCGTCCCTGAACAGCTTGATATGAATTCCAGCGGGTTCTGGATCTATATGTCAGTACCTATATTATTTGATATAGCAACAATGTCTGTAGCTATAATGATGGTAAGATCCAAGCAGGGGCGTCCGATAGTTCTCGGACCACTTATACTCGAGGATCTCATGGGGTTATCGGGGAATTTAATGGCTGCTGCATCTCTAGTACTTTCCAACAGGATCTTGGATATATATATCTCAAGCATTATAGCTTTCATAATACTCGCAGGCTCGATCCACATAGGTTATAGAAGCATAGAAGCCCTTATAGGCCATTCAGCGCCAAAAGAGGTTGTTGCAAGGATCATAAAGATAGCACTCTCAACACCAGGCGTTGTTGATGTAAACGACGCAAAAACCATGATCATAGATCCGGATAGATATCTAGCAATAATACAGATCGAGGTTAGGGAGGACATGACCGTAAAAGAGGTTGAAGAGATAAAGGAGGATATAATAACGTCTATAAAGAAAAACCTACCCGAGATAAGATACCTGATCCTCGATATAGTTAAGCCCCGTGAGCCTGAGAAAAGCTATGTCAGTCTATTGAGAGAGATAAAGGAGATCTGATCCCAAAGAGACCGGGATCCTAATAGGAATACTGTACCATTATTCACGAGATATTATCGTTTATCAATACCCCTCCCCCTATGCCTGGCAACCTCCCACACAAACTCAGAGCTGACAAGATAGTTGGTAACAAAACCCAAGGCTATTCCAACGATATTAGAGATCATAACACCAACTATGCCATGGAGTGCAAGAACTACAGCATAGTTGACAAGATTACCCAACCCCACAGCTGCATGGTACTTGAGAAGCCTTTCATACCATCTGCCCAATAGCCTGAACCTCTTAAAAGTCCATCTATCATTTAGGATAAAGTTATTTATAGTAGCCAGCTCTATCGCTGCAGGGGATGATATAATTACAGGAACACCGAGCATGCTGACCAATATGTAGAGAACGGACATGTTGACAACAACCCCTGAGAGCCCTACCGTCATGAACTTTGGGAGTCTGTATTCGCTTAACTCCATAACCTGTTTTACAAACTCTAAACTTTCTCTTACACCCAGCTTACTCTTCCCCCTTCTCCTCGGCCTAAACACATATGGATGCTCAGCGACGCTTCTATACCTGCCTTTAACAAGTATTTCCAAGAGGATCTTGAAACTTCTCCCATGCTTTTCAATAGCTTCTATACCAACCTCCTCTATAACGCTCCTTCTCACTAAGAAGAAACCTGAGAGCGGATCCCTTATACCCCTAGCCTGGGGGATAAGGATCCTGGCTATGAGTGCAGCAGCTCTTGATATAAACCTCCTATGGATAGGGGCTCCTTCGATCCCTCCGCCTTTGATGTATCTAGAAGCTATAACTACATCTAGATCTTCGTTAGAAGCTTTTTTAAAAAGTCCTGGGATCGTTTCTGGTGGGTGTTGAAGATCGGCGTCCATTACAACGATATACTTACCTCTAGATTCTGTGAAGCCCCTCATAATGGCGCTGGTAAGGCCCCGGTTCCCGCTTCTAACGATGATCCTTCCAGGTATTTTTAATCTCTCCATAGCATTTCTAGCTATTTCAGCCGTGCCATCTAGGGATGAGTCATCCACAACTATTACTTCATAGCTAGCAATACCTGCGTTCTCCAGGCTGCGTTTGATCTCTGTGAGAAGCTCCTCTATATTCTCAGCCTCATTGTATGTAGGGATCACTATGCTGATATCCACAGTGTGCTTTCTCTCCACACTGTCTGCCTCAGATTCTTTCTATCACCAGGAATAATGAGTGCACCGGGTCTCAGGTCTATATGTTCTATGCTCATAGGGGTCAGAAGATCTTTAGCCATTTTTTCTCCATAGAGGAATCTATGGAGGAGATGAGGTCGGTGCTCGAGGTTGAGGTAAAGGATCCGGCTGTTATTGAGACTCTGAGAAGCATAGATAGCCCTACGCTATTCTATGATAATTACTGCAGATTATGCTATAGGTTTGCTAAAGCCATATGGAAGCTTAGTAGGGGTAGAATAGCTGTTGTTGGGATGTACTCCAAAGAGGCAGGCTGGCTGAGATCATTAATGGATCTGAAGACATTCTCATCGGTATCATGGTTTGTATTACCTGGTAGGGATATTATATACGGCGGCAGATCCTCGATAATGCCGATAGTAAAGGAGATCCTTATAGGGCTTGTCAAAGGCGGTGGGAATGATTTCAAAGATCCTATGCCCACCACATGCTCCGAGATCCTTCCCTGTAGTGGTGTGAAAGGCTTCATATATAGAACCATACATATACTAGTCAAATCCCATAAAGTGAAGCTCCTATACCGCTAGCCCTGTCGATAGATATATCTCCTGAAGTTTCTCTCAATAGCTTTCTCTATATCCTCTCTCGATATACCCTTAACCTCGGCTATTATCGATAACGCCTCACCCAGCATATCTGGGGATAGTCTTATACCCCTATAGTTATAGGGCCCGTCGCTCTCTACAAGAATACCGTTGAGATCAGCTAATCTAGCTATCCTCTTATGCTTATCCTGCACCTTTATCGCGGCGTTTATCGACACCATATACCCAGCATCAATGATCTCTCTAAGCACGTCCTCAGGCCCGTTGAACCAGTGGAATATAGCTCTCCTCACACCTGAGCTTATCACCATCTTCAAAGCATCTCTCCACGCGTCAACAGCATGTATATTTACAACAGCATCTATGCTTGACGCTGCCTCTAAAAAGGATCTGAAGATCTCTGCTTGTTTTTCAAAACTCGATTCTGGGAGGAATCTCTTGTCAAGGCCAACCTCACCTATACATGGCGGTTTCTCCCTGTCTATAAGGCTTACTAGGTGCTCTATGTTCTCCCTAGATTCTTTCTCTATATTCCATGGGTGCAGCCCGATACACGGGATCACATTGTTCGTGTACTTTCTATATATATCCAGCGTCCTGAGGGATGAGCCGAGATCATCGCTAACAGCTATAATAACATAGCCACTGGTTATAAACCTCTCTATCTCCAGATCGCTGAACTCGTGGAGATGGCAGTGGGCATCATATAGAGGGGATCTTACCATATTAGAGCCTCCTTGTTAGCGATCTAACTAGATATTCTCAAACCCCTCACTAATACGAACGGGATCTCTACTGGAACCCCTATCTCCCACCATTTAACTTTATATAGAGTGCGGCCTACAGCGTTTATCCTTGATAGGAGGTTGGGTAATGTGTCTGTTATCCTCACCTTTTTAGCAGCACCCACTATATCGCCATTCTCTACTATGAGGAGCGCGTCCCTGGATACTGTGGAGAAAATACCCTCTACATAGTTGTGGAACCTAGTATACCAGTTATTGGTAATGATAAGCCCTCTCTTGAGTTCTTTTACAAGCTCATCATCACCCATATCTCCTGGCTCTATTGTGAGAGACCATGGTCTAGGATATATCCACCCAGCATTACCAGTGCTCCCCACACCCATATAGCTGGCTGTCTTGGTATTGTGAAGGAGTGTTTTGAAAACACCGTGTTCTATGAGGGTATTAACCCTGGTTGCTATGCCCTCATCGTCAAAGCCTGAGGAGCCTAGGAGGTCGTTCTTAAGGGGGTCATCCTTAAGGGTAAGAGCATCGCTAGCCACCTTATCGCCTGGCTTTTTACCCCTGAGGAAGGATAAGCCTAGGATGTATGAGAAGGCACTGAAACCTCTTGCCACAGATCCTAGGAGCTCTCCAAGCACCATGGGCGATAGCACCATGTCATATAATCCCGGCTCCACGGATCTCTGGGTTCTCGATAGCTTCGCATACTCAGCAGATCTTCTTGCGACATTCTCAACTTCTCTGGCATCGTAAAACCTGGAACCATAGCCCCAGTGACCCGAGCCCTCGCCAACGAAAGATCTGAGATGCGATGTGAAGAAAGTCTTTCTCTCACACCTGCTAAACCCTTTAGAGGTTATGAGGCATCTCTCTTCAACACCTAGATCTATGACTCCTGCGACTCTCTCTGCACCTTCGCTAAGGGCCGTGTTTATCAATATCTCCGACACCTCGCTGGGTTTTTCCAACATGTCATATACCTTCTGATCGAAACCACCCTCTAGGGGTCTTGCATTGGGATCTGGGTCTGGTAGGGGCGCGTATAGAAAAGATCTCTCTGCCCGGTCTACCCCTAGTGCTAGTTCTTTAATGCTTCTCTCGATATGATCTATATTGATCGTGTCGAAAGACAGCTGGAATACCCTCTCCTTAGCAGATAGGTATAGGGAGGCTCTTCCAGACACCCAGTTCTGGGTAACGACTACTTGGTTATTAGCTATTCTCACCATGGATCTCTCAACGTTGTTCAAGAGCACCGCGCATTCATCAAAACCAGCCTCTAGAGCCTTCTTAACAATCATTTCTCCAAAAGCCATGGGTTCACTCAATAGGAGCCACCCCGATGGATATTTTTGGGAGCCTGATATTTGGTCCGCCCATCCATACCGGGATCCCCTGCATTGGTTCTCCTTTGCCACACATGCCTGGGAAGAACTCCAGGTTCTTGTCAGCTGCTACGATGTTGCTCAAGAGATCGCCTGTTGTTATCTCGATCACGGGGTTTCTGACCGGTTTTGTTAGCTCTCCCTTCTCTATTAGGAAAGCCTCTAAGCCTATGTATCTATGCCGCCACCTGGTATCATCTATGTTCCACTCCATGTTGCTCTTTATATATACACCAAGATCTATATCCTCTATGAGCTCCTCAAACTCCATATCCCCTGGGGCTAGGTAGGTGTTGCTCATCCTAACTATGGGTTCCGAGGCGTGGTTGGTGGCTCTGGCTGACGCGTTGCTCGCAACACCCATGAGGCGTGCAGTCTCTCTATTGTGGAGTAGGTTCTCTATAACGCCCTCTCTATACAGGATCTTTGGTCTCGCTGGTACGCCTTCATCGTCGTAGAGGTAGTAGCCGCTGGATCCAGGTATTGTTGGATCATCTATTATCGTTGCATATCTATTACCTATCCTAGCCTTACCCACCATCTCGGGCTTCACATAGCTCTCCCCAGCCTGAGCAGCCTCCCTACCAAGCACCCTATCAGCCTCAAGCGGGTGTCCCACCCCTTCATGTACTATAAGACCTACAACCTCGGATCCTAGGATCACGTCTACTTTCTCCTTAGGAGGCTCTATACCTCTGAGTAGGTTCTCCTC
>Ga0101942_100530_pt1 | contig 13078 bp, 12 predicted proteins | sample DewCreD2012metaG_4_FD_75243 | JGI IMG/M metagenome (GOLD analysis project Ga0101942, IMG submission 75243) | Hot spring sediment bacterial and archeal communities from British Columbia, Canada, to study Microbial Dark Matter (Phase II) - Dewar... ...
TCCTAGGAATACTAGTATGTTGTCTATCTCCCCCTCGAGGGCTATCTCGAGATTCCTAACCCTAACACCCCTCTTAGTAGCATTAAGAACAAAACCAGTAGCATAGCAAGCACCAAGGGCTCCAAGAATATATTCTATAGCCCTGGGCCCCGCATCGACACCCCCAACATCCTGGGGTTCCGATACTGCGAAGCTGTGATCTCTTATATATGCTTTAAAGTTGAAGCCAGACCCTAGCCACCTTACTCTAGCGCTAAATCTGCTTATCCTAGCAACAGCATCCTTATTTCTCTCAACCTCTCTTAATACCTCTCTGAGCCTATTCACATCTATTCCATTCACAACCTCACCCATTTTGTCTCACCAAATTACTTATCATATCCAGCTTATATCTTATATAATGAATCATAGGATGAATTTATTAATATATTAAGAAAGATCTTATTTTATTTTTACATAATAATAAATCCTATATTTGGAACCTCTCCCTAGTATCTGAAAGCCTTAGGATAGCTACCAGCCCTGGGATTGTGAGGATCGTGACCATAGTCCCTAAATATGGCCAGGCTTGGTATGGGTTTCCACTAGAAGCTACTATATACGCCCCTAATATAGAAGCTAGAGAACCCCCAGCTGAGTTTCCCGTCTGGTATGCTATATTAGTACCCGAGGCTCTACAGCTTGTTGGGTAGTGCTCTGCTATGAATGTCTGTAGCACTGCATATGGGATAACCCATGATAGAGCATAGTATACCGCATGGCTTACCCCTATGAGGAATGTTTCTCTAGAAGCTATAGAGGCCATATAGGGATATGAAAGCACCATGCCAGCTATAAGTCCGAGAATAATTAATGGTCTTCTACCCATAATGTCTCCTAATAGCGCTGCCATAAAGTTGATAACTAGGGCTATTACTAGGGCGATCGAGTTTATAGCTGTAGCTATGGCTAGACTCATACCCATGGTTTTCATGTACGAGAGAGCAAAGCTCTGGCTTACGTAGTAATACGCCACAAGGCTGAAGGATATGAAGGATAAGAGGATCGTTTCTCTCCAATATCTCCTAATAGTATAGGCTGTTGGACTTCTAAGAAGGGCCCTCCTCTCGTATATCTCAATAAATAGAGGGCTCTCAAGAAGTCTTAGCCTTATAATCAATCCAGCTAGTGCTGCTATAGGTCCTATGGCATATAGGATCCTCCATCCAATGCTATAAACAATATCCTCTGACATAGCTAATGAGATGGATAGAACACCCATGGATGCAGAAAACTGACCTATATATATTGCTGCAGGTACAAAGCTGCCGTAGAGAACCCTCCGGCTAGGCCTAATCTTTATAGCATACTCAACAAGCCAGCTAGAGGCGGTTCCATACTCTCCACCCATTGAGAGCCCCTGGAGAAGTCTGAAGAACAATAGGATATAGATCGAGAGCGCACCAGCATCAGAATAGCCAGGGGTGAGGGCTATCCCAGCCATAGCTATTGACATCAGACTGAGTTCATATAACAGGGTATTCCTCCTACCAATACGATCACTAAGATGGCCCCATAAAAAAGCACCCACAGGCCTCATAACCTGGCCAGCGGCAAAAAGCCCCATTGATAGCACATAGCTCCAGAGACCAGCCTCTGGAGGAGCAAAGACCCTAGGCCATATGAGCGCAGCAACAGTTGCAGTTAAGAGATAATCATAGAATTCAATAGAACTGCCAGCTAGAACACCACCCAAAATCATCGCCTTATGTTTCTTAAGAGAGTCCACATTGTTTATTTTTAATGAATCTATTTTCTTATCTGTTATATTATCCCCTCTTCCCATATAAATATTCAATTTAATTCATCTTATGTTATTTTATCTATAAGCTTTAGCTACATATAAAATAAATAACAACGCGAATTTATGTAGGATTAATTAAAGTAAATCTTACAGCGTTCTCACATAGTAGGCTATGATTCTCAATATATTGCTCCTAGCGTATAGATCGGGGTGGTTAGTTGAGGACCAGGTTATTGGTATTAGCTATAGTTGCAGTGTTGATCATAATAGCCCTCGGGATATATCTCATCTACCAAGGGGCACCTATGTATCAGCAGGTCTATAGAACACCTCAGACACAGACCACAGCACTGGGTCTAAGGCAGATCGAGCTCAGGCTGAGGGACTATAGCTTTGATCCCAATACCATAGTTCTAAAACCAGGAGAGCGTGTGAGCATTATTCTAGTTAACGAGGGCAGATATTCTCATACATTCACAATAGATGCTCTAGGCATAGATATAAGTCTCTCCCCAGGGGTGAGAAAAACAATCGATATAACAGCACCCAGCAGCCCTGGAAGCTACACATTCTACTGCAAACCCCATAGAGGCCTAGGAATGACCGGCAACATATCAGTTATAGGCTAAAAACTACAGCTAGGAAAACCATAGATTCTCCAAACCAGATCCTCAAAACCACTAGTGCTAGAGATAAAAAACACCTACCTAGAACCCTAGCTCACTTTTTCTCCCCATCTAGTTTTCCATCTGACCTCCTACCCGCCCTAAAGGGCGGGGCTTCTTAGCTTGTTGTGAGGCTTGCTTTTGTTGTTATGGATAAATATAGTGGATGATTGGGATGAACACCTAGGGGGAATTGGAGGATGAGAAGAGCAGCTATATCATGGAGTGGTGGGAAAGACTCATACATGGCCTTACACATGGCAAGGGAGAGGGGGTTCGAGATAGAATATGGGATTCACATGATTGTGGAGAATGTGGTATCATACCATGGCCCCAGGGAGCTGATAATGGTTCAGCAGGCGGCTCTGGGAACAGCAGGGATTTTCACGAGAACAACTTGGGAGAAATACGAGGAGGATTTCAGAAAGACACTTGAGAGCCTTAGGAGAAGAGGCGTTGAGGCAGTAGTCTTTGGCGACATATTCATAGAATCCCATAGGGAGTGGGTTGAGAGGGTATGCAGAAAGGCTGGGGTTGAGGCTGTGGAGCCTCTATGGGGGATCAACACGGGAGATCTTGTTAGAAAAGCTGTTGACATGGGGGTCAGGGCCATTATAATAAGAACAATAGATAGAGAACCCCTGGTAAAATACCTGGGCAGAGTGCTGGATAGAGAAACAATAGAGGGGCTTATAGAGAGCGGTATAGATCCGGCTGGAGAGTATGGGGAGTACCATACAATAGTCCTAGACGCTCCTCTATTCAGGGTGGGCATAGAGATACTGGGCGGCAGGGTTGAGACTATTGAGGGGAGGTTTGGTGATAAAATATATAGATACAGGATATATATCCCAACAAGGTATAGGATCTATAATAAGTATCAGGCTAGAGGATCCTATCTCCTAACCACATAAACCCCACCCCTGCTCCTAGCAATACTAGCAACCTCTTCGAGACTCTCAGCTTTTCTGGGCTTCACAGCTATTATGAGGTTAACAACCTCGGGCTTCTCCCTATATATCATCCTCCTAGTAGTGCCCACAATCCTCTGGATCTCTCCGAGGGTTAGCCCTGGATCAGCCTCCAGCACTATAACCCCAGTTATGAAGGAGCCAGCCCTCTTGAGCATGATCCTAGAGACCCTGAGCCCCGAGTACTTCTCGGCAAGACTAGCAAGCTCCAGAACCTTATCCCTTGGGGGCATCGCGTCTAGCAGGGATAATATGGACTCCCTTAGTATGTGGTAGGCATCCCTCACAATGTAGCCAGCAATGAGTAGGAGCACAGCGATCTGGGGGGCTATGCTGCTGGTTATAGTCTCTATAGAGACCCCTGCGAGGGCTGCTAGAGTTAGGAGGGCATCAGATCTAGCATGGAGAGCATCAGCCCTAAGAGATGAGGACATAGAGCTCTCAGCCCACCTAGCCTCATACCTATACATAGTATAGGATGCGGCAAAGCCTAGGATGAATAGCGGTATAGCATAGTGGGGGGTCTTGGATGGATGTGTAACACCACTATATACAGTCTCCAGCATGAAGAGCAGTGTTATCACAGCGATAAACATTGCCACAAGGCTCTCAGCTTTATAGAGCCCCCAGGGAAATCTAGGGGATCTCCTCCCCCTCACAGCTATATAGATCGAGAAGGCGGTCACGAAACTCATGAGGGCATCGAGAATGCTATGGATAGTATCAGCCATAACAATGCTAGAGAAGCTGAGAAGCATTAGGGCTAAAAACTCTCCCATAGCGAAGGCTATGGCTACAAAGCCGGCTATGAGGGCAGCCCTCATAGCCTGCCTCGAGCTCGATAGGATTCTGAGGTGCAATCATGATCACCCCGTTATAATTAGAGGACGTAGAGGACCCCACATATTATATGCACAAAGGCTAAAAAATTTTCAATTAGATCGAGGGGGCTAACATGAGGGAGCGGCCCTTATAAACACCAAGGGCATCTCTATAATTGATGGGAATGAGGCTGTTTGTGGGCACATGCGGGATCCCTAGATCAAGGAAGGAAGTCTTCAGAGAGTTGGATGCGGTAGAGATCCAGGAGACGTTCTACAACCCACCCCCAATTGAGAAGGCCAGAAGCCTTAGGAGAGAAGCTCCAGAGGGCTTTATATTTAGCGTGAAGGCATGGCAGGTTATAACCCACACTCATGATAGCCCCACTATGAGGAGACTTAGAACAAGGCTCGAGGGGGATCCCGGGGAATATGGGCTTCTAAGGCCTACAAAGAGGAATCTAGAGGCATGGGGCTTTGTTGAGGAGTTCGCAAGAGAGATTGGGGCTAGATATATAGTTCTCCAAACACCCCCCTCATTTGGCTATAGCGATGAGGCTCTAAAATGGGTTGGCGATTTCCTATCAACCATATCTAAAAGGGGTCCCAGGATATGCTGGGAGCCTAGGGGGAGCTGGAATGATCCAGAGTATAGGGAGAAGCTGTGCGATCTTTTATCGAGACATGACGTGATCCACGTGGTAGATCTCCTCAGGAGAGAGCCATGCCATAGCGAGGTTATATATACAAGGCTGCATGGGCTGGGGGGTGGGGAGGTTAGCTATAGGTATAAATATAGGGACGAGGATCTGGAGGAGCTAATGGCGAGAGTAGAAGCTAGGAGACCCTCGGAGGCTCTTGTGATGTTTAACAACATACATATGTGGAACGATGCCAGAAGATTCAAGGCTATTGTGAGGGCAAGGGCTAGCAGGGATCTGCAAAGAGGGTCTTAGCTATGAGGTGCTAACCTGGATTGAGACAAGGCTTATTAGGCTGAGGCAGCGATAATCTAAGGATATCCATGTATGCGGTGGCTCTCCAAGCCATCTTCATAGCAATGCTTCTTGGCATAGTGCTTCAGGCTGTCCACATGGTCTATAACATAAGATCTATCCTGGGGGATATGAGAGAGATCGAGACAAGAGCCTCTGGGAGAAACAGTGGTAAGGGTTATCAAGCCATAATACCGTGCAGGATCTCGAGCTCCTCACCCGAGGAGGTGGGGTATACTATTGACTCCATAGAGAGATCCCTTGGCGCAGGAGTTATAGATAGGGCGATAATAGTCACAGAGCCCGGGGAAACTAAATCCCTTGAGAGGCTGGGGAGATATGGGGATAAGGTGGAGATTCTGGAGAGCCTTGAGGGGATATGTAGAAAATGTTCTGGGAAGAACAAGGCTATTCTGACAGCCCTGAAGGCTATTGAGGGATCCGGGGGAGATGTGGTGATCTTCCTGGACTGTGATGCCCACCACAATCCAGAGACCCTCTGGTATGCCTTGAGAGCCTCCCATGCTATGGGGGTTATAGTGACAGGCTATAGGTGGTACACTCTGAGGGATATATACTCTGTTCTCTACAACATGGTATCATCGATAGCATTCGAGCACATGGGTATATGGAGAACCAGAATAATATGGGGAGGCCTTGTGGCAATACCCTCTCATATTCTGAGATCCATGGGGCTGTGGGAGAGACTATCGGAGGAGCTCTCAGATGACGCTGTAATGGGCTCGGAGGCTAGGAGAAGGGGGTATAGATTCATATTCTGCAGGAGATGCATATCACCGACACCAGCACAGAGGAGCATTGCGAGCTTCTATAGATGGGCTGTGAGGCAGATGGTGATTCTCAGGCTCTACACACCCCTGGGATTCAAGATCCTCATGGCCATCTACTCGATAGGCACTATATTCATGATAACGCTGCCAGCATCCCTCATAGCTGTGAAAACAATCCCCGAAGCACAGCTGGTAGCACTGGTCTCGGCATGCTATATAGCTATAGGCTCCATAAGGGGAGCCATTGCTATCTGGCTATATAGCCCCCACAGGATATACAGAGGCTCCCCACCAGGTGATGAAAGGATCATATGGAGGCTGGGATATATAGCACTAGCGGGGGTGAGAGCACCGCTGATACTCGCAATCCTGATCTCGGCTACGAGGACCAGGAGATTCAGCTGGAGAGGGACTGAGTACTGCATCGAGAATAGGAGAGCAGTACCATGTAGAGCTATCGTTTGAGAACAGAGGATGTGTATCTGGACTTTATCATCTGCATGATGCTCGGGATATCTATGTGGAGGGGGCACACCTCTCTACAGTTCCCAGCATGTATGCATAGCATGCTCAGAGGACCAGCCTCCTCAACCCCCCTTGTGACCTGGAGCCAGGCAACGCCCATGGGGCCGTTATAGGGTCCCGAGCCCCATGCGGGGCCTATTGTCTGGTATACCGGGCACTCTATGAGGCACCTGCCACACCTAACGCACCTAAGTATATCTGATAGAACAGGGTCTCTTGAAGCCTCCAGCCTTCTATTATCTATGAACACAACATGGTATTCCCTAGGGCCGTGGGCTCCATAGACCCTCTCATACTCTATATCAGCCGTCGAGCTGGGGCCCGCTATTATGTTTATGTATGTTGGCGGGTAGAGCCCTGCAAATGCTGCCTGAACCATCGCAATCTTGACAGCATCCTCTAGGGTTGGGACTATCTTATCTACAGAGGCAACCACTATGTGAACCTCCGGGAGGGCTGATGATAGCCTATTGTTGCTCTCATTCTCAACAGTCACAGTGGCTCCCGTATCTGCGGCAAACGCGTTGGCACCAGTTATACCCACATCCGCTTTCACAAACTTATCCCTCATGAAGACCCTAACCTTTCTAACAATATCCCTGATCTCGAGTCCCCTATCAACATCTACAGACCCCCCTCTGAGATACTCAGCAACCCTATCCTTGGAGAGGTGGAGAGCAGGTATAACGGGGTGCCCAGGTCTCTCACCCCCCATCTGGATTATGAGCATCCCAAGATCCGTCTCCCACACCTCGTTCCCAAGCCTCCTGAGATGCTCGTTCAAACCTATCTCCTCGGTAATCATGGACTTTCCCTTGATAACAACCTTACCGCTACCAACAATGTCCCCAATAATCCTCCTAGCCTCCTCGGCATCCCTAGCGAAATAAGCCTTTCCCCCAACCCTCTCAACACTGCCCATAGCCTGCTTTAAGAGCTCCTCTAGATGCTCCACAGAATACCTCTTAATCCTAGAAACCTCATCAGCAAGCCTCTCTATATATGGGTAGGCCTTCAATATAGAATATACCCTATCAGAGATGCTTGGGACTATCTTGTTGAAAAGCCTCCTGAGATCCCTATCCTCAGAGGCCTTGAGAGCTTTATCCAAAATACTCTCGAGGCTAGGCATGGTGACCAAGATATATAGACAAACATTATATTTATATATACATGTATATTGCGTATTTCAACTCAATACCAGATCTTTTTGAACTAGTTCGATTACCTTGCGTGATTCTAGAACCAAACTACGGCAATATTGTTCAATGTTCTTCCTCATAATCTCTATAGCTGAAGATCTCGAGCACTAATAACTGTGAAAAGGGTTTTCCGGCCTCTTGATGTTCCGAGATCTTCTAGCTTTTTGCTAGTATTATAGGCAGGATCGAGTAGATCTTGGCTGCGTTTATAACATCCTCGATCTCTATGTATTCATCTGGTGCGTGGGCCATTCCAAGGGCTCCGGGCCCATAGGTTGCTGTCTGGTATCCCTTGGCGACATAGTATCTCATGTCCAGACCTCCTATGCATACTATCTTCCTGGGGGTTTTCCCCGTCACCTCTTTGGAAGCTCTTTCGATTGCTTTAAAGATCTCCGAGTTTGGATCCACAATGACCGGGTTCATCTTATGAACAAGCCTCACCATAACCTCGGCCCCGGCTCTTCTAGCCGATTCCTCGACGAACCTCTTTATCTCCTCCCAGGCATCCTCGGGGTTCTCCTCAACCGTGAGTCTTCTGTCGAAGCTGAAGACAACCTCGCCGGGGATCTGATTGATCTTCTCCCCACCCCTTAGAAGGCCCCCGATCATTATGGTTCCCTTATTACCCTCCTCAAGGTCATATGTATACTTGCTCCTCCTACCCTCTATGAGTGGGACAAGCTTCTCAAACATATCCCTAGCTATATATGTTGCCTTCTCAAAGGCGTTAACCCCCAGCCAGGGTGTCGAGCCATGCCCAGTCCTCCCCTTAACAACAACCTCGCCCCAGACAGTACCTTTATGGCCTATATAGATCTGGGATAGCCCGCTTGGCTCGGCGATAACAACATACCTCCCCCTAACAAGCCCCTTCTCAACAACATACCCAGTGCCAGTTTCCCCGCCTATCTCCTCATCAGGCACAAATACAGCCTCAACGCCGAAGCCCTGCTCTTCAGAGAATCTGGATAGGGCTATTAGGGCTGTTGCGATCGATGCTATCCCGCCCTTCATATCAGTAGATCCCCTCCCATAGAGCCTACCACCATAGATCCTCGGCCTGAATGGCTCGGTAATACTCCACCCAGGTCCTCCTGGAACCACGTCGTAGTGGCCGTTGTAGTGGAGCACTGTGTTGCTTTTATCACCAACTCTCGCTATAACTATAAACCTGGGTCTGCCCCTACCCTCCTGAGGGATCCTCTGATCCACATACTCCTGAGGGACCCTGTGGATCTCAACAGAAACCCCGTAGCCCTCCAAAAGCTCCTTAGAAACCCTGGCGAAGTCGTCATAGCCCTCGCCCCAGGGAGAGACGGTTGGGATCGAGACGATCTCGGTCAGAAACCTAGCAGCAAAATCCCTAACACTATCTACAGAGCTGAGAACCCTCCTAAGATCGAAGCCCACTGGAGATCACCATAGAGAGAATAGCTGGGAGAGTAATAAATGCTCATCCCAAATAGATCGAGTTTCTATAAGGCCGCGAGCATATATCTATATTTGGCGAGGGTCTTGGTTCTCATACTCTCGGAAGATGATGTGAGGGGGATACTGGGCATCGGGGAGGCTATAGAAGCTATTGAGAAGGCCACAATATACCAGGCTGAGGGCAGGGCGTTTGTTAATCCTAGGAACAGAATATATGTTGGATCATATGCTCTCCACACAATGTCATCAGCCATAGAGGCCATGGGTGTTGCCGGGCTGAAGGCCTATCTCTCCACCCCATCCAGGACCGTATTCGCCATCCTCCTATATAGCCTCGAGAAGTCCGAGCTTATTGCAATAATAGAGGGCGATATACTCAGCAGGATCAGGACTGGGGCCGCCAGCGCTGTAGCCACCAAGCATCTGGCTAGAAGAGGTTCATCCACACTGGGCATCATAGGCTCTGGGAGACAGGCCTATACCCAGGCTACCGCCATATCCCATGTGATCAGGCCCGATAAAATCTATATATACTCCCCCAACAGAGAGCATTCAGAGAGACTTGCATCAAAGCTCTCAGACCTCGGGCTCCAGGCAAGAGTAGCTGGATCCCACGAGGAGGTCATGAGGAGAAGCGATGTGATCTCTACAGCAACAAACTCCAGAGAGCCATTTATAAGGGGTGAGTGGGTTGTGGAAGGGGTTCATATAAACCTTGTGGGATCCAATCATCCATCCAGATCAGAGGCACACCCAGAGGTTTTCTCAAAGGCAGAGCTTGTGGTCACCGATAGTAAGGCGCAGGCTGAGAAGGAGTCCGGAGATCTTCTGAACGCTGTAAAACACGGGGTAATAGGATGGGATAGGATCCACGAGCTATGGGAGGTGGTCTCCCGGAGGATCGCTAGAGAGGGCGATGAAGAGGTAACGATATTCAAATCCCACGGCATAGCTCTGTGGGATATTGCGGTGGCCAAGATAGTCTATGACAAGGCTAGGAGGAAAGGCGCTGGGAGGGAGATCGAGTTCAGGGGCTACTGGGATGATAGGGTTTTCTAAGCCCGAGAACCTCCTAGATCCTCTAGCTCTCTCCTCAGCCTATCCTCATCCACAGCTATAGAAAGAGTCTTGGGAGCCTGTGGGAGGGCTCTCTTGTGCTTAGTTGATAGATATCTCCTGATAACCGAGGCTACCAGAGAAGGATCTATAAATAGCCTCGAAGCGGTCTCCCTAAGCCCTAGACCCTTGTCAAAGACTAAGTAGAGGATCTGGTCTATAACCTCGTAATCAGCTGGGAGCTCATCCACAGCCCTGTGTCCTGGGTAAAGCTGAGGTGATGATGGCTTTGCATATATCCTCTCGGGAAGCCCCAGCTCCTTCCCAAGCCTCCTAACCTGGGTCTTGTATAGGTGGGATATGACGAGAAAGTCGGAGGCTCCATCGCCGTATTTTGTGTAGTATCCTAGGAGGAGCTCGCTCTTATCAGAGGTTCCAGCAACTAGGAGGTTCTCCATGTTAGCGTGGAGATATAGGAGGGACATCCTCACCCTAGCCCTGAGATTCGCTATAGCTATCCTAGTCCCGCTTCCCTCCTCAATGCCGGCAGTTCTCTTGAACTCCTCAACAACACCATCGATCCCCATGAGCTTGTATCTAATGCCAAGACTCTTAGCGATATAGAGGGCGTCCTCTACATCCTGCCTGGGAGTAAAGCTCGTGGGCATAACAAGACCAAGTATCCTCTTAGGATCTATAGCCCTAGCAAGGAGAGCTAGTGTGACAGAGCTATCAACACCCCCACTAAGCCCTATAACAACTCCCGAGGCTCCTGAGGACTCGACATAGTCTCTAACAAAGCCAACAATCTCCCTAGAAACGCTAGCCCAATCGATATCTAAGAGCTCTCCCAGCACGTCCATCGATCCCACAGGAGATATAAGAGCTAGAAGAAATATAAGGGCGAAAATAAAGATCGTGGAAACATATGAACCCTCACCGCCCTGAAGGGCTGGCTTGTCTATAGGTAATGCTCTGCTTTAAATCGCTGGTTTATTAGCTATTATGTGTGGGATAGTTGGCTCAGCCGGATCTTTGGGCATGGTTCAATCAAATCATTGACGCCCTTGTATACTATCTAGCCGTTCTCTCAATAGCAGTGCCCCTCACCCTTAGATGGAGATCTCCTCTAGTGCTTGCCTCACTATATGTTGCTAGCTATACCATATCCCAGTATACTAGTGCTAAGCTAACATCCTTCCTATGGTTCACAGTGCCCGGGGGCAATGTTTCTTTCGTCGCAACGGTTGTGCTCATGGATCTCATAGTTGTGCTCTACGGACCAGGAACCGCTAGGATCGTTATACTCTCCGGCTTCCTATCCCAGATCCTCTTGCTCCTGGCAAACTTTCTAACAATAAATACACCAGATGTGGGGAGCGAGTATGGCTGGAAATGGGCTGTATATGGCGTCTCAGCCAGGGTCGCCCTCGCCAGCCCACTAGCTTATCTAGCCTCCGAGACGCTTAATGCTCACCTCACATGGGTGTATAGGAGAATATGGTGGGCTAGAACCATGTATAGCGACCCAATATCCCTAACCATAGATACTCTGATATTTATACCCATAGCCTTTTACGGCGAAGTATCCCAGGAGATCCTGTTTGACATGATTGTAGGGCTTGCCCTGCTCAAACTAACCCTGATCCCTATAAACCTCTTTGCAGTATATATTGCTAGAAGGTTTATTGAGCATAGATCCAGGCTGGTGAGGATCTAGAGCAAGGGTTATAGTCGAAGAGCCTGCCTATGGTGGGGGTGGATCTTAGGATCTTAAGTTCTGAAGGATATCTAGAACCGATCCTTAGCTATTAACACCCAGCTCCTCTTGCAATTGTCTATAGAAGCTCTTCAGAAACTCGGCCCTCTCGGCAGCTAATCTTCTAGACTCTTCCAGGTATAGCCTATCATATAGCTTTAAGAGCTTCTCCTCAAAATGCTTCATAGTATCCCCAATGCTTCTACCCCAGATCCCTCCCAGCATGAAGCTCCTGGCAACCCCTATCGCCCCAATGGCATCTATCTTATCGGCATCGCTCAATATCTTGCCCTCAAGGGTTTTCGGCTCATAGCCATAGCTATAGCTATGACCTGCAATAGCATCTATAACCCTCGAGACTATCTGCTCATCGTAGCCAAGAACCCCGAGAATCTTCTTGGCGAAGGCTATGGATGCCTCAACATGGTGGCCAGAACCATCTATGAATCTCCCAACATCGTGTAGGAGGGCAGCTAGATCCAGAACCTCCAGATCAGCACCACCCACTCTAGAAGCTATAACCCTACAGAGAGCCCTAACCCTGGCAATATGCTCCCACCCATGCACAGGATCTCTCGATGATATACTTTTAATAAGATCCTCAAGAAACAAGATCCCCCGATCCCCCATTGAAGACCCATAATGAGGATAAAATTGAGATCAGTATTTAAAAAACAACCACAATACAAATAAGCCACTGACCTCCTCTCCTTATAATCTTTACCCCACATGCTGCGGGAGGGTTTATGGTCTTACTATTATATGGCTTTCAATCCTAATATATCTATGGAACGTTTCATCTGCCCCCCCATCTATTCGGGCTTATATCTGTCATTTGGGGGGCAGTGAGGGGGCCAGAACTACTCAAGAAGCCCATCATCCCGGGCTCCAAAAACACAAATTAGAAAGATTATAAGTCATAGCATCCCCGACCTGGGGGCGAATTTTGATTGTAAATATTAGTTTCTCTGGGCTATTCTGTTTGGTGATCTGTTGGGCGTTGTTGCCGAGGCTGTGCTCTCTAGGGTTCTTGAGGAGGCTGTGAATAGAATTGCTAGGAAGGTTGCTGAGGGTAA
>Ga0101942_100533_pt1 | contig 13031 bp, 12 predicted proteins | sample DewCreD2012metaG_4_FD_75243 | JGI IMG/M metagenome (GOLD analysis project Ga0101942, IMG submission 75243) | Hot spring sediment bacterial and archeal communities from British Columbia, Canada, to study Microbial Dark Matter (Phase II) - Dewar... ...
CGTGTGTGGGGACTACAAGGAGCAGCGCGTGATGGCCAAGATGGTAAACGGGCCATCCCCACGTGTGTGGGGACTACTGCGCTACTGAGCTTGCCGACAACTCTATCATCGGGCCATCCCCACGTGTGTGGGGACTACTGGGGCTTCTGGGTCTGCTCGGTCACTTGGGTCGGGCCATCCCCACGTGTGTGGGGACTACCGCCAGAGCGCATCGCCGGCGCTGCTGCGTTCCGGGCCATCCCCACGTGTGTGGGGACTACGTTTGCACATAGTATGTGCCTTCAGAAAGCATCGGGCCATCCCCACGTGTGTGGGGACTACCGCCCCGACCGCTCCAGCTAAATGCCGCATGGCGGGCCATCCCCACGTGTGTGGGGACTACAGGTGGCCCCACTTGGCCAGCAGGGCTTCCGCCGGGCCATCCCCACGTGTGTGGGGACTACCGGCGCTTTTGAGCGCGTAGGTAAGCCCGGCGCGGGCCATCCCCACGTGTGTGGGGACTACGCGTCGTGCACGTCGGCCTCCGGCGGCTTGTCCGGGCCATCCCCACGTGTGTGGGGACTACCTGGCGTTTAATGCGTATCTCACCGAGGATCCCGGGCCATCCCCACGTGTGTGGGGACTACGTCCAGGGCCTCATCACCGAGCGCGCCGTGGCCGGGCCATCCCCACGTGTGTGGGGACTACTCCTCAAGGGCGTGGCCCAGTCTATCGCCGGACGGGCCATCCCCACGTGTGTGGGGACTACAACACGCCGCGCAACGGAGAGTACAGCCAGTACGGGCCATCCCCACGTGTGTGGGGACTACGCATCGCGTCGCCCAGCCTCGCAGTAGGCCACGGGCCATCCCCACGTGTGTGGGGACTACACATGACCCAGACGGCAAAAACCCCCGCTGACCCCCCTCTATGTGTCTGTAAAGGGGGCTATTCCAGACAATAGGCCCGCTTAAAGCCTCGAATCCCGTGAGTAGCGAGGGATGTTTTGTCAAGAACCCCCCTGCCCCAAGGTCCCCTGAGCGGCTAGGTAAGAATAGGGCAGGTAACCCCAGTATAGCGGAACCTGGGCTATAATGTTTCCAACTATGGACCCAAAGTCCAAGGCGGAACGGTTTTTGTCCCTGGTGGAGCGACTTAGCCTTCGCCCGCACCGGGTTTCCGAACTGGCCCAGCTTTACGGTGTGAGCGTACGCACCGTGGAGCGGGACCTCGAGGCCCTGTCCCATGCCGGTTACAGGATAGAGCGCCTTGGCCGCGGCCTTTACCGCATCCCTGACCACCCTCCCACCTTGCATCCGGTGGAGGCCCTAGCCCTTTTCGCTGCCGGGAGACTCTTATACCATCAGGCCCCTACTCGCCAGTATGAGAACGCCTTGGAAAAGCTGGCCAAAATGCTTCCCGAGCCTTTGCGGTCTTTGCTTTTGAAAAGCACCCAGGGGCTGAAGGAACGCCGGGGGGATTCCCGCACCCTGGAGATGGTGGCCCGGGCGCTTTTGGAGCGCAGGGTTCTGGCTTTTGAGTACCGCTCGGGTGGTTCCAAAAACTGGCGGCCCAAGGAGGTCTTGGTGTACTTCCTCGAGGCCAACCGCACCAACCTGGGCCTTTACGCCATCGGGTACGAGCGCACATACCACCGCCAGATTCTTACCTTCAAACTAAACCGCATGCGCAACGCCCGCCTTTTGGAGGAGACCTACGAGTTTCCAGAGGACTTTGACCCCAACGTCTACCTGCGCCAGGCCTGGGGGGTGGTGGGGGCCCGGGAGGAAACCGTGGAAGTCCGCCTCCGCTTTGCTCCAGAGGCAGCCTGGCGGGCCCTCGAGGGGGATTATCCCGGTCTTACGGTGGATAAGGAGCTTCCCGACGGGAGCCTTTTGGCTCGTCTCAAGGCGGTCCCGTTCAAGGGTGGGGTGCCCTGGGAGGTGCTTTCCTGGGTTCAAAGCTTTGGGCCTCGGGTGGAGGTGCTCTCGCCTCCTGAACTCCGCAGCCTGTGGCTGGAAGAGGCCCGTCAGGTTTTGGCCAAGGCGACAGAGTCTGTCGGGATAAGGGGATAGGGTGGGAACATGGAGGTGCAAACCCAAGCCTTAACACTTTGGGCCAAAAGCGGGGACCCCTTTCACCCCTTGCTGGCTCACATGCTGGACACCGCGGCGGTGGCCTGGGCCATCCTGGAAAGGGAGCCCGGGCGCACTCGAAAGCTCTATGCCACAGACTGGAACCTGGGCGAGAAAGAGGCGTTGCCTTGGGTGGCCTTTCTGGCAGGGCTTCACGATCTGGGCAAGGCCAGCCCGGTTTTTCAGGCCGCCTGGGATGAGGGGGCTAAGCGGGTGTGGGATGCGGGCCTCACCTGGGACGAGGAGCTGGTTCGGGAGCAGTGGGTTGCGCATGGGGTCTTTACGGAGCTGTATGTAAAGGACGTCTTGAAAAGGCACGGGCTCCCCTTGCGACTGGCGGACCCGCTGGCCAAGGGTTTAGGGGCCCACCATGGATTCCTGGCGCAGGGCGAGGAACTCAAAACCGCCCGTCTTCATGTGAAGTCCGAAGCTTCAACGTGGCAAGAGGTTAGGGATCATTTGGCCCTGAGGCTGGCCCAGTCCTTGGGCCTGAATTTGCCTTTGGTGCTCCCAGTGGAAGATGCGGAGGCACCTGCCATTCTGCGGGTCATGGCCCTGGCCTCCTTTGCCGACTGGATTGCCTCCGACCCCCGGTTCTTCCCCTACGGCAGGGATCCCGAGGCATTGGAGTACTGGCAGGACGCCCTGGAACTGGCCCGCAAGGCCCTCGAGGACCTCCCCTGGCCCAGGGTCAGCCCAAGGGGGGTGAGGCGCTTTGAGGAACTCTTCCCCTTTTCGCCCAACCCCCTTCAGTCCAGCGTCCCGGAGCTTTTGGAGAAAACCCCTGGGGATTCGGTTCTCCTCTTGGTGGAGGCCCCCATGGGTTTGGGGAAGACCGAGGCCGCCCTTTACGCTTCGCACCTCTTGAGGGAACGCTTGGATCACCGGGGCCTTTACGTGGCCCTGCCCACCCAGGCCACGGCCAACGGCCTCTTTAACAGGATCAGGGAGTTCCTGGAGCGGCTTTCGGGAGGGGAGCGGTGGGAGCTCCAGCTTCAGCATGGGGCGGCGCTCTTGAACCCCCAGTACGCCGAGCTCTTGGAGCGGGCCAGGCCCATGGAGGTGTACGACATCGAGCTGGAGCGGAATCCAGGCCAGGAATCCGGTGGTGTGGCCGCTTCCACCTGGTTTTCCGCCAAGAAGCGGGCTATGTTGGCGGGGCATGGGGTGGGAACCTTAGACCAGGCGCTCCTTGGCGTCCTAAAGGTGAAGCACCACTTCATTCGTCTGTGGGGCCTGATGAACCGCGTGGTGGTGCTAGACGAGGTGCACGCCTACGACACGTACACCTCCGGCCTCCTGAAGTCCCTTTTGCTCTGGCTTAGGGCCCTGGGTTCCAGCGTGATCCTGATGACGGCCACCCTTCCCAAGAAGAAGCGGGAGGAGCTGCTTTCCGCCTGGGGAGTGGGAGGGGTGGAGCTTCCTCCGTACCCTAGGGTGGCCGCTTTTTCCGGGGGTGGGTTGCTGGGTGCCCGCCACGTGCCCTTAGAGGAGAAGACCTTGCACCTCCAAGGGGCTCCCACGGAGGTTTCCCAGGTGGCTGAAGCCCTGAAAGAGCAGCTACCCGGTGCCCTCGGGGCCCTTGTGAACACGGTGGATCGGGCGCAAGCCCTCTACCAGGCCTTGGGCGAGGGGGAGCGGCTTACGCTGGATGAGCTTCTGGACTCCTTCGGGGCCGGGCCCAACCAGGGTGCCTGGCCTGGCCTTTGGGAGATCCGAGAGGAGAAGGGCCGGTGGGTGGTGGGCAAGCGCCTAAAGGATGGAACTTTGGTCTTCCTCCTGCACGCCCGTTTTCCCGCCGAGGAGCGGGCCTTGAGGGAAGCGGTAACCCTGGCCCTTTTCGGCAAGCACGGGCCCCGGCCAGAGAAGGCCATCCTGGTGGCCACCCAGGTGGCGGAACAGAGCCTGGACCTGGACTTTGATCTCCTCTACTCGGACCTGGCGCCCGTTGACCTCCTTTTCCAGCGGGCTGGGCGGCTCCACCGGCATACTCGGAAGCGGCCCGAGGGCCACCAGACCCCGGTGCTTCTGGTAGGCGGGCTCACGGACGAGCCCGAGTTTGGCCGGGAGCTTCACTGGAACAGGGTTTACGAGGACTATGTGCTCCTATCCACCTGGCTTGCCCTTCAGGGAAGGGAAACGGTAAAGGTTCCTGCAGACCTCGAGGGCCTCTTGGAAGAGGTCTACGAGCGCCTGCCAGAGGGGTTCCCCGACAGCTTGAGGGATAGGGCGAGGAAGAGTTACCAGAATCTGGCAGACAGGCTGCAAAAAGACGCCAGCATGGCGGAAAACCTTTCATTGGCCGAGCTGGATAGGCTTCTTTCCCAGCTGGATACTTCAGCGCTTGCATCAGACTTCCGTCTGGACGATGAGGAGGAAAACGCTAGTACCCAGCGCTTCCTCACCCGCCTGGGGGAACCCTCGGTTTCCGTGGTGCCGCTTTACCGAAGGGGAGAGGAGTGGTTCCTGGATGCCGAGGGTCTGCGGCCAGCCAAGATGAAGGGTGACCTGGGGAAGGAGGATGTCCTGGCACTCTGGAGCCGGGCGGTGCGGCTTTCCAGGTTTCCGATTCCCCAGACGCTCTTGGGGGAAAAGCCCCCATCGGCCTGGGCGAAAAGTGGCCTTTTGCGAGGGCTCAGGCCTTTAGAGGTGGGGCGGGAGTTTCCGAGAAAGGACTCGGCCCTGCAGGTGGACCTAGACCCGGAGCTTGGGGTAGTGTACCGCCTGGTTTAATTCCGTCAACGAATGTCGGGATCCAGTCTTACCCTGGGGGTGAGTAAGGAGGTGCGGCGGTGGCCAAGTTCAACCTGATAGAGGAGCCCTGGATTCCAGTGTTGCGGAACGGAAAAGTAGAGGAGGTCGGCATAAGGGAAGCCCTGGTGAACGCCCACACCATCACTCGCATCGAGACCCCCTTCCCCCTCGAGGAGGCGGCTCTGCACCGCCTGCTTCTGGCGGTGCTTTACCGGGCCCTGCCCCCCGTGGAGGGCAAGTATGACGCCTTGGACCTTTTGGATGGGGGAGAGTTTGACCGGGGTAGCCTTGAGGGGTATCTGGAACAGTACCAGGATCGCTTCTACCTTTTCCACGACACTGCCCCCTTTTTGCAGATCCCCGACCTTCCCCAGGAGGATCTCCTCCCCTGGAGCAAACTGCTCCCCCAGCTGGCCAACGGCAATAACCCCACCCTCTTCGATCACACCGTGGACGAGAACCCTCCCCTGGCTTCCTATCCCGAGGTGGCCCGGGCCCTGGTGGTGCACCAAAGCTTCGCTCCAGGAGGGCTTTTGCGAAGGTTTGGAGTCACCTCGGCCAAAGACGCCCCCCTAGCTCGCCCGGCGGCCTTCCTGGTCATGGGGGCGAACCTATTCGAAACCCTGGTGCTGAACCTGGTACCCCAGGGCGATCCCGGCATACCCGTCTGGGAACGGGAACCCCTTAGGGTCAAGGACGTGGAGGGACACGCCACCAAGTGGTCCCTGAGTGGGGTCAGCTTGGTGTACGTCTGGCCCAGCCGGGGGGTCCGTCTAGTGGACGAGGGCCAGGGGGTAAGGTGGATGGATTATGGCCCGGGGGTGGAACCCCAGGAGGTGGCCTGGCGAGATCCTATGGTGGCCTATCGCCAGGACAAAAAGGGAAGCATTCTTCCCTTGCGTTTGAGCATGGAAAAGAGCTTCTGGCGGGATTTCGGGGCCATGTTGCCTGCTGCAGGCGGCACCTGGCCGGCGGTCTTGGTGCATGCGGGAGAGCTGGAGGAGGAGGGTGTTTCCTTCACTCTCCGCGTCCTCGGCCAGGTGTCGGACCAGGCAAAAATCCTGGATATCCGTCGGGAGGTTTATCCCATTCCCAAGGACCTGCTTACCCCGAAGGGCGAGGGTCTTCTCGATAGGGGCCTGAAGGTGGCGGAGGAAGTGGCCAAGGGCCTTAGGCAGGTGGCCTGGCGCGTGGCCCAAGGGGTTCTCGGGAACCGGGATGCTTCCGAGCTGCAAAACTTTGCCAACTCCCTGCCTCTTCTTTCCCTCTACTGGGCTCAGCTGGACTTGGACTTCCCCGACTTCCTAGGTCGTTTGTCTGAACAAGGGGCGTTGGATCTTTGGCGGGAGCGCATCCAGAAGGCTGCTCGAGGTGCCTGGGAAGAAACCCGCCGCTTCGTGGGCACGGAGGCCCGGCACCTCAAGGCCCTGGCAGAGGCGGAGCGGGCTTTCCGTGGCCTGCTGGCTGGAATCAAGGAGGAGGTGAAAGGGTGAGCGGTAAGAGGTTCGTGGAATGGCTAAGCGAGCTGAAGTCTCGCCAGGAGTGGACACCGGCCCGGGCAGTCCTGAGGCGGAGCCTGGCCTTTGACCCTGGGGGGTATCCACCGGCTATGCCTTACGTGGAGCCTCTCCTCCAAAACTTGGGCGATGACGGCTGGCGGCGGGAAGCCTATTACCTGGTGGCCGGCCTCTTCGCCCTGAAGGACGGAGAGCACGAGGAGGGACGCACCCTGGCCCGAGCCCTTTGGGAGGCCCGGCAGGCTCGGCAGTCGGACAGCTTGGAAAAGCGGTTCCTGGCCCTGTTAGACGCGGATCGGGACCAGATCGCCCACCGCCTTAGGCAAGCGGTAGGCCTGGTGGAGGGGGCTTTGGACTTTGCCCAGCTCCTCGAGGACCTGCTTCGTTGGTTTGACCCCAAGAGAAGGGTGCAGGCCCGCTGGGCCAGGGAGTTTTACGGCGCTCAGGAGGTTGGTCAGGAAGCTTTGGCGGAAGGCCAAGGCTCGTGATGGGGAGGTGAGAACATGAAGCTTTTGGAAGTGCACGTGATCCAGACGGTGGCTCCAAGCAACCTGAACCGGGACGACACGGGAAGCCCCAAGGATGCCCTGTTTGGTGGGTACCGGCGGGCCCGCATCTCGAGCCAGGCCCAGAAGCGGGCGGTGCGGGTGGCCTTCAAGGACTGGCCCTTGCTTTCCGAGGAGGAGCGGGCCGTGCGCACCCGGCGCTTGATGGACGCCCTTTTGGGTAAGCTTTCGGATATTCCCGAGGAGCAGGCTCGCCTGGCGGTGGAAAACGCCCTAAACGCCCTAGGTTTTGGCGTTAGAGAGGGAAGGACCGAATACCTCCTCTTCCTGGGGAACTACGAGCTTTCCAGGCTGGCGGAGTTGATACGGAATAACCTGGAAAAGCTTAGCGCCGGTCCCGCCAAGGGCAAGAAGGGTGCGGAGGTGGATGCGGAACTCAAGAGGGCCCTGGAAAGGGTCCTGGACGGGGGCAAGGCGGTGGATCTGGCCCTCTTCGGCCGTATGCTGGCGGACCGGCCTGAGCTCGGCGTGGATGCCGCGGCGCAGGTGGCCCACGCCCTCTCCACCCACAAGGTGGACCGGGAGTTCGACTTCTACACCGCCGTGGACGACCTGAATCCCAAAGAGGACACCGGGGCAGGGATGATGGGGGACGTGGAGTTCTACTCCGCCACCATGTACCGGTACGCGGTGGTGAACCTGGACCAGCTGGCGGCCAACTTGCAAGGGGATGTAGAGCTGGCCCTGAGAGGCGCTCTGGCGTTCCTCGAAGCGTTTGCGCTAACCCTTCCTTCGGGCAAGCAGAATAGCTTTGCCGCCCACAACCCGCCCCTATTCCTGGCCTTTAGGGCTGGGGTGGGCCTGCCCCGCAACCTGGCCACCGCCTTTGAGCGGCCTGTCTGGCCTAAGGATGGCAGGGCTCTCTCCGCCCTTTCCGTGGAGGCCCTGGTGCAGGAGTGGAACAAGTTTGACCGGGCCTATGGCCCCTTAAATCCCGAGTGGAAGGGTGCTTTAAACCTCACCGAGGCGGAGGTGGAGAACCTTCCCGTGGTGGAGGGGTTGGGATCGTTGAAGCAGGAAGCGGAGAAGGCCCTTCGGGAGCTCTTGGCCTTGGGAGGTTAGTATGCCCACGCTCCTGTTGCGGCTTCAAGGCCCCATGCAATCCTGGGGTACCCGGAGCCGCTTTGACCACCGGGACACCTGGCCCTACCCCACCAAAAGCGGGGTCCTGGGCCTTCTGGCGGCGGCCCTGGGGCGGGACCGGGAGGAGGATATCTCCGACCTGGCGGCCCTGCGCATGGGGGTGCGGGTGGACCGGAAGGGAGTGCTGCGGGTGGACTACCAGACGGCCCAGGAGATCATCGCCGCCAGCCTTAAGGCGAAGGTTAACGTGCAGAGCTGGCGCCATTACCTTTCCGATGCCGCCTTCCTGGTGGGCCTCGAGGGCCCTGCTTCCCTTCTCGAGGAGGCCCACCAGGCCCTTTTGAACCCCCGCTATGTGCTGTACCTGGGCCGGAAGGGCTACGTGCCAAGCCCCCCCGTTTACCTGGCGGATGGTGTTAGGGAGGAACCCCTGGAAGTGGCCTTGCGGAACTACCCCTATCTCCTGCCCGAGAAGCCTAAGGAGGACCTCCTCCTGGTCCTCGAGGCCCACGAGGGGCGCCTAGTCTACGACCAACCCATAGCGCCCTTTGCCCAGCGCCGGTTTGGAGCCCGCTACGTTCGGGAGGAGGTGCTTTCTAAGGACCAGATCCAGGTGAAGGGGGAGGATTCCCTGGGAGAGGACCATGTGGATTAGCAAGCTCAAGCTTGACCTGCGCTCCAAGGCCGTCCGGAGGGACCTGGCCAGTCCCTACGAGATGCACCGCACCCTGTCCCGGGCGGTATCCCAGGCCTTGAAGGAGGGAAAAGAGCGGCTTCTTTGGCGCCTAGAACCCACCCGGGGCACGGAACCGCCGGTGGTCCTGGTCCAGACCCTAACCCGACCGGACTGGGATGCCCTGGAGAAGGGTTATGCCGAGGTGTATCCGCCCAAGCCCTTCCAACCCGCTCTGCGGGAGGGCCAGATCCTACGCTTTCGCCTGAGGGCCAATCCCAGCAAGCGGGCCCGGGATAGGGGAGAGCGCATAGCCCTCAAAACCCGGGAGGAAAAGCTGGCCTGGCTAGCCCGAAAGCTTGAGGAAGGAGGGTTTCGCTTGAGGGAGGAAGGAGGCCAGTACCTGGCCGCCATTCGCCAGGATACCTTCTTGGAGATACCCAAGGCAGGCCACCTGATTCAGGTTCAGGCCGTGCTGTTTGAAGGGGTCCTCGAGGTGGTGGACCCCGCAAAGGCCCTGGAGACTCTGAAACGGGGGATTGGCCCTGGCAAAGCCTTGGGGCTCGGCCTCCTTTCCCTGCACCCTTAAAGAAAAGATGCCACCAGTACCGAGTGCACGCAACCTAAAAGAGCTCCCGAAGTTTCGCGATGGCCTTTCCTACCTCTACGTGGAGCACGCCTTCATTGAGCAGGAAGCCCAGGGAATCGGCATCTATGACCAGCAGGGGCTCACCTTGGTGCCAGTGGCGGCCTTGGGGGTGCTCTTTTTGGGGCCTGGGACCCGTATTACTCATGCGGCCATAAGGGCGTTGGCCGCAAACGGATGCACCGTGGCCTGGGTGGGGGAGGGGCTGGCCCGCTTTTATGCCCAGGGCCTAGGGGATACGAGAAGCGCCCTGAGGCTTCAAAGGCAGGCTCGGGCCTGGGCAGATCCCAAGCTCCACCTGGAGGTGGTGTTCCGCCTCTACCAAAAGCGCTTTCAGGAACCCTTGCCCAGGGGCTTCAGCCTGGAGCAGGTGCGGGGCCTCGAAGGGGTGCGGGTGCGGGCTGCGTACACCCGCTGGAGCCGGGAAACCGGGGTTCCCTGGCAAGGGCGCAGTTACGATCGCCGCAACTGGGCGGCCTCAGATCCCGTAAACCGTGCCCTTTCCTCTGGGGCTGCGTATCTTTATGGCCTCGCCCATGCCGCCATTGTTTCCAGCGGCTTCAGCCCCGCCCTGGGCTTCATCCACACGGGTAAGCTTCTCTCCTTTGTGTACGACATAGCCGATCTCTACAAGACCGAGGTTCTGGTCCCGGCCGCCTTCCTAACCGTTGCCGAAGGGGACCACCAGGTGGAGCGGCGCGTGCGGCAAAAGCTCAGGGAGGCGATCCTCGAGGCGAGGCTCCTTGAGCGGATGGTGGAGGATCTCCTCGATCTTTTCGCAGGCCTGGGCCTGCCAGAGGAAGAGGTGGACGAGGAGGACCCGACCCGTCCGGGTGGCCTGTGGGACCCGGAGGGAGTGGTGGAGGGTGGGGTGGCCTATGGTGGTGATGATCCTGGAGAAGGTGCCGAGGAGCCTGAGGGGTGAGCTTACTCGGTGGCTGGTGGAGGTGGATACTGGGGTTTTCGTGGGCCGAGTGAGCGCTACGGTGCGGGAACTCTTGTGGGAGAAGGTGGTGGAAAAAGCGGGCGGGGGCCGCTGCGCTCTGGCCTGGCGTACGAATAACGAACAGGGCTTCGCCCTCCGGCTGCACGGGTATCAGGATCGGGTCCTCAGGAACTTTGATGGTATAGTTCTCGTAGCAGTGCGCAATGCTGAGGCTATGCGCAAGGCGGACAAGTTGGCTATGCAGTCTAAAGGTGGCCGTTCCACGCCTGAGGATGGCCTGCGCACAGCTCAGTTAGCGCAGGGGGATCTTGACAACCAATTCTTGGAGTGATTCCCTTTACATACACATAGAGGGGGGTCAGCCGGGGTTTTTGCCGTCTGGGTCATGTGTAGTCCCCACGCACGTGGGGATGGCCCGAGGTACGCAGTCAACCAGGTGGAGTACGACTTGGGTAGTCCCCACGCACGTGGGGATGGCCCGTCACCCACCACCACGGGAGGGGTTTCGGTCTGGGTAGTCCCCACGCACGTGGGGATGGCCCGTTGGCGACTATCTGGGCAGCGAGTTCTGTCGTAGTCCCCACGCACGTGGGGATGGCCCGAGCTTTTCGTGGACAAAAGCGGGTGGGAGCTTCGTAGTCCCCACGCACGTGGGGATGGCCCGATGCCCAAGACCCAAGTGACCGAGCAGACCCAGTAGTCCCCACGCACGTGGGGATGGCCCGTTCCAATCTCGTTGGCCAGCTGGGTCTGAGTAGTAGTCCCCACGCACGTGGGGATGGCCCGACTACCTGAAGGCCAAGCGATCCAAGGAGTGGGTAGTCCCCACGCACGTGGGGATGGCCCAAGCTCGGACGGTGCCCGACACATTTGAGCCGCGTAGTCCCCACGCACGTGGGGATGGCCCAAGCCCGACCCCGGCCACCGCCCCCGGCAAGACGTAGTCCCCACGCACGTGGGGATGGCCCGGCCCGCTACCAGGGGGTCCAGGAAAGGCTGGTGTAGTCCCCACGCACGTGGGGATGGCCCGTTTCCGATTGAATAACTCCCCACGCCCCAGACCGTAGTCCCCACGCACGTGGGGATGGCCCGCGGGAACTCCTCCGGGTGGGCGAGCCTTACGCGTAGTCCCCACGCACGTGGGGATGGCCCGACATGATCTGGCTCCGCTATCCACACCCCCTAGTAGTCCCCACGCACGTGGGGATGGCCCGCCTTTCCGCCACCAGCCAGTCCATTCCTATCCGTAGTCCCCACGCACGTGGGGATGGCCCGGAGGTCCTGTGCTGGGACGGGCGCGGGTGGGTGTAGTCCCCACGCACGTGGGGATGGCCCGCTCATAGTAAAAACCCACCAGGACCGCATCCTGTAGTCCCCACGCACGTGGGGATGGCCCGGGATGTCCATGGCGCACCCGTAGGTCCGGTTCGTAGTCCCCACGCACGTGGGGATGGCCCGGCTTTGGAGAACGGCATCGGCGGTGCTTTCGGGTAGTCCCCACGCACGTGGGGATGGCCCGAGAAAGACCCCCTTGGTCGTCTCCACGCGACCGTAGTCCCCACGCACGTGGGGATGGCCCGTAAACAACACCGTGTTCCCGTAGAGCCGGGGAAAGTCCGCCGCCTGCCAGGCCAGGCGGAAGTTTTCCAGGGTAAGGGTGCCCAGCTGGCCCCGGTTGAGGTCGGCGGTGGGGGTGAAGGCGGCGATCAGGGTAAAGGCGGCGATGAGGAGGAAGGGCAAGGACACGAGAAGGGCAGGAACCTCCCGGAGGAAGCAGGCGGCCTTGGCCAGCCGCTTCCTGGTCCTCGCAAGGGGCAGGGCTTGCCTACCCGTCATAGTGCACCCCCCTTTCCAGACTGGGCAGGGCCAGAAGGGCCAGGGCGGTTAGGGTCGTGAGCAGGACCAGGGTCAAGGCCCCCGCCTGCGGGAAGTCGAAGTACTCGAAGCCCAGGGTGTAGATCCGGTAGAGGAGGTGGTCCGTGGCCCCCACTGGTCCCCCCTTGGTGAGGATGAAGATGTGGTCCACGTTGCGGAGGGCCCCCAGGGTGGCCATGATCCCCACGAAGAAGGTGGTGGGGGAGAGCAAGGGCAGGGTGATGCGGAAGAAGGTGGCCAGGCGGCCTGCCCCGTCCACCCGGGCCGCCTCGAGGACCTCCTTGGGCAGGGCCTGGAGGCCGGCCAGGTAGTAGAGCATGTACAGGCCGGCGTCCTTCAGCACGCCCACCAGGACCACGGCGAGAAAGGCCCCCACGGGGTCCCCCAAGGGGTTTTGCAGGCCCAGCCAGCGGAGAAGGCCCTGGAGGGGGCCCAGGGGGTTCAGGAGGTAGAGGAAGACCGCGGCGAAGGCCACCGTGGGCAGGATCACCGGGTGGAAGATCAGGGCCCTGGCGAGAAGCCGGAGCCGGGAGGTGCCCTCCACGGCCACGGCCGCCAGGAGGCCCAGGCCCACGGATAGGGGCACGGCCAGTAGGGTGTAGAGCACGGTGACCCGCAAGGCGTTCAGGTTCTCCCGTTGGAGAAGGGATCCTAAAGCAGTGACCCCCTCCAAGGCGGTGATCCCAAAGGGAAGGTAGGTAAAAGCGACCAAGAAGACCAAGATGGGTAGGAGGAAGATCCAAGTACCGCGTATCCACAGCGGCGGTGATGGTCGTGTCAAGAGTTATGTGTAAGAGTCTGTGTACGGGGGGCATACCGCTCCTGAAGCATCTTCTCCAGCACCTCCTTCACCTCCG